>Ga0209881_1000137_pt1 | contig 20656 bp, 18 predicted proteins | sample PersoiDNA2013193_FD_185804 | JGI IMG/M metagenome (GOLD analysis project Ga0209881, IMG submission 185804) | Permafrost soil microbial communities from the Arctic, to analyse light accelerated degradation of dissolved organic matter (DOM) -... | ecosystem: Environmental > Terrestrial > Soil >... | reverse complement strand
AGCGTACGATGGCCTCGTACAGCTCGGTCCGCCCCGCCACGACCTGATCGATAGTCTGTGCGAGCTTCGGCATGTCATCCATACGGCCATTATACAAATCTGGGGCACTCTGCATAGGAATCGATGTCAGCCTGCTGCGGTGTGAGCACCAGTTTGACAGCTCTCAGCCTGCACATATAATAAGTTTGTGCCGAAGTGGCGGAACTGGCAGACGCAGCAGACTCAAAATCTGCCGGGGTAACACCCGTGTGGGTTCAATTCCCTCCTTCGGCACCATCCCTGACTTCTCGACTTGAAGGTCGGCAAGTGGCGCGACTGTATCTTTGGAGAAAACCTCAGAATACAGACTACCCGGGTTCGAACCCGGGTAGTCTGTATTCTGAACTGAATGTTCGCTTCAGTCCGAGATCCGCCCCCGCTTCACCAAATCGTCTGCGACATAGCCCAGGCCAACCTCACGTAGCCTCTGGGCTGTCGGCAGGCCGTTCTGATCCCAACGGTACGCCTGGTAGTAACCGTCAAGGAGCTGGTCCACCATCTCCTGCGTCACGCGAGCGCCCTTCGTGGGTCCATCAGGCATCTCCTCATACATTTTGGCCGGCGGCTGGTCCCAGGCACGTCCAAACCCATCGACCTCACGGGTCCAGAACGCTCGCGTCAGGTTCCACACCTTTTCGCTGAAGGCGAACAGCCCCTCCGTCGTGTAGTGCTGTCCAGTGACCAGGTTCAGCGCGATGACGTAGTCCTCCCAGGGGACCTTCACCTCGAGCCACGGGAAGCGACAGACGCCCAGCACTTCCATGAGAGGACGCAGGTGCTGCAAATCATAGACCACCTGTCCCTTTCCTTCAGTGGAGCCGCGCCCCATGTTGATGTCTTGGACGATCGCCCAGGCGCGTGTGTGCTGGGCTCCGATGTCTGAGGTCATGTATGCGAGCATCATGGCAGGGGCAGCATGTGTATCGTAGGCGGAATAGTCCAGTCCTTTTACCTGAACGACATATTTCTCAGTATCCTTGCCGATGATGCGCGCAGCGGCAAGAGCCCCTTCTGCAAATGTCGCTCCGATACCCTGCCGAGCAGCGATAAGCCTCAGGAATGCGCGTGCAGCATCCACGTTTCCCCAGGTCATCTCCAGTCCCCCGAAATCTTCCTTTGTCAGGATCCCCCGCTGATACAGTTCCATCGCAAAAGCTACCGCCGATCCAGAAGAGATGGAGTCCATGCCGAGATTGTCGACGTCGGCATTCAGCACGGCAATTTCCTCGATACTGTCCATGCCGAGATTGGAGCCCATCAGACCGATCGTCTCGTACTCGGGGCCTTCGACATGGACATCGTATTTCTTTGAATATGTGTAGGTGGAACAGCCCAGAGGACATGCATAGCAGCCCTTGTCGCGCACATACATCTGCTCTCGCATGTACTTGCCGTTAATGCGGTCTTTCTTAGGGTACTGCGCATGCTGGAAGTTGTTGACAGGGATGACTCCGACGCTGTCACACCAATCCGTGACGTCCGTCGTGCCATACTTGGAGAAGGTCGGGAAGAACGCCGTATTCTTGATGTAGTCGATGATAGAGGTCGTGTGCTTCTGGAGACCCTCGATGTCGGCGACCGGGATTGGCTTCGTTCCACGCACAGCGATTGCCTTGAGCTTCTTTGAGCCCAGAACCGCCCCGATTCCCCCTCGGCCTGCCTGACGTCCTACGTCATGGGTAATGCATGCGAACTTCACCAGATTCTCGCCGGCGGGGCCAATAGTCGCAATCTGGAAGTCCTCCCCGAGATCGCGCTTCAGGGCGTACTCAGTGTCGACGGAGCCCTTGCCCCAATAGCCGGAAGCGTCACGTACCTCGACCTTGTCGTCTTCGATACAGAGGTACACCGGGGTCTCAGAAGCGCCCTCAAGGATGATCATGTCCAAGCCAGCGTACTTGAGCTCCGCCATGATCAGGCCGCCCATGTTGCTGTCGATGTAGCCTCCAGTCAGCGGAGACTTGGTGCCCCACACAATCTTAGCACTGGAAGGCCACAACGTACCCGAGAGAGGCCCCGTCGCCACAAACACTTTGTTTGCGGCACTGAGCGGATCCACACCCGCAGGAAGCTCTTCGTACATATACTTGGCGATCCATGCACGACCGCCGAGCCAATCGTGAGCCAATTCAGGCGTCACGGGTTCTCGCTTGACCGACCCGGTGGTCAGGTCGACACGCAGAATAGAGCCACCATAGCCATTTATCATTGGTCTTCCCCCCAGGTCAGAGCTTGCGCTGCACAATTTGCCACACAGGCTCCGCAAAGATTGCACATGTAGGGATGTGGACTTACGGGTGACCTGAAGATCGCTTGCTGCGGGCAGCCGTCCACGCATGCTCCACAATCGATACACGTGGACTCGTCGATCACATAGGCTCCGTTTACATCGACAGAAATCGCTTCAACCGGACATACAGACTGACAGACACCACACTGATTGCAGAGATGAACCTCAAAATAGCCTTCTGGAAAACGGGGTACGATACCTATGCGAGCAGCCTTGTGCGTGTTGAGTCTGAAGTTCTGAGCCGAGCACGTGAGCTGACACAAACGGCATCCGGTACAACTCTCGGGCCTTACGACGATATGCCTCATGCGACCTCCTATCCTTGTCACGACAATATGATCCGCCCCCGATTATAGCAAGATGCTGTAGCAATGAAAGCAAGCGAGCTGCGCGTTGATTACGGCCTCAATGGCGGTACAATAGGAAAGAACTAGCGGAGGCTGCACATGAGAACGCTTATCACTGACATTGCCTTCCTTATGACGGGCGATGCTCTTCGACAGGAACTTAAGGATGCGTATGTTGTCGTCGACGACAACATCATCACGGCCATTGGCACGGGGGCGCCAGTTCTCGATACCCCTGCAGACCGCACCATCTCGGGTACGCGCATGCTGATGATGCCGGGTTTTGTCAACACCCACCATCACCTCTACCAGACGCTGTTTCGGAATGTGCCCCAGGTCGAACATGCCAAGCTGTTCGACTGGCTGACGTTCCTCTATGAACACTGGAAGTACATTGACGAGGAAGCTGTCTACACAAGCGCTCAGGTCGGCATCTGTGAGATGTTGAAGACTGGTGTCACGACGACTACTGACCATCTCTATCTATATCCGTATGGCAACAACGCGATCATCGACGCTGAGATACGGGCAGCTCGTGATGTCGGCGTGCGGTTCCATCCCACGCGCGGCAGTATGTCGCTGAGCAAGAAGGATGGGGGGCTTCCTCCGGACAGCGTGGTACAGACGGATGAGGAGATTCTGGTGGAGTCCGAACGCGTCATCCACCAGTACCACGACCGCGGTCGATACCCGATGACCCGCATTGCTCTGGCCCCATGCTCCCCCTTCTCGGTCACCACAGACCTGATGAAACAGACGGCAGTCCTGGCAGAGAGAGAAGATGTGCTCATCCATACGCATCTTGCCGAAACGCAGGATGAAGAAGAATTCTGTCTCCAGACATTTGGCTTCCGTCCAGTCGACTACATGGAGGAGGTCAACTGGCTCACACCTCGCTCCTGGTTTGCCCACATCGTGTGGGCGTCCGACGCCGACATCCATAAGCTGTCCGAGCATGAGTGCGGCATGGCGCATTGCCCGGCCAGCAATATGCGCCTCGGCTCCGGCATCGCTCCCGTGACGGTCATGAAGCAAACAAACATGCGCATCGGCATCGGCGTCGATGGCAGTGCCAGCAACGATACCAATTCGTTCATCGGTGAGGTGCGCCTGGCGATGCTGCTCCAGCGGGTGAAATACGGGGCCGACGCACTGACATCGCGCGAAGCTCTGGCCATGGCAAGCATGGGCGGTGCCCGTGTGTTACGCATGGACTCGGACATCGGCAGCATCGAGGTCGGGAAGGCTGCCGACCTGATCATGTGGGATCTCGACACTCTCGAGTTCGCCGGCGGATTGCATGACCCCTTCACAGCACCGGTCATGTGCGACGCCAAACAGGTCAGCCTCAACATGGTCAACGGCAAGGTTCTCATCGAGAACGGCCAGTTCACGAACATTGACGTCCGGGCCCTGGTGGCCAGGCAGAATACAATAGCGGCGCACCTCATGGCGCACTAGTACGGCGCCGCGGACCACGTCCACCCGGCAGTTTCTCTGGAGGTAGGGACATGAAGACGCTTCAGCAGTTTCTGAACTACGCAAGAGAGCACGAGATTGCTCAGGTTGACCTGAAATTCACGGACCTGTTCGGTGGCCTGCATCATGTCACGGTCCCTCTGGCCCGTGTCGACCAGGGGTTCCTGACCCAGGGTGTTGCTTTCGACGGTTCCAGCATTCCCGGGTTCGCCTCGGTTGAGCGCAGCGACATGCTCCTGCGTCTTGATCTGTCGACGGCATTCTTGGACCCATTTGCCAAAGTTCCTACTGTTGCGGTCTTCTGTGACATCCTTGAGCCTCACACCCATCGACGTTTCGCTCTCGACCCTCGATACATCGCGGAGCAGGCTGAGGCGTTGCTGAAGTCCAGAGGATATGCCGATACAGCCTGGTTTGCCCCCGAGTTCGAATTCTATGTTTTCCAGAATGTCGATTTCAAGTCCTCGGAGACCACCTGTTTCTTCTCAATCGAGAGTGCGGAGACCAGCAGCACGGTGTCGCTCGACAACTCACAACTCCAGGGCTACGCGATCCGCCACGGACGAGGATACCATGCAGAGCAGCCACTCGACCGGCTGTTCGACTATCGAAGCACGCTCGTTCAGATGTTGGAGAATGTCGGGGTGACTGTCCGCTATCACCATCATGAAGCCGGGGAAACGGGCCAGATCGAGCTTGAGGTTATGCCCTGCACACCACGCGCTATGGGCGACGCATCACAGAAGATCAAGTACTTCGCCAAGAACCTTGCTCGCCAGATGGGAATGACGGCAACCTTTATGCCCAAACCGATTGCTGGTCAGGCCGGAACAGGAATGCACTTCCATCAATATTTGACCAAGAAAGGACAACCCACGTTCTACCAGAAGGGTGGAGAACCCTACGACCTCTCTCCGCTCGCCGTTCACTATATCGGCGGCATTCTCAGTAACGCGTCAGCCCTTCTGGGCATCACAAACCCTTCTACGATAAGCTACAAGAGGCTCATTCCAGGATTCGAGGCCCCCATCCGCGCATTCTTCTCGCTGGGCAACCGCACCGCAGCAGTTCGCATTCCCATCTATGCAGATACGGCGCCAGAGAAGCGCATCGAATTCCGCCCCCCGGATGCTACAACCAATGTCTATCTTGCCATCAGCGCAATGCTTCTTGCCGGCCTCGACGGCATCGAGAAACAAACGGACCCGACAGCACTTCATCTCGGCCCATATACGGGTGATATCGAGAAGTTGTCCGAGAAAATTGTCCACAGGATCCCAGTGCTCCCGACCTCTCTTTCCGAAGCCTTCGCAGCCCTGAGACGTGGCAACGATTTCTTGACGCGAGACGGTGTTTTCCCCCCTGCATTTGTTGAAGTGTTCTGCTCCTACAAAGAGAAGAACGAGGCAGAAGTACTCCGCCGCCTGCCTCATCCCAAGGAATTCGAGCTGTATTACGACTGCTGAGGAGACTGGATGCTCATAAAGCTCAAACTGCACGCCATAGTCGCCGATCAGATCGGAGACCTGCACGATGTGCAGGTGCCGGCCGGAACGGATGTTACCGGTCTGCTTGTAGCATTGGGTATTGACCGCGACCGTGCAGGCTTCGTGCTTGTCAACGGACAACGTATACCCTATAACACCGAATTGCACGAGGAAGACACGGTCTTCATCATCCCGTTCCTGGGAGGCGGTTGACCGGTCCTCGAGATAATTGACGCCACATAGCGGCATCACCAGGTTGTCATTGATAGCGTTGAAGAAGTTTTTTCAACTCAGCGAAACAAGCGCGGAATAGTTATGGTATTGGACCACGACAGACCGACGGAAGCGGGGACGGTTACATCCCAGCCGAGCGAAAAACAGAGGAAGAACTGCGGTCTATCCCAGCGTCGGAATGGGCCCCGGCATCGAACCCGGGGCCTGCGATTCCTGCGCAGAAACGTTACTCAGCGACGGACAACACGGTCCTGTTCGATGAGCAGTTTGATTGCTTCGATTCCGGTCGATATGAGCCGGTCCAGTATCGGATGATGGGATTCGTGTCCACCCTCCGCAAACTGGTTGTTGACGATGAGCATGACGCCACCGGCACGCTTGTGAAGAATGCTCGATACCACAAACACCGTGGCTGCCTCCATCTCCGAGCACACAGCTCCACCGGCAATCCAGGCCCTGCAACGAGCGTTCAACTGCTCGGCCAGTGGCTGGCGATCAGGCTCAACCTCGCCGTAGAACGAGTCTTTCGATTGAGACACACCCAAGTGAAACGTAAGACACAGTTTTTCGGCTGCAGCTCTGAGTGCCAGCGTGACGTCAATGTCGGCGACTGCCGGAAATTCGATGGGCATGTATTGCCTGGTCGTCCCTTCGTCGCGGATCGCAGCTGTGACGATCGCCAGATCTCCAACGCCGATTCCCGGCTGCATTGCACCTGACGTTCCGACACGTATGAATGTCTCCACACCGACCATCGCGAGTTCTTCGACTGCTATGGCGGTCGACGGGCCTCCGATTCCGGTCGACGTCACCGAGACTTTCTCGCCCAAGAGTGTTCCCGTATATGTGACATACTCCCTGTTCTGAGCAACCTTCACCGGGTTGTCGAACCACCTGGCGATGACTTCGCAGCGACCGGGATCACCAGGCAACAGAACATACCTGCCAACATCACCCTGCTTCACCTTGATGTGATACTTGTACTCATCATTGAACAACGTATGTGCCATATGTAAGTCTCCTTTCTTTGCGCAGCGATCCGTTCTAGTGCAACCCCTGCAGTAATATCCTGATCCCAATACCAATAAGGACAAGGCCACCCACAATCTCGGCTTTGTCCTTGACCAGTTTTCCGATGCTGCAACCAAGCAGAGTGCCTGCCAGCGAGAACGCGAATGTTACCAGACCAATAACCAGAGCCGGCCACCAGATGGACACGTGCAAAACCGACAGGCTCAGGCCCACCGCTAAGGCGTCGATACTTGTGGCAATAGCAAGGACAAACATATCGCGCGTGCTGCGCCTCTCTGCCTCGCACTCGTCCTCATGTTTTCCACCACGCACGGCTTCGACAAGTATCTTGCCGCCGATGAAAACGAGGAGACCGAAAGCTATCCAGTGGCTGAAGCTCTGGATAAGGTTTCTGAGCGCAATGCCCCCGAGCCAGCCCAACACGGGCATGAGCATCTGAAACCCACCAAACCACCAGCCTGGCCGCAACGCATCGCGCAGGGTCACTCGCTTTATCCGGCATCCGTTCGCCACGGACACCGCGAACGCGTCCATCGAAAGCCCCACGGCTATAACGAAAACAGTCCAGAAACCCATACGACCTCCACGATAACTGTGGCATCACAGGCAACACCAGAAACAACGATGATCACTGCTGGACAAGCGCAGCTCATCGTGCAGAAAAGTATACCGGCAAGAGCCTGCTTTACAAGCCGGAACATTGATATAAACTGAGATTGCGAGTGGGAACGGATCATAGGCAACATAGTCAGGCATCGAGTAACGGTCCAGGAGGATCCTGATGAACATCTGGCTCAAGTACGGGGCATTGGTCGTGGCATCGTACCTGTGGGGTTCTGTTTGCTGGGGCCTTGTCCTCAGCTTCCTTGTCAAGCACGAGGATATTCGGCTGAAGGATAACCCTGGCCTTTCGGGGAGCGTCCGGCAATATGGTTGGGGCTATGGCCTCACTGTCGGGCTGCTCGACGTGATGAAGGGCTACATACTCAGCCTCGTCCTGCGTTCCATAGTCATCCCCTCATGGGTCCTGATTGCCTCGTTCATGGCTGTCATCGTCGGGCACAACTGGCCAGTCTTCTTCCAGTTCAGAGGTGGAGGCGGTGTCGCGACAACCCTGGGAATCCTGCTGCAGGCGTACCTGGTAGCGGTCCTGTGGGGACTCCCCTTCGCGGCTGTCGCTGGCGTTATCTGGAAGCTTGTCCCCCGTATCAAGGCCAAGATACACTTCTCTCCTTTCATCTCAGCAGTCGGGGCTGTCCCCGTCGTCATCTGGATTGTTCTCCACAAACCATGGTATCCCGACTACGTCATCGTCGTCGCTCTTGCTGCCTCAGTCCTCATCAAGGGCAATCAGTTCCACACCAACGCGCAACGGTTCCGCAACTACGCGTACGGCATGCGAGACCGCTTCATGGACCACTATCGAGACAACAATCTGCCACCAACGTCCTAGTGTCGGCAGCAGATCCTTGAGAGAAGCAAGGGCCCCGAAAGAGGCCCTTGCTCTTACCGGCTCACGAGCGAGCATAAACCTGGGTTCCACCGACAAACGTGTGTTCGGTCACCCCTTCGGGCTCCCATGGCTGCGCTTTGAACAACGCCAGGTCAGCGACAGACCCAGAACGTATCTCGCCATAACCGTCCAGGCCCAGGATCCCGGCCGGAACACTCGTGACGGATCCAAGAGCCTGTTCAGGAGAGATGTCACGACCGACAAGCAGGCCCAGCGAGATCCGCAGGTATTTGGCTGGGTAGTTGGGATGGCCCGCGATGATGGTCGTGCGAATTCCATTCCCGAGGAGAGCAACGGCATTCTCAGGGTGCAGGCGCTTGGCCTCATCCATGCTCCTCGACATGATAACGGGACCGAACGCCACCGTCACATCTTTCTCCTTGAGCTGGTCAATCACACGATCCGCGTCAAACGCGCCAGTGATGACATAGCGAAGGCTAAACTCCTCAGCGAGACGCACGGCCGTCATGATGTCGTCCGCCCGCAACGCCTGGATGAACGCCACATCTTCACGTGCAAGAAGAGGAAGTAAGGCCTCATACTTCATATTGTACTCTTTCTTCTTCTCCCGGTACTCCCGTGCCTTTGTGAGAATATCCCGGATCAGAAAGGCATTTCCCATGCGAGTCATGGACGTCCGTTTCTCCCCGTGCGTCTGCTTCGGATCGTTGCCCAGGGAGAACTTCATGCCGAATGGAGCCTTGATACACATGTCGTCGGCGGTCGCGCCAACCATATGCACCACAGCGCCCCTGCCTCCCACGACGTTGCTGCTGCCGGGCATGACCAGTGCCGTCGTCACGCCCCCCATAAGACTCTTTTCGAGGCTCGTGTCATACGGACTCAGCCCGTCCATAGCCTGCATCTCCGGCGTCACGGTATCTGTCGCTTCGTTCAGGTCGTTCCCCTCGAAACCCAATGATTCCTCCTTGAGACCAATGCCGGAGTCGAGGTCGATGAGGCCGGGGGTCACCCATGCAGCCGAATAGTCACAGCACTCCCCAGGATGGCTCGACGTCTCCACCGAAACAACACGTGGTCCGTCGATCGTAATGATTGCATCGTTCATGATCCCATGTCCATCAAATAGGTGCTGAGCAGCTATCCTGATCATGCGTTCACCTCCCACGCGAGCTTGCCGTTCACGAATGTCTTCTCTGCGACGCTGCTCGCCTTGAAGGGGTGGCCGCTCCAGACGACAAGATCCGCGTCCTTTCCCTTGGCAATACTGCCAATACGGTCCTCAAGCCCGAGGATCTTCGCCGGATTGATCGTAATGAACTCCAGGGCCTCCTGCTCTCCTGCCCCGCCCTCATATGCCGCGATGGCAGCCTCCAGTCGAAGAGACTCAATCGGAATCACCGGATGATCCGTCATGATGGCAGTCAACACGCCCGCCTCATGGAGAAGATGCGGTGTGTTGAATGAGGACGATGCTGTTTCGACCTTGGGTGAAACGTCGAGGAGTGGCCCCGTAATCACCGCTACGCCTGCTCTGGCAAGCTCATGGCACACCCGCGCGCTGTCCGTTCCATGCTCGATGACCATGCGAATGTTAAACTCATCGCGGATGCGCACCATGGTGATCATGTCATCGGCACGATGGGAGTGCATTCTGAGCGGAATCTCGCGGTCGAGAACCTTGCACAGCACCTCCATGTCGAGGTCCGTGACCGGTGGCTCGGTACCTGCACGACGCTCCTTGTAATCGCGGGCCTTCGACAACGCCTCGCGCAAGACCTTGGCAGTGCCCATCCGTGTGCTGGGCAGCTGGTTCTTGGTCTTGTATACGCGCTTGGGGTTCTCTCCTGACGCAGTTTTCAGTCCGGCCGGGTTCTGGATGACCATTTCATCGATACAGTGGCCGGCCGTCTTCATCGTGATGCTCTGACCGCCAATGACATTGCCGCTGCCCGGACCCGTGAACACGGTCGTAACACCGCCCGCAAGAGCATCAGCGAACCCGGAGTCCCAGACGTAGACTGCATCCATGGCACGGCAGGCAGGCGTCGAGGGGTTGGTCATCTCGTTCTCATCTTCACCGATCTCGCCGACCTCCAAGTTACAGATACCAAGATGCGTGTGCGCGTCGACAAAACCGGGTACGACATACTTCCCTGTCGCATCGACAACGGTCGCTCCAAGGACATCCGTGCATTTCGCGAAGACCTCGGCAATCTTGCCATCGTCGCCGAGCAGCACTGAGCCACCCTCGATGACACCGTCCGTGACAGTGAGGATCGTACCTCCATGTATAAGAATCATACGGCTCCTTTCCTGAAGGGGCAAAGCAGCACCTCCTTCGGTCTTTTCTTCGGTAAGCGAATTATAGTTGCGCAACGAAAAACCGCAAGGATGCATAATGTTCACGTGGAGTGGCGAGCCAAAACGCATATACTGGGCACATAGTTGTGGCCTGCCGAGGAGGAACCAGTAAACATGACTGATGTGGCAATACTTGTCATCGATATGCAGCGGGACTTTCTGTCTCCGGCATCGCCGCTGTTTGTCGCAGGAGGCCCCGCCATGGTCCCGATTCTGCAGCGAGCACTGAAAGCTGCTCGGTCCGCCAACGAGTCGATCGTCCATGTGATGCGCCGGCATCGGGTTACGGGCATAGACGTCGACCAGAGTCGTCGAGCGCTCTTCGCGGAGACGGGAGGATTTCTGGTTGCCGGAACTGCGGGAGCAGAGGAATCGCCTCAGCTCGCGCCCGCTCCCGGGGACTTCATCGTCGTCAAGACCCGATGGTCGGCATTCTTCGCGACCGACCTTGACGCACTCTTGCGCCGGCTTGGCACCCATAGATTGATCCTTACCGGCGTACAGACTCCCAACTGCATACGTGCGACAGCAAACGACGCTCTCTCGCTGGACTATGCAACGACCGTGCTCTCGGATGCCACAGCGTCCCAGACGGATGAGATCCAGCTGTCCAACCTCAGAGACATGGCTGCCATGGGAGTGGAGATCATTACTGTCTCACAATTCGAACAATCGCTGGGCCTCTAGCGCCGTCGCTGCGTGGGAATGCCGACAGCCGGCCCCATGAGCGAGCCGGCTGTCAGATCGTATAACCGCAAAACAGTCTATCATGCTGTTTTTCGCACTGCCCGCGTGGCGACCAAATCGATTCCCAGCCCGAGCACGTCATGGACGACGACATCCCCGACACGAATCGGCGCCGCCGTCTCCAGCTTTCGGACCACCTTCATGAGATCGAACAGGCGGGCCTTGGGGACCGGGGCTGCACTCTTGACGGACACCAGCGCAAAATCTCCCCCTGTCACCTTGACGCTGGTCGTCAGCGTGCGCTGGGGCGCAACCGCCTCCTGAGAAGCGTATACCTCGCCGCGCTTGCACGTATGGCCTGAGATCTCGATGACCTTGCTCCCTTCTTTGACGACGCGCACCTTGCACCCCGTCGGGCAAACGATGCACGTAATCTCGCAGACTTCAGTGCTCATGAGACCTTCACCCCCACCGAGACGTCGGTTTCGACAGCGGCAACCACGCTTCCCCGCACCGTCAGCACGACCATCTCACCGGGCGTCAGCCGACTCCGCCGGAACCTGGCCAGTGGCTCTTCCCGATTGCCAGTCCGAAGTTCGACAGAGGCGCACTTGAATACATCAGTCGGGCGCATGAACAATTTGACGGCCTCTGCCTGGTTGGTCACGTCGATACGCTGAGGCACGACGTAGCGAATTCCGGGGGACGGCACCACCCGTATGCTGCGCAGTGTCTGCGGGAGCTTGTTTTGAACATATAGTGCGGCACTCCGTCCAGCACGCTGCGATTCCTCGGACACATTATCGACTAGATCATGCACCTGCAGGACATTCCCGCATGCAAAGATCCCGGCGACAGATGTCTGCAGTCTCTGGTTGACGACAGCACCACCCGTGATGGCATCCAGCTGGACACCAGCCGTCTTACTGAGTTCATTCTCGGGAACAAGCCCGACGGAAGTGATGAGTGTATCGCACGGTATCTCGCGTTCCGTTCCGGGAACCGGATGCCTGTGCTCGTCCACCTGAGCAATGGACACGCCCGTCACCCGCTTTCCGCCGTGCACGCTTGTCACGGTGTGACTCAACAACAAGGGGATGCCATAGTCATCGAGGCATTGCACGACGTTGCGTGTGAGACCCGTCGAGTAGGGCATGATCTCAAGAACTGCATTGACTCGCGCCCCTTCCAGGGTGAACCGCCGCGCCATGATGAGGCCGATGTCGCCAGATCCGAGGATGACAATATTGCGACCGGGAAGGTAGCCCTCCACATTCATGTAGCGTTGAGCCGTGCCGGCCGTCATGACGCCCGCGGGTCTGGTGCCAGGGACCATGATGGCTCCTCGCGTACGCTCGCGGCAGCCCATAGACAGGACAATTGCCTTTGCATACAGCTCTAGCCTGCCGAGTTCTGGCGAGATCGCCACGATGGTGCGGTCTGGCCGCACGGCAAGGACCATCGTGTCGAGAAGAGACGGGATACCGTCTTCAAGGGTTCTATCGACGAACCGCTGGGCATACTCTGGCCCCGTCAGCTCTTCTCTGAACTCCTGCAGCCCAAACCCGGTATGGATGCACTGGTTCAGAATACCGCCAAGGAACCGGTCCCGTTCGATAATGAGGATATCGCGTAGTCCCTGATCATAAGCGGCGGTCACTGCGGCCAAGCCGGCCGGGCCACCACCGATGACAATCAGATCGTATTTGCTTTTCACGTGATGGCGCTCTTCGTTACCGCAGGTAGTCGATTGGATGGGAAGTCCCCTGCAGCAGAACAGTGGTTTCGGCTGGCGTCGTTCGTGCGACGACCTTTCCCTTGCTCAACACAAATCGGGCAACGGATTGCCGTCGCAAGGCGTCCAGCTCGTCGAGAGCATCCAGAATAACCAGGTCAGCCGGCTTTCCTGCTTCAATGCCGTAGGAATCCTGAACGTGCAGCGTGCGAGCTCCGGCATCCGTTACCATGTGAAAAACGGAACGCATTTCCTCCCGCCCCGTCATCTGGGCGACATGCACGGCCATATGCGCCACGTCCAGCATGCTCCCGGTCCCCATCGGATACCAGGGGTCGAGAATGTCGTCATGACCAAGGCTGACATTGATGCCCATGGCCGCCATCTCCTTCACCCGCGTCAGACCGCGCCGCTTGGGATACGTGTCGAAACGTCCCTGCAGGTGGATGTTCACCAGAGGATTCGCGACGAAGTTGATGCCGCTCTTTGCGCAGAATCTCAGGAGTTTCGACGCATACGCCCCGTTGTAGCTGTGCATGGCCGTTGTGTGGCTTGCGGTAACCCGGTCGCGCATCCCTGTACGCAGAGCCAGAGCCGACATGACCTCGACAAAGCGGGATTGCTCATCGTCGATCTCGTCGCAGTGCACATCGATCAGCTTCCCGTACTTCTCAGCCAACGCAAAGATAATCCTCAGAGACTCGACGCCGTCCTCACGTGTCAGTTCATAGTGAGGGATCCCTCCAACAGCATCCGCACCCAGGCGAAGAGCCTCTTCGAGGAGCGCTGCTCCATCCTCGAACCCCAGAATGCCGTCCTGCGGGAACGCCACCAGCTGAATGTCGACGAATGGCGCCATTGCACGCCTGACCTCGATCAGAGCCCGGAGTGCAGTCAACTTCGGATCACAGATGTCCACGTGTGACCGGATATGCAGGATGCCGTGCGAAACCTGCCACTCGATCGCCTTTGTGGCACGACACACGACGTCCTCCTCGGTCAGGAGTGCTTTCCGTTCAGACCAGCATTCGATCCCCTCAAACAGTGTTCCGCTCTCGTTCCATCTGGGCTCGCCCGCCGTGAGCGTCGTATCGAGGTGAACGTGCGACTCGACAAACGGGGGTGTCACGAAACATCCAGCCGCATCAATGGTTTCACGGGCGTCCGCAGGCAACCCGGGCTGAACGCTCTCAAAAAGACCGTCCACGACGCCGATGTCGACAAGCAGCCCGTCCGCACAAAGCCTTGCGTTGCGAACAATCAGATCAAGCATCGTCTTCCCCCTCCGGCCGCAGCCGCCCTGCCAGGATCTCAGACCCGACACCGCACTTGGTCACGGACAGTGGATCCAACTCAAGCTCCCGACAGAGGATCTCCAGGACTCGTAGTCCGCAGAATCCTCCCTGGCATCTCCCCATGCCCGCCCGCGTACGGAACTTCATTCCGTCTACTGTGCGTGCCCCCGTCGGACGCTGGATGGCCCGCACGACATCTCCTTCAGTCACTGTCTCACAACGACACACAATGCGACCATATCTGGGATCCTCCGCGATCATGCGCTTCTGCTGTTCTGGCGAACACTCCCGGAACAACGGAACGCGCGCGTTGGTTGGGATGAACGCAGGATTGCTGGTCGCGTCCAGTCCCGCGCCCTTCAGAAGTGAGACCAGCTCTTCAGCGATGGCAGGGGCTGCCGTCAGGCCCGGAGACTTGATGCCTGCCGCATTGAAGAACCCGGGGGCTCCCTCCTCGACAAGGAAATCATCACGTCCCACGATGACCGCACGTGCACCCGTGAACTCGGCGATCAGCTGTCTCGTGTCGAGGCGTGGAATGCTCTTGCAAGCTCCAGCCAGCACACGGGCCAATCCGTCTGCGGTCGTTGCCAGATCATCCTTCTCCTGGGAATTGTCCGCCGTGGGACCGGCTATGATGTTGCCATCAGTGGTTCGGCTGACAACGATTCCTTTGCCTTTTCGTGTCGGGACCTGGAACACGGGGCGCTGCACATTATAGTCTACGCGGCCCTCCAGCAATAGATATTCGCCGAGCCGAGGACGAATATGAAAGTCTCCCGCGCCCGCCATTCGACTGATATCGTCTGCGAACAGACCGGCTGTATTGACCACCATTCTGGTCTCCAGAACCCGTTCGCCCGCCTGCACACGCCAGCCGCTGGGAATGGACTCCACCGAACGCACGGGGTGCTCAAACAGGAAATCGACGCCATTCAGGGCCGCGTTCTCCGCAAGAGCCAGTGTAAGTTCATAGGGCTCGATCGTCCCTCCGGTTGCTGCGAAGAGAGCGCTATCCGCTTCGGGGCTCAGGTTCGGCTCCAGCTCGATGAGCTCACTGTGCTCGACGATGCGCAGTCCCGGTACGCCATTCGCCAGACCTCGGGCGAGCAGTTCTTTAAGATGTACCCGCTCAGAGGGAGAGAACGCCACGACGAGCGTGCCGTAACGTTCCATACGCACCCCAAGGTCCGCGGTCAACTGATCGTACATGGCGTTTCCACGTACGTTCAACCTGGCCATCAGCGTCCCCGGCATCGGGTCATACCCTGCATGGACGATGCCCGTGTTTGCCTTGGTGGACCCGCCCTGGCTTGCCTCGGCGGCTCGTTCACACACCGCTACATTCAGACGATATCTGGACAGCTCTCGCGCGGTCGCACAACCGACGACCCCGGCCCCGACAATCACGACATCCAGCATCTGTCCTACACCCGGCAGCTCAGTCATCAGCCCAGGCTCCTGCTCTGGCAACGCCTTTGCGCCAGTGCGCGTACAGACGACCCCTGTCCTCTGGTGTCAGAACCGGCGCATAGGACTGACCGACCTCGTACAGGTTTCGCAGTCCCTGCTGGTCCTTCCATACGCCCACGGCTAGTCCGGCAAGAAAGGCTGCTCCACGGGCAGTCGACTCGACACTGCTGGGAACCGTCACCGGCCTGCCGAGGATGTCGCTCTGGAACTGCATGAGGAAACGGTTGCAACTTGCGCCGCCATCGGCCCGCAGTCCGGCGATAGGTGAGCCCGCCTCACGCTCCATGGCGTCAATGATGTCCTTGACTGAGAAGGCGATGCCCTCCAGCGTCGCACGAGCTATGTGTGCTCTGGTCGTTCCACGAGTCAACCCCAAAATGGCCCCCCGGGCATACATGTCCCACTCGGGGGCACCGAGGCCCGTGAACGCCGGCACGACAACAACGCCCCCGCTATCAGGGACCGAGAGTGCAAGAGACTCCGTCTCCGCAGAGTTCTTGATGATGCCAAGTCCGTCTCGCAACCACTGCACAGCCGCTCCCGCGATGAACACGCTCCCTTCGAGAGCGTATGTCACCTTGCCGCCCAGTCTCCAGGCAACTGTCGACAACATGCCCTGCGTCGAGCGGACGATGTGCTCCCCGGTATTGACCAGAATGAAGCTGCCCGTGCCATACGTCACCTTGACGTCTCCGGTCTCATAGCACGTCTGTCCAAACAGTGCCGCCTGCTGGTCCCCCGCGACGCCTGCTATCGGTATCTCGCGGCCAAACAGATCGACGGTAGCGAGACCGACGACAGCGCTCGAGTCATGTACTTCCGGCAGCATCGACCTGGGGACGTTCAGCATCTTGAGCAGGTCGTCGTCCCACACTTGCTTCTGGATGTCGAAGAGCATGGTCCGTGACGCGTTGCTGGCATCAGTCGCGTGAACTCGTCCGCCCGTCAGGTTCCAGATCAGCCAGGAATCGACCGTGCCAAAGGCCAGCTCGCCCCGTTCGGCACGCGCCCGTACCCCCTCCACCTCATCGAGAATCCATGCGATCTTTGTACCTGAGAAGTAGGCGTCCAGGACCAGTCCCGTGCGCTCGCGCACGAGCGGCTCGAATCCGTCTGTCTTGAGCTTCTCACACAGAGGCGCCGTCCGCCTGCATTGCCACACGATTGCATTGCAGACGGGTCGCCCTGTTGTTCGATCCCACACGACGGTGGTCTCGCGCTGGTTGGTTATAGCGATGGCGACAATCTGGTCAGGAGCAACCTGAGCCTTCTGGACCACAGTCCGGGCCACAGCCAGCTGCGAACTCCAGATCTCCTCGGGGTTCTGTTCGACCCATCCCGGCCTTGGGTAGATCTGTGTAAACGGTTGAGCCTCAATAGCGAAGGGCTGTCCTCTGTCGTTGAAGAGGATCGCCCGCGAACTGGACGTGCCCTGATCCAGTGCCAGGATGTACTTTTCCATAGAGTCCCCTGCTACTTTGCCTGTGCCGAAGCAACAGCCTCCGCCGCCATGCGCGGGTCATTGCTGATGACGGTCTCGACCCCCGAGGCCGCAAAATGGCGCACGAGCACGCTCAGGTCGACGGTCCATGGCGCAATTGCCAGACCAGCCTCGTGTACTTCACGAATAAGCCCGTCGAGCGTGTTGAGAACGTAAGGATGGATTGCGTTGGCACCCTGCTCACGAGCAGCTACCACCACGTCTGGAGCCTTGATCAGCCACGGTGCGTACAGCAGCCCAGTCCGTGCCTTGGCATCCAGCTTCCGGATGACCCCCATGCTCTGGACATTGAATGAAGAGTAGACGACATTCACCGAGTACCTGCTTGCCAGTTCCAGCAAGCGTTCCTCCATCCCCTCGTACGCGATCTCCGAATTCTTGAGCTCGACGTTGAGCGTTGCCCGTGTCCTGTCGAAGACCTCGAAGACCTCTTGCATTGTAGGAATCGGCTCGTGGTGCAGGGGTCCGGGAAACCGAACACCAGCGTCGAACTTACGGATCTCCTGCAGGGTAAGATCCTTCACCCAGCCATGACCGTCCGTGGTCCTGTCGACCTTCTCGTCATGGATGACAACCAGTTCTCCGTCCTTCGTCATCTGAACATCGCATTCGGCACCGTCGACACCGTGGTCCAGATCGTCGCGTACAAGCGCAAACGAAGCCACTGTGTTCTCGGGAGCCAGTCGAGGCTCCCCTCTATGTCCCAGTATCAGCATGGCCAGGCCTCCTCATTCATGATCTAGATCAGTTCGACCGGCATCCAATGCGCGCCGGAGGCTACCCAATGATAGTCCGAAACAGGAGACAGACAACATGACTGTCCAAGGGCCAGACAACGCCGCGCACTGGAAGGAGAGGCTTCACAACCTCAGGAACGACCCCGAGACGGGACATCGGTACGGACTTCGTTGACAACGGTCGCCATCTCTATATCCTGAGAGTACCCGAGAAGACGAAGCATGAACCGTTTTCATCGAGAGAGAAAGGGAGGTTATCATGGGAACATTCATATCACTCAAGACGGCAATCCCTGGACCGAAATCCATCGAGCTTGCCAAGAGGGAGGCCAAGGTCGTCGCTGCACCAATGTGTGACGCTCTGTCGCCTGCCTGGATCGCTGAGGGACATGGGGCACTGGTAACCGACGTCGACGGCAACACCTTTATTGACCTTACCGGCGGCTGGGGCTGCATGGCAGTCGGCCACTCGCATCCACGCGTTACCGCAGCTATCAAGGACCAGGCGGAGCACTTCCTGCACACAGATTTCACGTCCGTCCCATACGAGCCGTACGTCACTGTCTGTGAGAAGCTTGCCCGGCTCACCCCCGGTGACTTCGAGAAGTCCGTAGCTCTGTTCAATAACGGCGCCGAGGCCATCGAGAACGCCGTCAAGATCTCACGCTACGTGACCGGCAGAGCTGGCGTGGTCGTGTTCGACCGTGCGTTCCACGGGCGCACACTCCTCACGATGACCATGACGCACAAGGCGAAGCCCTACAAGGGTGGGTTTGGCCCCTTCGCGCCAGACGTCTATCGCATGCCCTATGTCACCCCCTATCATCCGTCCATCACGATCGAAGAGTGGGAGAAGCTCCTGACAACGTATGTCGACCCTTCGACGGTCGCATGCTTTGTCGTCGAACCCGTTCAGGGCGAGGCTGGATTCCGCGTCCCGGCTGATGGTTTCCTCGAGATGCTGCGCGAGGTGTCAAAGAAGTATGGCATCCTTCTCGCCCTCGACGAAATCCAGACCGGCGTCGGCCGTACCGGCAAGTTCTTCTCCATCGAGAACTGGAACGTCGTCCCGGATATCATCTGCATAGCCAAGTCCCTGGCAGCCGGCATGCCTCTGTCAGCAGTCATCGCCCGGAAAGACATCATGGACAAGCTGCCTGGCAGCAGCATCGGTGGCACCTATGTCGGCAACCCTGTTGCATGCCGCGCGGCCGCCGAAGTCATCGACATCATCAAGGACGAGCACCTGCTCGACCGTGCCGTTGCTCTTGGCAAGCTCATTCGCAGCCACTGGGATACCTGGAAGGAAAAGTACGAGATCATTGGTGACGTCCGTGGCATAGGCGCCATGCAGGCCATCGAGTTCGTCAAGGACCGCACCACCCGGGAACCCGCTACTCAGTTGAACGGTGAGATCATCAAGGAATGCCTGCACAAGGGCGTCCTCGTCGCCGGTTCAGGCATCTATGGCAACTGCATCCGCATGCTCGTCTCTCTCGAGATCACCGACGAGCAACTTGAAGAAGCCTTCGGCATCATGGAGACGGCTGTCGCTCACGCCAACGAATCGCGCTAGTCCGCCAGGTCTGTCTGTACCAACATTGATCGAAGCCGGGGCGATTGCCCCGGCTTCTCACTTGCAGAGCTGTCAAACCTACTGAGTTCGCTTCTTGCGGGTGTCCGTCTCAATGATGATAGTAACGGGGCCGTCGTTGACGAGACTGACCTCCATGTGCGCCCCGAAGACGCCGTTCTGAACGTCGAATCCCTGGCTCCGCAGCCCTGTGCATACGTCCCGATAGACCTCATCTGCATACGCTCCCGGAGCTACACCCGTGAAGCTGGGCCTGTTGCCGCGAGCCACGTCGCCATAGAGCGTAAACTGGCTGACGACGAGAAAGGAGCCTTTGATGTCTGCCACTGAGCGGTTCATCAGACCGTCTGCGTCTGCGAAGATGCGCAGGCCACTCAACTTGCGCACCATGAGCGCAGTGTCATCGGAGCCGTCGTCGGGAGCTACCCCCAGCAGCACCAGCAACCCTGCTCCAATATGTCCGACCTGCTTGCCGTCCACAGTGACCGACGCACTGCTCACTCGTTGCACTACTGCCCGCATGTTTCACCTCTCAGTCGTCACCAGTTGCCGACTCATAGTAGCACGATCGGCCTGCAACGCGAATAGTGCTAGCTGCGGTTGACACTCAGGCCCTTCCCGCTATACTTTTACTGTTCATTTCCAAGACGTGGGGATATAGCTCAGCTGGGAGAGCGCCTGCATGGCATGCAGGAGGTCGGGGGTTCGAGCCCCCCTATCTCCACCACCCGACCACCATCATGTTGTTGACTTGCCCACGAATTCGCCACGAGTCGGCCAACAGTGCAGTTCTTGCCCGAGGAAAGGCCAATGCCGCCCATCCTTCCTGCTCTTTGGCGCGGCGGAGTCCGTACGAGTCCCAACCAGCACAGTCGATAGTCTCACCTT
>Ga0209881_1000135_pt1 | contig 20839 bp, 18 predicted proteins | sample PersoiDNA2013193_FD_185804 | JGI IMG/M metagenome (GOLD analysis project Ga0209881, IMG submission 185804) | Permafrost soil microbial communities from the Arctic, to analyse light accelerated degradation of dissolved organic matter (DOM) -... | ecosystem: Environmental > Terrestrial > Soil >... | reverse complement strand
GGTCATGCGAGTGGACGGGGCGGGTGCCGTTCTCTTCGCTGCCTCGTGCCGTCGATCCCGAGGCCGGGTACGTGATGACCGCGAACAACGCGATCATCGACGGGGACTCGCCTTACCTCTCTTACACGTTCGCACAGCCGTTCCGTGCCGAGCGGCTGCGTTCGCGGCTGGCCGATTCCGCCGCGCTGACGGTGGACACCCTGGCCGGGATGCAGGCGGACACCGTGTCCTGGGCGGCGGCGGCGTGGGGGCGGCTGCTTGGTAACGCGGGGCCTTTTACCGGCGCGGCCGAGTCCGCACGGGAGCTGCTTGCCGGATTTGACGGGGATCTCGCGGCCGGATCGGCGGCCGCGCTGCTGCACGGGTGCTTCATCAGGGCGCTCGCCGAGGCGCTCTACCGGCCGGTACTCGGCACGGCTACCTGGTCCTGGGTCGCGTCGGGCACGCTGGCACCCACCGTGAGCCTGGTCAGGCGGTGGCTCGCCAACGACACCTGGGCGCTGCTCGGCGGGCCGATGCCGCCGTTGGCCGGCGGCGACGGGGCCGGCGGCGAGCGCGCGCGGCGGGTGCTCGCGGCGCTGCCCGGCGCGCTCGCCGCGGCGTGGACCGCGGCGGTCAGGGCCGCCGGGCCCGATACCGGGCAGTGGCGGTGGAGCGACGCGCACCAGACGGTCCGGGTGCACCCGCTCGCGGGGACGGGCGTGGCCGGTCACCCGGGCCAGTTCCCCGGTGTGCCGATGGGCGGCGACGCCGACACCATCCAGGCCGCCGGCTACGGCTGGCGGACGGGCGGTCCGTTCCCCGTGACGAGCCTGTCGGTATACCGCCAGGTGGTGGACCTCGCCGATCCCTCGACCGCCAGCTATGTGCTGCCAGGCGGCGCGTCAGGCGACCCGGCGAGCCCGCACTTCGCCGACCAGCTCGCGGAATGGGCGGAGCACCGCCGCATTCCCATGCTGGTGCCGGGAAGCGACGCGGGCAGTTAGAAGACGACCACTTCGGCGCCGATGGGGAGGTTCTCCTGGTAACGATGGGCGTTGCCGACGGTCAGGTGGACGCAGCCGTGTGACCAGTGCGTGAGGCTGCCGCCGTGGAACGCGATGCCGCCAGTGCCGAAGAACGTGGCCCACGGCATCGGCTCGTGGTAGATGTTGCTCATGTAGTCCGGGCCCGCCTTCCAGGCGACATGGAAGATGCCGCGCGGGGTGGCGTGCACGGTACCCGGCTTGCCTGGCTCCATCCGAAGCGGGCCGAAGCTGACCTTGCCGCCCGCCTGCAGCCAGGTCATGTGCCTGGTCAGGTCCACGCACGCGGCCGCCGCCGCCGGGCAGTCCTTGCGGTCGAACGCGGTCAGCACCAGCGGCGCCAGCGGGACCGTCGGGGTCACCGCGGCCGGCTCGCGGCTCTTGCCGGACAGCCTGCCGCCGTGCCTGTCGTGCGCGTTGCGCGAATCGTGTGTCAGAGCGGGGCCCGCTACCGCGAGCGCCGCTGATACCGCCGCACCTGACGCACCAGGCACGGCAAGCACCGCCGATCTCGGTGTCGCGGGCCGCGCCGCCGAGACGGCGGCGATCCCCGCGGTGATCGTCAAGGCGGCAGCCACCACCGCCGTTATGCCCAGCCTCTTGGCCGCAGAGGCGCGGCTCAAGGACCTGCCTGTCGCGCTCATGTCAGTTACCCGCCCCGTCAATGACCCGAACGTACACACTCAGCTACTAACGGTTACCATACTGAGTGGCGCCGGCGTGGGAAATCGGCGGAAGCGGGGTCGCCGCGCCGCGTACCCTGTCCTATGTGGCGGTGTTCTTTGATCGGCTGACCGGCGTGCAGAGCGCCCCGCCTGGCTGGGCGGTCGCCGCAAGCGCCGCCGTGGCCCTGCTGATAGTGGCCAGCCCCCGGGCCTGGCGGCTGGCGCGCATGGCCATCACGATCGCGCACGAGGGCGGCCACGCACTTGCCTCCCTGCTCAGCGGGCGACGACTCGAAGGGATCCGGCTGCACGCCGACACCTCGGGCGAGACGCTCACCCGGGGCAGAAGGAACGGCGTCGGGATCGTCGTGACCGCGCTCGCCGGCTACCTGACGCCTCCCTTGCTCGGGGCGGGCGCCTCCGGACTGCTCGCCGCGCACCGCGTGACGCTGCTGCTCGCGCTCCTGCTCGTGCTGCTCGGCGTGACGCTGCTCGCGGTGCGCAACTGGTACGGGGTGCTGGCCGTGCTGATGACGGCGGGCGCGGTGCTCGCGGTGACCTGGCTGGCCGGAGCGCTTACCCGCGCGGCGTTCGCCTACGGGGTGACATGGTTCCTGCTGTTCGGCGGGATGCGGCCGGTCATCGAACTGGCACGGTCACGGGCCAGGGTGCGACGCCGCGGGCGTCCGTCGCCGTCCGACGCCGATCACCTCGCCGCGCTGACCGGAGCACCTGGCGGGATGTGGGTCGCCTTTTTCGCGCTGGTCGCGGTGGCCGCGCTGGCTCTTGGCGCGCGGCTGCTCATCCCCTGGCCCATGCACCTGCCGCATTACGGCTAGCGCCGATAGCGAATTAGTAAAAAGAAAATAACTATCCCGAACGTACCCAGCCGACTCTCTACACACACGCGCATCTAGAACATCGCTGGCCAGATCCATGGTGCTCTCTCGTTGACCAATGACCCCTTTCCGTGTTGACATGATTACAAGTCTTCAGCGAAACGGGCGGGTGACTGCCAGGGGCACGCTTCGGGGTCCCTCCCGGATTGGGCGGCGATCGGCGGATGGGGAGTAGGCATGCCTGAATTGCCGCTTGTCGGCGACGATTTTGCCGGATATCAGTTGCGCGCGGTCCTCGGCAGGGGCGGCATGAGCGTCGTCTACCAGGCCGAGAATCCGCGGCTCGGCAACGTGATAGCACTGAAAGTGCTGGCACCAGAACTGGCCAGCGATGATATTTTCCGCGCGCGTTTCCTCGAGGAATCGAGGATCGCCGCCGCGATGAACCACCCGCACGTCATCCCCATTCACGACACGGGGTCGAGCGATGGGCTGCTGTATATCGCGATGCGCTATGTCTCGGGAACCAACCTGGGGCAGATGATCAAGAAACGCGGGCGACTTCAGGCGGAAACCGCGGTCATGCTGCTCAGCCAGGCCGCCAGGGCGCTCGACGCCGCGCACCGCCGTGGTCTCGTGCACCGTGACGTCAAGCCGGCGAACCTGCTTGTCGAGCGGGGAAACGACGACTCCGACCCGGATCACCTGTACCTGGCCGACTTCGGGATCACGAAGATGGCCAACGGGCGCACCGGGCTAGTCCTCCATGGCCCCCGGCCCACCACCGGGCAGTTCGTCGGCACGGTCGATTACGTCGCGCCTGAGCAGATCCGCGGCCTCTCGGTGCTCGGCATGGCCGACCAGTACTCGCTCGGGTGCGTGCTCTATGAGTGCCTGACCGGCCGGGTGCCGTTCGAGAAGGACCTCAATGAGGCGATCATGTGGGCGCACATGGAGGAGCATCCGACCAGGCCGACCCTGCTCCGCCCCGATCTGCCGCCCGCCGTCGACGACATGTTCGTCCGGGTCCTCGCCAAGCAGCCGGGCGACCGGTACGAGAGCTGCCGCGAGTTCATGGGCGCGGCCCGCGACGCCCTCGCCATGATGGCGGCCGACGCCTCGGTCAACAGGTCACTGCCCGCACAGCGGGCCGCGCCGCCCCTCGCCGACCGCCAGGAGGTCGCGCACGATCAGGGCGCGGGCCTGCGCGACCTGACCGCGAGCATCGCGATGCCTGGATTGCGGCCACTGGAGAACCTGCCGTACGCAGAGGCGCTGCCCGACCCGGGGACGGCGGTACCTGACGAGGCGCGATATCAGCCGGGCATGCCGGATCCGGAGTGGGCGTCGCTGTACTTGCCTGAGGACCCCAGTGCCGCCAGCGCGCCGGCGCACGAAGCCAGGCCGCCCGCCCCCGCCCCCATTTCCGCTCCCGGCTCTGGCTCCGGCTCTGGCTCTGGCCGGCGCGGGCGCGGGCGCGGCGGACACCGAATCTCCTTGCTCCTGCTCGCTCTCGTGTCCGTGGTCGCGGTAGCTATCGGCATCACGATCGGGGCGTGGACCGGGCCTTCCGGTCTAGGCTTCGGCCGGCAGCCCGCGGCCGGTGCGTCATCATCGGCTGCCGCGCTCGCGCCGCCGGCGCTGTCTTCAACCCCGACGAAGACCCTCGAGCAGGCCCTGGCAGCGGTGAACGTAACCGTCTGGACTACCGGGTTCCTGCCGTCGAAGAGCTGCACGTTCCTCAGCGCCGCCAACGCGAGGTGCAGCCATCCGTACCCGGGCATCACCGAGGCGGTCTTCCAGAACTACAGCTCGCCCGCCGCGCTTTACCGGGCCTACGAGACGGCGATCAAGCAGGCGAACAACGGGCATCTCCTGGTGAACGGGCAGGACTGCGGGGCGTCGGCGCCCCCTCCTGACGGCGCGGAAATCGCCTGGAACCACTCGGGCCTGCACACAAAGGCGTATTCCATCAAGCAATTGGAAACGGGAAAGCTGGACCCGGCGAGGCAGGCCGCCGGGCGGATGTTCTGCAATTACAACAGCAGCACGAGCACCGAGGACATTATCTGGACCCAGACCGACGGCAACATGCTTGCCGAGGTGACCGGTGCACCGCACCTGGCCGTATGGAGCTGGTGGTTGCACGTCCACCACAACATCGCCTTCAGCGGGCAGCCAATGGGTGGCATGAACACGGGACCAGACACCTTCCCCGCTGCCTAGGCCAGTTCTGGCCACCAGGCCCTGGTCTGGACGTCGGCCAGGGTGGGGGGGTCGGCACCGGGACGGGTGCAGGTTATGGCGGCGACCGCGGCGGCGGCGGCGAGCGCGGCACGGACCTGGGCCGGCCGCTTGAGGTCATCCCTGGCCAGGCCGTTCGCCATCCACCAGGCGAGGAAGCCGCCGCCGAAGGCATCGCCCGCGCCGATTGTGTCGACGACGGTGACGCCTGGCACCTCGGCCTCGAGAACCATGCCTGGCCCGAACGCCCTGGCCGGATTCGGGCCGTCGGTGACGAGGACGAGAGCGGGCCCGGCGGCGAGCAGCGCGCTCGCCGCCTCCTGCGCCGAGTCGCCGTGGTACAGGTAGGCGAGGTCTTCCACGCTCGCCTTCACGATGTCGGCGCGGGCGGCGATCCGCTCGATGCGCCCCAGGTACGCCGCCCGGTCCGCGATGGTGCCCGGGCGGCAGTTGGGATCGAGCATCACCAGCGTGTCAGGCGGCAGGCCGGCCACCACCAGCCGCTCGATGGCGGACCCGATCGGCTCCATCACCAGGCCGAGGGTGCCCACGTGGACGGCCGCGAAGCCGCTGTCGAGTACGGTCCGCAGCTCCGCGTACTCAAGGTCGGCCCCGGCGGTGGCCGCCAGGTAGAAGCCATAGCTGGCGACGCCCGCCTGGTCGACGTCGGCGACCGCCAGGGTGGTCGGTGTGGCGGACGGCTCGGGCACGCCGATCACGACGCCCTCGGCGGCCAGCCTGTCCCGCAGCAGGCGACCGAAGCCGTCGTCCGCCAGCCGGCCGACGAAGGTGGTCGCCGCGCCCAGCCTGGCCAGGGTCCGCGCGGTGTTATACGGGCCGCCGCCCGGCCGCGCGTCGACCTGGCCGCCCGCGCCGACGACAAGATCGATCAGCGCCTCACCGACGACCGCGATCAACCGCCCCCCCTATTACCGCATTACCGCGCGGAGAATCAAGATAGTGGATCGTTGGCCACCTTCCGATGTGGCCAACGATCCACTATCCCAGGAACGGACCGGTCCCGTCAGATCAGGATGGCCTGATGTGCCACTTGATCCCCTGGCCGGCTCTTATCCTGCGCAGCGCCTCACCGAACTCATCGAGCGACAGCGGCGCGGACAGCAGCGGGCGCGGGTCTACCACGCCTCCGGTGATCAGCTCGACGGCCGGGGCGTAGCTGCGCAGGATCGCCATCGAGCCGGTGACGGTGATCTCGTCGTTGTAGACGCGGAACGGCGAGAGGCTGAGCGTGGCCTCGGCCGGCGACACGCCGAAGACGAGCAGCCGCCCGCCCCGGTCGAGCAGGTCCGAGCCGGCCTGCAGCACCGCCGGCACGCCGGTCGCGTCGACCACGATCTCGAACTTCTCCCCCGCCAGCTCGCCTATGTCGCTGACGACACGGGCCGCCCCGAGCTTGCGGGCGACCTCAAGGCGGTCGCTCACCCGGTCCACGACGGTGACCGCGCCGGCCCCGGCGTGCGTCAGCAGCTGAAGCAGCAGCAGCCCCATGGTGCCGGCGCCGGTCAGCAGGACCGAGTCGCCGAACACCGGCCCAAGCCGCCGCAGGCCGTGCACCGCGCACGCCAGCGGCTCGATCATCGCGGCGGCCTGCCCGTCGAAGCCGTCGGGCAGCCGGTACGCGTTGGCCGCGGGCACCGCGACGTACTCGGCGAACGCGCCGTCGATCGTGTCGCCGATGGCCGCCCAGTTCTCGCACAGGTTGCCGCGCCCGGCCCGGCACCGCCGGCAGTACCCGCAGTAGATCGACGGGTCTACCGCCACCGGGGCGCCCACGGGCAGGTCCATCACGACGTCGGGGCCGATCGCCGCGACCGTCCCGGCGAACTCGTGGCCCGGGGTGATCGGATAGGGCGTCGGCGGGAACTCGCCGTCCATGATGTGAATGTCCGTGCCGCAGATCCCGCAGCAGTCCACCTTGACGACGATCTGCCCTGGTCCTGGCGTGGGATCCGGTACCTCTGCCACCCGGAAGCTGCCGGGACGGTCGAGCACGATGGCCCGCATGAAGACCTCCATCAGTCTGTTTTCTAGTCCTAAGACCGCGAGGGGCCTAGCCCGCGCGGGACTCACCTGCGCAGGCCAAGCCCCGGTGAGGGGGCCGGCCTGCGAGACCCTCAGCCCGCCAGGCGGGCGCCGGTCGCCGGGTTAAAGGCGAAGATGTTCTCCGGCTCGACGCGGAAGAAGACCTGCTGCCCGGGCGCCGGGGACTTGCGGCCCTCCGCCCTTGCCACCACGGTGCCGGCGTCGTCGGCCAGCCGGACATGCAGCAGAGCGTCGGCGCCCAGCTCCTCAACCAGCAGCACCTCGCCCGCTAGCTCTTTCCTGTCCGCCGCCCTGCCCGGCACAGTGCTGCCCGGCACAGTGCTGCCCGGCATAGCGGCGGCGGCGGGCGCGGTATCCGGCTGGGTGACCAGGTGCAGATGCTCGGGCCTGAAGCCGACGACAATCTCGGTCAGCTTGTCCCTGGCCGCCGCTGATCGCACCGCGGCGGTCAGCGGGATGACCGCACCCGCCAGCCGCGCCCCCTCGTCGGTCAGCGCCGCGGTCTCCAGGTTCATCGCCGGGGAGCCGATGAAGCCGGCCACGAACTGGTTCACCGGGTTGTCGTACAGCTCGCGGGGCGAGGCGCACTGCTGCAGCTTGCCGCCGCTGAGCACGGCGACCCGGTGCCCCATGGTCATCGCCTCCACCTGGTCATGCGTGACGTAGACGGTGGTGACGCCGAGGCGGCGCTGTAGCTCGGCGATCTGGCTGCGGGTCTGGACGCGCAGCTTGGCGTCCAGGTTGGACAGCGGCTCGTCCATCAGGAAGACCTTCGGCTCCCGCACGATGGCCCGGCCCATGGCGACCCGCTGCCGCTGGCCGCCGGACAGCGCCTTCGGCTTGCGCTCGAGCAGGGCATCGTCGAGATCGAGGATACGGGCCGCCTCGTGCACCCGCCGGTCCCGCTCGGACTTGGGGACGTGCTGCATCTTCAGCGCGAAGCCCATGTTCTCGGCGACGGTCTTACTCGGGTACAGCGCGTAGTTCTGGAACACCATCGCGATGTCCCTGTCCTTCGGCGACACGTCGCTGACGTCGCGCCCGCCGATCTCGATCCGGCCCCCGTCGAGCGGCTCGAGACCGGCCAGCATGCGCAGCGCGGTAGTCTTGCCCGAGCCCGACGGCCCGACCAGGACCATGAACTCGCCGTCCTTGATATCGAGGTCGAGCAGGTCGACCGCGGGCTTGGCGCCCTTGGCGTACACGCGGCTGGCGCCTACGTACCTAACTCCTGCCATGGGGGGTCTCCTCGAAGCAACGGTCCGTTCGGGCGAATGGTTGTGAGGCTTGTGAACTTGTCATTTGATGGCTCCCATGGAGAGACCGCGGACGAGCGAGCGCTGCGCGATCCAGCCCACGATGATCACCGGGACGGAGGCGATCGTGGCCGCCGCGCTCAGGTGCGCGATGTACAGGCCTTCCTGGGGCACGGAGCTGATCAGGAACATCGGCATGGTGGACGCGTTCGTGACCGTGAGGTTGAGCGCCAGGAACAGCTCGTTCCAGGCGAAGATGACGCAGATCAACGCGGTGGACACCAGGCCGGGGGACACCACGGGCATGATGACCTCGGTGATCTCCCTGATCCTGCCCGCGCCGTCGAGTCTGGCCGCCTCCAGCATCTCGGTCGGCACCTCGAGCATGAAGGAGCGGATCATCCAGATCGCGAGCGGCAGGTTCATCGCCGCGTACAAGATGATCAGCAGCCAGAGGCTGTCGAGCAGGTGCGCCTTCAGCGCGATCACGTAGAGCGGGCCGATCGCCGCGACGACCGGCAGCATCTTCGTGGAGATGAAGAAGAACAGCGAGTCGCGCCATCCTTTCACCGGGTGAATCGACAGCGCGTACGCGGCGGGCAGCGCCAGGACAAGCACCAGGATGGTGGAGCCGACCGTCGCGATCGCCGAGTGCTCGATGAACGGGCCCATGCCGTTGAAGACCAGCCGGAACTCGCTGAGCGTGGGGCTGAAGGTGAACTGCGGCGGCCAGGTCTCCGCGGCGGACTCCGGCTTGAACGCCGTGATCACCATCCACAGGATCGGCAGGAAGAAGGCGATGCCCACCACCCAGCCGAGCACCGCCCAGCCCGCCTGCCCGGAGATCTCGCGGGCACGGCGGCTGCGCTTCGGCGCGGCCGGCGCCTGCGCGGGCGCGTCGGTCGCCGTGATCGCGGTCATCTTGCCTCCTCGAACTGGAAGACACTGGCGAACATCCGCAGCGCGAAGGTGGCGACGATGATCGTCAGGACCACGGTCACCACGCCAGCCGCGGCCGCCCCGCCGATATCGAAGGCGTAATTCACCTTCTGGTACAGGTAGAAGGGCAGTGTCGTGGTCGAGGTGCCAGGACCGCCGTTGGTCATCAGCCGTACCTGGTCGAAGGCGGTCACCAGGTAGATCGAGCCGAGCAGGATGCCAAGCTCGATGTACGGGCGCAGGTGCGGCAGGGTGAGCTCACGGAAGGTCGCCCACGCGCTCGCCCCGTCGACCTTGGCGGCCTCCAGGACGTCCGACGCCTGCCCCTGCAGGCCGGCGAGCACGATCAGGGTCATGAACGGCGTCCACTGCCAGATCATCACGACGATCACCGACCCGTAGGCGTGTGTCGTCAGCCACGCGACGTGGTGCACGCCGAACGGCTCGAGCAGCCAGTTGAGCAGCCCGAACTGGGGATCGAGCATCGGCCCCGACCAGATCAGCGACGCGGCCGCCGGCATGACGAGGAACGGCGTGATGATCAGCGTGCGGACCACGCCGCGCCCGAAGAACTTCTTGTCGAGCAGGATCGCCAGCAGGACGCCGATGACCATCGCGCCGATCACCGCGATCGCCGTCATGGTGACCGAACGCCACAGGGCGCTCCTGAAGTTCGGGTCGGTGAAGACCTCTTTGTAGTTGGATATCCCGGTCCAGTGCGCGCCGCCTGGCTCGTTCCAGAAGTAGCTCTGGAAGCTGTACCAGAGCGTCACCAGGAACGGGACCTGCGTGACGACGATGATGAAAACCAGCGCGGGCAGCAGCGGGATGCGCCGCTGCCATCGCTCGCGCCGGCTCACCCCCCGCGGCCGGAGCCCGGTCGCGGGGGGCGAGGTGACGTCCTCAAGAACTGCCATGTCCTTGACTGTCCCTACGTCAGTTGTGGCCGGAGAGCTGGGCCGGCGTGTAGGCGGAGGCCGCGGACTGGGCCGCCGACAGCGCCTGGCTCACCGATTCCGTGCCCGCTATCGCGCCGGCGACCTGCTGGCCGACCGTGAGCCCGAGGGTCTCGAACTGCGGTATGTCGACGTACTGGACGCCGACGTAGGGCACCGGGTTGACCGTCGGGTGGCTGGGGTCGGTGCCGTCGATCGACTTGATCGTGATGTCGGCGAACGCGCTGGCCGCCTTCAGGTAGGTCGGGTTGCTGTACAGCGAGGTCCTGGTGCCTGGCGGCACCGCCGACCAGCCGTACTTCTGCGCGACGAGGCTGTCGTACTGCTTCGAGGTGGCCCAGGAGATGAACTTCCAGGCGGCGCCCTGGTCGTTCACGCCCTGCGGGATGCCGAGGGCCCAGGACCAGAGCCAGCCGGAGGAGGAGGTCTTGTCGACCGGCGCGAACGCGTAGCCGGTCTTCGCGAAGACCGCCGGGTAGGCGGAATCGATCGAGGTCGCCGCCACCGTGGCGTCGTACCACATCGCGCACTTGCCCTGGCCGTACAGCGTCAGCAGCTGGTTGAAGCTGTCGTTGGAGGCACCGGGCTCGCCGTACTGCTTGATCAGGTTCACGTAGAAGTTCACGGCCTGCGAGACAGCGGGCGAGTTGAGCTGCGCCTTCCAGTTCATGTCGTACCACTGGCCGCCGAACGTGTTGATCACCGTGTCGAGTGCCGCCATGTTGTCGCCCCAGCCCGCCAGGCCGCGCAGGCAGATGCCCGAGACCTTGCCCGGCTGGTTCACCTTCGCCGCCGCGGCCTGGACCTGCGCCCAGGTCGGGTGCAGCGGCATGGTGACACCAGCCGCCTGGAGCAGGGACTTGTTGTAGTACAGCATCGAGGACTCGCCGTAGAAGGGCGAGGCGTACAGGTCGCCGTTGTACGACAGCGCCTTGGCGACCGGGGGCAGCAGGTCGGACACGTCATAGGTCGTGTCGGCCGTGGCGTACTGCTTGGTCAGGTCGACGAGCCAGCCGTTCTTGGCGAACAGCGGCGCGTCGTACGGGCCGATCATGACGACGTTGAACGAGTTGCTGTGCGTGCTGACGTCCTTCTCGATCGCCGCGCGCAGGTCGCCCTCGGTGTAGGTGACGAACTTGACCTTGATGCCGGGGTTCTGCTTCTCGAAAACGGATTGGGTTAGCGGAATCATCTGGCCGGTGATCAGCGGGTTAGACACCACCGCGACTGTCACCGTGCCACTGTTGCTGCTGCTTGTGCCGCCGGCGGCGGCGCTTGAACCCCCGCCGCTCGAACACGCGGCGGCCGCGGTAACAAGCGCGGCCACGCATCCGGCGACCGCGAGCCTGCGCTTGGAGAACCTGGACGAACTCATGTACTGAACCTCCACGGCGATGAGGACGTTCTGGCGCGAAGCGCCGTCGACCTTGCACCCATGTATGCTCATTTGAGCGAATGATGCTCAAATGATCTTTGACATCACAGTGAACTCACGGCTTGGCAATGTCAAGGAATGCTGCAAATATGAGATCTATGCGCTCAAATGAGCACGTGCAGGAGGCGTAGATGGCCAGCTTGTCGGCCAACCGGCCGTCCGAAGTTGTCCTGGCCGCGCGGGTCGCGCGGCAGTTTTACATCGAAGGCGCCTCCAAGATCGAGATCGCCGACCGGCTGGGGATCAGCCGGTTCCGTGTCGCCAGGCTGCTCGACTCGGCCCGCGAGAGCGGGCTTGTCCGCATCGAGATCGGCCTGCCAGGCGGGTCGCTCGACGCGGGCCTGTCGGCGGAGCTGTGCTCCGTCTTCGGCCTCGACCACGCGTTCGTCTTCGACTTCCCCGACGACGAGTCGCCGCTGCGCCAGCGGCTTGGCGAGGCGGCGGGCCAGGTGCTGATGGACCTGATCAAGCCGGGCGACGTGCTCGGCCTGACCTGGTCACGGACGCTGAGCGGGCTGACGGCCGCGCTCACCCAGCTACCGCCCTGCCCGATCGTCCAGCTCACCGGGGCGGTGCCGCCGCCGGACGGCAGGGACCTGCTCGAGCTCGTCAGGAGCGTGGCCCGCGTCGGCGGCGGCCCGGCGCACGTGTTCTACGCGCCGATGCTGCTCGACGACGCGCAGACGGCCGCGGCGATACGCCGCCAGGGCGACATCGCCGAGGCGTTCACCCTCGTCCCGAGGGTGACCATCGCGGTCGCCGCGGTCGGCGCGTGGGGCCCTGGGCTCTCGACGATCTACGACGCCATCACGGCAGCTGAACGAGAGGCGCTCGCGGTGCTCGGCGTGCACGCGGAGCTCGCCGGGGTATTCATCGGCGCGGACGGCCGCCCGCTCGCCACGCCGCTCGACAGCCGGATGATCGTGACGCCCGCCGCGCTGTTCACCCAGATTCCCTTCATCCTTGCCGTCGCCTACGATGCCGCCAAGAGCCCCGCGGTGCGTGCCGCGATCCGAGGAGGGCTTGTCCATGGCCTGGTCACCCACACGAGTCTCGCCCGATCCCTGCTCAGCCTTGCGGACAGCCGCGACGGAGTTGCCTAGGCCGCGTCCTTCCCCCGACGGCCGGCCGCTCCCCGTCGGCCAGCCGCTCAGCGGGGGCACCGCCAACCGGGGCCGCGTCGTCCGCATCGGCGATGCGGTGCGCAGGCCCACGAGCCCGCGCTGGCGGGCCACCCACGCGCTGCTCGCGCACCTGTCCGCGGCCGGTTTCGACGGCGCCCCCCGGGTGCTCGCGGCCGACAGCGAGACCGAGACGCTCACCTACATCGAGGGCAGGGCGGGCGTCCCGCCGCTGCCATCGGACACGCTCACCGACGAGGCGCTGGTCAGCGTGGCGGAGCTGCTGCGCCGCTATCACCGCGCCGCCGCCTCCTTCGACCCGGCCGGCTACGCGTGGCCCCGGCCGGTCCCTGCCCGCTACCGCACCGGCCTGGTCAGCCATAACGACGTGCACCCGGCCAACCTGGTGTTCCGCGGCGGCCGGGCGGTCGCGCTGATCGACTTCGACCTGGCCGGGCCGGGCAGCGCCGCCTGGGACCTCGCCGCCGCCGCGCGCTCGTTCGCGCCGCTGCTCGATCCGGCGGACATCGCCGACAGCCGGCACGGCCGCGCGCTCGAGCGGTTCCGGATCTTCCTCGACGCGAGCCAACTGCCCCTGGCCGGCCGCAGGGAGGTTGCCGAGGCGGTGCTCGCCAGCCACGACTGGACCTACGCGATCGTCACCGAGGCGGCCGCGGCGGGCCATCAGGGCTTCACCGAGCACTGGCGCGCGGTCGCGGATTCCGCCGCCCGTGCCCGCCGCTGGTGCGAGCGGCACCGCCGTGACCTGCTCGCCGCAGCCACTCTGCCGGATTTATCCACATAAAACCATCAAGATCAAACTAACGCTGAGGTTTTGACCGGCTATCACCGGTTCAACTTTCAGCGCTATCGATTTCCGGGCTGGATGAGGCCCGGTGCGGGTGCTGCGGATGATCAGCGGGAGGCGGCGTCGAGCAGGTGGTAGTTCCGCTTGCCCTTGCGCAGCAGCAGCCATCGGTTGTGCAGCAGGTCGGACTCCGACAGCGGACGGTCCTCCGGCACCACGTCGCCGTTGACAGAAGCGGCACCCTGCCCGATCGTGCGCCGCGCGTCGGAGAGCGACGAGGCGAGCGGGGTAGCGGCGAGCGCCGCCGCGAGCGTCACCCCGCCGGCGAACGGGGACGTGGGCACCTCGGAGGCGAGGAACTCAAGAGCCTGCGCGGACGCCCCTGCCGGGGTGCCGCCGAACAGGATCGCGCTCGCCTCCTCCGCCGCGGCCGTCGCCTGGGCGCCGTGCACGAGCGTGGTGATCTCCCTGGCGAGCCGACGCTGACCTTCGCGCTTGTGGGGTGCCTGCGCGTGGACGGAAGCGACCGCGCGGCAATCCTCCACCGGGACCAGGGTGAGCTGGAGGAGGAACCGCTCGATGTCGGCGTCTGCCACGTTCATCCAGTACTGGAAGAACTGGTAGGGCGACGTGCGGTCGGGGGCGAGCCAGACGGCGCCGTCCTCCGACTTGCCGAACTTCTTGCCGTCAGAGCGCAGCAGCAGCGGCCAGGTGAACGCGTGCACGTGCCTGCCGTCGGCCTTCCTGATCAGGTCCACACCAGCCAGCAGGTTCCCCCACTGGTCGGAGCCGCCGATCTGCAGGTCGACCTGATGGTTCCTTGACAGGTGCAGGTAGTCGTTGGCCTGCAGCAGCTGGTAGCTGAACTCGGTGAAGGAGATGCCGTTCTCGCTCTCGAGCCTGGCCTTGACCGACTCGCGGGCGATCATCTGGTTCACCGTCGCGTGCTTGCCTACGTCGCGGAGGAAGTCGAGCAGGGTGAGCTGACCGGTCCAGCCCAGGTTGTTCACCAGGGGGACGCGGGAGATGCGCTCGAGCTGCTCGGCGATCCGCTTGGTGTTGCGGGCCAGGGTCTCCGCGTCGAGCAGGTTCCGCTCGGAGGACCGGCCGCCCGGGTCGCCGATCATACCGGTCGCGCCGCCGGCCAGGGCCATCGCGTTGTGACCGGCATCGGCGAACCTGCGCAGCACGAGGAGGCCGACCAGGTTGCCGATCTGGAGGCTGTCCGCGCTCGGGTCCGCGCCGTAGTAGACGCCGATCGGGCCAGCCTTGATCCGGGCGCGCAGCGCCTCACGGTCGGTGCTGTCCTGCACGAGGCCACGGGCCTCGAGATCGGCGAGAAGGTCCATGGGTGTATGATCGCACATCCGCCGCGATGGGTCGGCCAATAACCGGGGATGCCCCAGTTTATCCGTGATGCTCGCGGTGCATTATGAGTCGCACGGGAATTAATGTGTAATTGCGTGGCGAGACCCACGTTGCCATTACCTTGACACCCGCCATTTCCACAGGCAGGCGGCTCGCAGGACCCTTGTGCCCGGGCAAACCGAAAGCGACCGCACACACCCCGAACCCGGCCGACCGCGATATTTAACACTGTCGATCTTGAGTTTCCCTGGTTCTCGAATGATCATGTTCTGGTAGTTCACTGGTCGTCAGATGTCACACGCAACCGCCGTCCGACATTCCGGCCAGCATGCCAGGAGGGCATAGTGACCAGCTATTTCACTACAGAGCGTCATGAACGTCTGCGACAGCAGGTCCGCGAATTCGCGGAATCGAAGGTTCTGCCGCTCATCCCAGAGATGGAACGCGCCAAGTCCGTGCAGCACACACTGTCACGACTGATTGCACGGCAGGGCTGGATCGGCGTGACCGTCGGTAAAGAATACGGCGGTATGGGCCTTGGCCACCTGGCCAAGACCATTATCATTGAGGAGCTCTCCAGGGTCAGCGGCGCCATGGGCGCCATGGTGCAGGCCTCCCAGCTCGGCGTGGCGAAAATTCTGCACTTCGGCACCGACATTCAGAAAAAACACTGGCTGCCCGCCATAGCGGCCGGTGATTGTCTGCCGACGATAGCGGTTACCGAACCAGACTCAGGCGGATTCGTACTCGGCATGGAGGCCACCGCGGAACGGGACGGTGACGAATACATTCTCAACGGCCGCAAGATGCATATCGGCAACAGCCATGTCGGCGACGTGCACGGCGTCGTGCTGCGCACCGGCAGCGGCAGCAAGGGCCTGTCCGCGTTCCTGGTGGAATCCGGCCGCCCCGGCCTTTCGCTCGCCCCGCATAAGCAGGCCATGGGCCTGCACGGGTTCAGCTTCGGCGAGCTGATCTTCGACAACTGCCGGATACCCGCGGCCAACCTGCTCGGCGCCGAGGGCGACGGGCTCGCCGTCGCCTACAGCTCGAGCATGCTGTACGGCAGGCTCAACCTCACCGCGGTCGCCCTCGGCATCCACCGCGCGCTTGTCGAGGAGACCACGGCGTACGTACGCAACCGGATGCGCCTGGGCAAGCCGCTCGCCGAGATGCAGTCCATCAAGCTCAAGCTCGGCCAGATGCAGTCCAGGCTGATGACCGCGCTGCTCGCCGCCTATTACGCGGCGCACCTGCTCGACCAGGGGCAGGCGTGCGACGCAGAGCTCATCAACGCCAAGCTGATCAACGTCGAGTACGCGCTCGACACGGCACGCCAGGCGATGGAGATCCACAGCGCGGCCGGCCTGTTCACCGACCGGCCCGTCGAGCGGTACCTGCGCGACGCGTATCACATCTTCGCGCCCGCGGGCACGTCCGATATCCAGCTTCTCCGGCTCGGCGAGGCCGCGCTCGGCACCGCCAAGGGCCAGTGGTCGCAGCGATTCGCCGCGACCTCGGTCTAGCTGGCTCAGCCGCGGCGCAGCTCGCGCTCGTGGATCAGCTCCACCATCTCGGCCGCCTTCGCCTTGATGAACTCGAGCCCCGGCCTGCCCCAGGGCCGGGGCTCCAAGTCCACGATGCAGATCGTCCCGAGGGTCGTGCCGGTCCGGTCGATCAGCGGCGCACCGAGGTAGGACCTGATGCCGAACTCGTCCACCACCGGGTTGCCCGCGAACCTCGGGTAGTCGCACACGTCGTCGAGCACGAGCGGCAGCCTGCGCACCACCACGTGCGGGCACCAGCCCTGCTCCTTGGTCATCACCCTGGCGGGGTCGTCGGCCGCCGCCACGGCACCGGGGCCGCCGGGCACCATGGCCGGCGCGTAAAGGCCCGCGAAGTACTGCCGTTCCTCGCCGACGAAGTTCACCATCGCGAGCGGTGCCTTGGTCGATGTGGCGAGCACCCGGGCGAAGTCGTCGAACTCCGGCTCAGGCCGGTCGCCGAGGCCGAGTTCGCGCAGCCGCAGCACCCGCCGCACCGCTTCCTCATCGACCGGGGTGAAGATGGTCTCTTTCTGCGCCTCGTTCATGGTGGCGAGCTCCGTTTCTGCGGGTCGGCTGCGGGCCGGCTGCTGGTCGGCTGCTGTATGCGGGCTGCTACTTGCTAGCGAGGGCTCGAGGTCATGGAGGTTTCAAGCAGGTGCTGTATGAGGGAGATGAGCACCTCGGTCGCCGAGCGCGGCGCCCTCGCGTCGCACATGATGATCGGCACATGCGGCTTGAGGTCTAGCGCCGCGCGGATTTCCTCGGGCTCGTAGCGGAACGCCCCGTCGAACTCATTGACCGCGACCACGAACTTGATACCGCGGCTCTCGAAGAAGTCCACCGCGCCGAAGCAGGACTCAAGACGGCGGGTGTCGGCGAGCACGACCGCCCCGAGGGCGCCCGTGGAAAGCTCGTCCCACATGAACCAGAAGCGGTCCTGCCCCGGCGTGCCGAACAGGTAGAGGATCAGGCCCGGGTTAAGGGTGATCCTGCCGAAGTCGAAGGCCACGGTTGTGGTGGTCTTGCCGGCCACGCCATCAAGGCTGTCGATGCCGACGCTCGCCTCGGTGATGATCTCTTCCGTGGTCAGCGGCTCAATCTCGCTCACCGAGCCGATGAAGGTGGTCTTGCCGACACCGAAGCCGCCCGCCACGAGGAGCTTGACGGTGGCGGGAAGCGGGAGCGGGTTAGAGGCGTCGTTGTAGGCCATCGAGCAGTCGCTCCAGAAGGACTTGGTCGGACGTGTCGGATGATGATTGTGGTGAGGCTGTCCGCGCCGCGCCGCAGTCCACCAGATCGGAGATCAGGACCTTGGTGACTACCGCGGGCAGTCGCAGTCGGGCGGCGATCTCGGCGACGGAAGCCGGCCGCAGGCACAGGCCGAGTGCCTGCATATGGTCGGGTTCCAGGCTGCCGTAGGAGCCGGTGCCCGTGGCCACCACCATCGAGAGCAGGTCAAGCTGCAGCGGGGCGGACGTGCGGCCGTTGGTCACCGCGTACGGACGGACCAGCCGTCCCGCGTCACCGTCGAGCCACGCCTCGTCGCCGCGAAAACTCATGGCTGCCCGGCGGCCGGCGCGCTAAACGGGCCCGCCTTCCTGGCCGGCGTGGCGAGGAAGGGACGGACGCTCTTGACCAGCTGGGACATTTCATAGCCGAGCACGCCGACATCGGCGTCCCGGCCGGCCAGCACCGTGAGCACGGAGCCGAACCCGGCCGACGAGACGAACATCAGCGTGTCATCAAGCTCGGCGACCACCTGCCGCACGCCGTCACTGCCGCCGAACCGCGCCGCGGCGGTCCGCGCGAGCGAGAACATGCCGGAGGCAATGGCGGAAAGCTGATCGGCCGTGTCGGTGCCGAGCCCGTAGGACGCGGTCGCAAGGCCATCAGCGGAGAGCAGCACCGCGCTGCGAGTGTGCGGTACCTGCTCGATCAGGCCGCGCAGCAGCCAGCCAAGATCGGGTTCACGGCCTGGGGTGGCATCGCTCACCATGGAATGAATTCTCCTTAGGGAAAAGTGCCTGTCATGCGCAATGTCGTCAGTCCCGTGCGGAGGAATCTTCTTCCTCAGCGCGGCTGACGCCCCTGAGGAAGTCCGCCATGAGGCCGGTCATCTGGTCAACGGAAGGCTCGGTGCCACGGGCTGCCGTCGTACCGCCGGGCTCGTCAAAATGGTGGTCAGAGGGCTGGTGCTCAACGGACTGGCTGCCGAGGGACGGTGCGTCGGAACCAGGCTGCGCCTGGCGCCTTGGCAGCGGCGGGCGCTCGGGCGATTGCGACCGCTCGGGCAGCGGCGGGCGCTCAGGCAACGGCGGGCGCTCGGCGGGAAGTGCCGCCTGCTGCCGACCGGGATACCCGGCGTCCGCGCCGGCCGCCCCGGATGCCCCGGATGCCCCGGACGAAGGACGGCGGGAGGGCAGCGCGCCGGCCGGCACGAGCGCGAGCCGCGGTGACTGCGGGTCCTCCTCGCCGAAGTCGCCGCGCGGCAGCGCGCGATCGGCCTCGGGCTGCTCAAGAAGCTGCTTGGGCAGCACCACGACCGCCTGGGTGCCGCCGTAGATGTTGTTCTGCAGCCGGACCTTGATGCCGTGCCGGCGGGCAAGCGAGGCGACCACGTAGAGCCCGATGCGGCCGTCGCGTAGCAACTCGTCGATGTCCATCCTGCTGGGGTCGGCGAGCAGGTCGTTCATCCGCTGCTGGTCGGCGACGGGGATGCCCAGGCCCCTGTCCTCGACCTCGATCGCGAGGCCGGCGGACACATGCTGCGCGCGCAGCAGCGCGGTGGTCTGCGGCGCGGAGAACTTGGTGGCGTTCTCCACGAGCTCGGCGATCAGGTGAATGACGTCGGTGACGGCGGCACCGCGCAGCACGCCCTCCACCGGGGGCACGACCTTGACCCTGGAGTAGTGCTCGACCTCGGCGACCGCCGCGCGCAGCACCTCGTGCATGGTCACCTGCCTGGTCCACTGCCGCCGTGACGCCGACCCGCCGAGCACCGCGAGGGACTCGGACTGGCGGCGCATCCTGGTGGCCAGGTGGTCCACGGTAAAGAGCCCCTTGAGCAGGTCGGGATCCTCCACCTGCGCCTCGAGGTCGTCAAGCAGCTCGATCTCCCTGTGCACCAGCGACTGCATCCGGCGGGCCAGGTTGACGAAGATCTCCACCCGCTGGTCGGCACGCCCGCTGAGCACCTTGTCCGCGACCTTGAGCACGGCCTGCGCCGCGTAGTACTGCGACTGCTCAAGCTCGTTCGTAAGCCGCTTGAACGGGTCGCCGTCCGCCGCGATGGCCGGCACGGGAACCGGCGGCGCGGGGTGCTCACCGCGCATCAGCGCGTCGACCATCTGCTGCAGCTCGGCCTGGCCGCGCCTCGTGACGAGCCTGGTATTGCGCACCCTCGAGTCGACCTGGCGGCCCGCGGACCGCGCCGCGGCAATCGCGACCGCGAGCATCGCCACCACGCCGCAGCCGACTCCGGCGAGCACCATGCGGACGACATGCGCCGACGCGTGATCAAGCAGTGCGACCGCGGCGGCAAGCGCGCAGATCACCGCGATCACGGCGCTTGGCAGGATGGCGGTTCGCAGGTAAGGGGCATGCATGGGCGGCACGGCGTGCGCCGATCCGCCACCGTGGCCCCGCTGGTCCGTGTTGCCGGCCGGCGGGCTCTGTCCTGTCATCGGCGTCCTTTATTCGCGCGTGCGGTAAGACGACGCTGCATACCCTAGTGAGCACAGTTATTACTCTGCCCATGAATCAGCAATAAACAAGACGCACTTGCGTAAATGTAACTTTAATGCGAAACATCGACATAGATAAATAAAGACAAAAAGGATTATTTCGAACGAGCCCGTGGCTCCGCCCCGCCCGCCCAGGATCCCACCGCGGCGAGCGCGCAACCCGCCTCGGGGCCGTGCCAGCACCGCGTGACGTTCCGGCCATAGCGGCAGCGTCCCAGCACGGCCATACCGCCACATTCCGGACAGGTTCCCTGCTCACGGCAAAGATCTCGGTAGAAAAGCGTGCGCAGAGCACGCTTTTCTACCACCAGGAAAAAAATCTCCACGATCTTTCGCTGAGCCGGGACATCAGATGTCGCCCGGCGTCACATGAGTGCGCCGGGCATCGCTCCCTGGTGCCCGGCCTCGCGAGCGGCAGGCCGAACCTGCAGACGATCTGGCTTGAGGCGACGCTCGCGCAGGCCCGCAGGGACCGCTCGGTCGACATGATCGTGGTGTTCATGCACCAGTGCGCGATGTCGACGTCGGTCCCTGGCAACGGGTCCGACCTCGGCATCCGCCAGGCCTGGCTGCCGTTGTTCGACAGGTACGAGGTCGACCTCGTGCTGTCGGGCCACGAGCACGACTACGAGCGGACCTATCCGGTCCGCGGCTACGACGCCGGCGAGTTCGGCACCGTCGCCTCGCCGAACCCGGACCAGACGCTCGGCGAGAAGGTCGACACCCGCCGCCCGGCGGTGGTGACCACCGAGCCCTACCAGCACACAACGGCACCCCGGCCTGGAACACCGCCGAGGGCACGGTCTACCTGGTGCTCGGCGGTGTTCCA
>Ga0209881_1000134_pt1 | contig 20845 bp, 21 predicted proteins | sample PersoiDNA2013193_FD_185804 | JGI IMG/M metagenome (GOLD analysis project Ga0209881, IMG submission 185804) | Permafrost soil microbial communities from the Arctic, to analyse light accelerated degradation of dissolved organic matter (DOM) -... | ecosystem: Environmental > Terrestrial > Soil >... | reverse complement strand
CAGCAAGCCCATCTGGGCCACCGAGCCGGTCGCATGCAGCACCAGCAGCGGGATCGCGATGTAGGCGAAGGAATCCCCGCCGACCGACAGGGTCTGCGCAGCCAGGAAGATGCCGAAATCGCGATCCCGCCAGAGCGGGCGGTCCGCGGGCGGCTTCACACCGCCGCCCGCCCGGCCACGCGCTGCCGGAACTCAGCGAGATGTGGTGCAGGCATAAGGGCATCTTCCCATCGCCCCGCGTGCCCTGTGCGGGCGCTGGACAGGGGTTGTGCCGATCTCGTGCGCGCCCTGGTTCCTGCGGGTCTTCCAGGATGCCGCCCACCGCCCGCCATGTCTTCGCGGGTTCAGCCGGAGCACCTACTCGTAGCCTGGCCGGCCAACCGACATCTTCACATCAGGCGCTGGCGATGTCGTTCGCGGCCACGTACCCGAATGTCATGGCCGGCCCGATCGTGGAACCCGCTCCCGCGTAGCTGTGCCCCATGACCGCGGCGCTCGAGTTACCCGCGGCGTAGAGGCCACCGATGACCGTGCCGTCGGTGTTGAGTACCCGGGCGCGGGCATCGGTGAGCAGTCCGCCCTTGGTGCCGAGATCGCCCGGCTCGATCTTGAACGCGTAGTAGGGCGGCAGCCACAGGGGCGCCAGGCAGGAGTTGGGCGTGACGGCCGGGTCGGTGTAGTAGTGGTCGTAGAAGCTGACGCCGCGCTGGAAGTCGGCGTCCGTCCCGCTCGCCGCGAAGCCATTGAACCGGGTGATGGTGGCCTCCAGGCTGGCCGCGGGGACCCCGATCGCGGCGGCGAGGCCCGCGATCGTCGGTGACTGGAACACGGCGCCCGCGTCATACCAGGACTGCGGCAGCGGCAGCAGCGGCGCGACCTCCTGGAACAGGTAACGGTCGCGGTAGTTCTGGTCGACGATCAGCCAGGCGGGTATGTCGGGAGCGGTCGGGTTGAGCCGGTACATGGTGTGCACCACGTCGCTGTAGGGCGCGGCCTCGTTGGTGAACCGTTTCCCGGCGGCGTTCACGAGCAGGCCGCCCGGCTCGGTCCTTTCCGCCAGGCAGAAGTACGGCTCGCCCGGCAGGGGGATCACCGGTCCCCACCACGCGTCGTCCATCAGCGCGAGCGCGGCTCCGGCCTGTATGCCCGCCAGGATGCCATCACCGGTGTTCGACGCCGTGCCGACGGTCCAGCTGGTGCCGATGGGCTGCTGCTGGTACTGGGCGCGCATGGCCGCGTTGTGCTCGAAGCCGCCCGCGGCCACGATTACCCCCTTCGTCGCGTTGACAAGCGACTGCGAGCCGCCGCGTGAGATCACCACGCCGGTGACCGCGCTGCCGGTCATGTTCAGGCTGACCAGCGGGGTGTTGAGCCACACAGGGACGCCGGCCTCGAGCAGTCCTGCCCGGAGCCCGGCGGCGGCCGCCTGACCCATGGTGAGCGGCGCCTGGCCGAGCAGCGCGGCCTCGGTACCGCGGGCGAGGCACTCCGCGGCGACGGCGACCCCCTTGGCGTTGACCGCGGCGATCTGCAGCCACTTGTAGTCGGCGCTGAAGACGACGAGGCCGGTGGGCACCGCCATGTACGGAGGGTTCAGGTTGGCCAGTTCCGCGCCGAGGATGTGGCCGTCGATCATCGACGGCTCGACGGACCGTCCGTTCGGCATGCCGCCGGGAAGATACGGGTAGTAGTCGCTGTAGCCCTGCATCCACTGGAATTTCAGCGGGCTGTTTGCCATCACGAAGGAGAGCATTGCCGGGCCGTTGGCGAGGAAGGCCGCCTGCCGGTCGGCGGGCACGGTGCTGCCGACGACGGCGGCGAGGTACTCGGTGGCAAGGGCGGGGGTGTCGGGGACTCCGGCGGCGAGGATCACCTCGTTGTTCGGTATCCACACGCCCGCACCGGAGCGGGCGAGCGAGCCGCCGAAGTAGGCCGCCTTCTCGACCACAAGCACCGACAGGCCCCGCTTGACCGCGGTGAGCGCGGCGGTCATCCCGGCGGCGCCCGCACCGACGACCACCACGTCGTAGGTTCCCGCCACCGGCAGGCTTGCCGCCGATGCGGGGGCCCGGCTCAGCATGCCGGCTCCGAGGGCAAGGCCCGCGCCCGCCGTGGCCGCGCGCAGCACATCGCGACGAGTGGGGCCACGGGTTCCGGAATCAGCGTCCTGCGGCATTGTCAACGCTCCAGTGGTGTGCCTCCGATGACGGCGCGGACCGCCGTGGCATGAAACTAGAACAAGTTCTACTTTGAGTCAACGAATTATGTCTAAACCAGGATCAAATAGACACACTGTTAGTGGAACTCGTTCTAATTGTCTGGCCAGGCGGCCGCGATGCGTATTCCGGGCGGCGGGATCGTGCCGTAGCGTAGTGACCGTGACGGTGACCGCCGCGCCCCAGGATGTCCAGCGCCTAAGTTCCGAACCGCTGTGGCGGGCGATCGCGGTCTTCCGGTTCGCCAGCCTCGGCTACGCCGTGCTGCGGCTTGCCGTCATCGACCGCGCCCAATACTCGCGGCCGGACTGGGCGTGGGCGGTCATCGCGGTGATGACGGCATGGACGATCGGCACCACCCTCGCCTACGCGCGGCCTGACCGCCGTACCAGGATCCTGCTGAGCGCCGACCTGGCGGTCACCGCCGGCCTGCTGCTGAGCACCGCGGTGCTGCAGTACCAGTCGGGCCCGCGGCACGGGGTGACGCCGGTGACCGCGACGTGGCTGGCGGGACCCATCCTGGCCTGGGCAGTTCGATACGGCAGGCGAGGGGGCACGATCGCTGCCCTGGTCATGTCCGGCTGTGACCTCGCGCTGCTGCGCGGCGCGGCGTTTAGCGTGGTGGTCAACGGCGTGGTGCTCCTGCTGCTGCTCGGCGTGATCGTCGGCCACCTGGCCAGGCTCGCCGCCGAGGTGGAGGCGGAACGGCAGCACGCCATCGAGGTCGAGGCGGCCAGCAGAGAGCGGGAACGCCTGGCCCGCGACATCCACGACTCGGTGCTGCAAGTTCTGGCGCTCGTGCAGCGGCGGGGTGCGGAAGCGGGCGGTGCTGCGGCCGAACTCGGCCAGTTGGCGGGTCAGCAGGAAGCCGCGCTCCGCGCCCTGGTGGGCGACGGGATGGTGGCCGGCGCGGCAGGCGGTCCCGTACCGGACGCGTCGGGGGCCGTGGATCTGCGGGCGGTGATCCGGTCCGCCCAGACGGATCGCGTGACCGTGTCGGCGCCCGCACAGGCCGTCCTGCTCGACAGTGCCGCGGCGGACGAACTGGCGTCGGCGATGCGCGCGGCACTTGACAACGTGCGGCGCCATTGCGGTGAGCGCACCCGCGCGTGGGTTCTCATCGAGGACGAGCCTGGCTTGGTCACGGTGACGATCAGGGACGACGGCCCAGGCATCCCGGCCGGACGGCTAGCCGAGGCGGCGGCCACGGGGCGGCTCGGCGTCAGCCATTCCATCCGCGGCCGGCTGCGCGACCTGGGCGGCTCCGCCACCGTCAGCTCCGTTCCCGGCGAGGGCACGAAGGTGGAACTCCGGCTGCCGCGCGGGGCCGGCGTGCCGGGTGGCGCGGTCACCAGAACGGGCTTAAGGTTCGGACGTGGAACCCAGCGCGCCGATCCGGGTCATGGTGGTGGATGACCATCCAATGTGGCGCGATGCGGTCGCGCGTGACCTGGCCGAGGCCGGCTACGACGTGGTCGCGACGGTAGCCGACGGCGCGCAGGCACTGCGCGTCACCGCCGCCGCCCGCCCGGACGTCGTCGTGCTTGATCTGCAGCTGCCGGACATGTCGGGTGTCGAGGTGACTCGCGGCCTGCGCGCGGCCCACCCCGTGGTGCGCGTGCTTATCCTGTCCGCGAGCGGCGAGCAGCAGGATGTGCTTGACGCGGTGAAGGCGGGTGCGGTCGGCTACCTGCTGAAGTCCGCGGCACGCCCGGAATTCCTCGACGCGGTGCGGCGCACGGCCGCTGGCGACGCGGTGTTCACGCCTGGGCTGGCCGCGCTCGTCCTTGGCGAGTTCCGCCGGCTGGCCTCCGCACCCGCCGCGGACGGCGCGGACACGCCCCGGCTGACCGAACGCGAGACCGAGATCCTCCGCATGGTCGCTACCGGCCTGTCCTACAAGCAGATCGCCACCCGGCTCGTGCTGTCCCACCGCACCGTGCAGAACCACGTGCAGAGCACGCTCGGCAAGCTGCAGCTGCACAACCGGATCGAACTGGTCAGGTACGCCATCGAGCACGGGCTGACGGGCGAGTCCGACACGGGCGGGTCCCGGTAAGGCACCCGGCGGCTGCGCCGCCATGGAATTCCGGGCTTGCCGTGGCTGGTCAGCCCGACCGTGTACGAGTACGGCGGCCGGTACCTGTCCCTGCGGAATGTCAGATCCTTCTCTTAGAATCAAATACATGAGCGATGTAATCCATCAAGATGATCAATCAAGGAACACAGATCCTGTCCCCGGCCCCGTGGATGATCCGGCGGCGATGCCCACGGAGCGGCTTGAGGCAAGGATCTGCGAGCTCGCGGGGCACCTGACGGCGGCGACGTGCCGGTTCCTGCTGCTGGTCGCGGACTTCGACGAGCGGAAGGGATGGGCGGCCTGGGAGATGCCGTCATGCGCGGCGTGGCTCTCGTGGAAGTGCCAGATCGCGCCGGGAACCGCCCGCGAGCAGGTCCGCACCGCCCGGGCACTCGCGGACCTGCCGGTCATCCGCGGGGAGTTCGCCGCCGCGAGGTTGTCCTACGCCAAGGTCCGGGCCCTGACCAGGATCGCGGCCCCGGAGACCGAGGGGGACCTGGCGGAGATGGCGACGCCGATGACGGCCGGCCAGCTGGAACGGTTCGTCCGCGCGCACCGCCGGGTCACCAGCGCCGAGGACGGGCAGGCCAGGAAGGAGCGGAAGCTGACGTGGGGATGGGCCGGCGACCACGTGCTCACGTTCAGGGGCCTGCTGCCCCCCGACGACGCCGCCGTGCTCCTTCAGGCGCTGCGCGCCGCCCGCAACGACGTCGAGCACCCCCACGACCAGGATGACCGCGCCCGCGACGACGAAGCGGATCTCGGCGGGCAGAAGCCGCCTCCTGTCCGCAGGGAACACGCGGAGGATCTGGCCGATGCCCTGGTCGAGATCTGCGCCGCCTACCTGCGAGGCAAGATCGTCTCCGCCGACAACGCGGACGTCTACCAGGTCATCATCCACGCCGGCAGCGAGGCCATCACCGCCGAGGATGACGTTTCCGCGGAAACGTCCGCGAACCCCGCCCCGGCGCCGCTGCCGGTCACGCACCCCGCATACGCGCTGCGCTGCCACTTCGAGGACGGAGGCGCGGTCAGCCCCGCCGCCCTGCGGCTCATCGGCTGCAACGCCACCGTCAGCACCATGCTCCACGACCTGGCCGGGAACGTCCTTGACGTGGGCCGCCGCACCCGCAAGCCGTCCGCCGCGCTACGCCGCGCCGTCCGCGAGCGGGACGGCTGCCGCTGCCGGTTCCCCGGCTGCGAGTCCCGCCGCACCGACGCCCACCACATCCTGTACTGGTCCAACGGCGGAGAGACCAAGCTCAGCAACCTCATCAGCCTCTGCAAAGCGCATCACAGGATCGTCCACGACAAGGACATCATCATCGCCTCCAGCGGCGGCGGATTCACCTTCCATACCGCCGAGGGAATCCCGATCGTGTCCAGCCCCGGGCTCACCTCGCCCGTCGGCGACATCAGCCAGTGCCACCACGCCGCTGTCACCACCTCCACCATCATCTCGCCGAACTCTGGCGGACGCCTCGACCTCAACATGGCCATCTGGGTGGCTCTCGCTAACGCCCGCGTCCGCGCCGAACGCCGCCAAGCCCAGCAACAAACCCAGACCCAAGCTGCGTGAGAAAGCCCTGGGGTGATCGATTCCAAGGGATCAAGTGCTCGGTCAGCTGGAGATAACGAGGGGCAGTGCCCGCAGGGTGAGGCCGATCCTGGTGAGGCTGGCGCATGCGGCCACGGCCAGGGGCCAGGCGGGCATCGGGGCTGTTACGGTGGCCCCGGCCAGGGCGGCCGCGTCGAGGGCGAGTACCGCGAGGCCGCCCGCTATGACCGTGGCGCGGGTTCGGGCGTAGGAGGCCCGACATGTCCCGGCTATGGCCAAGGTGGCGACCACGGTGAGCAGGAGCAGACCCAGGCCCAGACGGACCAGGGTCGGAACGGGCCCGGTCCATGCATGGCCGGCAATCAGGGCAGCTGCCCAGCACGCGCCCACGACCGGGCCGGTGGCAAGCAGCATGCGTGCGGTGCGGCGGCCGGGAGACTGCAGGGTGAAGGCGGTGGTGATCTCGGCGGCATCGCCGAACTCGCCGAACTCGGCGAGCGCGGCGCGAGCTGCGCTTTGCGGGGCGGCTCCGCCGGCCAGGTGGCGCTGATAGGTCTCGTCCAGGCCATCAGTGAGTTCGTCGACCACGTCAGCGGGGAGTTGCCGGGCCAGCTGGAGCAGGTAGGTGTCGATCAGCTGGTTGCGGGACACGGCGGTGGCTCCAGCATGGCGGTGACGGTGGCGGCGAAGTCCCGCCAGGTGGCACGTTCGGCGTGCAGGTGCGCCTGGCCGGCGGGGGTGAGCTGGTAGGTACGGCGACGGCGCCCCTCGACGACCGACCAGGTGCTGGCGATCAATGCGGCCCGCTCCAGTCGGTGCAGCGCGGGGTAGACGGTGCCGGTGGGCAGGTCGAACCGGCCGCTGCTGTCCTCGCGCAGCGCCTCGATGACGGCATAGCCGTGCCGGGGCCCGCCGTCCAGCGTGGCCAGCAGCAGGGTGTCGAGATGGCCCTTGAGGACCTGCGCCTCCTTCATGTGTAGTAATGCTACTCTTCGATTCATAGGTAGGAAAGCTACACATGGGTGGTGGTGTCTGCCGTGAGCGAGGATGCGGTGATCGTGGCCGAGGGGCTGCGCAAGCGGTTCGGGCCGGTCCAGGCCCTGGCCGGGGTGGACGTGAGCGTCTCCGAGGGCCGGGTGCTGGGGCTGTTGGGGCCCAACGGTGCGGGCAAGACGACGCTGGTGCGGATCCTGGCGACACTGTTGCGCCCCGACGCCGGCCGGGCGCGGGTGGCGGGGCTGGACGTGGAACGGCAGTCGGCGGCGGTGCGCCGGATGATCGGCTTGTCGGGTTAGCTCGCGGCCGTGGACCCATACCTGACCGGGCGTGAGAACCTGCTCATGATCGGGCGCCCCCCGGAGCCAGCCTGGACCGGCTCGCCGACGCCGTGGCGGGTCTGGGCTCCGGCCCCCCGGTGCGCCAGTACGCCGAGGGCAGCGTCGTGCTTCCGGTGGCCAGCGGGGCACGTGCGCTGCCCGAACTCGCCCGGCGGCTGGCCGCAGCCGACATCACCATCGCCGACCTGACCCTGCGCCGCCCCACCCTGGACGACGTCTTCCTGTCCCTGACCGGCCGCCCCGCCGCGACCGCAGAGGGACATCGCATGACCACCATGGCCCCCGCCCGGGCGGAATCACCGGCCCTGCTGCGCGAGGCGGGTCACGCCGCCCAGGACATCACCACGGTCACCGGCCGCAATCTGCGCCGCCTGGTCCGCGTGCCCACGCTGATCGCGTTCGCCACCGTCCAGCCGGCGCTGTTCGTCCTGCTGTTCACCTACGCCTTCGGCGGAGCGATCCACACCCCCGGGGCCACCCACTACATCGACTACCTGCTGCCCGGGCTGTTTGTCCTGGCCATCGGGTTCGGAGCCTCCCAGACCGGGGTCGCCATCGCCGACGACCTGGCCAGCGGAATAGCCGACCGCTTCCGGTCCCTGCCCATCGCCGGTTCAGCGGTCCTGGCCGGCCGCGCCGCCGCCGACGTCGTCCGCAACCTGTTCGTCGTCTCCCTCATGATCGCCATCGCCACGCCGCTGGGCTTCCGCTTCCACGTCGGCGCGGCCGCAGCCCTGGCGGCCGTTGCCCTGGCCGTGGGCGTCGGGGTGGCGTTCTCCTGGCTGAACCTGCTCGTCGGCCTGGCCGTCCGCGACGCCGAGTCGGCCGGCGTGGCCGGGCTGTTCCCCGTCGTCATCCTGGTCTTCACCAGCTCCACCCTGGTGCCGGTGGCCACCATGCCCGGATGGCTGCAGGCCTTCGCCGCCCATCAGCCGGTCACCGCCACCGTCGACGCCCTGCGCGCCCTGTGCCTGGGCGGCCCCACCACCCGGCCCGACCACCCGGCCCGTGCTCGAAGCCCTCGCCTGGATCGCCGTGCTGCTCGCCTTGGCCGTGCCGCTGGCCGTCGCCCGCTACCGCCGCGCCACCTCCTAGAGCGGCGCCGCCGAGGCGACTTCCGTGCCGCACCATAGAGACCTAGGCGAGGACATCGCCGAGTCGGCGGAGTTGCGCCGTGGCACCGCCGAGCGTGAACTCGGCCCGCTTGGCCGCGGTGAAGTAGCGGTGCAGCGGATAGGACGTGTCGATGCCCATGCCGCCGTGCACGTGGACGGCGGTGTGCGCCACCCGGTGGCCCGCGTCGGCGGCCCAGAACTTGGCGCTGGCGACCGCCGCGGCCACCTCGGGGTCGCCGGGCGAACCGGTGGCGAGCAGCCAGGCGGCCTGCCACATCGTGAGCCTGACCGCCTCGACATCGATGTAGGCGTCGGCCAGGCGCTGGGCCACCGCCTGGAACGACCCGATCGGCCGCCCGAACTGCTGCCGGCTCCGCGCGTACTCAACGGTCAGCTCAAGCGCCCGCGAGAGCACGCCGGCCTGCGCCGCGCACACTCCCACGGTGGCCCGCGACACGAGCCAGTCCGTTATCTCCGTACCGCGCCGTAGTCCGCCGAGCACCCGGTCATCGTCTAGGGCGACGCCGTCGAGCAGGACCCGGCCGGCGTCCGCGCCATCCGTCAGCGATTGGGGCTGCACGGTCACCCCGTCGTCCGAAGGCGAGACGAGGAACACGAGCACGACATCCGCCGCGGATGCGGGAACTAGCATGAGGCCGGCCTGAGCAGTGGCGGGAACGACCGTCTTCACGCCGGACAGCCGCCAGCGCCCGCCTTCGGCACGTTCCGCCCGTGCCGAAGGCGATGACGGATCGTCGCCGTCCTCCTCGGACAGCGCGGCGGTGAGGACCATCGAGCCGCCCCCTGCCCGGGCGGCCCACCGGCGCTGCTGGTCCGGGCTGCCGAACTCGGCAATCGCGCCCGCCCCGAGCACGACCGACGGGAGATAGGGCACCTGCGACAGGGCCCGGCCGATCTCGGTCAGCACGGAACACTGCTCAAGGAAGCCGAGGCCCGCTCCGCCGAGCGCCTCGGGCAGCCCGGCCGCGAGCACGCCGGCCGTGGCGAGGTCCGTCCACTGCCGGTCAGGGGTGTCCCAATCGGCGAGGATCTTCCTGGTCAGCCCCGCGAGCTCGGTCTGCGCCTCGGTGAGCGAGAAATCCATAAGATCCTCCAGCGAAAGGAAGAGAAAAAGAAGAGAAAAAACGAAAGGCAAAGATCATCGGCGGGCGGCGGGAAGCCCGAGTCCGGCCGTCGCGATGATGTCGCGCTGCACCTCGTTCGTCCCGCCGCCGAAGGTCAAGATGAGCGCGGCGCGGTGCATGCGCTCGATCCGGCCAGCCAGGGCCTGCCCCGGGGAACCGGAGCGCACCAGGGCGCCAGCGCCGAGCACCTCCATCAGCAGCCGGTAGGCCTCGACGGCGAACTCGGTGCCGTACACCTTCGTGGCCGAGGCCGCGGCCGGCCCGACGGTGCTGCCAGACGAGGCGATCTGCCAGTTCATGAGCTTGAGGAACTCGGCCTTGGCGTGCACCCGTGCCAGGTTGAGCCGCACCCATTCGGCGTCGATCACGCGCCGCCCGTCCGCGAGCTTCGTCTCGGACGCCCACTCCCGCACCGACGCGAGCGCGGAAATGACCGGCGCCGCCGAGGTGAGCGCCACCCGCTCGTGGTTGAGCTGGTTGGTGATCAGCGGCCAGCCCTGGTTCTCCTCGCCGACCAGCGAGGTGACGGGCACGCGCACCGACGAGTAGTACGTGGCGCTCGTCATCACGTCCGCCACCGTCCGCACCGGCGTCCAGGAGAAGCCCTCGGCGGAGGCCGGCACGATGATGATCGACAGCCCCTTGTGCCGGTGCGCCGACGGATCGGTCCGGCAGGCGAGCCACACGTAGTCGGCGTACTGGATCAGGCTCGTCCACATCTTCTGGCCGTTGATCACGTACTCGCCGCCGTCACGCGTCGCGGTGGTCCGCAGGGACGCCAGGTCCGTGCCGGCCTCCGGTTCCGAGTAGCCGATGGAAAAATGGATCTCGCCCGCGGCGATCTTCGGCAGGTAGAGCGACTTCTGTGCCTGGGTACCGAATCGCATGATCGTCGGCCCCACCGTGTTGATGGTGAGAAACGGCACTGGCACCCGCGCGATCGCGGCCTCGTCGGTGAAGATGAGCTGGTCAAGCATGGTGCCGCCGCGGCCGCCGTGCTCCTGCGGCCAGCTAAGCGCCAGCCAGCCGTCCGTGCCGAGCTGGCGTACCACCGCGCGGTAGGCGTCGCCGTCGCCGAAGTCGCCCTCGGCGGTGTCGGCGAGCGAGGCGCGGATCTCGTCGGTCATCAGGCGGCCGAAATAGTCGCGCAGCTCCCGCTTGAGCCGTTCCTGCTCGGGGGTGTAGGCGATGCGCATCGGCTCTCCCCTAAAAGTAAAAAACCCGCTAAACTAGAACGTGTTCTAGGATTGTACCTCGGGAGGCGACGATGGCAGAGGCGTACATTATCGACGCGGTGCGCACACCCGTCGGCCGTCGCGGCGGCGGCCTCGCCGCCGAGCATCCGGCCGATCTCGGGGCGCACGTGATCGCGGCCCTGCTCTCCCGCGCGGAGGTCGATCCGTTCGACGTCGATGACGTGGTGTTCGGCTGCGTGGACGCGGTCGGCCCGCAGGCCGGCGACATCGCGCGCACGGCCTGGCTGGCGGCCGGGCTCCCCGAGTCGGTGCCTGGCGTCACCGTGGACAGGCAGTGCGGCTCGTCGCAGCAGGCGGTGCACTTCGCCGCGCAGGCGGTGCTCTCCGGGACCGCCGACCTAGTCGTCGCGGGCGGCGTCCAGAACATGAGCATGATCCCGATCGCGGCGGCGATGGGCGAGCCCTTCGGTGACCCGTTCAGCGGCTCACGAGGCTGGCAGGCCAGATACGGCGGCCAGGAGATCTCCCAGTTCCGCGCCGCGGATCTGATCGCGGACAAGTGGGGGATTACCCGGGCGGAGATGGAGGCCTACGCCCTGGCCAGCCACGCCAAGGCGGTGGCCGCTACCGAGGCAGGCCACTTCGCGGCCGAGATCGCGCCGTACGGCGACGTGACGCGTGACGAGTGCCCGCGACCCGACACCACCAGCGAGAAGATGGCGGCGCTTCGCCCGCTGCGCGAGAACGGCAGGATCACCGCCGCGCTGTCCAGCCAGATCGCGGACGGTGCCGCCGCGCTGCTGATCGCCTCTGATCACGCGGTCCGCGTCGGCGGCCTACAACCTCGTGCCCGGATTATCCACATCTCCGCCCGCGGCGACGACCCGGTGCTGATGCTCACCGCGCCGATCGCGGCGACCGCGCACGCGCTGAGCCGGGCCGGGCTGACGCTTGACCAGATCGACCTGATCGAGATCAACGAGGCGTTCGCCTCGGTCGTGCTTGCCTGGCAGCGCGAGACCGGCGCGGACCTCACCCGGGTCAACACCAGCGGCGGCGCGATCGCCCTCGGCCACCCCCTGGGAGCGACCGGCGCGCGGCTGCTCACCACGCTGCTGTACGCGCTGGAGCGAACCGGCGGCAGGCTGGGCCTGCTCACGATGTGCGAGGGCGGCGGCCAGGCCAACGTCACGATCATTGAGCGCCTTTAGCTACCGCGAACCTCCCGTTCGCTAGCCGTGGGCGGCGAGCGTGGCCAGGCCCGCCTCGGCGTCGCTCATCACGCGGGCGATCAGCTCCGCGCAGGACGGCAGGTCCTCGATCAGGCCCGCTACCTGGCCCGAGGACATGAGCCCGAGGTCGGGCCGCCCGTCGACCATCGCGGCGCGCAGCAGCATCGGCGTGTTCGCGGCCATCAGCACCTGCGCCCAGGACAGGCCGCTGCCCCGTCGCATCGCGAGTCCCTCCCGCCACAGCTCAGCCGGCGACAGGCCCGAGATATCGCGGAATCGCAGCGCGTTGCGCACCGACCGCAGCAGCGTCCCCGCCCGGCCGCCTCGCTCAAGCCGGTCCACAAGCGGCGTCCGGAGCACGCGGTGCGGCACGCCGTCCACCCGCCTGGTCACCACCGTGCCGTCGAGCCCCGCAGCCAGGTACACCCGTTTGACCGCGTCCGCCACCAGACTGTCGCTCGTCAGCAGGAACCTGGTGCCCATCGCGATCCCCGCCGCGCCGTAGCCGAGCGCCGCGACCAGGCCGCGGCCGTCGAAGAACCCGCCAGCCGCGATCACCGGGATGTCCACCGCGTCCACGACCTGGGGGATCAGCAGGCTGGTCGGCACCGCGCCGGTGTGCCCGCCGCCCTCGCCGCCGGTCGCGATCACCGCGTCGATGCCCCACGCCGCGACCTTCTCCGCGTGCCTGCGCGCTCCCACCGACGCGATCGTGACCACCCCGGCGTCCTTGAGCGCGGCGATGAGCTCCGGCCTCGGGGCAAGAGCAAAGGAAACAATGGGAACACCCGCGCCGATGACCGCCGAGACCCGCTCTCCGGCATCCGGGGCATCGGCTCGTATATTTACGCCGAACGGACCGCTGGTTCCCGTCGCCGTCTCCTTGATCGCCACCCGCAGCTCGCCGAGGCTCATGGTGGCTGAGGCGAGAATGCCGAGACCGCCCGCGTTGGATACCGCGGTGACCAGTCTCGGACCTGACACGTAGCCCATGGCGCTTGCCACGACGGGGTAGCGGATGCCAAGCAGTTCGGTCAGCGGAGTGCGGATCAAGGCATTTCCCTGTCCCTTGTCCCGTCCGGGTCGAGGCGGCGGATGAGGTCACGCTCCGCCGCGGAAGGCGCACGGGTCTCCGCGACGTCATCGGGCACCGCGAGCTCGAAACCCGTCTCCTTCAGCACGTCGGACACGTCAACCCCGGGATGAACGGACCGCAGCCGCATCGCGTGACCAGGCGCCTGGAAGTCGAGGACCGCCAGGTTAGTGACGACGACGCGAAGATCGGCGGCGCCCCGGTCGTAGCCGACGCCGCAGACCATGTCCACGTGCTCGACGAAGACGCGCCTGGAATGCCGGGGGACCCAGTAGCTGACGGCGTGGTTCACGGTGTTGCCAGGCGCGCCGCGCACGCCGAGCAACTGAGCCTTCGGCCGTGCCCAGTCGCCGATGCAGGAGATGTTCTGATTCCCGTACCTGTCGATCTGGGCGGCGCCCATCATCACGTGCCGTCGTCCCGCCGCGACCATCGTGAACACCTTGGCGTAGGGGAGCCAGCCCTCTACGTTCCCCTCAGCGTCGAGCAGGAAAGCCTCGCCGTCGCTCAGCAGCAGGTCGGGCGCGAACGTGAGCCTGGCGAGCCGGGCACCGATGGAAGGGATCGTCCCCATCGGGCTGGCCAGGATCGCGCCGTCGCCGCGCCAGGCTTCGGCGCAGGCCACCGCGCACACGTCTGCCCGGCTCATCGTCGGATCGCCTTCTGGTAGGCCGCCTCGTCGCCTTCGAGGTACTCGGCCAGGAACCGGCTCCAGGCGCCGGGATCAGCGGCCGCCGTCGCGTAGCGCCGCTGGAACTCCTCGTCGCGGCCGTAGTCGGGAACGCAGCTGGTGAAGTGGGCCCCGTTCGGTGTCTCCGTAACGCCAGCCACCATGGCGCGGTTGAGCAGCAGGGACTGCGGTGGCCCGTCGAGGGCGGGCACGATCCGCTCGCAGGACACGTACGCCCGCTCGGCCGCCAGGCAGAACAGGTCGTCGAAGTAGGGGTCGGGACCGAGATACTGCCCGTTGCCCGCGGCGTCCGCGCGGTTCATGTGCACGAGCGCGGCGTCGAGCCGCAACGCCGGCATCGCCACGAGGTCTTCGGCGTCGGAGTACGGTGAGCGGACCGTGCGCAGATCGGGATTGACCCGCAGCACGTCCGAGCCGAGACCGGCCCGGATCGGCAGGAACGGCAGCCGGTGCGCGGCGGCGAGCAGGCCCCAGTGCAGCATCCCCTCGTCCAGTTCGGTCAGCTCGATCGCGGCGTGCTGCCTGGCGTTCCTGAAATGCGGCTCGAGCGCGATCGAGTCGAGGGACGCGAAGCCGGTGACGATCCGCCTCGCCTGCCCGGACGCGACGAGCAGTCCCACATCGGGTCCCGCGTAGGACACCACCACCAGGTCCCGCAGCGACGACCGCAGGATGGCGCGCACCAGCGCCATCGGCTTGCGGCGCGATCCCCAGCCGCCGATCCCGATGGTCATGCCGTCGCGCAGTTCGGCGACCATCTCGTCCGGTGTCAGCACGCGGCTGGTCAACGGTGCCCGTCCACGAACGCCTGCCGCGCCTTATCCCCGGCGCCGGCCAGGTTGAGCTCGTAGGTGAACCCCTGCTCATAGCGGTAGGCGCGCTTGACATCGACGGGGTCGATGCCGTTAAGCGATTGCTTCGCCAGCCTGATGACGAGGGGATCCTTGGCCGCGACCGTCGCGGCGAGCGAGTCCGCCGCGGCCTTCAGCTCGGCGGCGGGGACGACGCGCAGCACGGTGCCGAACTCGTGCAACTGCCGCGCGGTGACGGTCTGGCAGGTGTACACCATCGCGCGCATCAGCGGCTGCGGCACGAGCCTGGCGAGGTGGGTGGCCGCGCCAAGCGCACCCCGGTCGACTTCCGGCAGGCCGAACGTCGCGTCATCGGCCGCCACGATGATGTCGGCGTTGCCCGCCAGGCCGATGCCGCCGCCCAGGCAGAAGCCCTGCACGGCGGCGATCACCGGCACCGGGCACTCGTAGACGGCGGCGAACGCGGCAAAGCACCCTTGGCTGGCGCGCAGGATCCCTGCATGCCCGCCGAGCCGCTGCATCTCCTTGATGTCAACGCCAGCGCAGAAGCCGCGGCCCGTCGCGCTGAGGATGACGACCCGGATGCCCGGATCGGCGCCCGCCGCGGTGACGGCGGCCGCGAGGTCGTACCAGCCCTGCGCGGACAGCGCGTTGACCGGGGGGAAGTCGATGACGACGTCGGCGATCCCGTCGCGCGCCTGAACGTCGATGCCCATTGGCTCCTCAACCTAGCGCTTGCTTGGTCCGCAGCCTAACATGGCCGCATGCCGTCCGTCGATGCACAGCCAGTCGATGCAAAGCCAGCCGGGCAAGCCGTACTCGTTACCGGCGGTACCCGGGGAATCGGCGCGGGCATCGCGCGCGGGTTCCTGCGGGCCGGCGCCCGCGTGCTGGTCTGCGGGCGGACCGAACCCGCCGAGCTTCCCTGCGCGGACGGCCGGACCGCGGTCTTCGCCAAGGCGGATATCCGGGACCCGGAACAGGCGGCCGGGTCCGTTCGGCATGCCGCTGATCTTTTTGGCGGTTTGGACGTCGTGGTGAGCAACGCGGGCGGCTCGCCCTATGCCGACGCGGCCACCGCGTCCCCCCGGTTCCACGCCAAGGTCATCGAGCTGAACCTGATCGCGCCGCTGCACATCGCGCAGGCCGCGAACGCGGTGATGCAGGAGCAGGGCGACGGCTCGATCATCGTGATCGGCAGCGTGAGCGGCACCCGGCCGTCCCCTGGCACGGCCGCGTACGGCGCGGCCAAGGCGGGCCTGCACCACCTGGTCACCAGCCTCGCCGTCGAGTGGGGGCCCGCGGTCAGGATCAACTGCGTCGTGCCCGGCTTCGTGGCGACCGAGGCGGTCGCCGAGCAGTACGGTGACCCAGCCGCGGTCGCCGCCGTGGCCGCGACCGTGCCGCTGCGCCGGATGGCGACCCCGGACGACGTGGCGCAGGCCTGCCTGTTCCTCGCGTCCCCCGGCGCCCGCTACGTCAGCGGGACGTGCCTGACGGTACACGGCGGCGGCGAGCCTCCCGCGTTTCTCAGCGCGGGTGTACGCTCCTAGCAAATAGAACGCGTTCTACTTTGAGGAAAGGCCGGGCACATGCGCAGATACCTCTCTATCGCCGCCGTAGTCGCGACCGCGCTGATCGCGATCCTGCCAGCCACCTCGGCTGACGCGGCAAGCGGCCACGTGCTCACGACAGGAAAGGTCGGCGGCCCGGTGGTCAAGCCGGGCGCGGTGCTCAAGGCGAGCCTCGCGAAAGGCTCCGCCGCCGTCTTCAACACCTCGCTCGGAAAGCTGACCTGCACCAAGTCCGCCGTCACCTCGAAGGTCACCAGCAACCCGGCCACACCAGGGATAGCGAAGGAGTCGCTCACCGCGCAGACCTTCGGCAAGTGCACGATCAACGTCAGCGGCGTCGCCGTCGGCAGCGTGACCGTGGCTAACCTGCCGTTCAACGTCACGGTGAGCGACGCGAAGGGGCATCCGGTCAAGGTCAGCGAGCGGAGCAAGGCCAAGCCGCTGCTGACGAGCTTTACGGTGTCAGTCGGCACTTTGTCAGTAAGCTGCTCCTTCAAAACGACGGCCATCTCCGGAAGCACGTCCAACAAGGGGAACATCACCGTCTTCGTCAAGCAGACCTTCAAGCTGGCGGCGGGCGGCAGTTTCTGCCCGGCATCGGGGGTTTTCTCGGCGACGTATGGCCCGCTGAGAGACGCAAGCATCAAGGGGAGCCCCGCCGTATTCGTGAACTAGCCGCCTGTTCCCTGATGACGGCGACGCCGCCGGGCGGCAGGTCGATGGCGCCGGCTATCTCGCGGCCCGTGATCAGGTCAAGTCCGGCGCAGGATCCTCGTCCGCGTCGACGGGGCCGGCGCCAGCCACGACCTCATCGGCCACCTCCTGTCCCTGTCCTCCCCGAGGAAGATCGCCGCCGACCTCGCCGCCTGGACCCGCCTCCTCGGCCACTGCGACGACGAGGAACTCCAGGACGCCACCCCGGAAACGCTCCGCTACCGCGTCTGGCACCTGCCCGCCAGGCTCGCCCGCCACGCCCGCGAGCGCATCCTGAAGATCAGCCCCGACTGGCCATGGACGGAAGCGTTCCTAACCTGCTGGCAGCGGCTCTGCGCGCTCCCGGCACCCGCCTGACCAGCACGAACAGGCCAGACGACAGAAAGGAGGCCAGTCCCGGCGCGGTCGGAGCCGGTGCGCACCCGGGCACGACTTTGCCGGATCCCTGCGAAGTCCGCCGACGACATCCTTGAGACCCTCGCCGACTACTGCCCACGAATTGTCGACTCAGGACACTAGCATCTTGACGGACGTGACCAAACGCCGTATTATGCGACGAGGCGGGGAAGGGGCATCTTTCGGACATGTGTGACATTAGGCCTATATCTGGATTAACCACCTGAAGTTTGGAGCGTCTGCGCATTTGCGGGCATCTCGGGTGTTACTGATAGTGATCTGTGCTGGTCACTGGCGGCGGCAGCGGCTTGCCCGGGGCACCTGGAGGATGGTTCCGTGCTGCCGGGTCCGCCGGTTTCCGGGCCGTTTCCGGGATCATGGGCGGAAACGAGCGTCAGGGAGGCACGGGGGTGACGGTGAGGTTCTCGGTAACGGTGCGGCAGGTCCGGGAGGACGGGACCGAGGTCCCGGCAGGGGAGGAGCTGGCGGCGGCGCTGGCCGGGCCCGCGGAGCAGTTCGCCGGGCTGCTGTCCTGGGCGGGGGAGGAAGCGCGGTTCCTGGACCACGGGGAACGGGAGGACGTGATCGGCCAGGAGGGCCGCGAGCTGCAGCGGCGGCTGCTGCCGTCGCCGCCGCCCTCGCCTCCGTCGCCGCGAAAACCCGCAACAGCCCCCGCAAGCGCCACCCCGGCCTCACCGGCATGGACGGGGCCGTCACCTACCTCACGAACAACCACAGGCACATGAAGTACGACAAGGCCCTGGAGAAAGGCTGGCCCATCGCCACCGGCATGATCGAGGGCGCCTGCAGATTCGAAGACAGATTCGGCATCACAGGCGCCAGATGGTCCCCGACGGCACCGAGACCATCCTCAAGATCCGCGCCGTCGTCGTCAACGGCGACCTCGACGACTATATGCGCTACTACAAGAACCGCTACCGCGGGGAACACCACCTCAGCCGCTACGACCCCGCCACCATCGAGAACCTCAACCTCGCCGCATGACCGAAACACCCCGAAATAAGGTGCCTCTCAGAAAGACGCACCCGGCGCGGAATGCAATAAGGTGGAATTTCGGACTCAAGTGAGACGACGCCACAGATTGGAAGCAGGTGGTATCCGATGATCGTAGAAAATCCTGAAGTCACCCTGGATGTGGAAGGGCATGGATTTCCTGAAGACGCACGAGAGGCGGCGTTCCTGGACTGGCTGTGTTCTGTCGTTGCTTACGGAGATGATGGAAAGCAATATTGGTTTGGGTGCTCTCCCCTTTCCTTGGCCGCCGAGCACAGTGATTTGTGGCAGTTCGAAGTCAGCTGGGAAACAGGAAATGTTGTTCAATTGCCTGGTTCGGTGTACAAGATTGCCGATTTTCCACTAGTTGGCCTGGCAGTGCAGCGTGTTTATCCGGGTGGAAGCCTTAAAATAGAGCGGTCGAACGATGAGGTCGCGGTCAGCTTGGGGGATTTCCATGTCGTGTGCAAGTCCGACAAGACATGGCACTACACTATTGAGGACAAGGAAAAGGGAATAAAGGCCGAGTTCGTCCATACCGGCGCAGGATACCCGACGTGGTATGGCAAGGAGAAGCCCTCGGCGCTCACCCCACACAGCCTTGCCTATGGATACAATTGGTCGGGGACTGTTGAAGGCACGCTCACCATCCAGGGACGGAAGGTGGCCGTAAAGGGCAAGGGCATCCGGGAACGCTACATCGCGGTGGATTCATCCGAGGCGGAAATAGGCGGGTGGGAAGACTGGATGTGGTTCCACTTCGACGAGGCATTCGGCAGCATGTACGAGATGAAGCTCGGCAACAAGGACATGTCACTCAACCTCGTCGACGAGAACCTGTACTTCCCGGCTGGCAGCTTTAACATTGAGCATCATGAATGGGCATACCTTCGGTCACTTGGGGCCTTTATCCCCACGCTCTACAAAGTGACCATGGAAACAGAGGCGGGTGTCCTGGAGATGGTCGCCAAAGTGGTCGGGGCCACAGTGTGGGGTGTTAACGGCAAAGCGCCGAGCACGCCTGTTGCAACACTGAATTGGGATAAGCTTGAGGGCACCTTCACGTACAAGGACGGCCGTAAAAGGACGCTGACGAACGGGGTGGGGGGAACCTCGATCCGGCAGTGGAAGCCATATCCCAACATTTTCGCCCCTGAAATCGCCGGGACCGAGGCGCCCAACGAGCCAGCTCGCTTGACTACACTTTAGAATGGCGTCAGGCCGCCGCCGTGTCGATCGGCCTGCTCGCCCGGCCGGCGACGATGCGGCAGAGGCCCACGGCCAACGCGGTCCCGCCCACACCCGCACCCGGCTGCCGAGCTGCGGGCGAGATGCCGGGATGGTGCAGCGCAGTACGCATCCGCAGCGCGGCGGGCCGCATTGCGAACTGCAGCGGCGCCTCGAGCATCACCGACTCGCCGTCGGTGACCGTCAGCCCGTGGTCCCACGGCATATCATGCATGGCGAAGAGCGCTCCAGTTCCTGGCGATTGCAACGTGTGGTTACCGCGCAATCAACCAGGAGTGCGGCCGGTACAGGCCGTGAGGGACCGGCTCACGTTGCTCGTTCTGCTGTGTGATCGGGTGCGATGGCGGGTTGGGCCACGAAGTCCTGGCGTAGCCGGTGCCCTTGGCGGGGCAGCGCTCTGGTGGCGGCGGGGGCGTATCCCTGGGCGAGCAGCACGATGGTGACGAATTCTTCGGGCAGTGCGGTGGCTGCGTAGGCGCCGTCACGGTCGGTGACAGTGCGGAGCAGCTGACGGCCGCCGGGGGCCAGCATCGTGACGAGCGCGTCGGGGACTGGCGTGCCGTCCGGCTCGTGCACGACGCCACCGACCATGGTGGCGCGCGTCCCGTACTGGTCTCGAGCGCCTGGTGTAACGGCGTGGGGCTTGACTGTTTGGATGACCCGGTCCTGGACGGGCGGCTGGGCGACGGGTGCCGCGGAGTCTGGCTGGGCGTGTTCGCGACGGCGTTGCTGCAGCGCGCCTACAGCGATGAGGGCTGCGCCCACGATCCACCAGGCCGAGAGCACGAGGGTGGGGCGCAGGAGCCCGGCGTTGTGGAAGTAGAACACTGACCGCAGCGCGTCGACCAGGTTGCCCAGCGGCATCACCGGGTGCAGCAGCCGGAACGGTTGCGGGACCAGCTGGTAGGGCAGCGCGCCGCCGCTGGACGGGATGGACAACAGCACCGCCAGGCCGACGGCCACCGCGGGCAGGTACTGCTTGACGAAGGGGACCAGGCCGAACACCGTCCACGAGATCGCCTGGGTCATCAGGAACGCGTAGAGTAGCGCCAGCGGCTCGTTCGGCACGATGTTCAGAGACAGCGCTACGTAGTAGGCGACCAGGCTCAGGACCGTCCCTACGCCGGCGAGGGTGAGGACTTTCGCGCGCCGGCTGAGCTGGACGGCGCTGAGCAGCATCATCACGGTGATGTAGGGGACGATGTTCCAGATCATCGCGATGTAGAACAGGCCCGTTCCGCTCTTGTCGCCGCTGGCGGTCGGGACCAGGTCGACCGTGGCCAGCGTGTGGCCCTGCGCGGCCGCGGCCGGAGTGAGGGCGGCCGTGACCACGCTCTCCAGGGCAGATCCGGACGCCTGCGCCACGTAGAGGGTGTCGGTGCCGGATGATCCGACAGCGAACGCGGCCACGGCCTCGCCACGCG
>Ga0209881_1000133_pt1 | contig 20941 bp, 29 predicted proteins | sample PersoiDNA2013193_FD_185804 | JGI IMG/M metagenome (GOLD analysis project Ga0209881, IMG submission 185804) | Permafrost soil microbial communities from the Arctic, to analyse light accelerated degradation of dissolved organic matter (DOM) -... | ecosystem: Environmental > Terrestrial > Soil >... | reverse complement strand
GAAAGCATCAGGCTATCGCGCGCTGGTACCGCATGCAGCAAAGGATGAAAGCCGATCAGAAGACTCTGGCCAACCCTGCACTCACGAGAGCAGTTACGTTATGTAATCGAGGCTGCAGACGCCTCACAGTGCAAGTTCGCGCGCGTCGCCCACTAGCGCAACCGATCAGCTACGCTCCGCGAGAGCGGAACTGTAGTGTGATAGAGATCCTGGTCTACCACTTGCGGGCCACGCGGTTCGTCAGGTCCCGCAAGCCTGATAAGTCCTCCGGGATCTGCGCTCTGACAAACATACGGACTGTGGGACGTAACGATGAACTGGACTAGAGGGAAATGAGCCTTCATCCAGTCACCGATGCTCTTCTGCCAGCTAACGTGAAGATGAGAGTCGACTTCATCGATAAGAACAATTCCGGGATAGGGTAGCGTTGGCCGGTCATCTTGATAGCTGATTTGCAGATTATTGAACGCTATGCTCATCTGCCTAATGATATCGACCACAAGGGCGGTAACCGTTCGGTATCCGTCGCTCATTTGCCGCAGCGGAAATTCATCTTCGCCCTGACGGATCCAAAGTCCATCAGAATTAACTTTGCAAACCTGATACCCGTCGGGCAGCATTCCGTCACCTATAATGGCAGTGGCCGCATCAAGGATTTCTTGCGCACCAGGCCTCTCCTCTAGGCGGTAAAGATGCTGTTCTACTAGCCAGTCCACTCCCTCGACTAGGCTAACGTCCTCATCAAACAAAGTCCTCAACCCTGCATAAAGTGGGGTTGTCTTCGAGATGCTGCGACCTAGTGCGGCCGAGGATAGGCGCCGGAATGGGCCATATCCTGCATAGAACCACCCGTCGCCAGAATACGGACTATGCTGACGAGGCCGTTTACGTCTAGTCGGCGGAGTATGCCAAACGGGCCGATTGCGTGAATTTCTTGCATCCCACTGTATCCTGTATCCTGTATTCTAGCGGCCCAAGGTCTAGCCCGCCGTCGAACTGGGGATCCTGGACAATGGCCACACTGATGAATGCGCGCCTTTGCTGTCTAGCGCCGAGCCAATCATCCAGATCGGCGATAAAACTTTCACCTGCCAGGCCAAGCGCAATCGCCTGCAACATGGTTGTCTTGCCTGAGCCGTTCCGCCCTGCGAGTACAGTCCAGCCAGCATACGAGCCGTCAGGACGAGTGAAGTCGAGGTCGACCGATCGCTCGCCAACGAAACTGCGTATGCCTTGGATCTTCAAATTTGAAACGTACATCCATGCTCCGGCGCTAGGGAACCAGCCATATGGTTACTGTAGAGGCACAAGGCCCGAGGTTGCTGCCAACACTCCCGTCCCGATCCACTGTGAGCGCGCAGTCCCGTCGCGGTTCGGCGATAGCGCCACAGGATCCCGCATGTCTCGCCGCTACTGGTCGTGTCCGATCGCCGTGGTTGTCTGAGGCTCGTACCGACGGGCGCGACGGCGAATCCCGCTGACTTGTACTACCAGCTATGACAGGCACGACAGCCATGAGGCGGCTCAGTGGGCCGCCGCTGCGGCAGCGGTGTCAGCTGCGGCTTTCACGTCCTTGGACCCTTCGGCCCGCTGTCGTCCTCTCTGGGAGGGGTTACGGCCCGACCGGCGACGTCGACCCGCCAGCTCCCCCTTAAGTAGCCGCTCGGCATGGCAGGCTGCCTTTGATGATGATCACCCCGACGAGTGACGAGAACTTGGGATCGTCGAGTCCCGCGAGGGCGGGCTTCATGAAGCCGAGATAGTTCTCCAGGACCCCGGGCGGGTTCTTGGTCTTGGTCATGTCGAGCACGACCAGTATGGACAGTTGGGAGCCGGTATCGGCTGCGCAGTCCGCCGCCTGGCCCAGGTACTTGTGGGATGTCTCCACGGTGACGGCGGTATTCTTCGCGACCTTCAGATCGGCGTTGATCCGGTCGTCGATGATGTCAAGGAAGCCCCCGGCGGCCCGGGTTCCCCGCTGCACCCGTCCTTCCAGGGCCGGGTCAGTCATTGAGTACGAGCCGCAACGGAACCACGGCCAGACGATCATGGAGAGCTGCCCGCCGATTGCGAGACCCCATGCCTGGTAGCCACCGCAACGGAACCACGGCCTGACGACCGTGGAGACAGGTCAATGTCTTCGGTGGTTCTGAACAGCAATTATCTGCCATCGTGCGAGAGATGTCTGCCGCCGTGCGCTTGGAGACCATCAGGTGATGGATTTCAGAGCTTCGCAGTGCCTCTGACCTGGGTGCGAGCACCCCAGGGATGGAGGCGGCACCTAGCCGCTCGTACGAGCGACGTGGCTGACCGCGAGATTCGGGCAGCAACACGTGGCAATAACTGATGCGCAGGCTGACAAGCAACGGCACGGGGGCGGGCGCCGCGGAAGCGGGCCGAGCAGGCGCCACCGGAGCCACAGAGCCCTGGGCAACCGGCGATACGCTCTCCGGCGTCTCCGCGACGGTGGTGATCTCGGTGACGCCGTTGACCGGGTTCATGGTGAGCCGGGGTCTTCCTGCCGACCGCGATCGCGTCGTCATGCGGCCAGATGCCGTAGAACACGTACGTCGGCTCGCCCGTACTCGGCACCCGGAAGAGAACGGCCCGGTAGAACTGGTCCACCCGCCCGGTGCGCACCTTGTCATCCGCGCTTTGCGCGATGGGCTCGATGTGCAGCCCGGAGCTTGCGTCGTCCTCACCGAGCTTTTCGAGGAACGCGTAGGCCTTCTTCTTGAGCGATGGCTCAAGCTTGCTCGCCGGCTTGGACATGATGATGATCGGCATCAGGCAGCCTCTCGCAGCGCCGCGAAGACGGCATCCGGATCGTCAGGGAACACGCGCCAGCCGGCGCACACCAGTACCGGGTCGTCCGCCAGGGGATCCGCGCCGGGGTGGAGAGCTACTCGATCAAGCGGCTCGAGCCGCTCTGCGGCTATGCGCGCCAGGTGGACCTTCGGGACGCGACGGTCGGCCTGATCGCGTTCGAGGCCGCGCTCGATGACGAGACAGCGGAAGGCGAGAACGACCGGCGGCGGGTGGTCGCCGGGTACAACGAGGATGACTGCCGAGCGACGCTTGTTTTGCGGGACTGGCTGGAATCACGAAGGATGGAGCTGGCGGCACGGCTGTCGCTTCCGGAATCCGGGCTGCCGCGTCCTGTTGTCGAGGAGAAGCCTGGTCCGGCCGAAGACCCGGAACTTGCCGAGATCCGGGCGGCGCTGGTCGGTCTCCTGCAAGCCGCAGGCTTGACCCGGTTCTCCCCGGTCAAGCCGCAGCGCTGGGTGATCGCCTCCTTCGAGCACCACTGCGGCCCGCATGGTGTGGCACATCCTCACATCCACAACATTGTCGTCGCCGCTCTGACCACCGGACCTGGCTGAAACAGGCGTCCTGGAAGTATTTCCTGTCCGCCAGAGTTCTGAGACGATGAGGTGTCGCATAAATCTTGCGTACTGTTAAGTGTTCCGGGACGGGGGAGGGACGGCATGGATGACAGGCAGGTGCTCAGCGTGCATGAGGCTGCCGATGTCCTGGGCGTCAGCATGCAGCGGGTCCGGCAGCTGATCAATGCTGGCCAGATTGCCGCTCGCCGGTCGTCTGCCGGCTGGCTCATCCCGTCTGATGCTGTCGCCGGGCGGCAGGGGAGCCTCCATCAGGGGCGGCCGCCCGCGCCGCAGACTGCATGGTCCGTGATCGCTCTGCTGGCTGCGGCCCCGGATCTGGCCTCGCAGCCAGAAGGCGACCACAGTGCGTCCGTTATCCGCCTGGTTCCTGACCGGAAGGTGCGCCACCGGGTCTTGCGGCTGCTGGCAGGACTGCCCGATCCGGCTGTCGACGACACGGCGTGGCGCCGGCTGCTGTCCTCGCGCGGGCATACTCGCCGCCTGTGGGCGCACCCGGGCGTCCTTGACCGCCTCGCCGCCGATCCGCAGGTGTCCGCCGGCGGAGGTATCGCAGCACTCGCGGAGCACGACGGCCTTACGGCGCGCGCGGGGCGGCTGGAACTGTACGTCGGCGAGGCGGACGCCGACGAAGTTGTCCGCAGGTACCGGATGCACGACGATCGCGCTGGCCAGGTAAGCATGATGATCGTGCCATCAAGCGTCCCCGCCGCTCTTGCTCCCAGGGGAGGTCATCCCGTGCCGGCACCAGCCGCCGCCGCGGACCTGCTCGAAGAGGAGGATCCTCGTGCCCGCCATGCCGGCGTCATCCAGCTGCAGGCCAGCCTGCGTGCCCTGCAGGCGCTTGGGTGGGCTGACCAGGCCAGCGAGAGGCCAGATGACCGGGGAATCCGGTGAGCTGGGACCAGCCACTGAAGCACACGGCGATCGCGCAGCAGCCGGGGAGGAAGTGTGGCACCCGTGACACTGGGGTCGATGACCGCGGCGCAGGAAGAATCCTGGCGGATCCTGCTTGACCTTTACGCGGACTTCCCCGACGGCTGGTGCCTTATCGGCGGCCAGATGGTATGGCTGCTCGCCAATGAGCACAACGTCGACCCGATCCGGGCAACTGATGATGTCGACGTGGCCGTCGACATCCGTACCGACCAGCAAGCCATCAGGCGCTTGTGCGCCTGGCTGGGCGCACGCCGTCTCGAGCTCGAAGGAACGAGCACCGACGGTATCGGCCTCCGCTACCTGTCTTCCGCGTACCAAGGGCCTGGCAGGGTCGTCTTCGATGTCCTTGCACCCGACAACGTCGGCGAGCGGGCAGACCTCACTACCTCCCCGCCCGCGCGGACCGTGTCCGCGCCAGGAACCCGGGCAGCCCTCGATGCCGCCGGGTGAGTTACGGTAGCTACATGTCGGCAGACGCCACGCGCCCCGATCGCGGATGAACGGCTCCCAGTAAGCACTAGAGCAAGTGTGCACCACCGCAGGCCTGGACGCCGAAGACGCCCGCTTGCTGCGCCTGGGCTCCAACGCGGTCTACCGCCTCAAAGCCCCAGTAGTCGGCCCGCGCGAATGGGACCTGGCGCAGACGGCCATCTATTACGAGAGCTTCGGCTGGCACACCCGCCAGGAGTACGAGGACTTCGTGAGCGTTTACGGTTACGACATCATGGGCTGGCCGGGGTACCCGGTCATCCGCGAGGTCCGCCAGTTCCTCATGGTCACCTGGATGATCCAGAAGGCCGTCGAGGACACCAAGGCCGCGGCCAAGGCCGCCAAGCGCATCACCGCCCTGCGCACCGGCGCGAGCCGCCGGGGCTGGCAGCCGTACTAGGCGACCGCGGATGACTTATCGGGCCGCGACGCGATCCGCGCTAGCCGGGACCCCGCAGCCTGCTCACTGAAGTCCCGCACCGCCGCCGGGGCCAGGTGCTCCCGAATTCCCGCAGGTAGTTCACGCACCGCCCGGACCGGATCTGCTCCCCGGCGGCGAACGCGGCCAGGGCGGTTCCGCACGCCTGCTCCGCTTCCCCGGTCGCGAGGTAGGAGTCGGCAAGAACCATCGTGGCGAAGAAGTCGCTGCGCGCGAACCGCCCGTCCGGCGATGCCCCGCCGATGCGCTCGGCGTGCTGCGCGGCGTCCTTTGCCCGGCTGAGGTCGCGCAGGCAGTGCCCGAACTCGGCCGACAGCTCCGCCTCGTCGAACACAAAATGAGCGGCCACGCCGTAACTCGCCTGAAACGGCACTCACGAAGGTCTGGCAGCAGCAAGCCATTCGGCAGGCTGCCCGGTAACGCTCGCGATCAGATCGAAGTCCTTGTCGCAATGCAGCACGGTAAGCCCGGCCAGCTCGGCCGTGGCTGCGATGATGAGATCGGGAACCGAGGGCACACGGTGCTGCCCGCGGTCGGCGAGCAGCGTAAGCACCTCAACCGCGCGGTCCTCGATCGCCGGGGTGAGGTACTCCACCGGCATCGCCGAAACGGGCGGCTGCCGCAGCCCGGCCCGCAGGTCGGCCCCGGACCGCGCCGAATAGCCGACCTCAAGCCGGGTGACGGTGGTGATCCGCACCAGCCCCCGCTCGATCCGCCCGGCCCAGCCAGACGCGTCAGGGCTGGCCGCGAGACGGATGAGGGCGGACTTGTCGATCAGCCAGGCGGTCACTGCCAGGCCTGGGTCATCACGTCCGGGTCGGCCAGGTCACCGAAGGTGGCGGCGAACCGTGCCAGGTCCCCGGTGCTGACCGAGGATTCGGAGACGGCCGCGTCCTGGGCGAGCCTGCGCCGCACGTACTCGGTGCGCGACAGCCCCAGCCGGCGAGCATGCGCTTCCAGCCCCGCGATCACGTCATCGGGCACGTCCCGGATCAGCATGTCTGTCATCCCGACCTCCCAAGTGATATCTCATGATATCGCGTAAGAGCCCAGCCGCGCCATCCGCCAGCAGGACTGCGCAGGTATCGCTCGCCAGGACGGCTGGTCTAGGAGATCGTCTTGCGTTCTTTCCATCCGAGGGGGCTGCGGTCGTCGTTGTGCCAGGCCCGGGCCTGGCCGTCGGGGGTGATTACGTCGGCGAGCCAGTAGGTCTGGTCGGGATTCCATCCGCCGAGGAGGGTGCGCGCTGTCCCGACGGGCAGGGCCCGGCCCGCTGTAGCCAGGTAGCCCGCGACGGTGAGGTGAACGCCATCCCAGTCACGGGCGACCGCCGGCCAGCGGGGCAGTAGCCACTCTCCGTCCCATCCGGTCCACGCCCAGGTATGCCGGTAGGTAGCGGTCGCGGTCCGGGGGTAGGCCGCGACGAGATGCTGCCAGGCCCCGGGACCGTCCACCTCGAAGATCCGGGCAGTGCCGGCGACCGTGAGCGGCCACACGACGGCGTCGGCGTCACCGAAGCCGTCTTCCTGGCCGGCCAGGTGGATGGCGCCGAGGCTGCCCAGGCAACGCGTGGTGGAGATGGTGCCGGGGAACGGGCACGACCACCAGGCGCCACTCGCGCCCGTGCCTGCGGCAAGGTGACGGTAGCGGCCCATCCTGCGTTTGTCGTCGCCGGCCTCGACGTCGGCGCGGCGCAACGCCCCGGCGGCGTCGCCGAATTCGGGCGGCCCCTCCCGGGCGGTCCACTGGACGTGCCGTTGCGCGGCCCGGTCGAGGCCGGACCCACCACCACTGGCATCCGGCGGACTCCGCCACGCGGACGGCCATGCCGCGCAGCCCGGCGATCACCGCGGGATCATCCAGCGGATCGGCTGCCGGGCCGCCCCAGTAACCGGCTTCCTCGACAACGCCGGCGAGCGCCGGGATAACCGCCAGCTGGTCGTCGGGGTCGAACTCGGCGGGTTCGGCGGCGGGGCGTTCCTCGTCCTGCTGGGTACGTGGCTCTGCTTCGGCCAGCGGGCCGCTTCGCGCAGGATCGGTCAGCGGGAAAAAGCGGCCGGTGACCGGCGGCGCGAGCGGGTCATGCGTCTCTGGTACCGCTATTCCCGCCAGCCGGGCGCACAGCTCACGGCCACGAGGCCCGGCTAGCAGTTCCTCCGCACGGGACGCCGGGTCAGCCACCCGCTCATACTGGCTCATCGGCGCGGCCAGGTCGAGGCATTTTGCGCAGGCAGCGTGGCACGAAGCCCGGTGGGTTGCCGGCCATGGAGTCAGAACTCACCGATCGAGTTGCCCTGAATCCCGGAGGCGTAGGAGACGGTCGGCCTTTGGCTTCACGACTCACGCACATAACCACGCGCCAGGCAGTCGCACCCGAGTCCGGCCGCCGCGGCTTCCCCGATGCCGCCGCGGCCCGGCCGCCCCAGGACGACCTGAAGCCGTAAAGGCCGAGGTCGCCCCCGCCCCGGCCACCTACTCCGTCGAGCAGTGCGTCAATGACTGGCTCGCCTCCATCGAGCGAGACGAGCACACGATGCAGACCATGACCGGCCAGGCCAGGCCAGGAACTGGATCTATCCGAAGATCGGTACGACGAAGCTCAAGGACTTCGGCGCGACCGACGTCGACAAGTTCTTCCAGCAGATCGCCCCTTTCCTCAGCAAGCGCACGCTGGTGATGATCAAGAGCACGCTCCGCCGGCCCATCCGCCGAGCCCAGGTCCACGGACCGCATCGGCCGGAACGTGATCGAGCTCATTGACCTTCCCGCGGGCAAGTCGGGCCGGCCGTCGCGGGCCATGACACAGGACCAAGCCGCCCAAGTCCTCAAGGCGGCCAGCGGTGGTCCCACCGGCTACGTCAAGGTCGTGAAGGCGAGCGCGGGCCGATACGGCGCAACCCACGCCGCCACCGAGTCCGGCGAGTTGGCCTGCGGCACCAAGCCACACAAGAGCGCGCCGATCACCGAGGTGAGCCGCGAGCTCAAGGAGGCCGCCTGCCGCTCGTGCCGTTTGCAGCTCGGCCTCGACGACACCGGCGACGCGAGCCAGCGCCTAGCGGCCCTCTTCGTCTTGTCGGTCACCCTCGGCCTGCGCCTGGGCGAACTCCGGACGCTCACCTGGGATCTCGTGGACTTCAGCAGGGGAGCGGTCCACGTCTGGCGCTCGGCGAGCAAGAGCGGGGACACCAAGAGGCCGCAGTCGAAGCGGTCGCTTGTCCTCCCGAGGCGTGCGGTCTCCGCCCTCAAGGCTCATAAGGCGATGCAGGATCGCGAGCGCCGGGAAGCGGGCAAGACGTGGCACGACCTCAACCTGGTCTTCTGCCACGAGGACGGCTCGATGTATACGTCCGACGCGCTCAACTGGCGCTTCGGCAAGATGACCAGGTAAGCGGCATCGGCCACTGGCACGCCCACGAAGGCCGGCACACGGCCGTGTCGATCATGAGCAGCAACGGCGTCAAGATCCAGGACATCAGCGACACGGTGGGCCACAAGTCCACCCATGTCACCGAGACCGTCTACCGCCACGTGATCGTGCCCGCGATCCGCGGCGGAGCGACCGTGATGGACGACGTGTTTGGCGACGAAGACGAAGAAAGCGCCTAGCCGAGGCGCATTGGCGCTTGGGCTTGGTGCCTTCCATTAGAACGAAGTTCCGAAAAATGTGGTGGAGCTAAGGAGATTCGAACCCCTGACCTTCTGCATGCCATGCACAGCGATTTCGTCTGAGGCAGTCTGACTGGGTCTGATTTGTGCAGGTCAAAGCCTTACGGAAGTCTGAGGTCGTCGCGCTGGGTCTGGCGGAAACTGCGGCCGTAGTCACTAGCTGAGTCACTATTTCCAGACCTTTACACCTGCCCGCCAACAGCCGGGGCGTGTGCTGCTGAGCTCCTTGACTGGCCGTCTGGGAGAACTGTCTTTGCCGCGGGCATGCTGGACTACGTGATCACCGGTGGCTCGCTGCGTGACAGGAAGTCGTTGATGCGAATGCGCATGGACCGATCCATCGTGTACCGGGGCAACTCTGACGCCGGGACCCAACGGACCTCGCTTGACTCACTGCTCGAAATGAGCCCGCCACTAAGCCGCCGGTGAGCACGATGGAGAACACGACTACGTTGACAGACGGGACGAGACTGCTGGCCTTCGGCGCCTTACCGCCGGGCTCCGGCCAGGTGGCTTGAGCTGATCGGGGATGAGGAAGCCGCCGCGGTGGCCGAACTCTGCGAACTCGCGGGCCGCCGCGCCGACCTGCTGACCGGGGTGGCCAGAATGATCGGAGGCGCGTGCGAGGGAACCCGACGAGCGGTCGCCGGTCAGCTGCGGGTCTGGGCTGGAAGGCCGGAGCAGCACCTGCGGCGGTCCCGGGACGTATCAAGGTCGGTCCACGCGGGCTGCACGAACCAGTGGTGTCGCAGCAGTATCACCCAGTCCTGATCATCGAGCAGGAGCATCATGGCTGCCTGGTGCTGCCGGGCTCTTCACCGGCTGGCTCCTCTGCGCATCGCCTCACTCATACCGTGGTGCCAGCGTGTTCAGCGCGCACCGCTCTTGACGTCCATGAGCGGAAGTGCAGGGAAGTATATAGGCAGGGCGCGGCACCACAGACAAGCAATAGGATCAAGCCACAGAACGACGTGAGGAAGAGACCATGACGGAGGCCCAGAACACCCAGGTTCGTGAGGAGCACTTTCTCGATGAGCCCATGGACGTTGAGGTAGAAACCGACGATGATGCCGTCGATCTCGATCGCCCGTGGCGGCCGGAAGAGATACGCGTCACAACTAGCAGTTTTTCTGTGCGCAATGTTCTCGACATGATCGACGATAATGAACTAGAACTCGCCCCGGGATTCCAGCGTAACAAGGTCTGGTCGCGAACAACACGCTCGCGGCTCATCGAGTCTATCCTGCTAAAAATACCTCTACCCGCCTTCTATTTTGCACAAGACAAGGACGGGACTATGAAGGTCGTGGACGGTCTACAACGCCTCTCCACTGTTCATTCATTTGCTCGCGAAGAAGGCTTTGTCTTGCACGGTCTCGAATATCTATCGGATGAGGACGGAAAACGCTTTGATGAGTTGCCTGCTCTATGGCAGCGTCGATTCCATCAGACTCAACTTATAGCGCATGTTATCGACCCAACGACACCTTCTCAAGTTAAATATGATATTTTTAAGCGGATCAATACCGGTGGTACACCTCTTAACACTCAGGAGATACGGCACGCTCTGAGTGGGCAACGGAGCCGCGATTTCCTTCGGCGGTGTGCTGAGTCGCAAGAATTCATCGCAGCTGTCGGCGAACGATTCCGAGACCATATTCGGATGGCCGACCGGGAAATGGTGCTCAGGTTCTGTGCATTTCGGATGCTTGGTCCAGAGAACTACCAGCGGGCTATGGATCCATTCCTGGACAACGCAAACTCTCGGTTGGATGATCCTAAGCAGGTCTCTGACGGCGAGTTGGAGGATCTCGCTAGAGATTTTAGGACTGCTATGCGATTGGGCCATGCGATATTTGGCCCCAATGCCTTCCGCAAAGTGTCTGCCGATAAGTTGGGTAGATCGCCGGTCAACCGCGCACTATTCGAGAGCTGGTCCGTCACGCTGGCGGAAGCCGCCAGTGAACATCTTGATATCAATTATGAGGTTGTGAGAGACGAAGCATTTGAACTTATGTTTACCGATCACGGCTACATTGACTCGATCACTACTTCAACCGGAGATCCACGCAAGGTCCGCTATCGATTCGCTGCGGCTCGGGAGGTGCTGGGCCTGTCATGATCGAGGAACTTGGCGTTCACAACTTCAAGAGGTTCAAGCAGCTGTCAGTGCGGCTTGCACCGCTGACGGTTCTGACTGGCCTGAACGGCTCTGGCAAGAGCACATTGCTGCAGTCGCTACTTCTCGTGCGCCAACTCGCGGAACGTCCCGGGGATATGGTTGTAGAGCTTAACGGTGTACATGGCCTTTTGCTCGGCGAGGCACTGGACGTTCTCAATGTTGGCGCAGACGATGCTGTGGTCGAGATCACGACCTCAACTACGGCCTCTGGTAGGCAAGTATTCCACTTCCCTATACCTGACGACCGTTCGCTAAACCTGACAGTAGCCGATCTAGGGCAGGGCGTTCCACTTGAACTGCAGGGAGCCGGCACAGACTTTACTTATCTCTCCGCTGAACGCCTAGGCCCTAGAGACGTGTTTCCCATCTCCGCAGTTGACATCACACACGTCGGTGTCGGCGAGCAGGGCCAATTCATAGCGCAGGTCCTCGCGCAGCACGAGAACGATCAGGTTCCCGAGGCACTCCGGCATCCAAGCACCGAGCAGGACGGAGTAATTACTGTACGCGCGCAGGTTGAGCGATGGGCCAGCGATATCATTCGGCCAATTCAACTAACGGCGAGCTGGCCGGCAGGGCTTTCGGTGAGCGTGATCCGCTATCAAGAGCCGGGCCTGCTGTCGGAGGGCATCCGGCCGCCGAATATGGGATTCGGCGTTTCATACGCCTTGCCTATTATTGTTGCTGGTCTCCTTGCAAAGCCTGGAACTCTCCTCATCGTTGAGAATCCGGAGGCTCATCTGCATCCGGCTGGTCAGTCTCGGATGGGTCGCTTCCTTGGTCGGATAGCTGGTACGGGCACACAGGTCATTGTCGAGACTCACAGCGATCACGTGGTTAATGGTATCAGGCTTGCTGCTGTTGAGGATCGTACCATCGCCGCTGACACCATAGTGGTTCACTTTTTCGGCGACGGCGATCCGGTCACTATCGAGATGACGGAGAAAGGCGGCCTGACTAAATGGCCGCCTGGATTCTTTGATCAGCTAGAGGACGACCTAGGGAGGTTGGCGCGTGCCAAGCAGCGCTGACCCCCTCCGCGTCGTGATTGATGAAACCAGCTTCGATTTTAGTGGACTAGATGAAAACCAGATTAGTCTTTTTGTGAGTCAGTTCAACGATGCTTTGAGCGACTTGCGCCTCAAGGGTTTGGAAGCATGGAAGCCTCCGCTGTTCGCGTACACGCCTTGCAATGACGAAAAAGATTTGTACTCCTATCTGGTAGAGGCTATTGATCCAGATGTAATGCGCCGCTTCTTCGGACTTATCGATAAATCTCCTGAATGGGACGACGGATACCCTCGCTGCGACGAGGTCGAGATTAACGGTAAGGCTCGACAGAGCGCGTGGTCTGTTTGCTTCGCGGTGACTGCAGTATTCTCCGGCCAAAGTATCGCCTGTCTGGTATTTCCCGGATCTGGGCAGAGAGGCTTCTTGGCGATCGGCTCCGACATCGGCCAGTGCCAGATCTTTTTCTTCGTCTCCCCGGATGAAATGCTGCCATTTTGGCGGGAATTGTACGAGCTAGAGAACCTCCCGGAACAGGATTTTTACCGATTTGTCGATCGCGCGTTCCCGCATCTTATCTTCCACCCAGATCTAAGTTTCCGCCGCTTTGAAGGCTCCTACTTGGAACTGCGCAATCTGATCATCCACCACCTTGGGGCGCTAAACGATCATTTCCTTGATGAATACAGAACTCTATCGGCTGCGGGACGCGTGGGTGATATTGAGTCCTACTTCAGCTTGCGTGGAGTCGGTGGTGTTTCCCGAGAGAGCGTTAAGACGCATAAGAACGTCGGAGCGATGCGTCTGAGGGAGGTTGAGTTCAACGGAATCCGCGTAATCTGTGAATGGCATACTAAACTTAAGCCGAATGTCGATAGGATCCACTTTGCCTTCGGGGATGAATTCGGGGATAAGATCCTGATAGGAATCTTTGTTGACCATTTGCCTGTCTGAATATTAAGTCAGTTGATTCAGGTGGTGAGGTGGGAGCGAGCGAACACTCCAGATTAGTCTGACCGCGTGTCCTCTTGGCTGTTATGTGGAGCATCCCCTAACTTAGAGCGGGAGATTCGTTAGCGACCGTTGCCTAACTATCACTTGACTTCGCTCGTCTAGTCCCGCCTGAAGCTAACCAACCTGCTCGCCCGCGGTACCAGACATTAGGACCACTCCCCTTTGGGGATTCCAACCCTCCTGCACGCCATGCACCACGGTTTCGTCTGAAGCAGTCGCACCAGGTTCGGTTCTCGCAACTCAACCGGCAGTGTCCGTCTGAGCCCGTCCGCTGTAACTGGCCGTCCGTAATGGCCCGCCTTCGCTGCGAGGGGTACGGCTAAGTGATTGCTGGTTCTCTCCACGGCGGGAAGTCGTGGGTGTAGATGTAAGTCGCGTCCACTTATTCGCTGATCGGCACATGCCCTGGGGCGGGATCTGATGGAGTAGCCAGTACCGTTGGCAGATCATCAAGCACGGTGAAAGCGACCATTGCATTATCGATGAAGGCTGCGGGTTCGACACGCCTGGTGACGATAAGTGGGACTATTCGCCACGTCTGGCGAAGCGCAAGCACGACCGGCGACACCAAGACCCCGAAGTCAAAGCGCTCGCTCGTCCTTCCGGAGCGCGCCGTCACGGCCCTGAGGGCGCACAAGGCGATGCAGGACCGCGAACGTGTAGCTGCGGGCGAGAGCTGGCAGGAGACCGACCTAGTCTTCTGTCACGAGGACGGCTCAATGTACACATCCGACGCCCTCAACTGGCGCTTCAGCAAGATGACCAGGAAGGCCGGAATCGGCCACTGGCACGCCCACGAGGGCCGCCACACGGCCGTCTCGATCATGAGCAGCAACGGTGTCCCGATCCAGGAGATCAGCGACACGGTGGGCCACAAGTCCACCCACGTCACCGAGACCGTCTACCGGCACGTCATCGTCCCCGCCATCCGGGGCGGCGCGACCGTGATGGACAACGTCTTCGATGACGACGAGGACAGCTAAGGAACGCCAGCGTTAGTCACTATGTTAGTCACTAACGTACCGAACGAAGATCCGAAAAATGCGGTGGAGCTAAGGGGATTCGAACCCCTGACCTTCTGCATGCCATGTAGGTACTAGAAGTCCGGAATGGTCTGACGGAGTCGAGCGGAGAGCCTCTCACCAGCGAAAACGATCTGAGTGGGTCGCGGTGAGTCGGGATGCGTCCGAACACGTAGGCTCCCGTCCTTGGCTCCCGTGGCCCCTCTTTCGAGAGAGGGGCAATAATGCTCGAAATCACCGACGAATACATGTCTCTGACGGTCGATGATGAGGTCATCGCAACCGCTCGGTTCAGCCAGCAGGCCGCAGCCAACGGCAACGGCGCGTGGATCGTCTCCATCCACCCCGCCCGCCTGTTCAGTCGCAACCAGGCCATCACGGCGTTGACGGTCGCCGAACGCCTCGCCGTCGGCTACGGCGACGACGACCCGCATGTCATCGGTTGGCGCAAGGAGTTGTGCCTGTGACCGACCGACTCATCAGGATCACGACTGCACTCGCCGTGGTGGCCGTCGCCGGCGTCGCTGCGATCATCTCGTACCAGCACGCCTACGAACTGGTTACGTCCCACGGCGAGACCGGCCTAACCGCTCACCTACTTCCCTTCACAGTGGACGGCCTGATCTGGGCCGCAAGCATGGTGGTACTAGACGCGAGCCGCCGGCACCATCCTGTACCACTACTGGCGAAGTGGAGCCTAGCCGTTGGCATCGTGGCCACCATCGGCGCCAACCTGGCCCACGGCCTGAACCATGGCCCCATAGGTGCCCTGGTGAGCGCCTGGCCCGCCCTGGCCCTGGTCGGTTCCTTCGAGCTGCTCATGCTGCTCATCAGAACACAGCAGCAAGATTCCGCCGATTGTTCTGTCAGCGGGACAATGGACCACGATGTGCCAGCGATGAAGCAGGGCGAATCGTCGGTGCTGTCGCTGGAGCAGACGGTGCGAGAGTGGCACAGTGCTGGCCGCAGCCAGCGGGCGATAGCGCGCGAGCTCGACATCGACCGCCGCAAAGTGAAACTGCTCATCGAGCGCCGGTTAATCGATTAGTGCACTATCTACTGGAGATTGGCTCAATGGACTGTTCAATTACGGCATGCTCGGCTTCGCTTAGTCCATAAATCCTGTAGACCAATTCGTCAATCTGTTCTTCCAATGCCTGAACTTGACGAACGAAAACTGCCGACTCAAGAGGAGTGGTTGCGATCGCTGGGCGCTGCTTGTGGAACTGGACGAGTCGCCTCACGCGCTCAGCCAGAACGTTATGGGTGAAGTCATTTTCATCATATTCTGGTATGGGAACGGTGCGAAGTTGCGGTGGTCCGATACGAAGATATCCGCCTTGTAGCCGGTCCCCGCCATAGATGCTTAGATAGTAAAAGCTCATAAGCTTACTGTTAAGAATGCCGAGAAGCCAGCTAAGGTCGACGCTGGACTCGATAACGGTTGTAGACTTGGCTGGCAAAAGCGTGCCATCCAGGTCGCCGATGCATTCCAATATTTTGGTCATTCCGGCCACTATTATTTTGGGGGTCTTGGCTTGCCGCAGCCGGGCCGCTGGAAGTCTACTCTCGTTTTCTTTCGGCACAACAGGGCGAAGGTAAGAATTTCCTAGATAGCGCATCGCCTTCGTTCCCCACAGAGTCACATAGCGATCAATCGTGCCACTATTCACGACCCGCAAGCCTGACATTTTCTCCGGCTGGACGTCATGAATGAGAGGAGACAATTCGTACGCTTCTGAAACGGTTGCCGCGCCGTGTACATTGGCGATGGATGAAAGGGAGGGGAAGGAATCTCGAATCCTCTCGACCGGACTTCCTGAATCGATATCTGCAAAGATTGCCCAGGGTGCCCCGTCGGGAGGAAAATACCGGGAACGATCAAGTTCTTCAACCCTAATCGGGACCACAAGCCCAGTGTCACTATAACCCATACGTTCGTACAATACTGCAACGCCATCATCCCGCCCTGTCTTTTCAATAGAGTAGACTACAGGGTACACTGAAACGGGGAAGACGGGAATGCTTGCGTAATCCCGGATTCGATCCAATCTATTCTCGCCAACCATGAGTGCTCGAATATTTCTCGCATAATTAGCTGAACCGAGCTTGTTCGGAACGATAAAGCTGTGCCGACCGCCTGGTCTGCATAGATCTATCGCCCGCTCGATGAACACGCAGAATACATCCCAGTTGCCGGCTGCCGCCTGGTACTTGGTTACGCAATAAGGCCTCCACTCTGGAGTAAATTGTGTCATCGTTTCTGAATCCAAGTACGGAGGATTCCCTATGACGGCGTCGAATCCATCTGCTGAAGTGAAGACATCACTGAATTCACGACGCCAGTCGAAAACGTTGATGCGTATTATCTCGTCCTCATCCGTGAGGATCATCTGTTCGTAGCTATAGAAATCGGGCTCTATCAGCGAGTTTCCGCATTTTATATTACTAGCGAGGTCAGGCAGAGCCCTCTCATGGAAAAGGGAAAGTTGAGCTTCAATTGCTTCGGAAGATTCGCCTTCAAGAACCTTGAGGAGAAGTGACAACTTCGTTACCTCGACAGCTTGGGAGTCGATGTCTACGCCATAAATGTGACGAAGAAGAATTTCTTTGCGTTCTGTAGTCGTCAAGGTCCATTCGCCACCATGCCCGCGCCGCAAGCGCGGCGAACGGCCCTTTGCCCAGCGCTCCGCGTCGTCAGTTGTGTACGCATCGAGATACCAGCGGAGAAGATATTCATAGGCACCTAGCAAGAAGGTTCCAGAACCACATGCCGGATCAAGTACACGAAGAGGATGACGCCTACGACTCCGGTCTTGCCCTGCAATTGATTGCGGAGAACGGCCTTTCAGAATAGGAGCGAGCGCAGCAGCTACTATGAAGTCGACAATTGGCGTAGGGGTGTAGTAAACGCCTCCGGCCTTACGTACTTCGGGCTTTGGGTCTATAAGAGCCTTGTGGTCATTGTCGAGTCTAATAACCTGGCCAAGAAACTGTTCATACACTTGTCCCAGAATTGCGGTAGGTATGAATGAAAATTCGTATGGGCTCTCTGGATAGTAGAGCCTCTTTAGGATTTTCCTCAGTGCGCCATCGCTGATTTGAAGTGCCAACGTAAGTTGGTCAGGTTCCTCCTGCCCTCCCGGTTCCCGCCGAAAATGGAAGAGCCCTGAGTTGTATCGCTCGTCGGCACGATAGAAGATCTCCTTCAGGCGGTCATAAATGTTCGGCCCACTAAGAAGACTTTGCAATTGGCCGTATATTTCAATGCCGCGCGCTTCTGCGATCCTGAGGAAAACAATTCGGTCGATCGTCTGCTGGACGGCGAAATTCAATTGCCTCTGACTAAGATCTTGGTTGCCATTGGCGAGATCCGCTGCAAGGGTGCGTCTCCAGCGTTCCAGCTCGGCTAGGAAGATGCTGTCGACTTCGGTAGTGCCGCGCTTGACACGAATAGTATCGGCATATTTCTCTAGCGACCCATCACATACGGCAGTGTATGAAATTAGGGATTCCAGTTCGTCCCACTTCTCGGCCAGCTCCTCAAACGTGAAAAACATAAGCCTAGCGACTGCTGTACTATCCTGAGGTTTCGGCTCTTGCCTACAGTCATAGATAGAAAATTCTTCGAAATCAGTTACGATACTGATCGGCAGCTTGGCTGACCATGCGTAGCGGCGAACCTGGAATGCGGGAGTTGGATCAGTTCCAATATTGACTGAGGGCTTCTTCGCTTCTACGAAAAATTTGCGATCCCCGCCTACGCGAAAGGAATAGTCAGGAGCCTTCCTGGAACCCTCCACATAGATAGAGTCTTCATGGACAACTTCGCGGTAGACGAGAGACAGACCTTTAGAGTTGTCGACGTCCCAGCCAAGTGCCTTGAATATCGGGTCAATAAATTCGATTCGGACCTGGGTTTCTTTATAGGGAGCCGCCATGTACATGTCTTTTTGGTCACGGAATCGCTGGACAAGATTTAGGACACTTTGTGGCATGGCCATTTGGAACTCTCCCTTATCGTCTGGATGGGAAGCTGAGGCAAATTCTGCTCGTTGCTCGCTCACCCGATCCTGCGGTGGATCATACCTGGCTGGACGGTCATAGCTCAGCAGCGCGAGCTTGTGTCCCACACCCTTTCAAAGCTGTCAAGGTAAGGGGTGGCCATGTCGACGGTCTGTGACTCACGGAAGCCGAACACAGGCGCGTGAGCCGCTGGGATGCCGTAGGAGTGTTGGTTGACGAAGAGTTGGCCGTCTGCGCGGTAGATCGAGTTATACAAGACTGTCTGGTGAAGTCGGATCTCAACGTTCTCCGACTTCACCAGTGGCCGGTAGAGGGTGAGTGCGTTGCGGACTTTCGCGGCCATCGCGTCGCCGATGCCCTCTTCCTGGCCGCGTAGGGCGACACAGACGCTATCCGGATCGCCGAGTGCGAGTCGTACGCGCACACCGCTCCGTGCCTTGTCCTCGATGATGCCGAGCAAGCCAGCGTCTTCGGCGAGGAACAGAGCGCTGTAGGCAAGCACAGCGATCTCATGCTCGGCTGACTCGAAGAAGCGTAGCCACACGTCCCGCGGGATGGCCCAACGGTGCGGGTAGACCGCGGCCAACTCTTCCGGGCGTGATCGTCCCGAGAGTGGACCTCCGGCTTCGGGCCACAGGTCCGTTTCGTCCACGCTGACCAGGTCGGCCAACGCGGCTCGACTGCTCGGGTAGGGCACGCGTCCACTCAGCCAGCGTCGGACGGTCTTGGGATCGACACCCAGGCGTGCCGCGACGTCGTCTTCGCGAAGCCGCGCCCGCAGCATGGCTCGCCGTAGTGGTTCGTTCAACGTCTCCTCCCGTCACACAGCGGGACACGTCATCACGGTAGCAGAAGACGTCCCTAGAAGTCCCTAGTCGTTGTTTAGAAGTTCCACCGTTCACGGAAGGGTTGATCACCCCGGCAGAAGTGATCCGCAGGACGTAGCGCCGGCGTACGTTCGCCCCAGTTCAGCCGCAGAGAAAGGCACGAGGAACGCCCCCCCATGCGGACAGAGACGGCCAAGGCCCCCGAAGCGATCGCCTTCGAGCGCGCATACCCAGGAACGATCGACCAACCCCGCCAGGTGCGTGCCGACCTGGCTAAGATCGCGGACGGATTCCCCGAGATCGACAACCTGCTCTTGCTTGCATCGGAACTGGCCACGAACGCGATACTGCACAGCCAGTCAGGCCACCCCGACCGAGAGTTCACTGTTCGCGCGACGCTCTACCCCGACGACTATGCATGGGTTGAGGTCATCGACGTGGGTGGAGTATGGGCGCAGGGCAAGCACGACGAGGAGCATGGGCGCGGACTCGCCGTCGTGGCCGCCATCGCCGGAGCCGATAACTGGGGAATCGAAGGTAACGCGTCCTCTCGTGTCGTGTGGTTCCGGCTTGAGTGGGACCAAGCATGAGTTTGCCGAAGTACGAGCAGGTTGCCGCGAGCATCCGAGCCCAGATAGCGGACGGTGTCCTTCGACCTGGTCGGTCCGCACCAAGCGGCGCGGCGCTTGCCCGCGCAACCGGGTACTCCTCGTTGACCTGCCGTAAGGCGCTTCGAACGCTGGTTGAGGACGGCGTCTTGGTCCCCGGTCATAGTCGCAACAGTCGACCACGCGTCCCTGTGTCCGCCACCGCGCCTGATCAACAGACCGTTTCGAAGGCAGGACGCGCACTATCCTCAGCGCTCGCCGCTCGCCGCCGCGCCTCTGCTCTGACTCAGGTTGAACTTGCTGCCGCCATTGGTTTCTCGGTCACCACCGTTGGCCATGCCGAGACAGGTCGCTTGTGGCAGTCTCGTCACTTTTGGGGAGCGCGCCGACAAGGCGCTCGATGCCAACGGGGAACTGCTTGCCATGCACGACTCCTACCGTGCTCCAACGGTCCCGCCTGCACAAGCCGGAGTCGGCCGCTTGCCCGTCGCACATCTTGCCCCCACCTCTGTGACGCGCGTAACCATCACGTGGGGCGACGGCACGACCACTAACGCTTACCCGCCTAACCGCTCTGCCGCACGTCAGGTAGGGGTAGCCGAGATTCGCGGGACGTCCCGAGACGGCGAGCCACGTCCGTGAATGTCCCGTAGATCCTGGGTAGCTTCGGAGCTATGAACCAAGCTGACTGGGCCGCTCAACTGGCACGCAAGCTCCTCGAAGTCCCGCTCCCGCGTCGCTGGGCCCACGTCCAAGGTGTCGCCGCGCAAGCCCGGTCTCTCGCCCCCATCCTCGGCGACGACGCGGACCTACTCGAAGCCGCCGCGTGGCTGCATGACATCGGCTACTCGCCCGAACTCGCCGACACGGGCTTTCATCCGCTCGACGGCGCCCGCTACCTCCGCGACGTTCAGCACGCCGACCCTGCGTTGTGCAACCTGGTAGCCAACCACTCATGCGCGATCATCGAAGCCGAAGAGCGCGGACTCGCCGACGCTCTGTCGAGCGAGTTTCCGGCCCCAGTTCCGTCACTCAACGACGCTCTCGCCTACTGCGACATGACCACGACGCCCACCGGCGACGTGGTCGCTGTGCACGAACGAATTTCTGAGATAAAAGAGCGCTACGGCCCACACAACGTAGTAACGAGATTCATACGCAAGGCCGAACCGTGCCTTGTCTCAAGTGTTACGCGTACTGACCGGCGTCTTGTCCTAGTACGGCAGCCGCATTTCGCTAGCTGACCAGGGAGATCTCGGCGTCGCGGCCGAGTCTCGTCCGCTCGTGGAACCATCGGGCGCGGGACTGGTGCCGGCG
>Ga0209881_1000132_pt1 | contig 20977 bp, 18 predicted proteins | sample PersoiDNA2013193_FD_185804 | JGI IMG/M metagenome (GOLD analysis project Ga0209881, IMG submission 185804) | Permafrost soil microbial communities from the Arctic, to analyse light accelerated degradation of dissolved organic matter (DOM) -... | ecosystem: Environmental > Terrestrial > Soil >... | reverse complement strand
TGTCCCCAGTCCCTGGTCTGCCTTCAGCGCGCGGCAAAAACACCTCGCGCGTCAGGGGCACGAGTGTAGGGCAGCGATCCGAACAAGAAGCCATCTTTTGATGGAGTTTCACGCCTATGTCAAAATATGATCTCAAGTCTCTTGAATGTAAGGTTCAGCACTGGAGAGACGACCGTACTTCCAGCACCAGTTTTCGCCGCCAGCCCTTGGGCTAAGCCGGGTGCGGTTCGGCTAGTATTCCAGCGCGCCTGGTGATCTTGCTGGCGTTCTCGCCGGCAATGGCGGTGGTGGGCGCATTCCTGGTGGCGTTTGCGCCATCGTGACCAGCATGGTGGCTATAAGGGCCGGTACGAGCGGGCGGGTGTGGTGATGGTCATCGAACTGGCGATAGGGCCCGGCCTGGCGGGAGGAACGTTCCGGGTCGAGGTTGTGGCGTCCCCGGCGGGGGAAGCGTCGGTCGCGGCGGAGCTGGACGCGGATTCGCTGCTGGCGCGGCGGAATCTGCTGCAGCAGGCCGTACTGGCCTCGGCGGTGTCCAGCCGCACCCTGCTGTCAGAGACCGAACGACCAGTGCGCGAGGTCGGCGAGGCGCTGTTCGCCGGGTTGCTGGGGACCGGCGAGGTGGCGGGGCGGTACCGAGCCGCCGCGGCGGTCGCGGCCATGCAGGGCGAAGGGCTGAGGGTGGTGCTGCGCATTGATTCGCCGGTGCTGGCGGGACTGCCGTGGGAGGCGATGTATGACCAGACCGCCGGGGCTTACGTCTGCCGGCAGGCCCAGTTCGTCCGGCACGTCCCGGTCGCAGCGGTGCCGGCACCGCTGCGCGTCCGCCCGCCGTTGCGGATCCTCGGCGTGGTCTCCTCGCCTCGTGGGCTGCATGCCCTGGACGTGGAGAGGGAGCAGGACCAGCTAAACCGCGCGCTCGCCAGGCCCGTCAGCCAGGGTCTGGCCGAAGTGTACTGGGCTCCGAGCGCGACCTGGGCGGACCTGCAGGACCTGCTGCTTGATGGTCAGTGGCACGTGCTGCACTTCATCGGGCACGGGGACTTCGACCCTCACCGTGATGAGGGCGTGCTGGCGCTAGTGCGGGAGGACGGACGCGCTGACCTCGTAGCGGCGCACCGGATGGTCGACCTGCTGCGGCAGGCCCGCCCAATGCCCCGCCTCGTGGTGCTGAATTCCTGCTCAGGAGCCGTGACCGGCGCGAGCGACCTTTTTTCCGGCACTGCCGCGGCTCTGGTCCGTGGCGGGGTCAGCGCCGTCGCGGCGATGCAGTATGAGATTTCCGACTCGGCGGCGGTGGCATTTGCCCGTGGTTTCTACGCCGCGATCGCCCGCGGCCGCGGCGTCGATGACGCGGTCTCAAGCGGCCGGGTGGCAATCCTCGGGCTCAGCGACCGGACCCTGGAATGGGTCACCCCGGTGCTGTACCTGCGCGGGCACGATAGCCAGTTGTTCGCCCTTGCTGAACCCGCCGAAGAGACTAACCGTCAGGCAGGCGTACCGGCATGGCAGCCGACCCAGGCGCGGGGCTGGCCGAGCCGTCCGCCTGCAGCGCCAAGGCCGTCGTGCCTGACCCGCATCATCGCCGGCCACACCTCGTACGTGACTGGGGTGGCGTTCAGCCCGGACGGAATCCTGCTTGCCACCGCCGGCGGTGACGGCACCGTGCGGCTGTGGGAGGCGGCAACCGGTGCGCCGGTGCGCATCCTTAGCGGCCATGACGGCGGGGCGTCCGGTGCCGCGTTCAGCCCGGACGGAATCCTGCTTGCCACCGCCGGCGGTGACGGCACCGTGCGGCTGTGGGAGGCGGCAACCGGTGCGCCGGTGCGCACCGCGCCGGCCGGCCACGCCTCGTACGTAACTGGGGTGGCGTTCAGCCCGGACGGGGCCCTGCTCGCCACGGCCGGCTGGGACGGCACCGTGCGGCTGCGGGAGGCGGCCACCGGCGCGCCGGTGCACATCCTCGGCGGCCATGACGGGGTTGTGGCGGGGGTGGCGTTCAGCCCGGACGGGACGCTGCTCGCCACCGCAGGCGAGGATCGGACCGCGCGGCTGTGGGACGTAGCCACGTGCGCGCTCGTGAGCACTCTCACTGGCCACGATCGCTCAGTGTCCGATGTGGCGTTCAGCCCGGACGGGACCCTGCTCGCCACCACGAGCGGAGATCGGACCGTGCGGCTGTGGGAGGTAGCCACGGGCGGCTGCGCGCGCGCTCTCACCGGCCATGGCGACAAGCTGCTCGGGGTCGCGTTCAGCCCGGACGGGACCCTGCTCGCCACCGCAGGCGAGGATCGGACCGCGCGGCTGTGGGACGTAGCCACGTGCGCGCTCGTGAGCACTCTCACTGGCCACGATCGCTCAGTGTCCGATGTGGCGTTCAGCCCGGACGGGACGCTGCTCGCCACCGCCAGCGGAGACGGGACCGCCCGGCTCTGGAGCTGACTTGTGGTGACGTCAGCCCCTTGCCGCATCGGGCTTGTCGTGCGGGCCAGCGGCTGGTGACAAGTGATGGCTGGCGTGGCAGGCTGCCTGAATAGTACGGATTCATGTCGCTGAAGACGAGGGGTGCATCGATATGTCACCGAGGACATCTCCGCCGTTCCGTGCCGATCACGTCGGGAGCCTGCTGCGGCCCGCGCGGCTGCAGGACGCGCGGAACGACCTGGCCGCAGGGACGATCACCGCCGCGGAGCTTGCGGCGATCGAGGATGTCCAGATCCGCAAGGCCGTCGCGCTCCAGCGGGAGGTGGGCCTTCAGTCCGCGACCGACGGTGAGTTCCGCCGGGCCACCTGGCACATGGACTTCGTCTACCAGATCGGCGGGATCTCCAAGGTAGCGGGGAACCTGCTGTCGACCTTCCACAACGCCGAAGGTGACATCACCTACACGCCCGACGCGATCCGGGTGGACCGCCGGGTCACCATGGACAAGACCATCTTCGGTGACGACTTCGCGTTCCTGCAGTCGGTCGCCGGCGCTGTGCCTTCTGGGGGGGCGACCCCCCAGGCCCCCCGTCGTGCCCAAGCTGACGATCCCCCGCGCCGTCGATGGTGCATTACCGGTCGGGCATCCGCGCCGTCGTCGACGAGTCCGTCTACCCGGATCCCGAGGAGTTCTGGACCGACCTGTCGGCGGCCTACGCCGAGGAGGTCCGCGGGCTCGCCGCACGGGGCTGCACGTACCTGCAGCTCGACGACACGTCGCTCGCCTACCTGAACGACCCGGCGCAGCGCGCGTACGTGGCCGAACGCGGCGAGGACGCAAGCAGCATGCACCTGCGCTACATCGCCCTGGCCAACGGCGCGATCTCCGCGAGGCCCGCGGGGATGGCGGTCACCACCCACCTGTGCCGCGGCAACTTCCAGTCCTCATGGGTAGCGTCCGGCGGCTACGACTTCGTCGCCGAGGCGCTCTTCAATGAACTGAACGTGGACGGGTTCTTCCTCGAGTACGACGATGAGCGGTCCGGCGGCTTCGAACCGCTCCGTTTCGTGCCGCCAGGCAAGCAGGTGGTGCTCGGCCTGGTGACGACCAAGCGGCCGGAACTCGAGTCCAAGGACGACCTCAAGCGGCGCATCGAGGAGGCCGCCAAGTACGTGCCGCTCGACCAGCTCTGCCTGTCCGGCCAGTGCGGCTTCGCCTCCACCGCCGAGGGCAACGCCCTCACCCTGGATGACCAGAAGGCCAAGCTGGCCCTGATCACCGAGGCGGCCGCCGAAATCTGGTGATAGCCGGCCGGCGTCAGGGTTTCGCCGGGGGCGGGGGAGTGCGCCAGGCGGCCGGGTGGCGCGTGGCGGCTGCCGTGCCGATCGCCGCGACGGCGAGCAGGGCGGTGGCGAGGGCGAGGGCGGCCACCGGGCTGACGCGCAGCGCGAGGGAGGCGCCCGCGGCGGCGCCGGCGATCATGGTGGCGGTGGCCAGCAGGCGGCGGCCCAAGGCGGTCTTGGCGGCCTTGCCGCCGGTGGTGAAGACCGCGCGAAGATCCGCGCCGAGGCCGGTGAGCGTCATGGTCAAGACCGTGGTGGTCAGGTCGGGGACGGCGAGCTTGCGGGCGGCGGCGTTCTGCACGCCCATCGCGCCCGCGAGCAGCGCCGCCACGGCGTCGGTCACCGCGGCGCCGAATGACCCGCCGCTGAGCCCGGCCGTGCCATGAGTGACCCCGGGACAGCCGGACAGCGCCGCGATGATGAGCGCGATCGCGACGAGCGCGACCTCCGCCGCGGTGCCAGCCCGCAGCAGCGCGCCCCGGTCACTGCCCGACCTCGCGATCAGCAGGCCGCCCGCGTAGGCGCCGACCAGGAAGCCGCCGAGCGCGAACAGCGACGCCGACAGCGAGAATCCGGGGGCGCCGACGACCGCGAACGCGGCGAACACCACGTTCCCCGTCATGTTCGCGACGAAGACCCGGCCGAGCGCGAGGATCGACACCGCGTCCACCACGCCGGTCACGACGGTCAGCAGGAGCAGCAGCCCGCGCAGCGGGCCGAACGCCGGGTCGGCGATCAGCGACCGGACGAGGCCATGCTCGGTTGACGCGGCTTTGCCCGCCGGCGTGCTCGCCACGATCTCCCCTCTCGTCTCCTGCGCTTACCTACTTTGTGACATGGCACAAGGGTAGGCAAGGGGCAGAGGGGGGCGGATACAAGCACGTTCAGGAACCGGGATACCTGAAACATTGCTCCTTGCAGGTGCTTCGGACGGGTGAGAGTATCCAAGACAAATCTCTAGACGATCGACTGAGCAATTGTCACACACCAGCGTACGATTCATAACGAGTGGGTGAATGCCGTGAAATTTCGGCTTATGTCAATGCGGACCGCCTGCCTCGCTGGGGCGGTCGCAATTGTGCTAACCGCTGCCGCCTGCAGCAGTGGCGGAGGATCCTCGTCCTCCACGTCCACGTCCGCCGGAGCGACGTCAAGCAGTTCCGCGAGCCCCGTCAGCACCGGCGCCGCTAAGGCAGGCGGCTCGATCACCGTTCTTGAGGGCAAGGGGTTCTCCGGTGACTGGCCGCTCGGCCTTGACCCGGCGACCAACACCACGGGCTCCGCCGACCAGGACTACTACAACGCCGTCTTTGGCCAGCTCTTCGAGCTCGGCACGAACGGCAAGCAGATCCCCGACCTTGCGACCGGGTACAAGTACTCCAACGGCAACAAGACCGTCACCATCGACCTCCGCCCGAACGTCAAGTTCTCCGACGGTTCCGCGCTCACCGCGTCGGTCGTCGCCTGGAACTGGACGCGTGACCTGGAATCGAGCTGCACCTGCGCGCCCTCCTGGACGATCGCGCGGGCTAACGCGAAGGTCACCACCTCGGCGCCCGCGGCTGGTGTCATCAAGGTGCTCGGGCCGCTCACGATCGAGGTGAACCTGACCGCTCCCAATGGCGCGTTCATCAACACCATGTACGACACCATCCCGAACTGGATCATCTCCGAGCAGTCCTTCAAGTCGATGGGCGAGACGGCGTTCGCCAAGCTCCCGGTCGGCGCCGGGCCGTTCATCATGACGAGCGACTCGTTCAGCAACGAGATCACGATGAAGAAGAACCCCACCTACTGGGACCAGCCGCTGCCGTACCTGGACGGCATCACGTTCAAGTCGGTCAGCGGTGACGAGGCGGCCTATGAGGCGATGCTCGCGGGTGAGGGTCAGGTCTACATCGACATGTCCACCCCGCAGCTGCTCACCGAGGCCGCGCAGAAATTCAACGTGATCACCCAGCTCGGAACCTCACCGTACGATCTGCAACTGAACACCGCGGTCCCGCCGTTCAACAACCCCCGCGCGCGGGAAGCGATCTACGCGATGACGGATTTCGGGCCGATCCTCCAGCACATCTTCAAAAACGCGTACCCGACAGCGGAGGGTTTCACCGGACCTGGCGGCATCTGCTACCAGCAGAACGTGCCCGGCTACCAGGGTTACAACCCGACGCTGGCCAAGCAGCTGGTCGCCGCGAGCGGCCTGGACAAGAGCGTCATCCAGTTCGGCACCATCTCCTCCAGCCCGGTCGCCGCGGAGACCGTCCAGGCGCTCAGCCAGGAATGGGCGGTGTTCGGGGTCAAGACCTCGCAGCACTCCTACAACCTGAACGCGCTCATCGCGGCCTTCCTCGCCAGCGGCGGCAAGAGCTGGCAGGCGATGATTCAGACGGCGGGCGCCTACGACCCGGCGGGCGGCGTCGGCGTCGGCTTCCGGTTCGGATCCCTCTCCCCGTTCAGCGGCGTGCACGACCCGAAGCTGGACAGCATGCTCGCGGCGGCGGCGGCGTCAAGCAGCCTGAGCGCTCGTTGCCCGATCTACAACCAGGCGGCCGAGTACATCGCCAAGAACTACTACGGGCCGTTCTACTTCTCCTTCGCCCCGGCCAACGTCGCGGTCAAGGGCGTCGCTGGCCCTGGCCTCACCTCAGCCCTGCCTGCCGTGGCGGTGGCGCCGGCGGTGCTCTGGGAGGACGTCTACAACAACCCCGCCACGTCCTGACAGGCGACCGAAAATCCAACAGTTAAGGACAAACGACACGATGGCGCTGGCACAGCAAGTCCAGCTCCAGCGGGACCCCGGCGCACGAGCGGACCTCGTGCGCCGGGTCACCGGCTCACCGGCGCTTCGCCTGGTGGGCCGGCGGCTGCTCACGGCCATCCCCGTTCTGCTGGGCGTCACCCTCCTGACCTTCGTGGTCATGAACCTCATCCCTGGGAACCCGGCCCGGCTGATCCTCGGCATCAACGCCACGCCAGGGCAGATCGCGCAGGTCGATCACCAGCTCGGCCTTGACCACCCGTTCTGGGACAGGTACTGGATCTGGCTCGACGGGCTGCTGCACGGCGACCTCGGCATCGCCTACAGCAACCGGCAGAGCGTCAACAGCGACCTCGCGCAGTTCCTGCCGACCACCTGCTGGCTGCTGCTCTACGCGCTTGTCGTGTCGCTCGGCCTCGGCATCGGTGTCGCGATGCTCGCCGCGCGCAAGCCGAACGGCCTCGCGGACCGGCTCAGCCTCGCGGTCTCCATGCTCGGCCTGTCGGTCGCGCCGTACGTGCTCGCGCTGGTGCTGATCTGGGTCTTCGCGGTCAAGATTCAGTGGTTTCCCGCCATCTCGAATTCCCTGGGCTCCAACCCGCTGACCGCGATCCGGGCGCTCACCCTGCCCGCGGCCTCGATCGGCTTCCCGCTGTTCGCGATCTACAGCCGGCTGCTCCGGGCGGACATCGTCGAGCAGATGCAGCGCGAGGACTACATCGTCACCGCCAAGGCGAAGGGCCTGAAGCCGTGGCGGGTGCTAGTCGTGCACGCGACCCGGAACTCGATGTTCACGCTGATCACGCTCGTCGCGCTGAACCTCGGCACGCTGATCGGCGCGGTGGCCATCATCGAGCCGATCTTCTCGCTGCCCGGCATCGGCGCGGAGCTGATCAGCGCCATCAACATCAACGACCTGCCGCTCGTCGAGGGCATCGTCGTGGTGTTCGCCCTGGTGACCGTGGCGGGCAACTTGATCGCCGACCTGATGTACGCGGTACTCGACCCAAGGATCCGGTATGGCCGCTCGGCTTCCTGACATGACGACGCTGCTGGCGCCCGGCGCGCAGCCGCTGCCGTCCCTGCTCAGCGCCCGGCGGCTGAAAAACCAGAAGCTGGCCAGGACGCTGCGGTTCTGGGTACCGGCTGGCCTCCTCATCGCGCTGTTCTTCATGTGCTTCATCTGGCCGCACATCTACTCCATCCCGCCGGGCAATACCGGCAGCATCCTGGCGGCCCAGGAGCCGCCGTTCTCGCCGGGGCACTGGCTCGGCACCGACCCGGACGGCGTGGACATCTTCTCCATGCTCGTCTACGGCGGCCAGGTCGCGTTCGAGGTCGGGTTCTCTGTCACCGCGATCGGCATGGTGATCGGCGGGCTGATCGGGCTCGCAGCCGGCTACTTCGGCGGCTGGGCCGACTCGATCTTGTCGCGGCTCATCGACGTGCTGATCGCGTTCCCCGCCCTGGTGCTCGTGCTGGCAGTCGCCGAGGTGCTCCAGCCGAGCGAGATACACCTGATCTGGGCGCTCTCGGTGTTCAGTGTGCCCGCGTTCTCCCGGGTCACCAGGGGCTCCACGCTGGTGGTCCGCGAGCAGCCGTACATCGTGGCCGCCCGGCTGTCTGGCACAAGCAGCTGGCGGATCATCCTCAAGCACGTGCTGCCGAACGTCATCCCCGGCATCGTGACGTTTAGCCTGCTCGGCATCGGCGTGGTCGTCATCCTCGAGGGCGCGGTCGACTTCCTCGGTCTTGGCATCCAGCAACCGGAGCCAAGCTGGGGCGCGATGATCGCGAAGGGGCAGACCGTGCTCACCGCTCAGCCGGAGTACGTGCTGATCCCGTCCATCGTCTTGCTGATCTTCGTCATGTCGCTGAACCTCTTCGGCGACGCGCTGCGTGAGCGCTGGGGAGTCCGATGAGTAACGCGCTGCTTGAGGTCGAGGACCTGCGGGTCGCGTTCGCGGCAGGCGGCCGGGAGGTTCGCGCGGTCGACGGCGTGAGCTATCAGGTCGACCCCGGCAAGACCCTGGCCATCATCGGCGAGTCAGGCTCCGGCAAGACGGTCGGCTGCCGGGCGATCATGGGGCTGCTGCCGGACAACACGGCCGTCAGCGGCTCCGCGCGGCTGCGCGGCAGCGAGCTGATCGGGTTGTCGGACGCCGAGCTTCGCAAGCACCGCGGCCAGGACATGGCCATGGTGTTCCAGGACCCGGCCCGCTCGCTCAACCCGACGATGAAGATCGGCTCCCAGATCACCGAGGCGGTCAGGGCGCACCGCAAGGTCGACAGGAAAGAGGCGCGCGCGCAGGCGGTCGAGCTGCTCCGCCTGGTGCGCATCCCCGCGCCGGAGCGGCGGTTCAGCGAGTACCCGCACCAGCTCTCCGGCGGCATGCGCCAGCGCGTCATGATCGCGATCGCGCTCGCCTGCCGCCCGAAGCTGCTGATCGCGGACGAGGCCACCACCGCGCTCGACGTGACGACCCAGGCGCAGATCATGGAGCTGTTGCTCGAGCTGCAGGCCGAGCTCGACATGGCGCTGATCCTGATCAGCCACGACCTGGGACTCGCCGCGTCCTACGCCGACGAGGTGGTCGTCATGTACGCGGGCAAGATCGTGGAGCAGGCGCAGGCCAAGCGGCTCTTCGGCACCGGCGGCACGGTCCGGATGCGGTACACGCGGGCGCTGCTCGACGCGATCCCGCACCTGGACCGCACCGCCCACACCGAACTGCCGGTGGTGACCGGGCGCCCGCCCGACCCGACCGCGCTCCCGGTCGGCTGCTCGTTCGCGCCGCGCTGCCCGAGCGCGGCCGACGACTGCCTGGCGAAGTCACCGGTCCTGGCGGAGCACGCACCAGGACACAGCTGGGCCTGCTGGCACCCATGTGAGAAGGGAACAGAAGCGTGAGCGACAACACCCGCGCAGTTCCAGGGGCGAGCGGGAAAGCACTGCTGTCCGTGCGGGACATGGTTCAGGAGTTCGTGGTCCGCGAGCGGGGCGGCGTCCGGGCCGGCGTGGTGCAGGCGGTATCCGGCGTCTCGTTCGACATCATGCCGGGCGAGACGCTGGGCATCGTCGGCGAGACCGGTTCTGGCAAGTCCACCCTTGCCCGCGCCGTGCTTCAGGCGCCGCGGCCCAAGTCGGGCTCGGTCGTGTTCCGTAACACCGAGCTGACCGCGCTGCGCGGCCGGCGGCTGCTCGAGGCGCGGCAGCACATGCAGTTCGTCTGGCAGGACCCGTTCGGATCGCTCGACCCGAAGTGGCAGGTGCGGTCCATCGTCGAGGAGCCGCTGATCGCCTACCACGTCGGCTCGGGGGCCACCAGGCACAAGCGGGCGGACGAGCTGCTCGACCTCGTCGGCCTCGACCCGGCGCGGTACGGCAAGCGGCACCCCCGTGAGCTCTCCGGCGGCCAGGCGCAGCGGGTCGCCATCGCGCGGGCGGTCGCGCTTGAGCCGTCGCTGCTCATCTGCGACGAGGCGGTCTCCTCCCTCGACGTCCTCATCCAGGCCCAGGTGCTGAACCTGTTCGAACGGCTCCGCCGCGAGCTCGGGCTCTCCTACCTGTTCATCGCGCACGACCTGGCGCTCGTCAAGCAGGTGAGCGACCGGGTAGGCGTCATGTACCTGGGCAAGTTCTGTGAGGTCGGCCCGGGCGAGGCGGTCTACAAGCAGCCGCTGCACCCGTACACCAAGGCGCTGCTCGACTCCATCCCGTCCACCGAGCCGGGAGCTGCGCGGGCCTCCTCGACGATCAAGGGCGAACCGCCGTCGCCGATCCACCCGCCGTCCGGCTGCCGGTTCCGCACCCGCTGCCCGCGCGCCACCGCGCTCTGCGCCGAGCAGGTTCCCCAGCCAAGGGAACTGGCCGCCGGCCACCTGGTCGCCTGCCACTTCCCGCTGACGGAGCCGGCACCGTCGCAGTCGGCCGCGGTGCCAGCACCGGTGCAGGGATAACGGAAAGCCAGAAAGGAAAGGAACGCCGGATGCGCCTTCGGATCCTGCTCGAGCCCCACCACGGCGCCACCTACGCGCAGATTCTGGCGCTGGCGAAGGCGGCGGACGCGGGCGGCTTCGACGCCTTCTTCCGCTCCGATCACTACCTGGGCATCGACGCGGACGACACCACCTATCAGCCAACCGACTCCTGGACCACCCTCGCGGGGCTGGCGCGGGAGACGGAACGGGTACGCCTCGGCACCCTCGTCAACGCCTCGACGTTCCGGCTGCCCGGGCAGCTCGCCGTCGAGGTCGCCACCGTTGACCAGATGTCAGGCGGCCGGGCAGAGCTCGGCATCGGCGCCGCCTGGTACGAACGGGAGCATCAGTACTTCGGCATCCCGTTCCCCGCGCTCGCCGAGCGGTTCGACCGCCTCGACGAGCAGCTCGCGATCCTCACCGGCATCTGGGACACCAAGCCGGGCGAGCGGTTCAGCTACGAGGGCAAGCACTACCAGGTGCAGGACTGCGCGAGCATCCCCCGCTGGGCCGCACGGCCGAAGATCATCATCGGCGGCGCGGGCGCCAAGCGGACCCCGACCCTCGCCGCCAGGTATGCCGACGAGTTCAACGGCGCCCTCGGCCTCGACCTTCGCGAACGCTACGCCAACTTCAAGCGGATCTGCCAGGACGTGGTGGGCCGCGACCCGGCCGAGGTCCGGCTGTCGGCCACCGTGCCCACCTGCATCGGACGAGACGCCGACGACCTGGAGCGGCGTAAGGAAGCCCTCGGCGAGCCGGGCGCCCGGCTGCTCGCCGCCGGGGTCACCGGCTACGCCGACGACCTGATCCGGGTCATCGAGGACCTGGCCGGCCAGGGTGCCGATACGGTCTACCTGCACGTCTACGGCCCGTCTGACGTGGCGCACATCGAACTGCTCGGCAGCCAGGTGGTCAGCCGCCTTTAAGGTGACCGGCTGCGGCTGAGGAATCACCGGCGCCGAGTTGATGAGAGGACGCAGCCCCGAGCGCGTCGACGAGGGCTATGCCCTGGCGGGCCCAGCGTGCCTCGTACCTGGCCCGTTCGGCCAGCCCGCGGTAGACGTGGACCTTGTAGGCAACCAGCGCTTCGTGCAGCTCTTCCGGCATGACCTCGAGCCGTCGGCGCATCAGCGCCGTGGCGCGCTGCTCGAGAACCTGCACGTGGACGTCCCAGCGTCGGCGCAGTTCCTCGTGGTAGTCGAGGTGGGCCTCGAACTGGCGGCGCGCGTTGGCGAACGATCCGTACTCGAGGTATGTCGCCTTGAGACGGAAGTCATCCCGCTCCGGTACTGGTGGAGTGGCTTCCTCGACCCACTCCACGAGAACGTCAAGACCGGCGCTGGTGACTGAGTAGGTCCGCTTGACGCCGTGGTCGCCGCGCGCCACTGATTCTGCCGTGACCAGCCCCGCGCTCTCAAGTTTGCGAAGCTCTGGGTAGATCTGGGAATGCGGGGCGTGCCAGACATTGGCGGCCGACCGGTCGAAGTGCTTGGTGAGGTCGTAGCCGGTCAACGGCTCCACCGCGAGGATCGCGAGAAGGGCGTGGCGCAAGGACATCGGGTACGGCCTCCTGCAGGTTGACATCGGCCGGCGTCTCATTCGGGAACGAAAAGCCTTGTAGTGGATGACGTTGCTATGTACGGTACTGACTTAGGTATCTACATACCTATTGGTATACATGGTATCCGAGTGCTTGTTGTGGGTGCGACCTGGGGCGGAGACGATGGTACGACTTGCGATCACACTTGCGGGCGGCGACTGCGATCGCACCCGAGCGCTCGCGGACGGGCGAGTCGAGATCGAGGGCGTCGACCTCACGATGCTCACTCTCTCACCGGAGGAGACCTTCTTCAGGATGGTTCGCTTCGAGGAGTTCGACGTCGCCGAGCTCTCGCTCTCCACATTCGTGCTCACGCTCCAGCAGGGCGCACCGTTCGTCGCCATCCCCGTCTATCCCTCCAGAGCCTTCCGGCACAACGGGATCTACGTACACTCGGGCTCCGGCATCGAGTCGCCGGAGCACCTCGCAGGGCGTTGCGTCGGCGTCGCCGAGTATCAGCTGACCGCCAATGTCTGGATCCGGGGAATCCTCAGCGATTTCCACAACGTTCCGGTGAACTCGGTCCGCTATATCACCGGGGGTCTCCACCAGCCGGGCCGGGAGGAGAAGGTGGCGATTCCCCTCCTACCCGAGGGCGTCGAGGTCGTTCCGTGTCCCGACGGCCGCACCCTCTCGGAGATGCTCGTCAGTGGCGAGATTGACGCCCTCTACACGCCGAGGGTCCCCCGTCCCTTCCTCGAGCGTGACCCGCGCGTGCGGCGGCTCTTCCCGAACGTGCGGGAGGTCGAGGAGAGCTATTACCAGCAGACCAGGATCTTCCCCATCATGCACATCATCGCCATCCGGCGCGAGGTCTACCAGCGCAACCGCTGGCTGGCCCGCTCGCTCGCAAAGGCCTTCGCCGAGGCACGCGACCTCGCGTTCCGGGGGCTCGACGAGACCGCCTCGCTGCCACTGGTCCTGCCGTGGGCATATGAGGAGATCGGCCGCGTCCAGGCGCTGATGGGCGAGGACTACTGGTCGTACGGCCTGAACGACGTCAACGAGCTGGCGCTAAGCACCTTCCTTCGTTACGCACGCGAGCAGGGGCTCGCCGAGGACGAGATCAAGCCGAGGGACCTCTTCGCCCCCGAGACGCTCCCCTCGCTGACGATCTGAGAGGCCGCCGTAAATCAATTACCGATTCAAGGAGTTGCCATGTCAGGAAGGAAACACCCGGCACGGTGGCCAGCTGCACCCCACGCAAGGCTCGCGCTCGTCAGCGGGGTCGTGGGGCTCGCCCTGGCCGCCTGTTCCGGAACCCCTTCGTCTTCGGGGGGCCCGTCGTCTTCGACAGGGGGATCGTTCTCGCTTGAGCTCGCCGCGTTCAGCCCGTTTACCGGCCCCAACGCGCCGTACGGTTACTTCCAGTACACCGGCTGCGTCGCGGCTGTGCAGTCCATCAACGCCGCGGGCGGCGTGATGGGCCACAAGCTGGACTGCGCAATCGTCGACAATCGCGGCGAGCCCGCAGACGCCGTCCCGGCCGCGAGCAACATGCTCGCCAGCTCGCCTCACCTGGTCGGGATCGTGGACGGTGACAGCGGCCTGATGTCAGCGACGGTCCCGCTCTTCAACCAAGCGCATATACCGGACCTGTCCGCTGGCGGAGATGTGCAGTTCGACACGAACACCTACCCCTACTTCTGGCGGACGACGCCGGGAGACGACGTGGCCGGACAAACGCTCGCCGCGTATGTCAAGTTCGGCACGAGTGACACGCGGGTCGCGGCAGTTTTCGGCAACGACCAGGCTGCGCAGGGCAACGTGCCTGGGCTGCTCTCGGCCGCGAAGCATCTTGGCATTGACATCGTCCTCAACGAGGCCATCGCGCTCGACCAGACGACCTACGAGACCGAGGTGCAGAAGATCCTCGCCGCCCACCCGCAGGTAATCGTCACCGAGTCCGACCCGCAGACCGCGGGCGTGCTGCTCGGGGGCTTGAAGCAAGCGGGCTGGAACGGGCCGATCGTCGGCACGTCGGGGACCCTGGGCGTCGACTATGACAAGGCCGCGATCGCCGCGATCGGCCAGGCGGCCTACGAGTCGCACTTCGTGCGGATCATTCAGTACGCGCAGCAGTCCGGCATCGCCTGGGACACGTGGAAGAGCGCGCTGCTCGCGTCGGGGAGCCTCGTGAAAGACCCCGCGAGTGACGAGACCGCCATCTACGCGGAGCTGCCCTATGACCACGCGACGATGATCGCGCTCGCGATGCTTGCGGCCCATAGCAGCGACCCGGTTACGTTCAACCCATACATCGAGAAGATCACGCAGGGTACGACCGTGGTCCATACTTTCGCCCAGGGCAAGGCCGCGCTCGCCGCCGGCGAGACCATCGACTACGTGGGAGTGACCGGACAGGTCGCCTTCGACAAGTACCACAACTCGGGTGGGCTGTGGGCGGCGGAGAACCCGGTGACGAACCTGCCCGAGTCCCTGGTTTCGGCCAAGGACATCGCCGCTTCCGAGGGGCATTAACCGTGGGCGGGATGCTGTGACCTTTTTCCTCGGCATCGTCATCTTCGGCGTCTACAGCGCAGCTCTCCTCGCCATCGGGGGTGTCGGGTTCACGCTGCAGTACGGCGTGACCAACGTGCTGAACCTCTCGTTCGGGTCAATCCTTACGGCGAGCATCTTCCTCGAGTACGGCCTGACCGGCCACAGCACCAATATCTGGATCGCGATGGCCGTCGGGGCCGCGAGCGGCGCGGTGATCTCGCTGCTCATCGGCCATGTCATGGTCGGCGCGTTCCTCCGGCGCGGAGCTACCGGATTCAGCATCGCGATGGTGACCATCGCAATCAGCCTCATGCTGCAGTTTGGCCTGGAGGCGATCCAGGGACCGGACATCTACGCATACGCCGCGACGACCAATAGCACCATGAACATCGGGGGAGTGGTCCTGAGCAGCGGCCAGCTGACGACGATCGTCGTTGCCGTCGTCGCGATGGCGGCGGTACACCTGATGCTACGGATGACGAAGCTCGGCCTCGCGATGCGGGCGACGGCGGCGGACGTCGCACTCACCCGAAGCTGCGGCGTCTCCCCGCCGCGGACAAGAGCCGTCGCCTGGCTGGTCTCGGGTGCGCTCTGCGGCCTGTGCGGGGTTTTCCTCGGCATCGGTGAGGGCTCGTTCTCCTCCACGACCGGAAGCGATTTCTTCATCACGCTCGCGGCCGCGGCGGTGCTCGGCGGCATCGGCAAGCCCTACGGCGCGATGCTCGGCGCGCTCCTGATCGGGATCATGAGCCAGGCTGCGGCGGCCGTGATCTCACCGTCCTACAACTCGATCGCCGCGTGGATCATCCTGATTGCCGTGCTCATGCTCCGGCCGCAGGGGATCCTGGCGGAGTTCGCCGCGGAACGGGAGCTCGTCGCGTGAGCGGGGGCCTGATCTTCTACCTGAGCGGTCTAGCGATCCTGCTCGGCATCAATCTCATCGCCATCTGGGGGCTTGACCTCCAATTCGGCCTGGCGGGCATCAACAACTTCGCCTACATCGTGTTCCAGGCGGCCGGCGGATACGCCGCGGCGCTCTTCGCGTTGAAGCCGGCCAAGGCGTACGGAAGTTTTGAGACCTACATAGGCGGCTTCAACCTGCCATTTCCCCTTCCGCTCATTGGCGCGGTGGCGGTCGGCGGGCTGCTCGCCGTGCCGGTCGGGCTGATCGCCTTGCGGCGGCTGCGTGCGGACTATCAGGCCATGGCGATGCTCGTCCTTTCGCTCATCGCAACGGGCCTGGCGGAAGCGCAGACGGGACTCGTCAACGGCCCTGCGGGGCTCGCGCTGATCCCGCAGCCGTTCGCCGGTGTGTTCCCCGTCTCGCCGCTCGGTTACCACTGGATCTTTCTCGGCCTTACCGCCGTGTGCTGCGCTTTCGCGTGGTGGGTGGCCCGCGGGATCTCCCGCTCGCCTTTTGGCCGCCTGCTCCGTGCGGTGCGCGAGAGCGAGAGCGCGGTTTCGGCGCTCGGGCGGAACCCGTATGCGCTCCGGATGACTGCGCTGATCGCTGGTGGCGCGCTCGCCGGCCTGAGCGGCGGGCTGCTCGTCGAGTACGTGACCGCGTGGGGCCCTTCGAGCTGGCTGTATCCCGAGACGTTCCTGTTCCTCACTGCGCTAATCGTGGGCGGCAAGGGCAACCTCGCGGGCGGCGCGCTCGGCGCCCTCGTTGTTCCCATCGGGATCGTCGAGCTGACGCGGCGCCTTCCGGCCTTCGGTTACCCGGGGATGATCGACTCCCTCGACTGGGTCGCTATCGGGGCCTGCCTGCTCGCCTTCCTGTGGTTCCGTCCGAACGGCCTCATCCCGGAACGCAAACGAGTGTTCCGCAACGGGAGCAGGCGCGATGACCGCTGAATTCCGGGCCGTCACCCAGGCGTCGGCTACGCTGCTGCGCGTCGAGGGTCTCGCCTGCCACTTCGGCGGCGTACTCGCCGTGCAAGATGCGACCTTCGACGTTAGGCGTGGCACGATTACTGGCCTGATCGGGCCGAATGGGGCTGGCAAGTCGACGGTCATCGACCTGATCAGCGGCCGGACGAGGCCGACACGGGGCTCGGTCCGCTTCGGCGGGGCGGACATCGTCGGCCAGCGTCCGCACGAGGTGGCCAGGCACGGCATCGTGCGCACCTTCCAGCAGGCGAACGTGTTCGGCGGCCTGACGGTACTTGAGAATCTCCTTGTCGGTGCCCCGCCATGGCGGGGCGAGAGCATCGCGGCCGCCCTCGGCCCTAAGCGCACCTGGTCAGGCCGGGAAACCGAGCTTGTGGAGCAGGCTTGGGACGTGCTCAGGCGCTTCGGGCTCGAGGCCATCGCGAACGAATACGCCAAGGCGCTGAGCGGCGGTCAGCGGCGGCTCGTCGAACTCATGCGCGCGCTGATGGCACGGCCCAAGCTGCTGCTGCTTGACGAGCCGATGGCCGGCGTCAGCCCGTCGCTCGCGCTATCGATCGCCGACCGGCTCATTGAACTGCGGGATGAGGGGATGACGATGCTCATGGTCGAGCACGAACTCCGCCTGGTCGAGAAGCTCTGCGATCCCGTGGTCGTCATGGCTCGGGGCACGGTGCTCGCCGAGGGCTCGATGGCGGAGCTCCAGTCCAATCAGGAGGTCGTGGATGCATACCTCGGCGGTGGCAGTGGGCGCTGAGCGGCCGGAGCAGGTGATCCGGGTCGAGTCGGTCTCCGCCGGTTATGGCGGCTCCCTTGTCGTACAGGATGTGAGTATCTCCGCTGGGCGGGGCGAGATCGTGGCTGTCGTGGGCCCGAACGGATCCGGCAAGAGCACGCTGCTGAAGACCATGGCCGGCCTGGTGGCGGCGAGCGCGGGGCGCATCTGGCACGGTGATGTGGACGTGGCCGCGCTGCCCGGCGAGGCCAGGGCCCGGCGCGGGATCGCGTACCTTCCCCAGGAACGCGAGGTGTTCGCGTCGCTCACGGTCCGTGAGAACCTGCTCATGGGCGGCTTCGCGCTCGATCGCCGGGCCCTGAAGGCAGCGCTTGATCGGGTCCACGGCACCTACCCGATTCTCGGGCGCCTTGGCCGCACCCAGGCAGGCCGGCTGAGCGGCGGCGAGCGCAAGACGGTCGCCATGGCGCGGGTGATGATGTCGTCGCCGTCGGTGGTGCTGCTCGACGAGCCGTCCGCGAACCTCGCCCCCATGCCGAGCGCGCAACTGCTCGAGCATGATGTGCCCGCGCTCGCCGCCGCTGGTGTGGCGGTGGTCCTCGTCGAGCAGCGGGCTGTGCAGGCGATCGCCATCTCCGACTGGGTATACCTCCTGGTCGCCGGCACCGTGGAATTGCAGCGGCGAGCGCGTGACATCGGCGGCAGTGGTGACTTCGCGGCGGCTTTCCTCGGCGCGAGCGACAGCCGCGATCGAGTGGCAGACGGTGCGGGGGCGCGCGAGGCGGCCGCCGAAGGCGACCGGGAGGAGACGACGCCATGACCAGCGCGCAATTTGGTCCGGTTAGGTTAGCCGGCCGCGAGCCGTTTGTTCATCCGCACAACCTCTCAGCTGGCCGGGTGTACGAGCAGGCGCGCACCTGGCTCGATGAGTTCGTCGAGCTTGACGCGAGGCACGGCCGTGACTACTACCGGCGGCTGCACTACCTGATGGGCGACTATTCGCCGCACGTGCTCGAGCGGGCGCGCGCCGAGGTCCGCGGGCACGGCGACCACGTATCGGGGCTGGTGCTCGAGGCGACCAGGCTGTCGGGTTCCGTCGGGTTCCTCGCGGGCAAGGCCTTCCTCGTCTACATCTCCAACGTCTACGACAACCTGCCGAGCGACGAGGCGGCCGCCATCCGCGGCCGAGTCTACCTGGTGCAGGCCAGGTCGTTCCTGCCGGGCGCGGCGGCCGACCAGATCGCCGCGCGGTTCGGGCTGCGGCGGGCGGAGCTCGCCCAGGTCACCGAGCGGCTGCTGCGGATCGGCCCTGAGCTACTCGCGGAGTCGCTGCCCGGCAGGTTCTCTGACACCGGGCAGGCGGTGCTGTTCTGGCAGGCGGTATGGAACGCGCTCCGCCAGGCGGAGCGGTACGTGCCGCTCGAGGGCCTCGATACCTACCCGATCACGCCGTCGCTGACCGGGGAGGAGGTCCTGCGGCCGTCGTCAACTGGGTGAACGGGCCGCTGCTTCAGCTTTTCGCCAGCCGCCGCGGGTTTGACGTGCGGTTCTCCCCGTTCAAGCAGCGCCAGGGTTCCCATGTCCTGACGCTCACCGCCCAAGTCAGGGATTAAAGGCATGACGATAATGAACGGTTCTGGCCGGCTCCCTCAGCTGCCCACCACCGTGGTCGGGTCCTACAGCGTTCCCGAGTGGCTCGAACGGCTCAAGACCGAGTATTACCAGCGCCGGATCAGCAGGTCCCACCTGTCGGAGATCCACGATGTGGCGATCAAGGCCGCGATCAAGGACCAGGAGCAGGCCGGGATCGACATCGTCTCCGACGGGGAACTGCGCAGGGACAACGATATCGACTACTTCCTCGCGCGCGTCCCTGGCGTGCAGATCGCACGGCGGGGCACGTCCGATTACTACGACTATTACCAGGCCGAGGTCGCCGCCGAGCTGCCCGACGACGATAAGGCCACCCTTGGCCTCGCCGCCGACTATGAGTTCACCAGGCAGCTCACCGACGGGCCGGTGAAGTTCTCCTTCACCGGGCCGTTCTCGCTCTCCCGCCGGCTGTCGGGCACCGGCTACGCGGACCCGGCCGACCTGGTGCGGGCGCTCGCCAGGCGGCTTAACCGCGAGGCGTACGCGCTCGCGGCGGCCGGCGCGGAGTTCCTGCAGATCGATGAGCCTTTCCTTGCCGGGTACCCGGAGCAGGCCGCGCTCGCGGTCGAGGCGGTCAACATCGTGACGGCCGGCGTGCCCGTGACCTGGGCGCTGCACGTCTGCTACGGCAACAGGTTCGCCCGGCCGTCCTGGGAGGGGCACTACGATTTCCTGTTCCCCGCGGCCTTGTCGGCGCGGGTCGATCAGCTCGTACTTGAGTTCGCGCGCAAGGGCCTTGAGGATCTGCGCCTGCTGCGGGAGTATGCTTGGCCGTCCTCGCTCGGCCTTGGCGTGATCGACGTCAAGTCGTCGACCGTGGAGACCCCTGACCTGGTGGCCGCGCGGATCAGGCGGGCGCTCGAGTACATCGAGCCAGCCCGGTTGATGATCAATCCCGATTGCGGGCTGCGTCATCTCGCACCCGAGGTGGCGAGGCGCAAGTTGCGCGCTATGGTATCTGGCGCGGCGCTCGTCCGGTCTGAGCTCGGCCTTCAATCGATAACCCACGACTCCCAGCCAACAGGAGACAACCATGGATAGCGGATTCCTCTTCACTTCCGAGTCGGTGACTGAGGGCCACCCAGACAAAATCGCTGACCAGATCTCTGACGCCGTCGTGGACGCGGCGCTGGCCAGCGACCCTTACTCCCGGGTGGCGTGCGAGACCATGCTGACCACCGGCCTGATCGTGGTGGCCGGCGAGATCACCACCGCGACGGCGCTCGACTACGCCTCGATCGCGCGGAAGGTGGTCAACGACATCGGCTACGACAACGGCGAGTACTACTTCGACGGGAACGCGGTCGGCGTGATCGTCGCCATGGACCGCCAGTCGCCGGACATCGCCCGCGGCGTGGACACCGCGCATGAGGGCAGGATCGGCGGCTCTGAGGACCCGCTCGACCGCATCGGTGCCGGTGACCAGGGCATGATGTTCGGCTACGCGAGTAACGAGACGCCCGAGTACATGCCGATGCCGATCATGCTCGCGCACAAGATGTCCAAGAAGCTGTCCGACGTACGGCACTCGGGGCAGCTGCCTTACCTGCGGCCGGACGGCAAGACCCAGGTGACGGTGCGGTACGACGATGCGGGCAGGCCCGTCGAGATCGAGAAGGTGCTGATCTCCACCCAGCACCAGGACGGCATGGAGTCCAAGCTGCCCGAGGCGCTCTGGGAGGAGGTCGTGCTGCAGACGCTGCCGCAGGACCTGTACGACCCCGACCGGCTCAAGGACGAGTTCTACGTCAACCCGACCGGGCGGTTCGTGATCGGCGGCCCGGTCGGCGACACGGGGCTGACCGGCAGGAAGATCATTGTCGACACCTACGGCGGGTTCGCCAGGCACGGCGGCGGCGCGTTCTCAGGCAAGGACCCGTCCAAGGTGGACCGCTCGGCCGCCTACGCCGCCAGGTACGTGGCCAAGAACATCGTCGCGGCCGGCCTCGCCGACCGCGCCGAGGTCCAGGTGGCGTACGCGATCGGCGTGGCGCGCCCGCTCTCGCTGCTGATCGAGACGTTCGGCACCGAGAAGATCAGCAAGAAGGCGATCGTCGAGCTCGTCCAGGAGAACTTCGAC
>Ga0209881_1000131_pt1 | contig 21000 bp, 18 predicted proteins | sample PersoiDNA2013193_FD_185804 | JGI IMG/M metagenome (GOLD analysis project Ga0209881, IMG submission 185804) | Permafrost soil microbial communities from the Arctic, to analyse light accelerated degradation of dissolved organic matter (DOM) -... | ecosystem: Environmental > Terrestrial > Soil >... | reverse complement strand
CCAAATCCGGTTGACGCTTCACAGAAGTCTGCCCGCCGTTCCCGGCCGGTCTTACGTCCCCTCCACGTCCGTTTATCCTCTCCGGGGAACTCCCGGCGAGCCTCCACACCGAACCCGGCTTGATTCTCGCCGGATTCGGCTTGCTCTGTTACTTTACCAGTAGCCTGTGACAGGAATTATCTACTTTGTATTTCCCGCAATCCCAGGGACAAAAGGTCAAGCATTTATATGTTCTTCAATAAATCGAGCAACTGCTTTATACCCCCTATGGAGTTTTCCTCTTTATAGGTACCTTAAGCCCGAGGATAGTACGCAGGAGCGGCGAAATAGAGCAGAGGGCAGTAGGGTCTCGGGCGAGAGCGAACTGCGCTAACCCATAAACGATTTCACTTCTTTGAATCCGAATAAGGGGGAGTGAGCCATGTCTCAGGATACTGGTCTCGGCAACGTGACACCGTTTTTCATGCAGGGTGGCATCGAGCACTTCGAGAACGGGGTACACTTGCTCCGCCTGTTCGCGAATACCTGCATCATCGAGACCGACGAGGGCGTCGTCCTGTTCGACGTCGGGCTGGAGCTCAACGGGCCGCGCATTGTGGAAGAGCTCAGAGCCATCACCGAGAAGCCGGTACGGTATATCGTCTACGGGCACGGGCACGCCGACCATGCTTTCGGGACGGAGGCGATTCTCGTGGATGCGGAAGCGCGCGGCCACCCGCGCCCCGTCATCCTGGCCCACGAAAACGTCCCGAAGAGGTTCGACCGGTACCAGGAGATGCTCCCCTACCACGAGCGCATCAACCGGATCCAGTTCGGGATTCCTGAAAACATGCCCGCGTTTTCGAGGACCTACATATACCCCGATGAGACTTACCGTGATGTGATGAGCTTCACGTTGGGCGACACTGCCTTTGAGCTGAGGCACGCCAGTGGAGAGACCGACGACGCCACGTGGATGTGGGTCCCCGAGCTTGGTACCGTCTGCGTGTCCGACCTGTGGGTGTGGTCCTGTCCCAATGTCGGCAACCCGTTCAAGGTACAGCGTTACGCGCTTGAGTGGGCGGAAGCCCTCGAGGCCGTCGCAGCCCTGCCCCCGGGGCTGATGCTTCCCGGTCACGGCGCCCCTATCAAAGGCGTTGAAAAGGTGAAGGACGCCTGTCTAACAGTTGCCAGGGCCCTGAGGTTTCTCAACGGCCAGGTGGTCGCGATGCTGAACGAAGGGAAGTGGCAGGAGGAGATACTGAGCTCCTTCGAGTGGCCGGCGGAGTTCGCGGAAAGCCCCTGCCTGGCTCCCATCTACGGCCACCCGTACTTCATAGTCCAGGGACTCCTGCGACTGTACCACGGTTGGTTTGACGGCAATGCATCGCACCTCTTCCCTTCCAGCGGTAGCCGGATTGCGGTCGAGGTGTTGGGGCTTGCTGGCGGCCCGGACAAGGTCCTCGATAGAGCGAGAGTCATAGCTAAAGGAGGCGACACGCAGCTGGCGCTTCACCTTGTGGACTTCGTTCTGGACGGGGGCGCCGAGCCGAGGACCGACGCCCTGGAGCTAAAGGCCGAATTCTTAAACCGCCTTGCAGACCGCGAGGAGAGCTTCATAGCGCGCAACATCTTTCTCGGCGAGGTCGGGAAGATCAACGATCTGCTGGGTAAGAAATAGTGCCCGGGCGCTTGCTCGCAGGCTTATTCACCGGACCTGGTTGTGCTTGCGGCGGTCTGTATTTGCTCGAACCCGACTTGGAAAAGCCTTTGTACTGCTACAAGACCAGCCCGGGTCCGAATCTCTTTCTCTCCGCTAATATGTGGGGGAACAACGGGTTGAGAGCGTATCACTCGGGCCAAACCTGTTTTCCTCGTCGCACGAAGTTGTGTCCAAGGAACCGGGTGCGGTAAAATTACTATGATTGACAATTAGATACAGGGTAGTCGGAAGGTGTTATAAATGTCAGAGCTGGAAATCTGTAAGACGTGCGGGGTTCCTCGCATGATCAGCACCGTGTTTAGCTGGGGCGACAACGGCGTCATCTCCATCTCCCACTCCCCGAAGGCCCGCATGGCCTTCTACGAATCCGGGAACATCGACAACATCTTCAGGGGCGTGCAGGATTTGATCGGTGTGCCCATCGAGCACATCGTAATGGAGAGGAAACGTCGGGACACCAGGAGATTCATGGAGAGGGTCTTTCCCGAACAGATAAAGAGGTCGGCGGCGATTCTTGGTGAGGTGCAAGCAGACACGTTCTCGTCGGTGGAGCCGGGCAGGCGACAGGAGATACTTGAAATTGGAGAGTTGAGCTATTCACAGGCAATCACCGTAGGAATGGTTTATGGATATGGGGATATCAGGTACAGCGACATGTGGGAACTCTGGGATACCCTTCCCTGGCGCACCCAGATCATCCGCAACCCGTACTCCGTGATCTTTTTCTCCGCGGACATGCTGGCGACGGTCGAGGCATTCGAGCAGAGGGATATGCGCGTCAAGTACGAGAAGGTATGGGACGACATCTATCTTGTATCCACCGTTCCCGGCGAGCATCCCATCGAACTCGCGGATAGGCTGAAAAGGAAGGTTTATAAAACCAAGCCGGGCGACATCTCCTATGAACGCTGTTCGGAATGCGGTGTTCCCCAGGGTGTTGCCCACTGCCGGTGGAACCTGGAGGAGGGCACCATCATCGATCCCGAAACGGAAAGGCGCATGGCCTTCTTCGATTCCGCGGCCATAGACACGGTATTTGACGACCTGGAGACGGAGCTGGGTGAATCCGTGCCGGAGGCGATCATCGAGGCCCAGAGGCGTTATGGGAAGCTGAGCCAGAGTGCGGGCAACTGGAAGAGGAGCGGCTACGACTTCAAGACCAGCTCGGCCCTGCGCGGCCTGGGAAATATCACCGCCTTCAAAGCAGACGAAAAACGCCTGACCCTCACCCTCGAGAACCCCAGTATGCACCTGGCCATGGTGGGGATGGCCATTGCCCTTTACGAGCTGGCATGGGGGGCGGAGAGCTCCACCCACGAATGGCATCGCACGGATGATGGGGATCTGAGTATCACTGTAGAATTGTGAAAGTCGGTAGTGAGTAGACGGTGACAAGTAGCAAGGATTGTTATTCGGCTCCTCCTTTCAAGTGAAAGGGGCACTCGTCGGAGTGCCCCTTTCTTTACCGCATCAGGAGATCCACGCCTTACGGGTCCAAACCCAGCGCTGAATGTCCACCCATCATCTCGTACGGCTGTATTCCTGGGGCTTCACGCTTGTCCCAGTACATGCTCCGCTCGGCGACAATGTCTTTCCAGACCCTGTTCACTATCATTGCATGCCGTTCCCCGAAATATGGCATCCTATGCCAAATCCGGTTGACGCTTCACAGAAGTCTGCCCGCCGTTCCCGGCCGGTCTTACGTCCCCTCCACGTCCGTTTATCCTCTCCGGGGAACTCCCGGCGAGCCTGCACACCGAACCCGGCTTGATTCTCGCCGGATTCGGCTTGCTCTGTTACTTTACCAGCAGCCTGTGACAGGAATTATCTACTTTATAGTTCCCGCAATTCCAGGGACAAAAGGTGATGGATTTATATGTTCTTTCGTAAATCGGGCAACTGCTTTCTGCCCCCACTTCGAACCCATTCTGGGCCAGAAGAATCTCCAGCACGCGAGACACCTGCTCGTCATCATCGATGATATAGATGTAAGGAGCTTTTTCCATGCCCACTCGATTGCACCCCCTACTATAGATTATAGCAATGGAGACCACATTAGTCGTACCGGTAAGAATCCTGGCTCGTAATCGTCACAACCTGCGGGGCTTGCCGCTCTCAGGGATTTCTCAGATTTGCACTCTAAACTGACCGGAAAGCGCAATAGCGGGTCTATGATTGAAAAGAGGAGGTCATATATGGACTCGACGGTTGCGGGCGATGATAAGCCCGAAGAGAAACCCGACGAAGCGACATCGGGCGAGATGACGGCGCCGGAAGAGAAGCCGCCGGCGGAGAATCCACCAGCGGACAGGCCACCGGGGGAGCGCAACTGGATACTCATCGCTCTGATCGCGGTCTCTTGCGTGGCAGTGCTTCTGTTTGCTTCCACAATAATGCTGGCAGTGACAGGAGGCTGCGGCCACCACAGGGGACACGAAAGGTTCGAGAGACCCGACAACGGGCGCATGGGCCCGTTGCACGGGCGAGGCGAGGGTGGATTGCGAGACGGATCCCCCTGGCGGCAGAAGAACCAGGGTAACCAGAACAAGCAGGCTCAACCGCCTCAAACACAGCCCACGCCCCAGTCATCACAGACACAGCCGGCGCCCCCGCCCGGGCAGGGACCGTAAGGGGGAACCCGCTTGCCAGAATGGCCCGCGGGGGTGCGGGCTTATAGCCGTGGTGACCTGCACAAAACCCGCGGGAAGACGAACCCGTTTGAGCTAAGATGCAGGCTCCTCTCTTCTGCACAGATGTCATATCATTGGTATTCTGGGAAGCAAGAAGAGAGATCGGAAACAGTCCTCGTCTAACCCGGGCAATGGCATTGCTGAAGATTCGGGCTCAACCGGGATAGCCTGCGAGCCTGACGATAGGAGCCGAGCAGTCATGCGGATCCTGATAATCGAGGACGACCGCAAAATAGCCAGGGCAATCAAGAAAGGGCTCGAGCAGGAGGCTTTCGCGGTCGATATCGCGGCCGATTATGATGAAGGGCTGGGCCTCGCCGTGACACAGGAGTACGACCTGCTCATACTTGACCGGTTGCTTCCGGGTTTCAGCGACGGCGTCGATGTATGCAAGGAAGTTCGGGAAAGGGGCATGGAGATCCCGATCTTGATGCTCACGGCCAGGGACAAGGTTAAGGACCGCGTGGAAGGGCTCAAGTCGGGAGCCGATGATTACCTGGTGAAGCCGTTTGCGTTCGAGGAGCTGCTCGCACGCGTGAAGGCCCTTCTGCGGAGACCGCCGCGCACCGTCGATGAGGTCCTCAAGGTTTCCGACCTCACGCTCAACACGGGCACTTTCAAGGCTGAACGCGCTGGAGTTGAGATACCGCTTTCAAAGACCGAGTACGCGCTCCTCGAGTACCTTATGCGAAACGAGAGCATAGTCTTGAGCAGGGAAAGCATTATCAGCCACGTCTGGGATTACGATGCAGACGTACTCCCCAACACCGTCGAGGTCTACATCGGTTACCTGAGAAGCAAGGTCGATAAGCCATTCAAAGGGAAAGCACTTATCCATACCGTGAGGGGCTTCGGCTACATGATAGGGGAAGCGCCGTGAACTTCAGGCGGGCCTATATCAAACTAACCCTCGGCTACATGGTACTGATAATGCTGATAAGCGGGTTTTTAAGCTACGGCATATACAGGGGAGGGGCCGCGCCGCTCGAAAGAAGGCTCGAACTGAGGCAGGACATAATCCAGCAGGAACCCCCTCCTCCCAATGAAGATATGAGACGGCTGGAACCCCACGCGGTTGAGGAGGTCAAGCATCGAGTCGCGGTATCCCTGATCTACTTCAACATAGCCGTGCTGTGCCTTGCTGGCTTGCTGAGCTACGGCCTGGCCAAGCGTGAGCTCAAACCGATGGAAGACGCGCTTGACCTGCAGAGCCGCTTCACCTCCGACGCTTCGCACGAGCTCCGCACTCCGCTGACCGCCATGAAGACGGAGATAGAGGTGGCGCTGAGGAGTGGGGATTTCGAAGCTCGCGAAACCCGAGAACTGCTTGAAAGCAACCTCGAGGAGATCGACAAGCTCGAGGCGCTGTCCAGCGCCCTTCTCAAGCTCGCGCAGTACGAGGAGAGTGTCCGCGGAGCGGATGTCGGGAAAGTCGAGCTGACTGCGGTGATCGAAGAGGCCGTGGACAGGATCAAGGGTTCAGCGGAGGCGAAGAAAATAGGGTTCGACCTCCATCTGGAGGGGGCGACGGTACCCGGTGACAGGGCGAGCCTCGTGGAGCTGCTGGTCATCCTGCTCGACAACAGCATCAAGTACAGCGATGAAAATACAACAATAACGATATCGACCGAGCACCAGAAGCTCCACGTGCTTACAAAAGTCAAGGACGAGGGATATGGCATCAGCGAATCCGACCTCGCCCATGTGTTCGACCGCTTTTACCGCGGGAAGGTCTCTGAACCTGAGAAGCAGGTCGTCGGTTACGGGCTCGGCCTGTCGATCGCGCAGAGGATCGCGGAACTGCACCGCGGCTCGATGAGCATCGATAGCGAGCTTGGAAAGGGCACTACGATCACGATCAAGCTGCCCCTTGCTCGGATGAAAGGCCACTCAGTCACAGCATAAGCACCTGACCTAACAATCAACTTTGCGACTTTTTCTAAGCGTTTTCTCAGGATTCCCCTGTAAAAGTGGGAAGAAACCGATAAAGGGAACAGGTTGGAAAGGAGCGATGCATGAAAGGGACAAGACGCGGATTAGGGCCCATCGGTGTCGGGTTATGCGTTGTACTGGCGCTGGTTCTGATGACAGTCTGGCTGGCATCCTGCGGTGGATCCGGTACGCAGACAAAGTCAAAGAGCAGCGCCAGCAAGCTGCCTCCGGGCGTTACCGAGAGTCAGAGCGAGCAGTCGTCGGCGACTTCGAGCTCGCAGCTCCAGACGAGCAACCAGAGCCAAAGTGCCACCCAAAGCACGACTACCTCGCAACAAACGGCCAAGACCCCGTCTGCTTCCGCGGACCTCGTCGGAGGACGTTTCACGGCTGTCAACGCTACCAGGCCGGACACCAACAAGAGCGTAATCTCGTCGAGCGCGCGGGAGGTCAAGGGGGACTACCTCGAAGTGGAGTTCACCATTCAAAACGTGGGGACCGACAACATCGATCTCTCCCAGTACTCGTTCCGGCTGGAGAGCCCGGGCATAGCCGCGGACACCTACTCTGATTATTACGGTGACACCGGGACTTACGGCAAGTACGTTTCGGCGCACAAGATTTCCGCTACCCTGCTCGACTACGCGAACCTGCAGCCGGTAACCTACAAGGTCAAAGTCGGGGAGCTGATAGACAAGGTCTTCTGCTTCTTCGACTTGAACCCGAACAACGTCGCAAGGAACGCTGGCGTCACCAAGGACAATACCAGCCTGGTCATCCGCAAGGTCAGCGGCAGCGATTACGGTGACGAGGTCAAGATACCTCTTGCCGGCTATCCCGATTGAGAGGCAGGTCAACAGATGAGATCTTTTCACAGAGGATTCAGGAGCTTCAGGCGAAACTACGCGCGCAACCTGATATTGATCGTCCTGCTGTTCGTATGCCTCACCTTCTCTATGTCCATGCTCGCGGTGAAGCTCGCCGCGGACAACCAGGTGCAGACGATCAAGCAGACGGTAGGAAACTACGGCGAGATAAAGATAAGCTCCGACTACCAGATGAAGCGGTTCGAGGCCGAGCGCCAAAAGACCGCCGCGGAGCGCGCCGCCGAAGCCCGCAGCATGACCACGGAGCAGGAATTCGCCGACAGGGTCGCAAACCTGGTCCCCGAGAAGTTGACGGACCAGTTCTCAGGGGGCCGGTACATCAAAACTTATGACAAGGTCCTCGAGACGAACATAACGGTCCCGGGACTAACTAACACCAACATGCAGCAGCTCTTCCAGATGCGCGAGAGTGGTCCGCAGGAGCAGAACGCAGGACCCTCGGGCAGCAGAATGAACCAGAACAGCTTCTCCTTTCAGGGAAACACCAACGGGGCTTCAGCATCCGATTTCACGACCGGCGCCAAGAAGCTCGTAGAGGGGAAGTTCTTCACGTACGCTGACTACAAGAACGCCAACCCCGTTGTCGTTATCGAGAAAAACCTGGCTGAGGATAACGAACTCAAGGTGGGCGACACCGTCGAGGCCCAGGTGAGCGGCCAGACCGGGACGAATTCGCTCCTGGGGCTTAAAATAATCGGCGTTTATGAGACCGTTGAGGCGGAGCGGCAAAGCCAGAGCAGCAGCTCGCAGACGGCCAACTTCAACCCCGCGGGAAACGCGTTCTACGCGCCGCTCTCGGTCGTCCAGAAGCTGAGCAGCACTCCGGGGTATGTCGAGCTGGGCTCGTACTATTTCGACTCGGTGGGCGACACGACAGCCCTCAAAGCTACGTTCAAGACAGAGACCAAAGGCACCAGCAGCAAGTACCAGTTCGCCACAGACCAGTCCGATTACCAGGCGATTGCTGACCCATTGCTAAAGGCCAGAAACACCTCGGTTATCGGCCTTGCGGGAGCGCTCGGAGCGTGCGCGCTAATCATCCTGCTGGCCATGTTCATCATCGTGAGTGGCAGGACCCGCGAGCTGGGCGTCCTCAAGGCGATCGGCTCCACCGACCGGCAGGTCATCGTGCAGTACGCCTTCGAGGTCCTCTTCATCTGCCTGGTGGCGATTATCCTGGCGATGGGAGTAACCGCCCTGATCGGCCAGAGCATGGGCAATTGGCTCCTGCCAAAGAGCCAGAAGACCACTGCCAGCCAGCAGTCATCGACGCAGGGTGGGCCCATGAGGATGTTCGATCAGAACAGGCTATACAAGGCGGGCGGCAGGTTCAGCATGGGCGCCTCGAGCCAGAAACAGCAGGCCGCCAAGCTCAACGTCGTCTACAGGGGCTCGTTGTTCCTCTACGGGATACTGATACTACTCGGGATAAGCCTGGTGGGGATGGCAATCCCGGTTTTCTGGATTATCAGGTTGAGACCCGCGAGGGTCCTGAGCATGGAATGAGGTCGTGAAATGTCAGAGAAAGATGTCCTGAGCGTTAAAGACGTCAGCAAGACGTTCCAGGTGAAGGCGGGCGAGGTAAACGCTGTGGATTCGGTCAGCTTTACCGCCGGTAAGGGCGAAGTCACCGCTGTTGTGGGGCCGTCCGGCTCCGGCAAGACCACCCTGCTGTACGTCATCGGCTCGCTGGAGGAGCCCGAATCGGGAGAGATCGAGGTGGCGGGCCACGACATCCTCGACCCGGGGGCCGACCTGGTGCAGTACCGCCGTGAAAGCGTGGGTTTCGTTTTCCAGTTCTTCAACTTGATCCCCACCCTAACCGCCCTGGAGAACGTGATGCTTCCTATGGACATTGCCGGTGTCCCGGTGGATGACCAGGACCGGCGGGCATCCGAGCTCTTGGAGAAGATGGGGATAGAAGGCAGGCTCCTCAGGGCTAGGACAAATAAGATAAGCGGAGGCGAGAGCCAGAGGGTGGCGATAGCGAGGGCGCTCGCCAACGACCCGGACGTCATCCTCGCCGACGAGCCGACCGGGAACCTGGACACGGCCACGGGCAAGACGGTTGTGGAAATCCTGAGCAAGCTGGCGCACGAGAACGGCAAGTGCGTCCTCATGGTGACGCACGACGAGAGCATACTGGATGTCTCGGACCGGGCGTTCCACATGACGGACGGGCGCCTGAGCGAGATCCATGCTTAAGGGGTCCTCCGCCGTTATCGCTCGGGAAAGGGAAATATGAGGGGTTGGAGATGAAAAGAGTAACTTGGCTGATCGTGGTCGTTTTCTTCGCGGCCGGACTCCTGTCTTTCGCCGGCTGTCGTGGGTCTAAGACTTCGAGCAGCGGTACTAAAGGCAAGGTAACAGAGGCCTCGCTCGGGGTGCCGATCTACCCCGGTGCTACGAAGCAGGACGTGACAAACGGCATGCCCGCGCCGGGATCCGGGACGAACGGACCGCCGCCGGACGGAGGCCAGTACAACTCGAGCAATTCGGGCTCGATGCCACCGCCCGGGACGAGCGCGACTCAACCGCCGGGGAACCAGTCCGGCACGAACGGGCGGAATCCGATGACGGGGCGGAGGCCGTGGAATATGACAATGCTCTGGACGCCGGATTCGACGAGTACAGTGGCCGCGTGGTACAAGGAGCGACTCTCCGGTAAGACCGGGTTCGCGGAAGTCACGCCTTCCGGCCCTCAGGGTTCGGATCAGGGCACGGCGTCCGTGACGTACACGTTCAAGTCTGGTGATACCACCAAGACCGTGATGATTCGTGAAAACAAGATGGACGACAAGGGGGGCACGCGCATAGCTATAGGCGATCTTCCAGAGGGGATGCCTGCTGGCTCCAACGGGTAATCAGGGTCAGTAGCTGTGTATATAGGAGGAGAATGAAGACAATGGACGAGAACCAGAGAACATGGCAGACGCCGGGTCCATCAGGTGTGGGAGGCACGGGGCCCGGTGCTTATAGAGTCCCCGGTCCAGGTGGCGGGGCGCCGGTGCCACACGGTACTATGCCCCCTTTTGCCCCGCCGCCTTCTCACCGGGGTGGCAAGAGGAGAGGTGGCTGGGGCAAGACAATTGTGGCGGGCATTATCGGCGCACTTCTCGTGCTCCTGGTGATGCCGCTGACCTTCGGGGTCAACCCGTACGACCTGGTCAGGGGCAAGTTGGGGAAGGTGGAGAAGCTCGAGGAAACGAGCGTCTCCAAGCAGGTATCCAACGTTGTCAGCGCGACGCAAGGAACGGGCGGAGTTACGACGATCGCCAAGAAGGTGACACCTTCGATCGTGAACATCGACGTACGGATAACCTCGCAGGAGACGCCCTTCTTCAACACCGGACAGCAGGGGGGTACCGGCTCGGGTGTCATCTACACTTCTGACGGTTACATTATCACCAACAACCACGTAGTCGCTGATGCCCAGGACATCACAGTGACGCTTGCGAGCGGGCAGGAGCTCAAGGCAAAGAAGGTCGGCACCGACCCGGAGAACGACATCGCCGTTGTCAAGATCGACAAGACCGGCCTGCCGGCGATCACCGTTGGCGACTCGGACAATCTTGAGGTCGGGCAACTCGTGGTCGCGGTCGGAAGCCCGCTCGGTTTCGAGCAGACAGTGACGGCGGGTATTATCAGCGCGCTTCACCGCAACGTGACGGCGGGGGACGGAAGTGGCCAGGTGAGCACCCTGACCGACCTTATCCAGACCGACGCGCCGATTAACCCCGGAAACTCCGGCGGCGCGCTATGCGACTCGAGCGCGAAGCTCATCGGCATCAACGCTGTCATCGCGAGCCAGTCGGGAGGCTCCGAGGGAATCGGTTTCGCCATACCAATCGACACCGTCAAGAAGGTGGCGGATGACCTCATCGCGGGCCGGTCGGTATCGCACCCGTACATCGGTGTACAAGGCCAGACCATAAGTACTGACATCGCGAGCCGGTACGGCCTTCCCGTGACCGAGGGCGCGTACATCTCGAGCGTCGTGTCCGGAAGCCCCGCCGACAAGGCGGGGCTGAAGGGCGGTGACATCGTGGTCACCGCGGACGGCCAGCCGGTCAAATCCATGGACGACCTCATTGCGGTGGTCCGCAAGAAGAACGTCGGGGGCAAGGTCACTGTGACCTTCTATCAGGGCAGCGACAAGAAGACAGCAAATATGGCTGTGGTGGAGAAGCCAAAGAACCTCGGGTAGCATATACACTCCGTGAAAGAGATATCTCGAGTGTGCCACGTCCGTCAAGGTGGTGTAAGTTCTCACCGTACCAACCTTCTCCAGTCTACCAGCTAGCTTAGCTGGCCATCGGCAACGCTGCTTTCACCTCCTCGACTTCCAGAAGAACGTTGTTTACCTTCTCGAGCGATTCCCTGCTCATGTACCTGCGCGCCACCTGCCACTCGTCGTGCTGCTCGGCGAGCACGGCTCCGACCAGGCGGATCACCGCGTTCCTGTTAGGGAAGATGCCCACCACATCGGTCCTTCTCCTGACCTCGCGGTTGAGCCTCTCCAGCGGGTTGTTGCTCCAGATCTGCCGCCAGTGCTCCTTTGGGAAAGCGGTGAAGGCGAGCACCTCCTCCGCGGAGTCTGCGAGCAGAGATGCCGCCTGGGGGAACTTGCCCTCGAGTTGCTCGACAACGTTAGCGTGCTGCGCCCAGACCGACTCGGAGTCCGGCTGCGCGAAAATGGAGCGCACCAGTGTGGCCACCAGACCCTGGGCGCTCTTTGGCACGCGGCATAGCAGGTTGCGCATGAAGTGCGTGCGGCAGCGGTCCCAGACGGCCCCGGGGAAGGTCGCGGCAATCGCGTCTTTCAGTCCCGGGTGGGCATCGGAGGTTATGCAGGCGACTCCTAAGAGCCCGCGGGCTTTCAAGTCGCGAAGGAAGCTCGTCCAGCAGGCGCCGTCCTCGCTCGTGAAGACGTCCACTCCCAGGACCTCCCTGTGCCCGTCGGCGTTCACGCCGATAGCGATGACGGTCGCCACGTTCACGATCCTTCCGCCCTCGCGCGACTTCTGAACCAGGGCATCAAGCCACAGGTAGGGATAGGGGCCGGCGTCCAGCGGCCTGTTCCTGAACGATTCCACCATCTCGTCAAGTGACTTTGACATCTTGGAGACCTGGGACTTGGATATCCCCTCGATTCCAAGCGTCTTGACGAGCTTGTCCACGCGCCTGGTGGATACGCCTGCCAGGTAGCAGTCGGCGACGACCGCGATGAGCGCCTTCTCCGCCCTCCTGCGCGGCTCAAGGAGCCACGAGGGGAAGTAGCTTCCCTGGCGTAGCTTGGGCACGGCGAGATCGATCGTGCCCGCTCGTGTGTCCCACTGCCGGGACCGGTAGCCGTTTCTCTTGTTGGTCCGATCGGGGCTCTTCTCGTTGTAGCCGGCGTTGCACACCGACTGGGCGTCAGAGTCCATGAGCGTCTCGGCGAAGATGCGTAGTATCTCCTGCAGAATGTCGGCGTCCGCTTCCTCAACAGCCTGCCCAGGGATTCCGCTTCGGCCTACGGCCTCGCTCCATCCCTGGGCAAACCACGTACTCCCACCTCTTTACATCAGGGACTTACACCACTAGCGTGGACTCTAACCTCCTCGTCTGGTCTATGACGAGCATGTCGTAACGGGAATCGGCGAGCTTCCGGACATTGTTACCTTCTTCCTGGCTTTGGATCTGGTAGGCGAAGAACCTGATGTCCTTGAGCGTGCCTTCGACACCGCGATGACCTGTCCGCACCGTCTTCGGTCCGCACCCCGGGGCCAGGGCCATCATCGAAAAGAGCGCCGCAATCAGGCCGAACAATAAAGGTCTTCGAAATCTCATTGTCAACCGGGCTCTTTCGTTCCCGTTATTTCCTCAAAATAAGCAGCGCGATACCGCCCTTCCCGGAGTACTTCTATGAGCTCTCTATCATTCCCGGGTTCGTCCTCGAAAACTGTCAGGCACCTCCCCAGGTGGCTCACGTGGTGCGCGTCGCTTCCTCCAACCCCGAACAGGCCGTACTTTTTCCTTATCCACTCCGCCTGGTCGTTGCCCTTTTTCGTTATCAGGCCGTTACGGGTCTCGATAGCGACTATAGCCTCGAGGAGCTCCTCGGAGAGCTCTTGCCGGTGCTTGTGCCGGACGTCGAGGCCGCGGCACGGGTGGGCGGGGATGATAATCCCTCCCGCCTTTTCCACCTCCCGCTTCAAATCCTTAAACGGGGACAGGTAGTAGCGCACGTTATCCTCCCGGCCGAACACGAGCATATCCCCGAGCTCCGTGAAGACCTCCATGCCGCGGAATACCACGAACCCCCTCTCGCGGGCGTAATCGTGGACCTCCTGCGCTCCCTTGTAAGTGGAATGTTCCGTGACCGCGACCGCGTCGAGCTTCAGTTCGCGGGCCCTGTCAATAAGCTCCTGCGGCTTAAGCGACGAGCAGCGGGAAGAGACGTTCGTATGAACGTGCATGTCAACAATCATTGCCTGACCTCGGCGGCTTGAATCCACGGCATCTGACTTCGCCGTGCCCGGGCCATTTTATACCATAAGGACCGGTGCTTTCATTGACGCGCCTACCTGCCGGCGAGTGTAACCAGGACCACCCTCTTGACGCGATCACCTGGGAGCCGGGAACTCGGAATGAGACGGGAAAGCACCCCGCTTCCGGACGGCTCAATAATCAATAAGGTTGACAGGTCACCCGGATTGCGTATATGAATTGGACGCCAATTTCTGTATACTTGTCTTGGAGGGACATGGCTTTTTAGGTAAAAGCGATGCCATCGCTTCAGGGGTTTTACAGAACAACAGGGGCTTGGCCTTGTTGTTACTTGATTTTGTACTTGACGGGGATATATATTAATCCTAGAATCCTAGGTCAAAATAACATAACCCTCCTAGCCAGGGGTTATAAATAGAAAGCCTTTTGGGTTCCTAGAAAGAGGGGTGAGGTTACTTGGAAAGGTTAAAGGGGTATCAAAGGGGTATGATCCTTGCTGGGATCCTCGGGGTGGTGGCCTTCTTCTGGATATGGCTCTACCAGTACATCGGGGGTAACGGCTACTGGGCTGCGCTGGTGGCCTTTGCGGTGTACGTGGCCTCCGGCTCCAGGCCCAGGAAGCTTCCGAAGATGGTCCTGGGAGGGTTGCTGGGCGCGCTGTTCGGCTTTATCACCTACGCCTTCTCCATGCTCGTCTTCCCCACCTACGCGATCATCTCCGCGGCGATAGCCGGGGCCATCCTGCTCATGGTAGGCGCGCTGGTGAGCTTGCGCAGCATGAACGACCTGCTGCCCATGACGGTGGTGGGATGGGGCTGCTTCATGGGCGCCATGCTCCGCTACGAGTTGCTCATCAGCACCAAGACCGTCTGGGCGATGCCCAAGACCTTCTCCACCTTGTTCGGAGTGATACTCTCGCTCATGGTGGGACTGCTCCTGGGAGCCCTTGTCGCAACACCCCTGCTGGGGACCGCCAAGCCGGCGGGCGAATTAGGAAAGGAGGGAAGAGCAAGATGAGTAGACTTACAAAGAACATCTCCAAGATACTGGCGTGCGCCCTGCTTCTTGCCCTGATCTTTCCCCTCGTGAACCTGGGGGGTGACTCCCTGGCCACGAACAGCGGCCAGGTGAAGGTACAGGACCACCAGTTCATCGTGGTGGAGCAGGACCCCTCCGGCAAGCCGGATCTGGTGAGGGTGGTTGACTGGCTCGCCCTGAAAGGCGACGGAACCGTGGACGTCAAGAGGACCACCGGGCTCAAAAAGCCCCCCTTGATCCAGAACCTGAAAGGGTTCTCCGCCCCCGAGGTGAAGGACGACACGATCACCTGGAAGGGCCTGAAGGCCAACGGTACCGTCAACGTCAGCAACGTCATCAGCCAGAACGTCCTCGAGAAGGAGGACCTCACCGAAAGCGCAATGACGGAGAAGGTCCCCCTCAAGGTGCGCTACAGCTACTACCTGGACGGGAAAAAGGTTAAGGACTTGAAGGACATAGCGGGCAAGAGCGGTAAGTTCCGCCTCGAGTGCTACATGAAGAACCTCTCCAAGAAGAAGGAGATGGTCACCTACACCGACTCCACCACCGGTGAGCGCAAGACCGAGGTAGCAGAGACCCACCTGCCCCTCGTCATAACCCCCATGGACTGGTACTTCGACAACGAGGTCTTCTCCAACGTCAAGACGGACCCGACTGTTATCATCAGCTACATCCCCACCGACTACCAGTTGAGCTTTGTGGCACCCCTTTTCCCGCCCGCGACCGAGGTTGACTACACCATCTGGTTGGAGGCCGACGTCAAGAACTTCTCGATGAAGCCGTTGTCCCTGACCTGTGCCTTCGTCTTCCCCAAGACTAACCAAGTGGACCCCATCCCCCAGTTCCAGGCGGGGCTCGCCCAGCTCTACGGTGGGGTCGCGCAGCTGGGGGCAGGGCTCGGCCAGATGATAACCGGCCTCGGCTCCCCGGGAATGTCACAGACCCTGATCTGGGGCATCAGCCAGTTAACGGGTGGGCTGGAACAGCTCGCCGACCCCGGGGCCGGTCTTCCATTCGCCGAGTCCATGATAAGGACGCAGTTCATCCCGGGCGCTGAGACATTGCTCGCGGGGCTCGGTTCAAGCGAGAACGCCACTTCCCTGCTCGGCGGCATGAACCAGATATTCAACGGGCTTTCGCAGATGCAGACCGGTATCGGCACAGCGGAGACCCCGGACACCCTGCTCTACGGTGCCAACGCCATCACCGGCGGCCTCAACCAGACAGCGGCCGGCATCGGGAGCACCAGCACGCCCGGCACCCTGCTCTACGGCTCAAACGCAATAGCAGGCGGCCTCACGCAGATGACGGCCGGTATCGGCAGCGCAACCACTCCCAACACGCTGCTCTACGCCATGACCGTAATCAATGCAGGTATCGGCGACCCGACCACCCCCGGGACCTTGCTCAACGGGTTGGCTCAGGTACGTACGGGATTAACAAACCCGTCTGCTACTGATACCGCCGACTACGGCCTAAAGGAGGGGCTGGATGCGATAGCGTTATCGCTGTCAGAGCCGGGAGGATTGATTGATAAGACAGCGCCAGTAGATCTAGTCATCTCAGGTCAACCCGGGAATATATATACCGCGCTAAATAGTACTACTGTAGGTCTTAAAGCATTTACCAATTTTGTATACGGCTACTTCATATACGCTTACGCCAGTGTGCCAACGGCCACCTACTATCGAGATAAATATTTGGCTCTTATACAAGGCCTTAGTGATGGAATCACTGGTTCGGATCCGACAGAAAACATTTACGGCGGGGCCCAGTATTTGCTGGCCACTCTAGAAGACGCCATGCTCCCGGGTGTGGCAAAGCTTGTCGGCGGGGTGGACCAAATAACGGCCGGTTTCGGAAGCGCCACCACGCCCGATACCATTCTCTACGGAGTCAACGCCGTGATAGGCGGCCTCACCGGGATACAGGCCGGCATCGGCAGCCCCACCACGGAAAACACCCTGCTCTACGCCGCCAACGCCATCACCGGCGGCCTCATGCAGGTACAGGGAGGTATCGGCTCAGCGGAGACCCCGAACACCCTCCTCTTCGGCACAAACGCGATCACCGGCGGCCTCACGCAGATGCAGGGGGGCCTGGGCAGCGCCACCACGCCTGACACCCTGCTATACGGGGCAAACGCTATCTATGGAGGCCTGAGCCAGATCAAGGGAAGCGTGAGCACGGGCAGCCAGGCGAACCCGGGACTTCTCGAGGGACTGGAGCAGCTCGGCAGCGGCCTGAGTCAGGCGGTGACGGGGTTAGGCTCCGCCTCGAACCCCAATTCGCTGATCGGTGGTTCAACCCAGATCAACAGCGGGCTAGAGCAGCTAAAGGCGGGCATCGTGCAGGCCACCACCCAGGGCACCGACGTCATGAAGGCGGGACTGGCCGACAGCCTCAAGGAGCTGGACCTCACCGTGGGAGAGCTCGAGGCGATAGCTCAGAGGGGCGATAAGTTCGACACCTTCCTGGGGAGGGTGAAGAACAAGGGCTCCACGAGCGACATCCGCTTCCTGCTCCAGACTAAGCCGGTGCAGAACCCGAACCAGAACAACGGCTGGCTAATTGCACTGGTCATAGCGCTCATCGGCGCGGCCGCCCTCGTGGTGCTGGGCCTGTTCGCCTTCAAGAAGTACGCATAGGATATACAACAGACGACAAACCGAGGGGTGGGGCCCGTGCCCCACCCCTTCTCTTTTGCCTTGTTAGCGGCTTTGCCCCGGAATAGTAACCTCTGAAACTGGCTCGACGCCGTTCAGGAGCGCATCCGCGGCGCGTACCCCGCTCTCGATGGCAGTCGGCACGCCCCCCGTGAAGAGCCAGGACAACGCCTGGTGTCCCGCCATGTACAGTTCGCCCACAGGTGTGCGCACCAACTCGCGGAGCGCGTAGTCACGGCTGTCGCGGTAGTCCTGGGACCAGCCCGCGACCGCGCCGTCGTACCTCCCGCCACACTCTTGAAAAGTCAGCGGAGTAGCCACGTCCATGACGGTTATCGCATCAGCCAACCCGGGGGCGAGTTTTGACACTTCGGACACGACAGCTTCAGCCAGCCGCAACTTATAATCCGTGTAACCGGGACTCCTCCGTCCGTTCTCACCCCGGAACTTCGCGAAGTGGCCATAGTCGACCAGCACCCTTATCACCATGACCGCTCCCCCCTCCGGCGCAAGCCCGGGGTCATCATCGCTCCAGAGGCTCACCTCCAGCTCCTGGGCGGCGAAGTCGCCCGGGTCGATCTCCTCTGATGACCGGTCAAGATCGTCGGCTCCCCCACCGCCGCCCCTGTAGATGACCCTGCTCGCGTCCTTGAAAGCGGAGAGGTCAACCCTGTCCGCACCCAGGCCGAGGCAAACCTGGAACACCGAGGAGGTCTGGCGGGCCGCGGACACCGCACGGTGCCACCCGGGTGGGAGGTCCTCTTCATCCACCAGGTTCAAGAAAGTGGTCTTGAAGTCCGCGTTTGATATCAGGGCCGGCGCTTCGAGCTCCGTCCCGTCTTTGAGGACGACACCCTGCACTCTGCCGTCTCTGACCTTGATCCTTGACACCTCGTTTCGCAGCCTTATCTCGCCGCCGCCGGTAACCGCATCCGCCAGCCTCGCGCAGAAAGAGGAAAAGCCGCCCTCCGGATAGACGATACCCACGCCGCTCATCAAGCGCCACATCGCGGCAAGCAGGGGGAAGCCAGAGACAGGCTCGCGGGTGCCGATGCTCCCCAGTATGCGCCTGAGCCTGTCGTCCTTCACAACGTTTTTGATATACTCGCCCGCTGATACGTTCATATTGCTCGCTAAGCTCGCTCTTTCCAGCTCCGAGGCAACCTGCTCCACGTCCTTGAAGAAACGCCGCAGCCCCGCTTCCTCGGACGGGAAGAGACCCGCGAGCTCATCTATCAAAGTCGCATATGGCAGCGAGACGACCGCCTCGACGCCGAACGCCCTTATCTTAAAGTCAACAGGACGGCACTCGAGGCTACGACCCTGGTCCAATTCGCGGAGCGTGTCCCGCACGAGGTCGGGTGAGCTGAAACCGAGTGGGCCCATCGGGAAGGTGAAGCCTCTTTGGGTATATACATTAGCCGTGCCACCGTAGTGGCTGCTTTTCTCGAGCACCACGACCCGCAGGCCGGAGCGCGCCAACCGGGCTGCCGCAGACAGGCCGCCGACACCCGCCCCGATGACTACCGCGTCCCACTGCTCGGCCGTCACCACGACTGCACCCGCTTCTTCCTGAACGGACTTATCCGGATTGCGCCCGTCAGGTACTCTAGCTCGCAGCTGAAGCAGGTCTGGCAGTCTTCGCCGTAGCGGGCCTCAGACTTCTTTAGCTCGCTGTCGAGGCGGAACACATCCATGGGGCAGACCTCAACGCACGTCCCGCATACTTTGCATTTATGCGCGTCAACGAACTCGATCATGACCTGTCTTGTTTCCCGGGTTGATATCGGTAGCTCGAGAGCGGCACCGGTTCGAACTCGACGGAAGGCTTCCCGATCGAACCCTTGTCCACTATCGCGACTTTTTCTACGCCGCCCTCTTTCGCCGCTATAGCGGCCCAGAGGCCGGCGAGGCCGCTGCCGATTATCAGGAGGTCCGTGTCGAACATACCCACTATTCTACATGTTGGTACGATCTACCGATAAGAAGCCGCCGGCGTTTATGATTGCTTTGCATCCTTGTCAAACCAGAACTGGCGGAAGGAGTAGTTCTTCACGCTTTTTGCTAGCTTTGCTTGAAGTGTGTATACTTGTGCATATAGTATCTGAAACAGGAATAAGGGCTTCTAAAACAAGGGCTATCTAAGGGAAGGTGTGTTGAGGGAAAAACTGGTCTTCAACTCATTTTTATACTGGATTGTCTATTCCCGGTTTCTCTCCTTTAGTATCTCATTGGGTAATCCAGGAAAACCAGAATTCAGCGAAGAGTCTCGGATTTTCAGGGGGTGAAGGGATTGTTAAGTATTCGATGGAAAAGGGCGCTGGCGGTGCTCGCCACACTGACCATGATCTGCGCCCTGGTCGCGGTGTCCCTCGCGGGTAGCGCGGTCGGCAAGGCACAGGCGACCGACGGTAGTGGGAAGCTTTTCACCATCCTCCACACTAACGACGAGCACTCCGAGGTCATCCCTTACAACCTGGCCATGGATTATCCGGGGAACCCCACGACGGGAGGTTTTTCCCGGCTGGCCAAGGCCATAACCGACGTCAAGACCGCCAAAGCCGCTGCGGGCGAGCCGGTGCTGACCTTCGGCTCCGGCGACTGGTCCCAGGGTACCCTCTTCAGCTGGCTGGAGACGGCTGCGGCACCTGAGCTTTCCTTGATGCAGCAGATGGGCTACGACGCCGTGACCATCGGGAACCACGATATCGAGCTGGGCCCCGAGTACCTGGCGGGGGAGCTGGCAAAGGCCAGGGCTGCCGGGGTGAACCTGCCCGTACTTAGCTCGAACATCACCTTCTCAGACACCTCGAGCAAGGACGATACTCTCAAGAGTTTCTACTCCTCAACTGACAAGCAACGCTCTAATCTATATATCCAGCCGTACACGACCAAGACCCTCTCCAACGGGATAAAGGTCGGCATGTTCGGGCTCCTCGGGGTGGAGGCGGAGTTGGTGGCCCCGGGAGAGGCGCCGCTCAGTTTCGGGAACGTGGTGGGCGACCCCCAGGACCCTATCAGCTTCGTGAACCGGGTGGTCAAAGCCCAGAGCACGGTCGATACCCTGCGCAGCACGGAGCATTGTGACGTGGTGGTGTGCCTCAGCCACATGGGCACCTACGAGGAGAGGCAACTTGCCAAATTCGTACCCAGCATAGACGTGATCGTAGGGGGACACAGCCACGACCTGAACTACCCGCCCATTATCGAGGGCTCCGGCAATACAATCATCGTGCAGGCCAAGGCCAACACCGAGTACCTGGGCGACCTGGAGCTGCAGTACGACCCCAGCGTTACCAAAGGACCGAAGGTGACGGTGCGCAACGCCACCGCCATCCGCATGGACCAGAGCGTAGGGAACGTCCCCGCCATAGACGCCGTAATCAACAGCTACATGGCCGGCATCAACGCCCACCTGGCAGCCGGGCTCGGCAAGCCGGGCTTCAACTGCCTGGCTCCCTTCGCCGAGACCGATATGAACAACGACGGCGGCTTCCCCCTGAAGGACGGGCCGCCCATGAGAGAGACCAACCTTGGGGACCTGATAACGGATACCTACAAGTCGACGGTGAACCATATCGACCCGGTCAATC
>Ga0209881_1000129_pt1 | contig 21112 bp, 15 predicted proteins | sample PersoiDNA2013193_FD_185804 | JGI IMG/M metagenome (GOLD analysis project Ga0209881, IMG submission 185804) | Permafrost soil microbial communities from the Arctic, to analyse light accelerated degradation of dissolved organic matter (DOM) -... | ecosystem: Environmental > Terrestrial > Soil >... | reverse complement strand
GTGTCATTCGTGCCCGGCGCCCGCAGCCCGCTCGACGCGAAACCGACCGCGAGTGCCGACGCACGCTCCGGGCTCGGGGAGGACGCGTGAGCCGGGCCAGGCGGCTGGCCGCCGCCGCGGCGCCCGCCCTGCTCGCGGCAGTCGTCGCCGCCGGGACCGCGGGCTGCGACAGCAGTTCGTCAAGCTCGGCGCAGCAGCCGACCGCGACAATGGAGCGGATCGGCAACGCCTCGGTGGCCAGCGTCGCGCTGACCCCGGTCGGCGCCGCGAGAATCGGGGTGCGGACCGCAGCCGCCACGGCGGGCACCGCCGTCAGGCACGGCGCCGCCGACACCATCGTGCCGTACTCGGCGCTGCTCTACGAGCCGGACGGTGCCACCGCGGTCTACGTGAACACCGGCCGGCTCGTCTACACCCGCTACCTCGTCATCGTCGACACCATCAACGGCAGCCAGGTGTACCTCAGGGGCGGCGCGCTGCCGGCCGGCGCCAAGGTCGTGACCGTGGGCGCCGAGGAGCTCCTCGGCGTCCAGAACGGCGTCGGAGTCCAAACGTGACCGCGGTCAGGGGGTAGAGATCACATGCGCTGGATCGTCTGGACTAGCCTGCGGTTCCGGTACCTGGTGGCCGGGCTCGCTGTCGCGCTGCTGTACTTCGGGGTGACCCAGACCGGTCACCAGAAGCTTGACGTGTTCCCAGAATTCGCCCCGGTCTCCGTCGAGATCCAGACGTCGTGCCTCGGCCTGTCGCCTGAGCAGGTCGAGTCGCTGACCACGGTCCCGCTCGAGGCGGCGCTGCACGGCGTCCCCGGCGTGAATGACGTGCGGTCGGCCTCCGAGCCGCAGCTCTCGGCGATCTTCCTGTACTTCGGCTCGGGCACCGACGTCTACCACGCCCGCCAGCTCGTGCAGGAGCGGCTGCAGGCGACCGCGCACACGCTGCCGAGCTGGTGCGACCTGCCGCAGATGTACCCGATCGTCTCGGCCACCAGCCGGGTGATGCAGGTCGGCATCACGTCCGCGACCGTGCCGCTCACCGACCTGACGATGATCACGCAGTGGACGATCAGGCCGCGCCTGATGGAGGTGCCTGGCGTGGCGAACGTCGCCATCTGGGGCGAACGGCCGCAGCAGATCATGGTGCAGGCCGACCCGAAGAAGATGGCGGCCAACAACGTCGCCCTCGACCAGCTGATGACCACGGCGGCCGACGCCGTGGACGCCGGTGAGCTCAAGTACACGAACGGCGCCGCGGTCGGCTCGCTCGGCTACGTCCAGACGGCCGCCCAGCGCATCTACGTGCACAACGTCCAGCCGATCTCGACGCCGGCGCAGATGGCCCGGGTGCCGATCGCCATCACCGGCACGGGCACGAACAGGAAGGTGCTCAGCGTCGGCGACGTCGCCAACGTCGCCTGGGGTTACCCGCCGCTGATCGGCGACGCGGTGATCAACGGCGGGCCCGGCCTGATGCTCGTGATCGAGAAGTTCCCCGGCGCGAACACGCTTGACGTCACCAACGGGATCGACAAGGCCCTGGCGTCGATGGAACCAGGGCTGCCTGGCGTCCACGTCGACGACCAGATCTTCCGGCAGGCCAGCTTCATCCAGACCGCGATCCACAACCTCAGCCAGTCGGTGCTGCTCGGCTGCATCCTTGTCGTGTTCGTGCTCATCTCCTTCCTGTTCCAGTGGCGGGCCGCGCTGGTGAGCCTGCTCGCGATCCCGCTGTCGCTCGCCGCCGCAGAGATCGTGCTCGCGGCCACCGGCGCGACGATCAACACGATGATCCTGGCCGGCTTCGCGGTGGCCGTCGGCGTGGTCGTTGACGACGCGATCATCGACATGGAGAACATCGTGCGCCGGCTGCGCGGCTGGCGCGCCAAGGGCACGAAGATCACGCCGCTGCACCTGGTGCTCGCCGCCTCGCTCGAGGTACGGGTGGCGATCTTCTACGCGACGCTGATCAACATCGTCGCCGTCGTCCCCGTCATGCTGGTCGGCGGCCTCACCGGCGCGTTCTTCGAGCCGCTTGCGCTCGCCTACGGACTCGCCGTGCTCGCCTCGATGGCGGTCGCGCTGACGGTCACGCCCGCTCTCGGCTACATCCTGATGAAAAATGCCAGGCTCGGCGCGCAGGACCCGCCCCTGATGCGGGTGCTCAAGCGCGGCTACACCCGGCTGCTGCGCGGGGTGCTCAAGGCGCCGAAATACGCCTTCGCCGCCGTCGTGGTGGTGCTCGGCCTCGGCGTGATCATCTATCCGCGGCTCGGCCAGGACCTGTTCCCCACCTTCAAGGAACCCGACTTCCTGATGCACTTCGTGACCAAGCCAGGGACGTCGGTGCAGGAACAGGACCGGATCCTGGCCACGCTCCAGCGCAACGTGCTCGCCGTCCCCGGCGTGGCCGACGCCGGCAGCCACGTTGGCCAGGCGCTGCTTGGCGAGGAGGTCAACGGGGTGAACTTCTCTGAGACCTGGCTAAGCCTGTCGCCGAACGCCAACTACGACCAGACGATGGCCAAGCTGCACGCGATCATCGCCTCCTACCCGGGCGCCTACAGCGACGTGCAGACCTACCTGCACGAGCGGATCGACGAGGTGCTCACCAACGGCACCACGGAGGACGTCGCCGTCTACTTCTACGGCCCCAGCCTGTCCACGCTGCAGAGCCTCGGCAACCAGCTCACCGCCAAGCTGGCGAAGATCCCCGGGCTTGATGACGTGCAGCCGGCCGCCCTCGAATTCATCCCGCAGGCCACCGTCACGGTCAAGATCGCCGCGGCGGCCCGCTACGGCCTGACCCCCGGTGACGTGCGCCGCGAGGCCGCCATCATGATGGCGAGCGAGCCGATGTCGGAGATCGCCACCGGCGGCAAGCTCTACATCGTGGCGGCCTGGACCACCGCCGCCACCAGGACCAACGTGACAAACCTGCGGCAACTGCCAATCGACACCCCGAGCGGCGGCCACGTCGCGCTCGGCACGGTCGCGAGCATCGCGATGCAGCCGAGCCCGAGCCAGATCATCCGCGACAACGGCGAGCGCATGCAGGAGGTCGACGCCGACGTCACCGGCCGCGACCTCGGCTCGGCCGCCGGCGCGGTCCGCGCGGCACTGGCGACGATCAAGCTGCCGGCCGGCTATACGGCACAGCTCCAGGGCGAGGCGATCGAGCGGGCCTCGGCGCAGCAGCACCTGGTCTACTACGGCATCGCCGCCGCGCTGCTGATCCTGCTCCTGCTCCAGGCGGCGTTCCGCAGCTGGCGGCTGGCCATCATGCTGGTCGTCACGCTGCCGATGGCCCTGGTCGGCGGGGTGATCGCCGCCTGGGGCGACCTCGGCACGATCACGCTCGGCGCCCTGGTCGGCTTCTTCACCGTGCTCGGCATCGCCGCGAGGAACGGGATCCTGCTCATCAGCCACTTCCGGCACCTGGAAGAGGAGGAGGGCATGGAGTTCGGCCCCGCGCTCGTCATCCGCGGCGCGAGCGAGCGGCTGTCACCGATCCTGATGACCGCGCTGGCCACCGCGCTCGCCCTCGCGCCGCTCGTCATCTACGGCAACCAGGCAGGCCAGGAGATCGAGTTCCCGATGGCGGTCGTGATCATCGGCGGCCTGGCGACCTCCACGCTGCTCACCCTGTTCGTCCTGCCGTCGCTCTACCTGCTCGTCGGCCGCCGCCGCGACCGCGGCGCCGCCCGCTCGCCGGGGCAGGGGGCGCGGGTCGCCGCACAGGCTGAGAGCTAAAATCAACATCTCTTCTGGAGGAACGGACGGTGGCTCCGCGCGATCAGCAAGGCGGCCTGCCGGTGCTGCTGCGGACGATGAGCCGGGTGGGGACGGTGATCTTGTCGCTGTCCGATTCGGCGCCTGAGGCCTTCTGGCCGGATACCTTCCGCAGCAGCGTGCGGATGCTGAGCCGGCCGACGGCGGTGAAGTCCTGGCGGATCGTGGTCAGCGGCGGCCAGAACGAGCGGGCCTCCTCCATGTCGTCGAAGCCGACTATGGAGATGTCGCCAGGGATGTCACGCCCGAGTTCATGCAGCGCCTGCATGACCCCGAGCGCCATTTGGTCATTGGCCGCGAAGATCGCGGTGACGTCGTCGCGCCCGCCGAGCGCGAGGCCGTGCCGGTAGCCGGCCTCGCAGGTCCAGTCGCCGCGCAGCACGGGCGGCGGGGCGATGCCCGCCTCCGTCAGCGTGCGGCGCCACGACTCGGCCCGGTGAGCCGCGGAGAAGGCGGTCTCCGGTCCTGCGATGTGCCAGACCTGACGGTGACCAAGGCCGAGGAGGTGCTCGGTGGCCTGGCGGGCGCCCAGGGCCTGGTCGGTGTCGACCACCGTGTAGCCGGGGCCCGCGCCGGAGTCGATGACCACGACGGGGATGCCAGGCGGCAGCGCGAACTCGGCCTGGTCGAGCAGCCGCGCCTCGAGCACGATGACCGCGCCGTCGACGGCCTGGGCGTTCAGCCGCTGGTAGGCCCCGGACACCCGGCTCAGCGTCGGATCGGAGATGGGCAGCAGCGTGACCGAGTAGTCGGCGTGCGCGGCCTCGCGCGCTATCGCGTCGAGCGTCCGCATGTTGCCGAAGGTCTGCAGGGTGGTCATGATCACGCCGATGGTGTGGAAGCGCCCGCTCTTCAGCGCACGGGCGGCGCCGTTCGGCCGGTACCCGAGCGCCTGCATGGCCTGCATGACCCGCGCCCGGGTCTGCTCATCGACGTTCGAGTGGCCGTTGGATACCCGCGACACCGTCTGCGAGGACACCCCGGCGAGCCTGGCCACGTCGGCCATCGAGGGGCGCGGCGCACCCGCCGCATTGCTCGGTGTCCGCGTCATGTCTCCCCGTGTTCCATCAAGTCAGGCGAAAGCAAGTCTTGCGCACTCATGTTAGACCAGCGTATGTTCGCGTAAACATCGGGATGTTTACGTAAACATCTGGTCTCGAGCGGACGGGAAACGAATGAAGGCTAAGTGGACGGGATGGGGCTTCGTCGGGCCCTTCCTGGCCGTCTTCGCGTTCGCGCTCGTCGCGCCGATCGGCTACGCGATCTACCTCAGCCTGTTCAGGCAGCAGCTGATCGGCGGCAACTCCTTCGTCTGGTTCGACAACTACCGGCAGGCGCTGACCGACCCCCAGTTCTGGGGCTCGGTGCGCCGGGTCTCGCTCTTCCTCGTGGTGCAGGTGCCGATCATGCTGGTACTCGCGCTGCTCGCCGCACTCGCGCTCGACAGCGCGCGGCTGCGCTGGACGCCGCTGTACCGGCTGTCGATCTTCCTGCCCTACGCCGTGCCCGCGGTCGTCGCGTCCCTGATGTGGGGGTTCATGTACGGCGCGCAGTTCGGCCTCGTCGCGCGGCTCAGCAGCTTCCTGCACGTCGGCCTGCCCGACCCGCTGTCCAATAGCTGGGTGCTCGCGTCCATCGGCAACGTCGTCACCTGGGAGTTCGCCGGCTACAACATGCTGATCTTCTACTCCGCGCTGCGTGCGGTCCCCGGCGACCTGTACGAGGCCGCGGAGATCGACGGGGCGGGCGCGCTGCGGATCGCCCGGTCCATCAAGCTGCCCGCGCTGCGCCCGGCCATGGTGGTGGCGGTGGTCTTCTCGATCATCGGCAGCCTGCAGCTGTTCAACGAGCCCAACATCCTGCACTGGCTCGCGCCCAACACGATCCCCCCCAACTTCACGCCCAACATGTACGCCTACAACCTGTCGTTCGCGGGCCAGGAGTACAACTACTCGGCGGCGATCGCCATGGTCATGGGCGTCCTCACCATGATCGCCGCCGTCGGGGTGCAGTGGTACGGCAGGAGGCGGACGGCATGACCACGCGAACGACGCACGCGGCGCGCGTGGCGCGCCAGCGCGACAGACGCAAGCGGAACTCGGTCACCCTCAGCATCTTGATGACGGTCATGCTGCTGTACGCGCTGCTGCCGCTGCTGTGGCTGTTGGTCAACTCGACGAAGACCGAGGGTTCGCTGTTCGCCACCTTCGGCCTCTGGTTCGGCGGGAAGTTCGCCCTCTGGTCCAACATCCACCAGGTGCTGACCTACGACAACGGCATCTTCGTCCGGTGGCTCGGCAACACGCTGCTCTATGTCATCGTCGGCGCGGGCGGTGCCACCTGCCTTGCCACGCTCGCGGGCTACGGGCTCGCCAAATACAACTTCCCCGGCAAGCGCGCCGTCTTCGCCGTCGTGCTCGGCGCGGTCGCCATACCGGGGACGGCCCTCGCCGTGCCCACCTTCCTGCTCTTCGCCCACCTGCACCTGACCAACACGCCGTGGTCGGTCATCGTGCCGTCCCTGGTCAGCCCGTTCGGGCTCTATCTGATCTGGGTGTACGCGCAGGACGCGGTGCCCGCCGAACTGCTCGAGGCCGCCAGGATCGACGGCGCCGGCGAGCTCCGCACCTTCTTCCAGATCTCGCTGCGACTGCTGACACCGGGCATGGCCACCGTGCTGTTGTTCACCGTGGTCGCCACCTGGAACAACTACTTCCTGCCACTGATCATGCTGAGCACGCCGCAGTGGTATCCGCTGACCGTCGGCCTCAACGAGTGGCAGGAACAGTCGTTCACGGCCGGCGAGCCGGCGATCTACAACCTCGTGATCACCGGGTCGCTGCTCACCGTCATCCCGATCATGATCGCCTTCCTGTTCATGCAGCGCTACTGGCGGTCCGGCCTGGCCGCCGGGAGCGTGAAGCAGTGACAGGCCACAGTCACCCAGGCCCGTTCCAGCTAAACCAAAAAATCCCTCCGCCTAACGACAACGAAGTGGATGGCACGAATATGCACGAGAACTCCCCGAAGAGAGCGACGGCCAGGAACTGGCGGAAGGCAGGCGCCACGGCGTCCGTCGCCACCGCCGGCCTCGCCCTGGCGGCCGGCCTCGCGGCATGCAGCAGCTCAAGCAGTTCCGCCGCAGGCGGCAGCAGCAGCCCCGCCGCCACGAGCAGCGCGACGTCCCTGGCCGCGGCGCTGCAGCAGCCGACCACGCTGACGGTGTGGGCGTGGGCACCGCAGACCAAGCAGATCGTGGCGGCGTTCGAGAAGCAGTACCCGAAGATCACCGTTAACCTCGTCAACGCGGGCACCGGCTCCGACGAGTACACCAAGCTGGAGAACGCGATCAAGGCCGGGTCGGGCGCTCCGGACATCGCCCAGGTCGAGTACTACGCGCTCCCGCAGTTCGCGCTCCAGGGCGCACTCGCCGACCTCAGCTCCGACGGCCTCGGCAGCGCGCAGAGCCAGTTCTCCACCGCTGTCTGGGACTCGGTCACCATCGGCGGGAAGCTCGTCGGCCTGCCGCAGGACACCGGCCCCATGGCGCTGTTCTACAACAAGACGGTCTTCGACAAGTACCACCTCGCGGTGCCGACCACCTGGGCACAGTACGCCGCGGACGCCGCGAAGCTGCACGCGGCGAACCCGAAGGAGTACATCGGCAACGACACAGGCGACCCCGGCTTCGTGACGAGCATGATCTGGGCGGCCGGCGGCCACCCGTACGTGGTGAGCGGCAGCAAGAACGTGGCGATCAATCTCCAGGACGCCGGCTCCAAGAAGTTCGCCGGCCTGTGGTCCCCGCTGATCGCCAAGGGCCTGCTCGCGCCGATCTCGTCCTGGTCCACCCAGTGGTACACGGGCCTCGCCAATGGCAGCATCGCGTCCCTGGTGACCGGCGGCTGGATGGGCGTTGACCTGGAGACAGGCGTGCCCACGGGCAAGGGCGACTGGCGGGTCGCGCCGCTCCCCGCGTGGACCACGGGAACGACCGCGACCTCGGAGAACGGCGGCAGCGCCGACTCGGTCCTCGCCTCAAGCAAGAACCAGCTCGCGGCGGCCGCGTTCCTCCAGTACATGAACGTCGGCCCGGGAGAGCAGATCTCCGCGAGCACGGGTGACTTCCCGTCGTCCACCACGATGCTCAACTCCGCGTCGTTCCTCGGCCAGGCCCCGGCCTACTTCGGCGGGCAGAAGATCAACCAGATCCTCTCCAAGGCCTCGTCCCAGGTGCTGCCCGGCTGGTCCTACCTGCCGTTCCAGGTCTACGCCAACAGCATCTTCCCGAACTCGGTCGGCGCGGCCTACACCGGCAAGTCCAGCCTCGACGCGGGACTACAAGCGTGGCAGCAGCAATCGGCCAGCTACGGCACGCAGCAGGGGTTCAGCGTGTCCGGCTAGCAGCCCAGTGAGCTCCCGGGAGGGATGTACAACCCCCCGTCGTCCCTCCCGGGGCATGCCCGAATTGGTGGCCGGCCGGTCTTCCCGGCCGGCCACCGCCGCGTGACGGAAGGACGAAGACATCCATGAGGGAGCCCCGCACGTTCGCCGTCGGCGAGCGCGACTTCCTGCTCGACGGCGAGCCGTTCCGCGTCCTGTCCGGCGCACTGCATTACTTCCGCGTCCACCCGGGGCACTGGGCAGACCGGATCAAGAAGGCCAGGCAGCTGGGCCTTAACACGATCGAGACGTACGTCCCGTGGAACGCGCACGCGCCGCGCAAGGATGAGTTCCTCCTGAACGGCGGCCTCGACCTCGGCGCCTTCCTCGACCTCGTGGCCGCCGAGGGCATGTTCGCGATCGTCCGCCCAGGACCGTACATCTGCGCCGAATGGACCAACGGCGGGCTGCCCGGCTGGCTCCTCGATACCGGGGTCGGCGCCGGCACCATCCGCACCGGCGACCCGGCGTTCATGGCCGCGGTGCGCGGCTACCTCGAACGGCTCGGTCCTGTCATCGCCGGCCGGCAGATCGACCGCGGCGGCCCGGTGATCCTGGTGCAGGTCGAGAACGAGTACGGCGCCTACGGCCGGGACAAGGACTACCTGCGGGAGCTAGCAGGACTGATCCTCGGCTGCGGTGTCACCGTGCCGCTGACCACGGTGGACCAGCCGGTCGGCGACATGCTGGCCAGCGGATCGCTGCCGGGGGTGCTCGCGACCGGCTCCTTCGGCGGCCACGTAGCGGAGCGGCTTGCCGCGCTCCGCGCCCACCAGCCGACCGGGCCGCTGATGTGCTCGGAGTTCTGGGACGGCTGGTTCGACCACTGGGGCAGCCACCATCACGTGACTCCCCCGGCGGAGGCCGCCGCTCACCTGGATGACATGCTCAGGGCCGGGGCCTCGGTCAACCTCTACATGTTCCACGGCGGGACGAACTTCGGCCTGACGAGCGGCGCCAACGACAAGGGCACCTACCAGCCCGTCACCACCAGCTACGACTACGGCGCGCCGCTTGACGAGTCGGGGAACCCGACGGCCAAATACTGGGCGTTCCGCGAGGTCATCGCCAGGTACGCCCCGGTCAGCGCCGACCTCCCCGCCGCCACGCCCGGGCCGGCGCCCCGGTTCAGCGTGCCGCTCGGCCAGGCGCTGCCGCTGTGGGACGTGCTCGACCGGCTCGGGCGGCCCGGCCGCTACGACGCGATCGTCACCGCCGACGAGGCGGGCCAGCACCAGGGCCTGACCCTCTACACGACCGAGATCAGCGGCGCCGCGGAGCTCGAGCCCGGCGCGGCGGAGGCGGCCGTGCCCGCGGTCCTGGCAGTGGGCGAGGTACGGGACCGGGCTCAGGTCTTCCTCAACCGGCAGTCCGTCGGCGTCCTGGCGCGCGATCATCACGAGACGTCCCTGGCACTGCCGGCCGGCGCACGGGGGCGGCTTGAGATCCTCGTCGAGGACCAGGGCAGGGTGAACTACGGCCCGCGCATCGGCGAGGCCAAGGGACTCATCGGCCCGGTGACCATCGACGGGGCGCGGCGGCACGGCTGGCGGGTGCTGCCGCTCCCCCTCGATGACATCTCGGCCGCCGAAGAGGCGCTGCGCCGCACGCCGGAGTGCGCGACCTCATCGCTGGCGGGGCCGGCCTTCGCCCGGGCGGTTTTCGACCTTCCGCACCCGGCTGACCTGTACCTGTCCACGGCAGGCTGGGGCAAGGGCATCGCCTGGGTAAACGGGTTCTGCGTCGGGCGATACTGGTCACGAGGCCCGCAGCGGACGCTGTACGTGCCCGGTCCCGCCACCAGGGAGAGCGGTAACGAGCTGATCATCCTCGAACTGCACGCGGCAAACATGATCGCGTCATTCCTATCCGGCCCCGACCTCGGCCACACTGAGCATTGAGACGACACTGAGCATTGAGACGACACTGAGACACCTGAGGAGTCAGACGTCGATGTCCGGCATTGCCAAGCGCGTCACCCGGCTGAGCGACGGGCGCGAGCTCATCTACTTCGACGACGCGGACTCGGTGCTTGCGCCGGAGCGCAAGGCTGACGAACGCCCGCCTGAGCCCCGGCCGCCCGCTCCTGAACTGCGGCTCGACCCGCTGACCGGCGAGTGGATCTCCATCGCCACCGCGCGGCAGAACCGCGCGTTCCTGCCGCCCGCCGACCTGGACCCGCTGGCGCCGAGCACGCCGGGGCACGCGACGGAGATACCCGACCAGTTCGATGTCGCGGTGTTCGAGAACAAGTCACCGTCGTTCGGACCCGGGCTGCCGCCGCCCGGCGAGCCGGCCGACGACCCGGCGGACACGGCGGTGGAGATCGGCCGTTCCCGGCCGGGATACGGCCGGTGCGAGGTGGTGTGCTTCGGCCCGCAGCGGACCGGGTCGTGGGCGGACCTGACCGTGTCGCGGGCCCGCACGATCGTCGCGGCGTGGGCCGACCGCACCGCGGCCCTGTCGGCGCTGCCCGGCGTCGAGCAGGTCTACGTCTTCGAGAACCGGGGGCGCGAGATCGGCGTCACGCTGCAGCACCCGCACGGGCAGATCTACGCCTTCCCCTACATACCGCCGCGCACGCGCCGGCTGCTCGCCTCGATTGACTCCTACGGGCCCACCCTGCTCGCGGACATTCTGGCGTTCGAGCAGAAATCGGAGCGGGTCCTCATCCGCGGGGAGCATTTCACGGTCTTCGTCCCCTACGCCGCCCGCTGGCCGATCGAGGTGCACATGCTCGCGCACCGCCACGTTCCCGACTTCGCGGCGGCGACCGATGCCGAGCGCGACGAGATCGCGGTGCTCTACCGGCGGATCGTCAGCGCCATCGACCTGCTCTACGACACGCCGACTCCGTATATCGCCGCGTGGACCCAGGCGCCTGTCCGTGCCGGACGCGACAGCGTGCGGCTGATGCTCCAGGTCACCTCGCCGCGGCGGGCCGCCGACAAGCTCAAGTACCTGGCGGGCTCCGAGACGGGCATGGGCGCCTTCATCGGCGACGTGGCACCGGAAGCGTCCGCCGAACGGATCAGGGCGGCGCTGTCCGCCGTCCCCGACTGAGCTCAAGGGGGCGTCAGAACCATCCCGGGGTGGCGAACGCCCCTATGACATCGGCAGCGCCCGCTTGCTGGCGTAGTAGCCGGGCACGGCGAGGCTGAACTCGCCCCAGCTTTCGAGCTTGGGCGCGGAGCCTCACCCGTCCTTCCTGCCGGGCCCTGACCTCGGTCACACTGAGCACTGAGACATCGCCGCGATGATCGAGGGAGCGCACCCCATGCCTGCTCAATCGGAACCCCTCGCTGACGCCGCCGCCCGGGGATTCGCCGGTGCCTTCGGCACCGGCTGCGCCGGGGTCTGGTCCGCGCCCGGCCGGGTGAACCTGATCGGCGAGCACACGGACTACAACGAGGGGTTCGTGCTGCCGTTCGCGATCGGTGCCAGGACGACGGTGGCGGCCGGCCGCCGCACCGACGGCGTGCTGGCCGTGGCGTCCGCGCAGTTCCCCGGCGATGTCGTCTCCGTGCCTCTCACGCACATCGCGCCAGGGGCTGTGGGTGGCTGGCTCGCGTACCCGGCCGGGGTGGCCTGGGCACTCGGCGGCGCTGGCCAGCGGGCTGCCCGGACCGTCCAGCGAAGCGGCGTGAGCCTGTTCATCGACTCCGACGTCCCGGCCGGTTCCGGGTTGTCGTCGTCCGCGGCGCTCGAGTGCGCGGCGGGCGTCGCACTGAACGACCTGTGGGATCTCGGCGCGGACCGCGGCGAGCTCGCGCGTGCCTGCCGGGTCGCGGAGAACGAGGTGGTCGGCGCGCCGACGGGGATCATGGACCAGTTCGCGTCGCTGTCCGGCGAGGCCGGTGCCGCGGTGTTCCTTGACTGCCGGGTCATTCAGGCGCAGATCGTGCCGCTGGCGCTCGACGCGGCCGGGCTTGAGATCGTGCTCGCCGACACCGGGGAACGGCACTCGCACGCCGCGGGCGGGTACGCCGACCGCCGGGCGTCCTGCGAGCGCGCGGCCGGGATTCTCGGCGTCCCCGCGCTGCGCGACATCGGCACCGGCGATCTGGACAAGGCGGCAAGCGTACTTGACGAGGAGACATTCCGGCGGGTCAGGCACGTGGTCACCGAGAATGAGCGCGTGCTCTCGACCGTCCTCGCGCTCCGGGCTGGTGCGCTCGAATCTGAGCCGGCCGTGATCGGCGCGCTGCTGACCGCGTCGCACGTGTCGATGCGGGACGACTTCGAGATCACCACCCCCGCTCTCGACCTGGCAGCGGCGGCTGCCCTCGACGCCGGCGCGGTCGGCGCGCGGATGACGGGCGGCGGCTTCGGCGGCGCGATCATCGCGCTGGTCGCCAGGAACCGGGCGGCGCGGCTCGGCGACGCGATCACCACCGCGTTCGCCCGCGCTGGATTCCCCGCTCCCCAGCTGTCCGCGGTCACCCCATCGGCCGGTGCCCGCCGGGACCGCTAGCCTGGTGGCATGCAACGTCTCGAAGGCCGCCTCGACGGCTGCGCGGCTGCTGTCGGCGATAGGAGACATAGTTGCCGCCGGTGATGTCGTGCTGGCTCTTGATCTGGCCCGCGATCACGGCCTTGCTTGAGACCGCCGGGATGTAGCGGACCGTCAGGCCTTCCTGAGCGAACGGGCCATCGTGCAGCGCGATGAAGAAGCCCGCCGCGCCGACAGCGGGCACTACCGACACGTTCAGAACGGTCTTCTCCAAGGCCGGAGGCCCCGGCGAGGGAGGGGATGGTGCTGACGATTGCGGAACTGCCGCAGCCCCCGGCCAGCACCGCCGCCGTGATCATGGCCGTGACGTGCGGCAAGCGTGATTTCCATCGAGCGCGCAAGGGCCCCTCCTCCGTTGGCTACCCAAGAGTAGAGGCAAATTGTTAACAATTTTTTGGCTATTTCAATACATAACGAAACAATTAAGCGTGCAGGAAGAGATACGGGATGCGGTCAAGCGGGCGCGCAACTCTCCGAACGCCTCTTATCTGCGAGAACAGGACCTGGGCAACACCGCACGCGCCAACCTCGCCAACGAGGATGGCAGCGGGGTCGGCGACGCCACGTTCACCTCAGCGGTCCGGCATGAGATACGGCGGCAGTCGCAGGCCTGGACAGAGCAGCAGGACGGCACCGCCCTTGCGAGGCCACACATGACGCCGCCCATGGAGATCGCCTGCAGCGCGGAATGCTTTGCCTCGCCCGCCAGCAGGACCGCAGGCGTATCCCTGGGTCCGGTCAAAGCTCGACGCGCTTTAGGCCCGGCTCAGTCGGCGCCGAACTGCTGCGCGCTCTGCTCGAGCTGGGGTTCGTCAAGCCGCTGCAGGTGCCGCACGCTCGGCGCCGCGAGCATCGCAGCGACTGCGACAAGGTCGACCGCGGCTGCGATCCAGAGCGTGCGGCCCATCCCGATCCCAGCCGCCACCACACCTGCGAGGGCGAGTCCGAGCGGCTGGCACAGGAGGGAACCGAACCAGTCATAGGCACTGACGCGCGAGAGCGACGCCGGCGGGACGTGTTGCTGCAGCGTCGTCTCCCAGAGGGTATTGAAGAGCATGTTACCGAAGCCTGTGATAAGCGCTGCAACGACGAGGGTCTCCCAGGGCAGCTTCAGCGCGAGCAGGATGATCGGCGACGCATTCGGAACTACCGCAATGGACGCCAGGAGGAGCGGGCGTCGCGGCTTGAGGCGAAGCGCCGTCGCGCCGGCGGCGAGCGCGCCGATGGCAGAAACGATGAGGATCGCCGTCCACGCGCCGGCGCCACCGTGGCCCTCCTTGATCCACACCGCGGCGAGCACGAGCCACACCGAGCTCATCATGTTCCCGAGAGAGGCACTGACCACGATCAGCCAGACCCAGGTACGGGCGACGAACTCGCGCCAGCCGTCGAGCAGGTCGCGCGCGAACGACTGCGGCGGCAGGCTGACGTGCAGCGGCAGGTGCAGGCGCGCGAGGTAGAACGCGCTAACCCCGAAACTCGCCGCATCAATGGCAAGCGCGTACCCCGGCCCGACGGTGACGATGAGAATGCCTGCAAGCGCCGGGCCGACGAACTGCATCGACGCCATCGACATCCCGCGCAGTGCGTTTGCCTCCTGCAGCTGCTCCGCGCTCACGGTCATCGGCGTGAGCCCGGTCGATGCGGGGTTGAAGAACGCCGTCCCGGTTCCGGCGAACGCCTGCAGGACGATCAGCTCCCAGATGCGCGCGGTGTGCGAGAGCAGCAGTGCCGCGGTCGTCGCCTGGATGACCATGCGCGCAACGTCGGCGGTGAGCATCACGCCGCGCCGCGGCAGACGGTCAGCGAAGACGCCGCCGACGAGCAAGAAAACTACGAGCGGGGCGGTCTTCGCGGCAATCACGAAACCGAGGTCGCGTGCGGATCCCGTCAGGTCGAGCACCGCCCAAGCGAGCGCAAACGGCGTGACAGCATCGCCGAGCAGCGACACCATCTGTCCAGTGAAGAACAGGCGAAACTCGCGCTCCTGGAGCGCGCCGAGCGGGATCCGCCGCACCTAGGTCTCCTTCCCAGAGTTCAGCAGCCCATGCCCTGTGTCCATCGGTATGCCGTAAGTGCGGGCGAGATCCTTGATGGCGGATCTGCTGTAGCCGGTGCGCTGTCCGATCTCGGTGAAGGAGAGTCCCTGCCCGTGGTGGTGGTCCCAGAGCTGCTCACGGGAGATGTCGTGGCGCCCGGCGCCGGCGGGCGCCGCCGGCGCGGACGAGCTCGTGGATCTGATGGCGTATCAGGAATTGCTCTGCCACGCGGGTGAGCTCGGCGGCGAGCTCTGGCGTCAGGGAGGTGATGAAGGCGGCCAGCCCACCTGACCGTCTCCTCGTCGCAGTCGTGGTAGAAGTACTCCCACGCTCCCATCTAACACCTCCATGATCAGCAACCGCTCACTGTGAGATACCGCTGCCGCCATCGATCCGGCGGTCGGCGCGGCTCGCTGGCTGACGCCGCGGCTCGAATCTCATCTTGCGCAACGGGGCGTCAAGGAGATCCGCGGCAATTTCGAGAGCGATATCGGCGCGGGGGTGCCCGAGGAGGTCCGTCACGCCGAGCGTCTTGTCGGGGCATACCGGACGCTTGCCGAACAGGCACGCGATACGTCCCCGTGGTCGGTGATCCACGGAGACGCCCACGTCGGCAACCTCTACCTCGACAGCGGCCGGCGGCCCTCGTTCGTTGACTGGTATACGCCGGGGCATCCTCCACGGCCTGTACCTGTGGGGCATCACCATGAGGGTCGCCCCCGTGATCGCGGACCGGAACGCGGGCTACCCCGCTTCGTAGACCGTTGGCTTGGTGGTGTAGGCGCGGCCTGAGGGCGTGGTCCAGCGCCGCGGATGATCGCGGTGGGGGCCTCGGTGTTGCGGGCGTCGTCAGGTCGCGTCGGCGATCTTCCTAGCGCATTTCGGAAAGCGACTCTCCAGGTCCACGATTGCTATCAGATTATGATGCGGCTAATCTGATAGCAATCGTCGAGGGGCTGCCGGTGTCGTCGTTTAGTCCAGGGGCTGATCAGGTCGAGGCTCGCGAGCGGCTTGAGGCTCTCGTTGACGGCGCGCTGGCAAGGCTCGCGGCGGGCGCGCTGCCCGACGGCATCGAACGGGAGCAGATTGACTTCAAGGAAGAGGCCGGGCGGCGTGGGCCGGGCGGCACTCTCGACCTAGGCGACCCGCACAATCAGGAGGCGGCCCGGCACCTGGCCAACGAGGTCGCGTGCATGGCGAATACTCCTGGCGGTGGTGCAATCGTCGTTGGGGTTGACGACCGCAGCGGCCGCCTGCTTGGCGCGGTTTTGGACGCGGACTGGCTTCGCCACCGCGTGTACGAGCAGGTAGGTGTCGCGCCGGCCGTAAAGGAAAGAGCTGTCCAGGGAATGCGCCTCCTAGTCCTGTACATCGCGCAAGCCAGCGAACCGGTTGAGGACGTCAGCGGGCGCATCCGGTGGCGTACGGGCGGCCACTGCACTCCTGTGGACCGCGCCGAATGGTGGCTGAACCGGCAGCGTCACGCGGGCTACGACCAGATGGCCGTGGCCACTCAACGTACCGAGTCGGACGCAGCCCCGGGGGCGCTGGTGGTCGCCCGGCGCTACCTGGCGTCTTGGGCCAGGGAGAGGGGAACGGACACAGACGGCGCCGACATTGGCGCGCAGAGCCCGCGAGAGCTGCTCACTGCCCTGGGCGTGCTCTACCCCGATGGCCGGCTGAGCGCTGCGGGCGCCCTGATGTTCTGCTCCTCCGACCGCACCCACATCGCCCTGTCCGTCCTGGACGTGGAAGGGGGTGAGCTGCTCGCCGCCCCTCGGGATCTGGGGGGGCTCAGCCTGCTGGAGCAGATTGCCGTGGTCGATGACCGGCTGGACACCCTGAACACCTCTTTGCGTGTCACGACGGACCCGGGCTTTGCCCAGCCATCGGTGCGGAAGCTTCCTCCGGGCGCAGTCCGGGAAGCCGTGCTCAACGGAGTGGTGCACCGCGACTGGATGCCTCACGATCCGGTGGAGGTTACCTGGATCGAGGAGGATTCGGCCCTGCAGATCGTCAGCCCCGGGGGCTTCACCGGGGGAGTTACCGCAGAGAACGTACTAACTCAACGGCACGCCCGGTACCCGGCATTGGCGGACCTCTGCCGAGCTCTGCATCTGGTGGAGAAGCAAGGGCTTGGCGTTGACCGCATGTACCGGGACATGGTCGTGCTTGGGCATCGGCCGCCTATGATCGTAGAGGAGCCGGGCGCCAGGGTACGCACGAGACTCGTGGGCGGCCCTCCGGTGGTGCCGGTGGTCAACCTCATATCGACCGTCCGGCCGGAACCGCGTCAGCGAGACGTCCGCGTCGCGTTGATTATCTATACGTTGCTCCACCAACCGTTCACCACGGCGAACAGGCTGACGGGCATCCTGCAACGCGAGATTCCAGAAGTCGAAGAAGCCCTGGAGACCGCTGCCAGCTGCCTGACCGGTTCCGCGCCCCTGCTCGTCAGGTACAAGGACGTATGGACGCTGACCTGGGAGGCAGTCTCCGCGGCCAGGCGGAGAACTGACGATCAGGATCTTCACCGGCGAGGGGTGCTGACATATGTCAGGCCTGACATCAACATGGCTGCCACGATCGCCCGCGACTGGCTCACCGACCACGACCGTTACACATCCGGTGACCACGCAACCCTCACCGGCCTGACATACGCGGGCGCCCGCGGCCAGTTGGAGCGACTGGAACAGATCGGACTTCTAGTCCGCGGCCCAGGGAGCGGCCGCAGTGCACATTTCATAGCCGGACCCGCGCTCGCATAACCAGGTGCTCCGTTTTGGGTGGGCGCTTATCTTGATGCCGTCGTCTAGGAGTTCGCGCGCCGGTATCGCCTGTTCGGGCTGCGGGGTGGTGCGGTGGCTTCCGCTGTCCCGCTGGCGATGAGTGCGTCCAGCGCGTTGGTGACGCTGCTCCTGCTGGCGCCCGTTGCCGCCTGCAATTCCTCACGGCTAGCAGAGGAGACGTCGCTGAGCGGCCGCTCGACCTCGACATCGCGGCCGCCGAGCAGGTGATCGCCGCCATGGCGGACGACCAGGTGCTCGCGCGATGGCGGGGAGGCGGACGGTGACCCGCTAGTTGCGGTGGGGGCGAAGCCACGCGTACGTTCGGGATGGCAAAATAGATTTTCTCGAACGGACCCGTGGTTTCTGCACAACGGAGTGTTATGACCTTCGACTTTTCGCTTACCGAGCGGGTAGAGCAGTGGCGGGACCGGATCGCCGGCTTCATCGACGAGGTGGTGATCCCGCGCGAGCAGGAGGCGTTCGCCGACGGCGTGGATGACGCGCTGCGCAAGGAGCTTCAGCAGCAGGCGCAGCGGCAGCGGTACCTGCTGCCGCTGGTGGCCGGCGATGTCCGGTCGTGCTTCGCGATGACCGAGCCGCCGCCCGGGGCCGGCTCTGATCCCTCGGCGCGGCCAGGCGGGCGCACGAGATCGCGCTGGCCCGCAGCGTCACCCGGTCGGTATTCGGCGCGCCGCTCGCCGAGCACGGCATGGCATGGCATGGCAGATGATCGCCGACAACGAGATCGAACTGGCCGCCGCGCGCGCCCTGCTCTGGCAGGTCTCGTGGCAGATCGCACGGGGAGACAAGTCAACCGAGGCGTCGTCGCGGGCGAAGGTGTTCATCAGCGAGGCGGTGAGCCGCGTGGTGGACCGGTCCGTGCAGTTGTGCGGTGGCCTCGGCACCTCGGACGAGCTGGTGGTCGGGCGGATCTACGCCGATGTGCGCGCCTTCCGCATCTACGACGGCGCATCCGAGGTGCACCGGATGTCGATCGCGAAGCGTGCCGCCCGCCGGGCGCGTGCCAATGACTGACGATCTGCCCGGGCTGCCAGCGGAACCGATCGGGAAATGGCTGCGCATCGCGCTTCCTGACCTGGCGCAGGACGGCCCGTGGAGCGCCGAGGTGATTGGCGGCGGGCTGTCGAACATTACCTACCGGCTCTGGCTGCCAGGCGGCTCGGTAATCTTGCGCCGTCCGCCGCTCGGGCATGTGCTGCCGCGCGCGCACGACATGGGGCGCGAGTACCGCGTGCTGAGCGCGCTCGCGCCCACTCCGGTGCCGGTTCCTGAGACGCTGGCGCTGTGCACGGACCCGCACGTGCTCGGCGTGACGTTCTACGTGATGCGCGATGTGCCTGGCGAGGTGCTGCGCGCTCCTGGCGACACCGAGATGCTCTCGCCGTCCGCGCGCGGCGCGCTAGCGGACTCGCTGGTCGCGACGCTGGCCGACCTGCACGCGGTGTCACCGGACGCGGTCGGTCTCGGCGACTACGGGCGGCACAGCGGCTACTGCGTCAGGCAGATCAAGACCTGGGGCGCCCAGTGGGAACGGTCGAGGACGCGTGACCTGCCGGACATGGACACGCTGCTCGCGCGCCTCGCCGAGGCCGCACCGCCGGACAGCGCGTGCACGATCGTGCACGGAGACTTCCGCCTGGACAACACGGTGGTGTCGCTGCCGGCCGATGGGGTGCCGAGCGTCACCGCCGTGCTCGACTGGGAACTGTCCACCCTCGGCGACCCGCTCGCCGACCTCGCCGTCATGCTGACCTACTGGCACGACGAGGGTGACGCCGAGCGCGGCGACATTCCGGTCTCCGCCGGGCTGACCGACAAGCCGGGCTTCCCGACCGCGCGTGAGCTCGCCTCGGCTTACGCGCGGCGGACCGGGCGCGACCTCGGCAACCTGCCGTTCTACCTGGCGCTCGCGTGGATGAAGCTGGCCGTCATCTGCGAAGGCGTGCACGCCCGCTATCTCGGCGGTCAGACGGTCGGGCCTGGATACGAGAAGGTCGGCCCCGCCGTCCCGCTGCTCGCCGCCCGCGGCCTGGACGCGCTCACGCCTTGACCAGGGGGCTGGTGCGGGGCCGGAACTGGAGGTTCTCCTCATCGATGGGCCCGCGGAACAGCCTCGCGTCCCGCGCGTAGTGCTGCCGAAGGCGCCAGGGCGCACGCTCGCCCTGGCGCGGCAGCAGATGCCGCCCGCGGTCGAAATAGCCGGAGCTCAGGTCGAAGACCGGTGACGTGACCATCGGCTCCGACGGCAGGGTCGGGGTGACGCTCGCATACCCCTTCTCCGCCATGAGGCGCAGCATGCGGCTGACATAGGCCGAGACAAGATCCGCCTTGAGGGTCCATGAGGCGTTGGTATAGCCGATCACGAACGCCATGTTGGGCACGCCATCGAGCATCATGCCCTTGTAAGCGACGCGTTGCGAGACCTGAACCGCCTCCCCGTCGACGGTCAGCGCGACCCCGCCAAGCGCGAGCAGGTTCAGTCCCGTGGCGGTGACGATCACATCGGCCTCGAGCCGCGCACCGGAGCGCAGCGCGATGCCTGATGTGGTGAACGCCTCGATGTGATCGGTCACGACGTCGGCCTTCCCCGACCGGATGGCCCTGAAGAAGTCGCCATCGGGCACCATGCACATGCGCTGGTCCCACGGGTCGTAGGCCGGGGTGAAGTGCGTGTCCACGTCGTAGCCGGCCGGCAGGCGCCTGAGGGCGCCCTCTTGCAGCAGCTTTCGCATGCGTGCCGGGTACTTGCGGCACAGGGTGTAGACCGTCGTCATCTGCCGGATGTTCTTCCAGCGGACGGCCGCGTACGCCCGCCGTTCTGGCAGCACCCTGCGCAGCAGATCGCCCATGGGGTCGTGTTGGGGCAACGACAAGAAGAACGACGGTGAGCGCTGCAGCATGGTCACGTGTGCCGCGGTCTCGGCGAGCGCGGGGACCAGCGTGACGGCCGTCGCGCCGCTGCCGATGACGACGACCCGCTTGCCGGTGACGTCCAGGTCCGCCGGCCAGTGCTGAGGATGCACCAGCCGGCCGGAGAAATCGTCGCGGCCGGCCCACTCGGGCGTGTAGCCCCGGTCGTACCGGTAATAGCCGGAGCACAGGTAGAGGAACCCGCAGGTGCGCTTGGAGCGCTCGCCGGTCTGCGCGTGCTCGACGGTAACCGTCCACCGTGCATCGCGGCTTGACCATTCGGCCGACACGACTCGACAGTGATAAACGATGTGCTGGTCGATGTCGTAGGCCGCCGCGGTCTCCCTGACGTAGCGCAGGATCTCCGCGCCGCCGGCGATCGACTTCGGCGCCTGCCACGGGCGGAAAACATAGCCGAGCGTGAACATGTCGGAATCGGACCGGACGCCCGGATAGCGGAACAGGTCCCACGTGCCTCCGCTGGCGCCGCGGGCCTCAACGATCGCGAACGTGCTGCCTGGGGCGTGCTTGCGCAACTGGCAGGCAGCACCGATCCCTGACAGGCCGGCGCCCACGATCAGCACGTCGCTGTGCTCGAGTGCCTCACTC
>Ga0209881_1000128_pt1 | contig 21164 bp, 31 predicted proteins | sample PersoiDNA2013193_FD_185804 | JGI IMG/M metagenome (GOLD analysis project Ga0209881, IMG submission 185804) | Permafrost soil microbial communities from the Arctic, to analyse light accelerated degradation of dissolved organic matter (DOM) -... | ecosystem: Environmental > Terrestrial > Soil >... | reverse complement strand
CGATGCTGAGGTCCTCGGTGGCGAAGCGCCTGATCGCGTACTGGTTCGGGTCGGCGAAGCGGATCAGTTCCTCGATGGCGGGCCCGGGCAGTGGTTCCCCGGCTGGCGGCCCGGCCATCGGCTGCGGGGAGGTCAGCAGCGCGAGGATGCTGTTGCCGATCAGGTGGACCGAGTTCTCATAGCCTGCCCACAAGATCAGGAAGGCAACGGAGAGGAGTTCGTCCTCGCTGAGCTGGTCCTGTTCGTCTTTCGCCGCGATCATTGCCGATAGCAGGTCGTCGCCGGGGCTGGCGCGCCTGGCGGCGATGAGCCCGGCCAGCAGCCGCACTATCCCGCTGACCGCTTCCCTGCCGCGGGACGGCTCGCCTGGGCTGGGGGCGATCAGCGTGCTGGTCCACCGGCGGAAGTCGGCGCGAGGTTCGGCCGGCACGCCGAGCAGCTCGCCGATCACGGTGAGCGGCAACGGCGCGGCGAACTCTTCGATGAGGTCGCCGCGGCCGCGGTCGGCGATGGCACTGAGCAGCGCTCCGGCGTGCTCCTCGATCATCGGGCGCAGGCTTTGGACCCTGGCGGGAGTGAACGCCTTGGCCACGAGTTTGCGGAGGCGGGTGTGGTCGGGAGGGTCGAGGTTCAGCAGGTTGGCGTCCAGCGCGGGCGGCAGCGAGAAGCCCCGGTAGCCGCCGGGACGGGCGTGGTTCTTGCTCAGCGACAGACGCGGGTCGGCCAGCCCGGCGCGAACGTCGCCGTACCGGGTGACCACCCATACCTGAAGGCCGTCAGGGGTGGATGCCCGGTGCACCGGGCCGGCGTGGCGCCACCGGGCGTAGGAACTGTGCGGGTCGGCCATGAATGCCGGGTCGTTGGCCAGTTGCTCCGGGGCGTGCGACTGCGGGCTGAGGGGCAGGGAATTCACGTCTCTCCTTTGCGCGATACGCCGTTTCTGGCGCGATCGTGGCGGTACGTGGCGGTTGCCGCCGTGGCAAGTGCGGAACGGCTGAAGGCGACCGCGACCAGTCATTTCGCCGACCCCGGCAGTGCAGATCCGGACAGTGTCCTCATGCTCCTCAGTCACCTGCTCAACCTCCCCGCAACCTGGGGCAAGCTCGGGAGCATACTGCGGAGAATCCCGTGTAGGGCCCCGGCAACCACGAGAGGTTCGGCCGCTTGCGGTGAAACCACGGTTCCGTTCGGAAAACAAGAATCCTTTATCTCGAACGGACCGTGGCTTCTGCCCTCGGGCGCGGCGCGGCATGTTGTCATCGGCTGGCCGGCCTCGCGGGCGCGACCAGGCGCAGGGCCGCCACGGCGGCTCCGCAGCGCCCATTCCTCGAGCGCCAGGGGCCGTACGATTATAGGTCACCGCGGACGAGTTGATCGGCGTGCGCATCGACCTCACGGGTAAACCGGGAAACCCGGCTGACTCCAGTCGGCGGGCAAGGGCCAGCCAGGAGCGGAGATCAGTTGGCTCAGCTTGAACGCTCACAGCGATGCCGGACATGAGGCAAACCTGCCTGTCGGTCTAGTCCCGAAACAAGCAATTCGGCGGCTGGCGAACAGAACGCTAGACATTGCCTCATCTGTCTGTGGCGGCCCGGCGAGTGACTGACGGGGACGACCGTGACCGAAGAAGAACAGCTCGCCGCCGAGTTCGAGACCCATCGCCCCCATCTCCACGCGATGGCGTTCCGTGACCGGGCGGATCTGCCTCGACGCTCTGCGCAGGCGCGGGGGTGCGAGGCGAGCAGCAGCTCGAGCTCGGCGTCGAGATGAGGGAGGGCACGCGGCCCCGAGGGGACCGTTGTCGTGCGTGGCGCGAGCGAGGTCGCGGCCCGGGCAGGGATAGGGGCGCGCCCGGGCGCGCTGGCCCACCCGGTGCTCGTCGACGGCCTCCCGGGCGTTCTTATCACGGCGGGCGGGCAGCCGGTCACGGTCATGGCGTTAACGGTCGCGGACGGTGCCATCACCGCGATCCATGTAATGACCGACCCGGACTGGTTGGCCCAGGTCGTCCCTCGTGGGTCGCGTGACCGTGGGTGACACCGTGCCCGGCGGATGCGGGTATTCAGCGCGTCATGCCCGTAGGGTTGCGCCTCACGATGCAAACCGCTAAGTCGGCATCCCTCCAAATGTCGCCACGATCCGGCAGGTAGCATCAGCGCCGTGGACAGTGTTCGGTCACCTGCCTTCGTTGGCCGAGAAATCGAGCAGCGGTGGCTCGAGGAGGCGCTGGCGCAGCCAGCGACAAGGCTGGTGGTCATCGAGGGTGAGGCCGGTATCGGCAAATCCCGGTTCATCAAGGAGACCATTCAGGTGCCGGCGACCCGCGACGAGGTGCTGGTCCTGCGATGTCCCCCGATCAGCACACCATTCCCCTTGGGTGCGTTGGTCGATGCAGTCGGACGAATGTCCCCTCCCGGTGAGCGGCTTGGGCGCTTGGCTGGGACTCTCCGCCCGCTGCTCCCTGAGTGGTCGGACATTCTTCCCGAGCCGATGCCGCCGATGGAGAGCGCCGCGATGGAGCGGCAACGGCTCTTCCGGGCCCTTGAGGAGTTGCTGCGCACGCTGGGTGTCCGCACCGTGGTCGTTGACGACGTGCACTGGGCAGACGAGATCACCCATGAGTTTCTGCTTCATCTGGCAACCGTCGAGGTGGAAGCTCCGGTGCGGGTGGTTGAGGCTTGGCGGAGTGAGGAGCGACCGCCTCCCAAACTGGTCGCGCGGATCTCGCGCATCGCATCTGGCAGCACCGGACGCGTGATCCGGCTCGGCCCTCTCGACCTGACCACGACGGAGAGGTTTGTCGCGTCCATGCTGCCACGGCCTGGTGCTTCCCCGCGGATTGCTGGTCTGCTCCATCGTCGCGCCCAGGGTGTCCGCTCTTGCTGGAAGAACTGATCCGGACCCTGCCGTCCTCTCCGAGCCTGCTCCCGCCGCGCTGCTTGCCGCTGTGGCGGGCCTCGACCATCAGACGACAAGCGCAGCGGTCGATGAGCTTGTCGCCGAGCATCTGCTGAGTGTGCTTACCAACGGTGAGATCTCTTTCCGGCACGTCCTCGTCCTCGACGCGGTCGCGGAACACGTGCCTCTGCGGGAGCGATCTCGGCTCCATGCACGCGCGGCAACCGCCTTGAGCGCATTGTCGGCACCGCCCGTTGTCCAACTAGCCCGGCACCTGAAGGAGTCCGGAGATTCGCAGGGCTGGGCGCGATACGCGGAGAGGGTCGCCGACCTGGCACTAGGCGGCGCTGACGACTTCACGGCGGCGAGAATTCTGGTTGAGCTCGCGACCGCCACGATCCAGCGCCCCGCAGACCTGACCCGGATCGTGTCGAAGATCCCCTTCCCGGTATTTCGTAGCGTCGATCAATACCGCTTCATCGAGGACATCCTTCGGTCGGCCGCGCAGGACCAGACACTCTCGCGGCTGGACCAGGGCCGGGTCCGCTGGCAGCTGGCCCGTGTCCTGATCATGGCGGACCAGATGAGCGAGGCTGCCGAGGAGACCGAGCGGGCGGTCCCGCTGCTCGGTGGAGAACCGTTGCTCGCCGGGCAGGTGATGATCAGCCTGGTTCACCTGTCCTGGCCGAACTGGTCTCCGGCAACACGGGATGAATGGCTGCGCCGGGCATCGAGTCTCCTCTCTGACCGCGATCCTGCGTCCGAACTGCGTCTCGTCTCCGATCTTGCCACCGTTCTCCTTCGTTTCGGATCCGCCGAGGGCTGGACCGAAGCCGCCAAGATCCCGACGCGCGACGTCGAGGTCCGAGACCATCCGGCTAGCCGGCTAGGGCCAGAACTCGTGATGGAGGCCTCCGCCATCCTGGCCGAGCTCGCACTCGCGAAAGGCGAACCCGAGCAGGCCCTCGCCATCACCGAGGAACCGTTCTCCCTGATCGAGCGTACCGGGGTGTGGCTGTGGGGCGCCGACCTGGTGCCGACCCATGTCCGTAGTCTCCTCCTCACGAGACGGCTGGCGCGTGCGCGCGATGTCGTCGGGGAGAGATGGTGGCCAGCGTTGCCAGGACCCCTGCCGCCGCTGCCGAGGCGGCGCTGCTGAGCTGCCGCGCCATGCTGGCACGGGCCGACGATGACTTCGTCCGCGCGCACGAGCTTCACCACCGAGCCGCCGCCGCATGGCGGGGATTGCCCCGGCCGTACTACGCCTTGCGCGAGCTCGAGTCAGCGGCCTGGTGTCTGCTCGGCGTCGGCCGGGAGGAAGGAGTCGCGGAGCTCCGCGACGTCTTGCGGGGGTACTCCCGGCTGGGCGCAGTCGTCGACGGCGAGCGGGTCGTGGAGGCTCTGCGGTCGGCCGGGATCGACGCCCGTCTGCCAGGCAGACGGCGTGGCAGACCCGGGTACGGCGCTCACCTGTCCCCTCGCAAGCTCGGGGTGACCACCCGGGCCGAACTGGCCCGGGCCGCTGCCGATCTGTCCTGGGACGAGGACGACGGCTTACCTGTCAGAACGCGCCGATGCCGTTCGGCGAGCCGAGTCCGGTCGGGCCGTCGTACCCCTTGATCCCCTCGCAGAGGTAGAGGGCCGAGCAGGTTCCGTTCGCGCCTGCCGTCACGTCGTACAGCGAGCCCTTCGGCGCCGAGTACAAGCGCCGCACCGGGTTGTCGCTGATGTGACCGGCGCGGCCGAAGATGCCGGCGATGATGGGTGCCGAGACGCTGGTGCCGCCGACGACTGACCACCCCTGCAGCCCGTAGGCGTCGTAGACCGCGACACCGGTGTTCGGGTCTGCGACCGCCGACACGTCGGCAACCGTGCGGTTCTCGCAGTAGGAGTCCTTTTGCCAGTGGGGCTTGGGCACGAACCGCGAACAGCCGCTTCCGCCATCTGCCCATGCGGTCTCGGAGGCCCGAGTCCCGTCGGGATTCAAGGTCAGCGAGGTTCCGCCGACCGCCACGACGGTGTTGAAGGCCGCCGGGTAGGAGACCCCGTAACCCCCGTCACCACTGCTCGCCGTGATCGCGACACCAGGGTGGGTGTAGTACTTGCCCTGCGCGTAGAGCGCGCCTGCGGACTCGTCGCTGCCGTAGGAGTTGGAGACCACCTTGGCTCCGAGCCGGACCGCGGTGTTAACGGCAGCCCCCAGGTCATCAGGGCTCGCGGAGTTCGCGCCGACGTAGAGGATCTTGCAGTCCGGGCAGGCGGCCGAGACCATCTCGAGGTCGAGCATCTCCTCGACGCCCCAGTTCGGGTCGCCGCTTGGCAGGGTGGCGCCGCCGTCCTGGTTCACCTGGGTAATGTTGGCTGGCCCAAGACCGAACTGGCTGCGGTAGGTGTTAAGCGACTTCATCGCGGTGGGGTTCGCGTAGGTGTCCACGACCGCGACGGTCGTCGCCGCCGACCTGCCCGTAAGCCCGTATGCCGTCTGAATCTGGGTCGCTGAGAGGCCGTCCGCGTAGACGGCAGTGGTCAGCGGCTGCAGGGACTTGTTGGTGACGATCTGCGCGTCACAGGTGGCCGTGTTCGTCGCCGCGTCACCGCAGACCGCCGCCGCGTCGTGGGAGCCGCCCAGAATCGGGTGAGTCCGCCCAGCCGCCCCGGACGTCGTCACGCGCCGGGAGGCCGCGAGGTCAAGCGGCCCGTGAGCGTTCCGACCGCGCTGGGAGTTGGCGAACCGAGACGGGAACTGCGTGCCCCCCGGAGCGAGGAAGCCCGTGGGGCTGCCGTTCAGGGTGTAGACGTAGCCGGCGCCAGCGGGGTAACTGTCCGAAACCGTCGGCGCCCCCAGCAGCGAGGTCCGACCGTCCGCAGAAAGCGCGACGGAGGAGCCGGCTCCGGCGTGCTGGCCTCGGTCCAGGAACCTCCTTCGAGGCTTTAGGCATAGGCCAGACCGTTGCCGTGGTACGGGGCGTCGGCGACGAGCACCCTCCCATTGCCCGACAGCGCCACGCTCCCGCCGAACCGCTCGTGTGGCTGTCCGTTGGGACAGGTGAGCTTCGCGGTCTCGGTCCACATACCATCCTGTCGGCCGAAGGTGTAGACGGCGCCCTTATAGCTGGCCGCGCCCATGGCGCCGACCGCGAGCTCCGATCCATCGGCGGAAAGCGAGACTGACGACCCGAACCGTTCGTCGGGCGCTGACTCGGTGCCGATGATCTCGGTGGGGTCGGACCAGCCGTTCCCGTCCTTTGAGTAGACGAAGACCGAGCCGCGCAGCGTGGCCCTGAACTGATCGGCGACAGCGATCGTCGCGCCGTCGCCGGCGATCGAGACAGAGGCGCCGAGGTCATCGACTCTAAGACCAGGCACAGTGAGGGTGGCGCTTAGCTGCCATCCGCCCGTCCCCGCCAAGGTGAACACGTAAGCGCGGCCACCGTTTTGGGACGGCGCACCAGCAACGATCGTCTGGCCGTCCTTCGAGATGGCCACCGAGAACCCGATCTCCTGGTACCGCGTGCCGGGGACGCTCAGGACCGTCGGCTGCGTCCAGCCGTGACCTGTCTTGTCATAGACGTAGACCGCGCCGTTGTAGCCGTCCGCGTCGGGTGCGCCCATGACCGCCCGGCGCCCGTCCCCCGAGATCGCCGACGCCCAGCCGATCGTCGAGCCCTCGCCCGCATCGGCGGTCAAGGTCCTCCGGATCGCCCAGGCTGCGGCGGCGGCACGTGCGGGTGAGGACGAAGGCGGCCAGCGTGCAGCGCGCACAGGATCTCAGGCAAGCCGTCGTGGCGACAGCCGCGGCGCTCCTGGCCGTCAGCGCGCTGGGCTTCCTTATATGGGCGTTGGCATCATCAGTCGGAGACGTTCCGCCCGCCTAGGCTCACCCTGCCGCGGATCGGCACAGGTTCTCCGGTAGCGCTCCACCCGCCGGCGCCCGTTTGCACGTCGTCCTCGTAGCGGCCGATGAGCGTGAGGTCGGCGGGAAGCAGTCGGCCAACTTCCTGCGCGACCGCCGCGAACACCCCGCGCGATGGCTCGCCGCGGGCGACGAGCGTCGCCACCCGCGCAGCGCCGCCTGCGCGTACTTCCTGTGCGCCGCGCGCGCCTTGGCTGGCGGTGCGGCAAGCGCTGCACTACTGCAAGTCAGGGCAATTGCCCGATTAGGTCTCGGGTGCGTTCCTTGACGACGTTAAAGGCCGCCTCAGGTACGCCCGGATAACGACTGTGGTCAAGGGCCGCCAGCTCAGCCCACAGATTGTGGAGGGTTTCAGCTACGGCGAGCAACGCGCGTCGTCTTGGTATCGGCCAGTGGCCGGCCTCGGCAAGCAGGTCACCCACCGTGATGCTATCAATTGCCGACTTTCCGTTCACGTTCATCGCGAATGTTCGGTTGGCTGAAGTGTGATGCAAATGCATGGCTATATCGTAGGCGGGAGCAAGTGACGCATCCCCGTCAGAATTCCGGATAAAGGAAATATTCTTCGCATGAGCATCGGTGTTGCCGATCGCAAGGTTAAATGTGGTGAGAGCAAGCAATTTGTCCGGCTCGGAGCCGCCCGCACGCAGGACATCCGCGAGCTTCTGAAGTGATGGCAGGCTACGAGAGCGCTGAAATTTGCGATCGGGGTCGTCAGTGTTGATTCCGAGTGACTGCGCACCATCCTCCTGATGGACTCGATGAATGCGCCCCTCTGCGTCAACGGCTCTGTCATAGCGCGAGACGACGATGGCAAGCTGCCCGCCGAAGTCGATGAGTTCGGCTTTGATTGTGGTCAGCCCGAGTGCGCGTGCTAGATCGAGGCTGGCAACCTCGGTGTGAACAACGTCCCTGGCGTACGACTCCGCTGGGTGCGCCAGCTTCGCGATGTGCGTTGACGGGTAGCCATCCAGGCATCGCGCCCAGCCATCCGGAGTCCGCGATAGGACGATCTTGGGCTGTATGCCAGCCAGCGACGTCGACTGGAGCCGTTCTTCGTCGGGTGCGGCGAAGGCCGGGGCGCCGCCAGCAGCCTCGGTGAGCATCGCGCCGATTTGATTGTCATCCACAGGCTCGATAAAGCCGATTCGGTCAGGTTCAGGAGAACCTTGCTCGACAAAAACAAGTGCGCCTGCAGTGTCTTTGCCGTAAGCGCGGATCATTCCGAATACGTCATCCGAGGTAACCCCAGCGGCATGCGCATAGCGTTCGCGGGTGTTGCCCTCTGGCAGCAATCCCGCTAGAAACGCCCGGACTCTCAAATGATGAGGCTGCACCGATGGTCGGTCGATGGGCAACAGATGTGATACGAGTCGCCCGCCTTGGCCCCACCGCTCGTATGCGTCTTGGGACCACTGAAGCTGGATCTCACGACCGTGATCGGTGATCGTAGCTACCTGGGTTCCGTAGAGCCAAACGTCGAGGGACCTCCTTCCCGTCATCCGATCTGCTCCGCCCGCAGGCGCACCCCGAGAAGGCGCAGCATCTGGAACAAGCGTTCCGTGTAGAGGCCTGGTTTGCCGTTCTCGATCTCGCTGACATACCGCCGACTCACGCCGAGTTCCTCAGCGAGTGCCTCCTGCGTGAGACCGCGGTCCTCCCGGGTGCGCGCCAGGAACCGGCCAAGGTCTTCAGGTGTACGGACAGCAGCCCATGCATCAGTCATGACATCCTCCGCCTTGAGCGCCTTGAGCAAACTTCCTGCTCGTGTGAGGATATCGTAACACGCTCAGTCTGTGAGAATATCGTAACGGGCAAGACATGTGAGGATATCGTGACAACCGGCCGGTTTATCGACCGGAACGGAACCTTCTGCATGAGCCTCCAGCGACCGCCGTGATGCGCCGTGGTACGGAGGACGGGCCCGGTTCCCGCGCGCGCCATGCCATCGGGGAAAGAACCTACGTGACCTCCGAGGCGGAGGAACGGTGACGCCCGCATCCCAGGTCACATCGTCATTACCTACGACGATGTACACGGTGCCGTCTAGTTCGTTCCACCAGACTGGTGCGTGGGCGCAGGTGCCAACCTGGAGCGTGCGTCGTTGGACCCAGTCCGTCTTCTCGATGTCCGCGAGCTTCCAGAGTTCATCGGTGGTGGCCCAGATGTTCAGTTCCCGCGTCTCGCCTTGCAGCTTGACCACTCCAGGGGTATCGACATCATTGCGAGCCTCGACGGTCACGTTCACCATGGCCTGATACTGGCAGCAACGACGACGCGGGCCAAGCCGAACGCGCGCGGACCTGGACGGCCGGGCACGCAACGGGCACGAAACCCCGACGGTAAGCCTTAAAACGTTCGAAATATGCGGCTGAGCTGCTGGAGCGGGTGATGAGAATCGAACCCGCATGACCAGCCGGGGAGGTTGAACCGCAACCCACCCTCTCGCGTGAACGAAAGCCCGTCACCGCAAGGGATGTAGCATCGGCACCCCCCTCGCCGAAGAGTGGCTCGGGTAGAAATTTGGGTAGAAAATTTGACCCGCCGGGAAACCGTGGAGCCCGATGGCGCGAAGTGGCGGCGATCCCGGGCGCTGGGGTACGGTGATCTGCCGCTACGGGAACGCAGAGCTTGAGTGGAGCCGCGCCCGCGCTCGTTCTGGCCGGTCATGATCTTGCGTTGTCTGGCGATCTCGGCGTCCTGGTCAGCGATCTCAGCGTCTTGAACGGCGATGTGGTGGGCTTGGGATGGCTTGTCGGCCTTGAGGTCGGCGACCTGCCTGAGCAGTTCCGCGACGGTCGGAGCGGGCGTGTCGGCTGCCCCGGGGATTGGGCCGTCGTCCGCGTCTCGCGCGTAGGTTGCTGGTCTGGCCGCGCCGGGGTTGTGCGCCTGGTTCGGCCGTGGCGTCCGCCTGGTCGGCGGTGGAGCGCTGCGGCGTACGCGGCGTCCACGTTCTGCCGGTTGCGTCAGTGCGCTCCTTGTTTCGTCGGGAGCCGCAACGGCGCACGTTTGGGCCAGCCACCGGCTCAGAAGCGGCCATAGGCCGCAGTGTGCCAGACAGCGACACAATTGATTACAGAAGGTTATCTTGCGTCTTTCCTTGGACGCTGAATCGTGCTGCAATGTTCGGTGGGTCACGTATTCGTGTCCGAACGGGTACAAAGTGCGAGTGAGGTGCGGTGGCGGGTAGCCGCTCCGGGACCGGTTCATGGAAGTCTCGGCCGCCATCGCGTCCGCGGCAGGCACCAACGATGCCCGTACGATCAGTGCGCTCACTCACCAGATCCTGCAGGCCTTGCATGTGTGGGAGGTTGAGCAGGGGCCCGATGGGCGGGACTGGCGGGCTGAACTCGAGGGTCTGGCGGATCTGGCGGAGGAGGCGGGGAAGACACCCGTGGACATCATGGGCTGCCTCCGGGTCCTTGCCGTGCAGTTCGGGCCGCGCTCGGGCAACGTCAACGCCGATCACGTGCGCGAGCAGCTGGCCCGGTTCGAGATTTACTTGTCTCCAGAGACCACCGGCGTAAGGCGTAGCGCGGCATATAACACCACCATCAACGCGAGGGATCACAGCACCGTGTTCAACGCTCGCATCCAGCACTTTGGCCCGGTCAACATCAACAGCACGCCGCCTGCCCAGGGCGAGGAAAGCGGAGCATCGTGACAGTGCCCGACCCCGGCTGGACTGTCAACCTAGCGGGTCAGGCCACCGGTTTCGTTGCGAACATCCAGGCTTTCTACCATGGCAAAGACTTCGTCGAAGTCAGCGAGGTACCGCAAGGAGATCTGGCGGCATGCGCGGAGGGCAGGTTCGTGCCACCGGGCGGGCCGTGGGAAGGCGCCGTCGGCAAGCTTGGGCTCATCCTGACCGGCCTGCGCGGGACCGGGCGGCGGACCGCAGCACTGCGCCTGCTGAACGGGATCAGCGTCGGCGGGCCCATCTACGAGCTTGTGCCGACGTGGGAGCAGCCCAGCACAGGCATCCTCCCTCCTCTGCGTGGAGCCCGGTGCCTCCTTGACCTGTCGGAGCCAACGGAGAAGCCGCCCTCGGCTGACTTCGGGAAGAAGCTGCTGGACTGGGCCAAGCAGAACAACCTCGTCCTGGTCGCTATCGCCGCGGACGAGACGGGTGCAGACCGCTGGGCTGGCAGCGCGGGGAACACAGCAGTCCCACTCCAGTCACCCAATGCCCGCCAGCTTGCAGCCAGCGAACTCGGCCTCACGGAGGCAGGGAAACAGCGGGCCGCGATCCTCGATGACCCCGCGTTCACTGACATCTGGCAGTCCGCCCCCAAGGCTGCAGATGTGCGCCGCCTTGTGGAGCTAATCACCGAGAAGCCGTTCCGGAGTCCGGAGCAGATCGCCAACGAGTACCGCGGGTGGCGCAAGTGGATCGCTGGCAAGCTCTCGGAAAAGAAGATCGGCCCGCGGACCTTGATGTGGGCGGCGGCGTTCTGCGACGGCGGACAGCGCGGATCTGTGCTGCGGATGTCAGAAGATTTGCGCCGCAGGCTGAAAGAAGACCGGGGGCCCGCCGCCGTTCTGAGCGACGACCCCGCGTCGAGGCGGCTTACGGACGCGGAGCTAGATCCGGAGAGTGACCGGGCGCTGTTCGACTCCAGCCTCCACGGCATCGCGGAAGCACTCAGGGTATACCTCTGGCGCGAATTCGAGGACCCGCCCCTCCGTGCTCTCCTCACGGAATGGCTCATCGGCCAACTCGGGGAACTCCCGCCTGATGACACCGAGCGCCTCGCGCGAGGCGTTCTTGACATCGTCGTCCGCTTCCGCGACGACACCCTGCTACGCGGGGCGCGCGACAAGCTCACCGGCGGAAAGCAACCGATCGCCGCGCGGCTGCTGTCCAAGGCGGCGGTCGACCCGCAGTTCGGGGCGCACGTGCGGTCCAGCCTCTACAACTGGGCGAAGGACTCCCGGTCCCAGGCGGACCTGGTCGCTACGGTGTGCGGCGGTGAGTTCGGGGAAAAACTGCCGGGCCTGGCACTTGTTCGGCTCGGCTGGGCAGCGCAAAATTCGGGGCCGGATAGCAAGGCGCTGACCGACGCCCTCGTGTCCATCGCGGCCCGCCATCCAGCAGCTGTCCTGGAGAGCATAGCCAAGTGGCTCGACGACAAGGACCGCGCAACTGCCGGCATCAACGCATTCCTCGCGCTGGCCTCCAAGAGCACCGGCGCGGCCCTGCTCTGCGACAGGGCAGACTCTGCCACCGGACGAGCCGGCTTCCGAGACCGCCTGATCTACTGGTTCCAGCGCGCTGCCGCTGAAAGTGACACCAGCTACCAGGCCACCATCTCCGTTTACCAGGCGTGGCAGAAGCTCTCCGATGACAACGTGATCAGCTCACGGATCGCGATCCCTGTGCTGGGGCGGGGGATCGAGCCGGCACTCGGGAAGAACCCGATGCGCCCCTGCCGCTACGGGCAGCCGAGGCGGCAGCGCTGGACGGGGTATACAAGATCGCCAAGAAGGAAACAGAGAAGTTCGCCCCGGAATCCGCGTTCCACGCAGAGCAGGCAAGCGCAATTACCCTCACAAAGTGGCAGCCACTCCAGAACTCACCGGTCGAGGTCAGGGCTGTGCTGACCCTGGACCTCACCAGCGAGGACGCGGCCAAGGCCGAGAGATTCACCGAGTCCCTGCGCGCGGCGCGCCTTGATGATGCGCTGGCAAGGGAACACATCGAGTTCGTGCGAGAGGTAGCGCTCAAGGATGAGGAGAGCGCCCGCCTGTGGTGGCTGCATTGCAACCTCAGCGGACAAACCCCAGACACCTCCTGGACCGTCTTCACCGAACATAGTCCGCCCGCTCGTCCGTATCGCGGACGAGAAAGACCCGGTGACCCGCCTTGCCCGAACCCTGCTCACGATGAACGACTACTACCAAGCGGATCCCGGACGGTTGCATAACCTGGCGGACTTCATGGCATTCGCGGCCGCGAAGGTGAGCGACGATGAGATTGCCAGAACGGCAGCAACGTTGCACCAGGCAGGTCGGTCAGGCGCGAATGGGGCGGTCTCTGCCGACCCGTGACGTCGTCAGGGAATGGTCCGGCAGCGCTCTGTACGACCTCGACGGCCCAGGCAGGATAGTTGACCTGTACCGCGCCGTGCCGATCGAGGTAGCCAGCCCTCGGGGCCTGTGCATACCTGCACGCCGCAGTGCTGCGGCGGCTGTGGGCGATGCCGTGGCTTCCTTCTCAGTTGAGACGGGCGCGGGAGCAGAAGTTCCCGGTGCTGACCGAGATCAGCCGTGTCACCGCCACCGTGTAGGGGCCAGTTGAACCGGTGGCCGCAAGGTCAGGCGGTGTCGTGGATGTTGTGCTCGGCCATGCCGGGGGCATGCCGGGCGACAGTGCGGTAGTCGGCGTCGTCGTGAAGGACGGTCATGCCGTGGTGGGCGGCGGTCGCGGCGATGATGAGGTCGACCGCCGAGGCGCTACCGTGGTGACCCGTGCGGGCCATCTGGTACTGGACGCTGGACACCCACCGCCCCGCGGTCTTCGGCACGGCCACATCCGGGTACAAATCGCTGAACATCTCCGTGATCTCGTCGTACTCGGCGGCGTCACGCGCGCTGTACAGGAATTCCGCACGCTGCGGGTAGCAACTCCCGATCGCCTCGGCGTCGATCGCGTCGTACCAGGCCTCCTGCAGCTTCGGGTCACGCAGCAGCCGCACCAAGCCGGAAGTGTCGAGCAGGTAGATCACCGGGCGTCCTTCTCGGCCTGGTGCAGCCGCTCCGCGTCCTCGACTGCCCCCCAGTGCCGCGCACGCTCAAAATGCCGACCGATCCGGGCAGCCCGCTCCTGCCTCTCCGCGTAGTACCGCAGGGCAAGGTTGACGGCGTCCTTCTTCGTCCTCGCCCTGGACAGCGCCATCGCGCGGTCCAGGGCGTCATCATCGATGTCGATCTGGGTCACTGCCATCAGGCACCTCCTGCGATATTGTCTATCCACAAAACATCATACAGCACCAACATGGCGCGCTCGCGAGTCGCCGGCTGAGGCGGTAACCGAGGCGCAGACCTGAAGGAAGGGCGGCACAGGCGTCTTGGGTGTCCCTCATCCGTTCGCTCGTCGGGTTCAAGGTCCTGGCGAATGTCCATGGAGCTGCGGCGGCCGGGGCCCGCCGCAGTTGCTGCATCCTCTGGCCGTCCTCTGGCCGGAATCGAACCCGCATGACCAGCCCGGAGGCCGGGGCGCGGCTCTCAAGGCGGGCCGTGGACGTGCGGCGGTGTAGCGGAAGCGAAGGCTCGGGCTCCGGTTTGGCAGGCTTGTTGGGTAGAAAGTTGGTAGAAAGAAGTGGTCCACGACGCGCTACGACATTCCAAGCTGCGAGCGAATTACGTATTCGAACAGTAGAAATGAAGATCCGTGCAAGCCGTACAAGATAAATAGGTATGCACTCGAATATGAGGACTGAAAATCTCTCTGGCTAGGTAAGTCGTGGAGCGGGTGACGGGAATCGAACCCGCATGACCAGCTTGGAAGTTCGGTTCCCCGGCCTGGCGGCTGACCTGCGCGAACGCCCGTCCTGGTTATCGGCGGGGGAGTGTCCGTTAGTGACCGTGATTGTCCCCTGGTCACCCTGGCGTATGGCACGTATGTGGCACGCGCCAGGGTGCTCATCACGGTCGCCGACCTGATGGTCTTAGGCCTGCGCGCCCACGCACTCGCCAGCCTGTCGGTTCATCCCGCCGCCGTCGCGATCTTGAACCCTACTTCGCTGGATACACGCGCTTCGTGCTCGGCTGGCTCAAGCGGTCTTCTTGACGAAGCCTTGAGGGGATCGGCTCCGACTTCGCTTCGGTGCCCGTCGCCTGGTACTCGATGTCGTTCGCCCCCGTGGAGCCACCGCCCGCGTAACTCGGTGCAGCAGGGAACTTGGCCACCGCTAGAGGTGATGGGTTTCCCGAAAGAACTTCACCCGGTCGACCGCAGCCCGGCCTACGGCGAGGAAACTGGGAAGGGGATTCCCGCCGATGGCGGCAACCGTCGCGTTTAGGGCTTCAGGAGCAGGGATTTCCTGATCACGTGCGCGCATCTCGGCCAGGTAGATTTCCTTGATTTGTTCATGGCTCTTGCCCGCCGCCTGGGCCTTGGCCGCGTTGAACGCCTCTCGGCGAGCTTGTTGGCGCTTACGGGCTATGTCCCACATGTCTTCCGTCAGATCAACGCCTGCCTGTTCCCATGCGGTGCGCTCGGCCTCTGCTCCGGGACAGGTGCACGAGTCGTGCCAAGTCCTAGCTGGGGCGCTTGCTAGCCAGGAAACCATCCGCTCGTCGTCGGTTACCGGGCACGATGCGTGACAGTCGCAGGCACAGAGGCCAGCGCCGAGTTCGGGCCGCAGCCTGCTGAGGTTGAATCCCCCGCCGAACCCGAACAGGTGCGGGCACTCAGCATGCCGCCCGCGGAGACAGGCGGGGGTCCGCATCGTCTCGCGGATCGCATCCAAGTGACGCTTGAACATGTCTCAGTCTAAGCCGCTGACTTAGGGCGACGGTGAGCACTCACCGCCAGACCGGCCCGCCGCGCCGCGCCGGGTCGGCCCCCAATGCCAGCGGCTTTAAGGCGAAACGGTTGAGCGTCGGTTCCGCTCCTGGTTGCGCTGTGTGATCGTTGCTGGCCGCAGGCTTGTTGTTCAGGTTTCCTGCGAGACGGGCGAGGCTCCGGATAGAAGAGGGATTGTCTAGACCAACTCTTCTCAGCCGGAGCCTCGCGTGCCTTCTTACCCTGTCCCGTCGTGTGCCGTGCCCGTTTCCGCGGGGATGATCGTCGCGGTGCCGCTGGAGCTGCTGGCGTCGCCGCTGAAGAACGGCAGGAATCTCGGGGACGCGGACCGGTCCGCGCTGGTCATCGGGGGCACGGGGAAGATCGGCACGGGCGGGACCGTGGTGTACTGCAAGGTGGTCGCGGTCGCGGAGGCGCAGGTCAACAGGGACGGGCAGGTCCGGGCGAAGGGCAGCCCGGTGCATCACGCGACGCTGGGGCCGCTGGAGGAGAAGGCCGGGCCGGGTGCCGCCGGCACGATCGCCGGGCGGGCGCCGCTGGGCGCCCGGTTCGTGAAGGGGGAACGGGAAAGGCTGCTGGCCAGGGCGTTCATGATCCGGGTGATCGTGCTCATGACGCTGATGCCGGAAGCCCGGATAGGGGACGTGATCGCCGCCCTCGCCGGGGACCTGGCGCTGGTCCCGTGGGCGCGGCCGTGGCGGCCGGCGTCGGGTCGGGCGGCCGGGGACTGGCGGAACGCGCTCGGCCCGGTCCCCCTGGAGGAACTGCGGGACCTGGTGCTGGGATCGGCCTGGCGGGAGCACGCCGGCGGGGGCTGCCCCGGTGCGGTGACCATCGGGAGGGATGATGCGAAGGCGGCGAGGCCTTCGCATCATCCCGCTGCCGCGGTTTAACAAGGGTTCCGATCCAGGATCGTACGGAAATCCTCGTACCTGTAGTTCGCTGTTGGCGCACCAGAACTGGTGACGCTCGGGTAGGGGAGCGCGAGCGGGGTTGTGCCGAACTCGGCCGTTGAGGAACCGCCGAACGTGCGGGTGGTGCCAGGGATCCCGGCGCCGCCCTCCTGCCAGTCGCAGCCGCCGAACGCGCGACCGGTCGTGAAGAAGGGATAGAACTTCGCGCCGGGCGGCGGATTGACGCAGTCCGCGCCCGTCGAGGGGTCGCAGTACGGTCCTGGGCCACCGAGATTGGAGTACTCGATCCGGGGCATGTCGGCCTCGAACGCGACCGTTGAGTAACGTTCGCGTCCGTTGAAGACCGGGCTGGTGAATGTGATCGGCTGCGCGGTCAGCGTCGCCGACGTGGTGCCTGGCCAGTCCTTCAGGTAAGGGGGCCCGTCGAAGTCGTTATCGGCCCCGACGCAGCCGCTGATCGGGTACAGCGTCGACTGGCTCGCCGCGAAGCAGGCGTAGTCATCATTGACAGCATTCGCCGCGTCTCCTGGATCCGAGGCGTTGCAGTTCCCTGTCGTGGTGTCCACGGAGGAGCAGTACTCGAAGTGGCCGATCTCGTCCGCGAAGCCCACGTTGTAGGAATGCGCCGCCCACGGGACCCGGGTATCCGGTGACGAGGTGGAGTACATCGGATGGAAGGCGTACGGAGTCTCCGAGCAGGTCGTGGCCTTGGGCTGGTAATCAATCTGCCCGAAGCCGTTGACCACGGACGCGGTCATCGAGCCCTGGGCGCCCGTGGTGCGGTCATCGATGACCACACGGAACCCGGCCTGGGTGTCCTGCATGTGGAGGGCGATCCTGTCTCCGGAGCCCATGAACAGGTCTTTGGCCGCATCGGGCGTATAAGTGGCCGCGGTGGCGGCCAGCGGATTGGCCGGCGCCTGCGCGACGCCGTTCTTGGTGATGAACGCGAAGTTCACATACTCGGCGCCGACCGTGTTCAGGCAGGCTGTGTTGTTGGTGACGTTCGCTGGATTAGAGCTATAGCTGTCGATATTGAGCGCCGCGCACCACTGGGTCGCCGCGCAGCTCACTCCCGCCGGCCACGGTGCCCACCCGGGCGGGTAGAACTGCATCTCCATGAACGCGGTGCCCGGGTGTTTGCCTATGTAATTCGGGGAGGCTGGGTTTGGGCTGTTATAGATGTTGCGGTCAGTGTCAGGTGCACACTTTTTGGTGTAATTCGGAAAAGATTCCGAGTCGCACATCGCCATTCCGAACCAGAACGCCGGGTGCAACTCGAAGTTTGCCGTCCCGCCCGTCCCGTTCTGCTTCGGCGGCGTCTGCGGCTCTGCGGGAAGCCGCAGGGCGTAGGTGTCGTTGTTCCCGGATCCCTGGCGATCGCTGTAGAACAGCATCGCTGGCTCGTCATGGCCGACATAGGCGCCATCCCAGCCCGATGGCGGGTATGCGTTGGACACGTCCGTGCAGTCAGCCCCATGGGAGTTGTAACCGCTGCACAAACCCCAATCCAGCGGGTTGGCGGCGGAACTGGCGGCGTGCGCGGTCGTCGTGACTGCCGGGATTATCCCCGCTAGGAGAGCGGTTGCTGAGGCTGCGATCGTGACACGCCATCGTCTCCACCGCATTTCGATCATCTCCCTTTGTGAGTGTGCGCTGCACGGTTCGATATAGCGATGGGCTAATTTACATCCGTGACGATAGTTTTTAAAGAGGTTGCTGTATGTAACCGGTAATTGCGCAGCACAGAGCGGCAAGGTCAAGCGCTTCATCCTGCGGCGGCGCCACCAGTCCATGTCGCCGGCCACGTGCCTGACCCGGTTGGTAGGAAAACCGCATGGGCGTCATAGTCTTACCGGCTTGCCCGAAGCCGTCCCGGGCTCCCTCGGCCAGCGGATCTTGACCTGCTCACCCCGGACGATGTGTGCTCCCCTGCTCAAGGTCAGGAAAAGCTGGTTCTACGACGCCGTCGAGTCGGGTGCCATCGAGGCGATCCGGCTGGGGAAGCAGCTGGCCTGGCGGATCGAGTACGGCGACCGGCCCGACTCCTCCAGCGCGGTGAAGTAGCTGCGGGCCGCGGTACGGTTCATCTCCGCCAGGCGGACCTTGCCGAGGAAAGGGATGACGTGCAGCCGCAGCGTGCCGGAGTAGGTGCCCTTCGTGTTCCCCTCACGGGCGCGTACTCCTCGATGGTCCGCGTCGCGCGGGTCACCGGGTCCAGGCCGCCCGGCCGTCCGCGTCCTTGTAGAAGCCCTGGTAGCGGGCACCTTTCGAACTCTCGCGACGCTCGGCGTACGCCATGTCTGCCTCTGATTCTGGGTAGAAATTTGAGTAGACGGACGTGGTGCCACTAGACACCGCTGCCAAGCATACACCAGCTCGAATTATCTCCCTGAACAGGAAAAACATGCCAGTAGACGACGCTGGACGGCGTCAAACTGCTCGCCGATGACGAGTGTTCGAACGGGATTTTGAGAAAGCACTAATGATCAGGGAATTAAGAGAGCGGGTCCACAGTGGCTAGCCGTGCCGCCGACGCCTCTGATCTTGAACTAGACTAAGTCTAGTCTTACAATGAAGGCATGACAACGACTGTAAACATACACGAGGCCAAGACGCACCTGTCTCGGCTGCTTGAGCAAGTCGCCGCTGGTGAGCGCGTAGTGATCTCCAAGGCCGGCACGCCGATCGCGGACCTCGTACCCCACCAGTCGGCAAGCGTGACATTCGGCGGTCTCAAGGGCGAGGTCGCCTACACAGACGACGCGTTCGATGTAGACCCCGACATCCAGGAGATGTTCTACGGCGATGCTGCTTCTTGACAGCCAGGCCCTGCTGTGGATGCTGGATGACAGCCCTCGGCTGGGGCCGCAGGCACGGCAGGCCATAACCTCCGCGCAGGGCGTGCACGTCTCGGCGGCAACAGTATGGGAACTGACGATCAAGAGCATGCTCGGCAAGCTGACCGTGCCGCACGACCTCAGCCAGAAGCTTCCGGGGCAGGGCGTGGAACTGCTCAGCGTCACCGCCGAGCACGCCGAGGCGATCCGCGAGTTTCCCGAACTGATCCGGCATGACCCGTTCGACCGCCTCATAGTCGCGCAAGCATCCCGCGCCGGGCTCCAGCTCCTTACCGCCGACCATGTGCTGCTCGATCTGCACCGCGATTTCATCATCGACGCATCGCGCTAGCCGCCGGTAGGAGCTCCTCCGTGTTCAGTCAGTGTCGCAGCCCGGCGGTCATCCACCCCGGCTGCTTCCTCGACCGTGCCTCAACGGCAATTCGCGGTGGCTTCTGCTCTCAGCCATCGCGCGGTTAGTACGGCCCTCGGCCGCACAGCGCGCCGAAGAAGCCCTTGACGCCGCGCGAAAGCACGATCCCGAGTGATCTGGCCCGAGAGTGGTGGACGGGCCTGATCCAGCGACTGCCCGGTGCTTCAAAAGTGGTTCTCACAAGCGAGAGCGGGTGACGGGAATCGAACCCGCATGACCAGCTTGGAAGACTCCGCCCGCCTGCCGCACAAGCTACTCGCGAACCCCCTGAAGCACAAGGCATTTGATGGTTCGCTCTCGGGTCCGAGAGACAGTTTGGGTAGAAATTTGGGTAGAAAATCCGGGTTGCGTGGAAAGAGTGGCGACCAGTGGAGCCTGATGCTCGGGAGTGGGCGATAAGCGGCCTGAGTCGTGGGGAGGCCGCTTTACCGCTGGCTGGCCCCGTCGGCGTGTCACGTGATCAGGTCGCGATAGCGGATCCCGTCCTCGACTGGATCGGGCGGAGCGTGCTCTCCATGGCTGGGGACCCCACCAGGGGAGGATGGGCCATCGCGATGCCGAACCCGTCCCACGCGCAGCGCGAGTCCGGTATCCGTCACCGGGACCGCATACATCGGCCGCACCGTTCCGCGAAGAAGTCTGCGGGCGGCTGGTGAGCGTCGGCGTTGATCGGCTGCTCAGCCTTCATAGTCGCGAGTCTTACTCAAGGCGCGCAGTCCCGGAAGTAACCCTGCGGATATACATCTCGATCCAGATCGCCGCGGGGTCACGGCAACCCGCTGGGTCAGGGGTTTGGAATCGCCGTCGTCACTGTGCCATCAACGGCCATCCACCAGAGTTCGATTTCGCATTTCCGGAGCTGCCTCGCGGTATCACGGAAAAGCGCGCGGTATCTCGGGAATTCTGGCAGCGCGACCACCGAGCGTGCCTCCGGCATCTTCGTTCTGGTGATCATCGCGGCAGGGATCGCGCGACCGTACCAGCCCTTGGCCTGCGTGCTGGGTTGCGCCCGCTTCTGCTCGCCTGCCCGGCGCGGATCGGCGTAACCCTGGCAGGGGAAGCTTTACACCTCGATGGCAACCGTTTCAGCGTTCCTGGTTGCGACCACGTCGATTCCGCGTTCACGCGTGGCCGTGTCAGCCGAGCGCACGATGTGCCAGCCTGCACTGGCCAGGTGCTCGATGAGCATCGCCTGCACCCGTGCCTCCGTGTGCCAGTCGCCTTCACTGTGAGCAGGTTCGGTCACTGGAGAGGGGGCACTCTCGCCGCTGTCCGCGCCTCCGCCAGGGGTCTTCGCCGCGTGCCGCCGCGTGATATCGACGATCTCGAAGTCCAGCGCGACGAAGTGCCGCCGCGCCGCTTCTGTGGTGAACTCTCGTCGCGTGACGGTCGCCGCTGTGGGGATGAGCGACCCGGCGGAAGCGCTGAGCCTCGGCAGGAGAAGGGAGTTTCGAGTTTGCCGGTTCCGGACGTTTTGGACGGCAGGGCCCGGCCCGCCTGCTGCCTATGTGCTGATGGGATGCTGGCCGTCGGCCTTGAGTACCTGGTTCAGTGGCGCGAGGTCGTAGATGCTGGCGGGGTTGGTGGCGGGCTTGAGCAGGCCGGCGGCGGTGGCGTTGGTCGCTTCGGTGAGCAG
>Ga0209881_1000127_pt1 | contig 21348 bp, 16 predicted proteins | sample PersoiDNA2013193_FD_185804 | JGI IMG/M metagenome (GOLD analysis project Ga0209881, IMG submission 185804) | Permafrost soil microbial communities from the Arctic, to analyse light accelerated degradation of dissolved organic matter (DOM) -... | ecosystem: Environmental > Terrestrial > Soil >... | reverse complement strand
GGCGTAACGCAGCCCCACCCCCAGGCGTAACACCCGCCTCGGACGTAACATCAGCCTCAGATGTCTAAAATGCCCGCCGGCGACCTGCCCCGGCGGGCATCACTTTTGGATAACAGCAAGAAGCCTTGTGTTACCAGCCAAAGATCGTGGAGACTTTTTTCCTGGTGGTAGATAAGCGTGCTCTGCGCACGCTTATCTACCAAGATCTTTCAGCCCGCCGGTCAAACGGCGGTGAAGCGCAGGCCCAGGCCCGAGCGGCGGATGACCGCGAAGAACCACAGCACGCAGACCCCGGCGCCGAAGAGCGTCAGGCAGACGGTGACCACCGAGGACAGCAGCATGAAGAGCCGGAACGGCTCGGTGACCATCATGACCGCCATGCCGAGCGTGAGCAGCAGGAAGAGCCCCGCCCAGAACCAGGTGGCGCCCTGGAAGAACCGGTGCAGCCCCGGGTGGTGCGCCTCGGGCTGCTTGAAGGCGACCATGTCCTCGGCGATCTGCGCGACGAGCGGCTTGCCAGTCGACGCGGTCCGCGCGAACACGACGCACATGGCCAGGTTGCCGATCGGGAACTGGAGCAGGAACATCCACATGGAGCCGGTGCTGATCGCGACCGCGGTCTGGATGGTGAGCACCAGCGCGGAGATCATCAGCAGCGAGGTGACCGATCCCGACACGATCCTGCGGAGCGCGATGAGCAGCCAGACGACGGCCGTGCCCGCGAGCAGCCCCGCGTCAGGACTGACCAGATCGGTGACCGTGATGTAGGTGCCGAACGGCAGCCCCACCGACTCCGCCATGCTCCACGCGGTCGTGCGCAGCAGGCGCAGGGGATGCGGGAGCTCGAGATGTTCAGTGGGGGCGGGCATGGCGATGAGCATACGTGCCGCCGATGTCCCCCGGAGGCTCATTCGGGTACGCCGGCGTGTCGGATTTGGGCGCTCCGCCCGGCTGACTTGCGTTGTCTTCACGTTTATTACAACGCGATGAACGATGGCACGGTTCGATGTGATCATGAACAATTTGTTATGAACTGAACGCTTAACGTGGCCATGCTGTCGCTCTCCCTGCGGGCGGAGGCGGTCGCGCGGACACTAGAGTGGGAGCGCACGGATGGCCCGGAGAAGCACGGATGGCCCGGAGAAAGGGTGTGTGCTGTGACTGCTGTTGTCTCCCGGGGGGACGACCCCCCGTACCCCCCGGGGCGTGCACGATGAAGGGCAAAGATATCGAGCACGCGGTGCCCGCGAGCGTCGCGTCCCGCCTGATCGGTTTTGACGTCGAGCGCAAGCGCGGGGCGCTGCCAGCGCTGGTCGCCGACTCCCTTGATGAGGTTCTCGCCGCCCGCACCGCGCAGTCGGGCAGGGCCGTCCTGGACGTCGTCGACGTCGGCGCGGGTACCGGCGGCTTCGCGGTGCGGCTCGCGGCACTCGGGCACCAGGTCACGGTGGTCGACCCGAGCCCCGACGCGCTTGCGGCCGCCCAATGGCGGGCTACCGAGCTCGGGGTGACGCTGACCGCCGTGCAGGGCGAGGGGGCCGATCTGGCCGGCCTGGTCGGGGAGAGCGCCGCCGATCTCGTGGTCTGCCACAACGTGCTCGAGTACGTGGACTCGCCGCCGGACGCGATGGCGGCCATCGCCCGGGTGCTCCGGCCGGGCGGCACGGTCAGCGTGCTCGCCGCCAACGTGGTGGCGGCGGTGCTGCAGCGCGCGCTCGCCGGCCGGTACGAGCAGGCGCGCCTGCTGCTCGCCGCCGACGGCGATCCAGGCGACGCCGCGGGAATGACAGAGCCGCGGCGGTTTACCCTGGCCGGGCTCACGGCGCTGATTGAGGGCGCCGGGCTGCGCCCCGGCGCGGCGCACGGCATCCGGGTCTTCGCCGGCCTGCTGCCTGGCGCGGGATCGGAACCCGCAACGGTCGCCGCCCTGCGCGACCTGGAAGAGGCGGCCGCGAGCTACCCGGCCCTGCGTGACATAGCCGCCAGGCTGCACATCCTGGCCCACCGCTAGCCAGGTGCTGCCTGACGACGAAGGCTGCCGCATGCTGCACGTCGACATGGACGCCTTCTACGCGAGCGTGGAGCTGAGGGACCGGCCAGACCTGCACGGCAGGCCGGTGGTGGTCGGCGGGCTCGGGCCGCGCAGCGTGGTGCTGTCGGCGACCTACGAGGCACGGGCGTTCGGCGTCCGGTCGGCGATGCCGGTCGGCCGGGCGAGGAGACTGTGCCCGCAGGCGGTCTTCATCGCGCCGAGGCACCGGCTGTACGGCGAGGTATCGCGGGAGGTCATGGCGATCTTCCGTGCGGTCACGCCCGACGTGGAGCCGCTCTCGCTCGACGAGGCGTTCCTCGACGTCTCCGGCGCGCGGCGCAGGCTCGGGCCGCCGCGCGCGATAGCGGAGCTGATCCGCGCGCAGGTGCGCGAGCAGCAGTCCATCACCTGCTCGGTCGGGGTGGCGCCGGTCAAGTTCGTGGCCAAGATCGCGTCGGCGCGCTGCAAGCCGGACGGCCTGCTCGTGGTCCCCGCCGTCGGCGTGCTCGATTTCCTGCACCCGCTGCCTGTTGGCGCGCTCTGGGGAGTGGGCGACCACGCCGAGCAGGTCCTCGCCAGGCTCGGCCTGCGGACCGTGGGTGACATAGCACACATTCCGCAGGCCACCTTGCAACGCGAGCTCGGCGCCGCGGCGGGCGAGCATCTGTGGGCGCTCGCCTGGGGCAGGGACGCGCGCCCCGTGGTCACCAAGCGCGAGGAGAAGAGCGTGGGCGCGGAGGAGACGTTCCCCGTCGACGTCGATGATCCCGAGGTGATCCGCAGGGAGCTGCTGCGGCTGTCCGGCCGCACGGCGCAGGGGCTGCGCGGCGCCGGATGCGTCGCGCGGACCGTGTCGGTCAAGCTCCGGCTCGCGAGCTTCCGGACTATCACCAGGTCGCGGACGCTCGCCGAGCCCACGGACGTGGCGCGGGAGATCTACGCGATCGCGTGCGCGCTCTACGAGGGAGCCGGTCTTGACGGCGGGGCGCGGCTGCGGCTCGTCGGCGTCCGCGCCGCGGGGCTGCGGCCGGCGGCGGGATCTTCGCGCCAACTAGCTTTCGATGAACGCCCCGCGGGCTGGCGCGAGGCCGAGCAGGCGGTGGACAGGATTGCCCGGCGTTTCGGTGCTGGCGCGGTGCGTCCGGCGGCTCTCTTCGTATCTTCTCAAGACGGTCCTGCCGACGCCCCTTCCACGGCACGTGAGGAGCCTCGTATTCTGGGAAATGAACCCAGTAGCTAAGTGAGGTGAAAGTCACCTCACCCCCCGGGTTCTATTGGGAGGCGTCGTGCCGCTCTCTGAGCATGAGCAGCGTCAGCTCGAGCAGATCGAGCAGGCGCTCTACAGGGAGGATCGGAGACTGGTCCGGCTTGTTCGTTCCAGCGATCCCCGCGTGCATTACCGGCGCCGGGTGGTCCTGGCGCTCGTCGGGCTGGCTCTTGGCGCGGCTATGATAGCCGCCGGAATTGTCCTGCACCCGATCGGCTTGGCGGTCGCCGGGTTTGTCGTCATGCTGCTCTCCGGCATCTGGGCCTTGAACAGCTGGCGGCAGATGGCGACCGTCGCGCTTGGCGACGCGCCCCGCGTACCCGCGGGCAAGCGCCGCCGCTCGCACCGCGGGCAACGCGGCCGGGCGAATCGCACCGCGATGATGGAGCGCCTCGACGAGCGCTGGCGCAGACGGCAAGAGGGAGGCCTCTGACCAGAGGCCTCCCTCTCGGCCTGGAAGGACCGCTAAGGGGTGCGCATCCGGAACCGGAGCTTGCCCATCCACTCCGGATTAAGCCTGCCGAAGATGTCGCTCGCCGCGGTGATCGCGCCGAGGGCCGGCCCGAGAACCGAGGCAGGGGCCAGCCTGGCTTTCCATCGCGTGCCGCGTGGCACGGCGGCGGCGATGCCCCGTCGCACGGTAGTACTGTCGTGCCGCAGCCCGGAGCCGTCGGCTGGCCGCGCCGCGTACCTGGCGCGCTCCTCCGCCATGGCGATCCGGCCGAGCGCCGCACGCGCGGGCTCCGTCAGCGTCAGGGTCGTGGCCGTCCTGGCGGCCACCGCGCGCGGTGACTCGCTCGGCAGGCAGCCCGCGCCGTGGTCGGCGAGGTCATCGCGGAGCTCACGCCACGCCGCGTGCGCCCGCGCGGCGTCCTCGGCCCGGCGCCAGCGACGCCGCCTGACGACAAGCCGGGTGCACAAGGGCGCCGCGACCGCGACCGCGAGCAGCCCCGCCAGCACAAGCCCGAGCACCTCCCACGGGTTCACCGTCGCCCTGCCGCTTGCCGCTCTGCCCGCCCCGGCGCCCGTGCGGGCGGGCGCGATGCCGAACTCGGCCCGGATCTTCTGCGCCAGCTCGGCCTTGCTCAGGCCGCCGACGGCAGGGGAGGACGCGCCGGCGGACGGTGCCGTCGGGGTAGGCGTGCGGGTCAGGCCGCTGCCGGGCGCGAACGTGTACGCCGGCGTGGTCGCGGAGCCCTGCCCGTTGCCTCCCGAAGGCGTCGGCTCGAAGCGCAGCCAGCCGGACCCCTGGAAGTAGAGCTCCGGCCAGGCGTGCGCGTCGTGCGTGGTGACCAGCCATTCATTGTCGCCGAGCGACGTGCCAGAGGTGAACCCGTAGGCCACGCGTGAGGGGATGCCGAGCAGCCGGGCGAGCACGGCCATCGCGAAGGAGAACTGCTGGCAGTACCCGCTCTTGGTGCTGTTGAGGAAGCGCCAGAGACCGAGCGCGCTGACCACCGTCGGGGCGTTCAGCGTGTACTTGAAGTTCCCGTCGCCCAGCCAGTCTTGCAGCGCGAGCGCCTTCTCGAACGGGGTCTTCGCGCCCGCCTTGCGCACGATGGTCTCGGCCAGCGGGAACAGCGAGTTGTAAGCGGCGGGAACTGCCAGGTAGTCGTCCGCGATGGCGGCCGGCGGCTGCGGCGCCGCGTTGAGCTGCCACTGCGGCGGCGACTCGCTGAGGCTGGTGACCGAGTACTTCAGGCCGCCGAGCGCGACGGACGGATCGAGCACCATGAGCGTTGACTGGTCGGCGCGCACCGTTCCCGGTGCGGATATGGCCGTCGCCGGGTAGGGCACCGGCAGCGCGCCGAGCTCATCGGCACCGACGCTCGGGCTGATCTCCACCGCCGTGGTCACCTTCGTCGCCGACGCGGTGCTGGTCAGCCCCGGTGCCGCGGGCAGCCGCGTGGCGACGGGCACCAGCGACTCCGGCTGGCCGAATATCCGCCAGCCGGTATCGGTGAGCCGGTCGAGCACGTAGACCTGAAGGTAATCGGGGGTGGCTGCCCTGGTCGTGTAGATGAGCACGTTCGCGGGCTGCGTCATCTTCAGTTCCTGTGACAGCCGCGCGTTCGGGTCGGGGAATCCGACGCTGGCACCGCCGCCGCCGCCCGTGCCGTCGCCCGCGGACCCGCCGATGCCGGGCTGACCGCCGAACAGCCTGGTCACGTGCAGCCCGGGGACGACAAGCGGCACGAAGAGCGCGAGCACCACCGAGGCGAACCCGACCCGGCGCCCCGCTGCCGCCAGGGTCCGGGTGTCCGGCACGTCATTCGCGGACGGCTGCGGGCGCTCCCACTCGCGGATGCGCTCCCTGCCCTCGCTGCTGAGCAGGGCGAGGTATCCGGCGACGCCGAGGCAGAACGCGACCGTCGTGCCGAAAAAGCCACGCGAGACGCTGAGCGTGAACGGCTCGGTGAACAGCAGCAGCAGCGGTAGCCCGGCCAGTGCGGCGCTGGAGAGCCGGACCGCGATCAGGTCGGTGAGCACGGCCGTGATCCCGACTCCCGCCGCGGCGAGCAGCACCATGCCGTGCAGTTCAGGTACCGGTGGCGCGTACCTGGCCGCCTGCGCGAATCCCTGGCCCGCCAGGTCCCATAGCTGCCGCACCGAGGCGGGTGTGGGCAGCAGGTGGTAAAGCGACCTCGCGTTCGCGAACGCGAGGTTCAGGTAGAGCAGCAGCGCGGCGATCCCGGCGGCGAGGCAGACGGCCACCGGCAGCGGGCGCAGCCTGGTCGCCATGGAGACCGCCGCGACAACGGCGATGGAGCCAAGCCCGGCCCAGAACCAGAGTGCCCCCGTGAAGATCGGGTAGAGCGACACGGACGCCGCGGCTGTCGCGAGCGCTGCCGCGAGGGTCCGCTTCTGGTCCGTCATGACGTGGCCTCCTGGCCGAGGCTTGTCTCCCCGGCTCGCACGGGACCGCTTCTGTGCAGCTCCTGCCAGGCCGCTGCCAGGCGTGCCGCGTCCGTCACGACCGCGACCCGCCACCCGGCCCCGATCAGGACCTGCGCGCTCGCCGCGATGTCACGGTCGGCGCCGCGCTCGTCTTCCGCCAGGATCAGCGCGAGCCCGGGCGCGGTACCGCGCCTCGCCCGCGCGAGTTCCCTTGCCTGCCCGGCCGGCAGGGTGCCGAGCACCGCGATGAGCTGGCCGCCGCCGGTGCCGAGCGCCTGCACGCCGGCCTCAAGGCCGGCGGCCCGGGACGGCCTGAGCACGGCGAGCGTGTCGAGCAGCGTGTCGCGGAAGGTCCCCTGCCTGGCCGTCTCGCCGAGATCGGTGACGAACCTGGCCTCGAACCCCTCGTCCGTCAGGTGCACCCCGATCGACGCGGCGGCCGTGACCGCGAGCTCGAACATGGCGGTCGAGTAACCGAGACGGCGCGTGTCGAGGAACAGCGACGCCGTGTTCCGCCAGTACTGCTCCTCGCGGCGGACCATCAGCTCGCCATACCGCGCGGTGGAACGCCAGTGCACACGGTGCAGGCTGTCGCCGCTCCGGTAGGCGCGGGGCGCCGCGTCGTCATCGCCGCTCGCGGCGATGGACCGCCTGCCGTGCTCGCTGTCGCCGAACCAGTGGCCGGCCGTCGGCGGCCGGCTCAGCGAGATGATGCGCGGCGTCACGGTCAGCGTGGACGTCGAGGTGAATGCCCGCGTGATCGAGACGAGCCCGAAGGAGTCCGCGACCCGCACCCGCAGCGGCCCGATCGTGTACTTGCCCCGGGCACCGGAACCGAGCTGGTACTTGAACTCCCTCGATCCGCCGCCGCCGATCCCCTCGAACACGAATCGCGGCCGGGACCCGAGCGCGTACGGCACGGTGTCCTCCGCGAGCAGCAGCCCGGTGCGCAGCCGGGAGACGTTGGCGAGCCCGACGGTCAGCTCGGCGCTCTGCCCGGCGGGCAGCCTGGCCGGGGTGATCAGCCGCACGCACGACAGCCGGTACCGCGCCCGGCCGGCGCCGGCCGCCGAGAGCAGCGGAAGCGCCATCAGCAGGGCACCGATCCTGACGAGGTCGGGCTCGGGGATGAGCAGCCCGCAGACCGCCGCCGCACCGCCGGCCGCCACGAACGACCTGCCTCGCACCGTCAGCGCCCCGAGTGGCCCGCGCATCAGCTTGTCCTCGTCCGGTCAGGGCCGGGGGAGCGGAGTCTGCTCGACGAGCCGCGCGACGATCTGCTCGGGGAGCTTCCGCTCGACGAGCGACTCGGTGGTCGGCAGCAGCCGGTGCGAGAGCACGGGGACGGCAAGCGCCTGGATGTCATCGGGGATCACGTAGTCCCTGCCGTCCAGCGCCGCCCGCGCCCGGCTGGCGCGCAGCAGCTGGAGCGCGGCCCGCGGCGAGGCGCCGAGGCGCAGCTCGGGCGCGGCCCTGGTGGCCGAGGCCAGCGCGATGATGTACTCCTTCACCTGGCCGGCGACGAGCACGCCGCGGACCGCCGCGATCAGCTCGCGCACCTCGAGCGCGGTGGCGACGGGCTTGACCAGGTCAAGGGGAGAGGAAGATCCGTGCGTGTCGAGCATCTCAAGCTCGGCCGCCGCGGTGGGGTACCCGATGGACAGGCGCGCGGTGAACCGGTCACGCTGCGCCTCGGGCAGCGGATAGGTGCCCTCCATCTCGATCGGGTTCTGGGTGGCGATGACCATGAACGGCGCCTCAAGCTGATAGGTGGTGCCGTCCACGGTGACGTGGCGCTCCTCCATGGACTCGAGCAGGGCGGACTGCGTCTTCGGCGAGGCCCGGTTGATCTCGTCGCCGACCACGATGTTCGCGAACACAGGCCCCGGCTTGAATTCGAACTCGCGCAGCTCCTGGTTATAGGCGCTGACCCCGGTGATGTCGCTGGGGAGCAGGTCTGGCGTGAACTGGATGCGCCGCACCGAGCAGTCAATTGACCGCGCGAGCGCCTTGGCGAGCATCGTCTTGCCAACGCCTGGCACGTCCTCGATGAGCAGGTGTCCCTCGGCGAGCAAAACGATCAGCGCGAGCCTGACCGCCTCGGCCTTACCGTCGATGACCGTCTCGATGGCCGTGCCGATCCGCCGCGCGGTCGCCACCAGGTCATCGAGCCCTCGCGCGCCGTTCGGCGCGCTGCCGCCGCGCCCCGTGTCGAGTACCAAGAAGCCCTCCCCGAAAAGGCCCGGCCGCCGCGGCGCCGGAGACCGCGTCGTCTATTGACAGTATGTCGTTCCCCCACCGGCCATGCCACGCCATGTGCCCGCCCTGTGCTCAAAACCTATCTAACAGTGACTCATTAGGCTTCTGGTTTCTCCTATTTCAATCGCGTCTCTCCATAAAGAAACAATTCATGGCTTCTGAACGGTCCGTCGCTCCGCGCGGCCCGTCCATTTCTCTTCTCCGCTGCCTGTCATCAGCCTCGTGCCCCGCGCAGGCGGCCCCGTGAGGCGCCCGGCGTGTGATCCTCCCCCACTTTGCACCACTGTCGCTGAACTGGTCTTTTGTCGGTGCGATCTGGAAGGTATCGATGTTTGGGCTGGTGCCAGTGGAGGAATGTGGAGTACAGTGGGGCACGGTGGAGTGAGATAGCTATCGAAGCTCGGCTTGCTGGGGTGGGAGGTGGGAACCGGATGTTTCTCGGTACCCATGCGCCCAAGCTCGACGAGAAGGGACGGCTGTTCTTGCCTGCCAAGTACCGTGACGAGCTCTCGGGGGGAGTCGTGATCACGAAGGGGCAGGAACGCTGTCTGTATGTCTTCCCGCATGAGGAATTCGCGCGGATCACCGAGGCGCTTCGTACCGCGCCGGTGACCGCGAAGGCGGTGCGGGACTACAGCCGCGTTTTCTTCGCGAGCGCGTCAGACGAGGTGCCGGACAAGACGGGCAGGATCACCGTTCCCGCCGCGCTGCGCACCTACGCGGGCCTGTCGCGGGACTGCATTGTGATCGGCGCCAACACCAGGCTGGAGATCTGGGACAACCAGGCCTGGGAGACCTATCTGGCCGCACAGGAGGACTCGTTCTCCGAAGCCGCGGAGGAGGTGCTTCCAGGAATTCTGTAGGCAGCCGCCGGGATCGGCCCGGCGGTCATCGGCGGTCCGGCGGGTCTCTCGCCTGTGCCATGACCGGATCTGGCTGGCGTCACTTCCCCGACGCCAGGCGGTGGTCACGTGCGGAGGCGCTGACGGAGACCCGGCCGGACGCCGGAGCTTAATCGCAGTCGGAAGTTGGGCGGAGCGGAGGGTCAGTGGGCGAGCACGCCTATGCACACGTGCCGGTGATGTCCGGCCGGGTCGCCACTCTCCTGCTTCCCGCGCTCACCGGTCCTGTCCCAGGCGCTGGCTCCCGCCCCCGGCAGCCGGTCCTCGTCGATGCCACGCTTGGACGCGCGGGGCACGCGCGGGCCCTGCTCGAGGCATGCCCGGAGTTGCTGCTCATCGGGATCGACGCCGACGAGGCCGCCATCGAGGCCGGGCAGGCGCTTGCCGCCGAGTACCCGGGCCGGGTGACGCTCGCCCACGCGTTCTACGACCACATCGCCGAGATCGTCGCCGACGCCGGCCACCGGCGCGTCCAGGGGGTGCTGCTCGACCTCGGGGTGTCCTCGCCGCAGCTCGATGACGCTGGCCGAGGGTTCTCCTACTCCCAGGACGCGCCGCTTGACATGCGAATGGACCAGACGGCTGAGCTGACCGCCGCGCGGGTCGTCAATGAGTACCCGGTGCCCGAACTCGCCCGGGTGCTGCTGAAGTACGGCGAGGAGAAGTTCGCCCGCCGGATCGCCGAGGCCGTCGCCAGGGAGCGTGCCTGCGAGCCGGTCACGACCACGCTGCGGCTGAGCGCCATCGTCAAGGACGCGATCCCCGCGGCCGCGCGGCGCACCGGCGGCAACCCCGCCAAGCGAACCTTCCAGGCGCTGCGCATCGAGGTGAACGACGAGCTAGGCGCGCTGCGCCGGGTGCTGCCCGCCGCGCTTGACCTGCTGTCACCGGGCGGCAGGTTCGTCGCCCTTGCCTATCACTCGCTCGAGGACCGCCTGGTCAAGCGGGAGCTCACGGCGCGGACCACCAGCACCATCCCGCCGGGCGTGCCGCTTCGCGCCGCCGACCTCGCGGCCACCGGGCCTAGGTTCCGCCTGCTCACCAGGGGCGCGGAGCGCCCCGACGAAGACGAGCTCGCCGTCAACCCGCGGTCGGCATCGGCCCGCCTGCGGGCGATCGAGTGCATCAGGGAGGCCTCGTGACCAAGATAACAGCAAGAAGTGGGCGTGTTCCTGGTCGGGCGCTTTCCTGGTCGGGTGCGCGCGTGAGCGGGGGAACGGCGTGAGCGGGGAACGATCAAACAGCGACGGGAGCCGGGCTATGGGCACGATCGGCCAGGGGCAGCAAGACGCGACGCGCGGTGGCATCGCCGCGATGAGCCGCCGGGCCGCGAACTCGGCAGCGGTCGCGCGACCGAGGCCGGAGGCGGTGCCCGTGCCCGCCGCCGATCCCGCCGAGCGGCGGCCACGTCAACGGCGGCCGCAGACCCCGCCGCAACCGCGCAATGCCAGACCCGCGCCGTCCGCTGACCCCGCCGACCGGCGCACCCTCCGGCGGCGCCAGGAGCCGGCGCCGCAACCGCGGAACGCCAGGTTCGCGCCGCAGGCGGCACCATCACAGGCGGCACCATCACAGGTAGCGCCACCGCAGCCAGCCTCGGCCCAGGCAGTGCCGCGGGCCGTGCGCGCGGCGGCCGGGTCGCACCGGGCGCCGTTCGTGCTGCTGCTGTGCGGCCTGCTCGGCGGCGCGCTCGTCTCCGCGCTCGTGATCAGCACCACGCTCGCCGAGGGCTCGTTCCAGATCACCGGGCTTCAGCAGTCGACGAACGCCCTGGCCAGGCAGCGGCAGGCCCTTGAGCAGGAGGTCGCGCAGGCACAGTCGGCGCAGGTGCTCCAGAGTCGCGCCATCAAGCTCGGCATGCGGCCGCAGGGCGAGCTGCGGTTCATCGACCTCAAGACAGGCAAGACGCCCTCCGACAAAGGCGGCCCGCAGGACGCCTTTAGCGCCCAGGGCTTCACCCCGTGACGCGGCGCGATCCCGGTCAAGGAGGCCGTGGGCCCGGGCAGCGGGGCGGCCCCGGTGGCCCCGCCGGCCCCGGTGGACCAGGCGGCCGCGGCGGCAACCGTCCTGCTCCCGGGGCACCTGGGCCGCGCCGGTCCGCGGACCCGCGCCCCGGTGCGCCAGGTCGTCCCGGATTTCAGGACAACGGCGGCGCGCGGCCCCGGCGGCCGGACGGCCACGACCCGGCACGGACCACCGGACCTAACCCCCAAGTTCCCCAAGTCCCTCAAGTACCTCGGGCCGACCGGGCCTACCGGGGCAACACCCAGGCCGCCCGGCCCGGCCGGGCACCCCAGGGTCCCCGGCCGCCGCGCAAGCCACCTGGCCGGCTCAGCATCAGGCGCGGCGAGCCAGGACGCCGGGTGGGCATTTCGCTGCTCGCGATCGCGATCGTGCTGACCCTGTTCGCCGGGCGCCTCGTGCAGATTCAGGGCATGGAGGCGGCCTACTACAGCAAGAAGGCAAGCAGCGAGAAGGTGAAGACCATCCCGCTGCCTGCGCTGCGCGGCACGGTCTACGGCGCGAACGGGCAGGTCCTGGCGATGACCATCGCGCAGTACACGGTGTGGGCGGATCCGCCGCAGATCACCGCCGCCAGCAAGCCGGCGGTCGCGCAGCAGCTAGCCGGCCCGCTCGGCCTGCCCGCGGCGCAGATCCTGCACCTGCTCGAGCACCCGTCGTCCCCGGACTACGTCCAGCTCGCATCGGATGTCTCCGCGACGAGCGACGCGCAGATCGAAGCGCTGACCGCCTACAACGCGGGCATCTACGACACCCTGCCCGATGGCCTTTCGCCGAAGTACGTTCCCGCCTACCCGGACGGAAACGCGACCGCCAACGTCGTCGGCTTTGAGAACGTCAGCGGCAGCGGCGCGATCAGCGGTCAGGCCGGCATCGAGCACGAGTACGACAAGCTGCTCTCCGGCACACCGGGCAGCGAGGTGGTGGAGACCCAGGCCGACAACACGCCGATCTATCCCGCGATCGCGCAAACGCCCGCCGTGAACGGCAGCGGCATCAAGCTGACGATCGTCCCCGCGCTCCAGCTCCAGGCCCAGCAGGCCTGCCAGCAGGAGGTCAAGAAGTCGCAGGCCAAGCAGTGCACGGTCGTGATCATCGCGCCTAAGACCGGCGACATCCTCGCCATGGCGCAGTGGCCGACCTACAACCAGCAGCACATCGTTAACTTGCAGGACACCACGAACATCGCGGTGCAGGATGTCTTCGCGCCCGGGTCCACCGCCAAGGTGATCACCGCCGCGGCGGCCTTCGAGCACGGCGGGCTGACCCCGATGAGCTCCTTCTCCATCCCGTACCGCATCTACCGGGGCGGGCAGTCGATCCAGGACGCGGAGTGGCATGTCGGCGAGCACTACACGATCGCGGGGATCATCGCGAACTCCTCCAACGTCGGCATGTCCCAGGTGGTCGGGTACGTCTCGCCCCAGATCCAGTACGACTACCTGCGGAAGTTCGGCCTCGACGAGCCGACAGGCCTCAACCTGCCGGGCGAAAGCATGGGCCTGCTGCCCACGCCATCCCAATGGGCGGGTGACGAGCGGTACACGCTCTCCTACGGCCAGGGCATCGACGTGAACGCCGTGCAGATGGCCAGCGTGTACGCCACCATCGCCAACGACGGCGTCCGGGTGCAGCCCAGGCTCGTCGCGGGCACCTACAACGCGGCCGGGCATTACACGCCGGCCCCGCCGTCCAAATCGACGCGGGTCATCAAGGTCAAGACGGCCAAGGAACTGATCTCGATCCTCCAGCAGGTGCCTGGCGTGGACAACGCGGCGAACCAGCCGTGGGGCGACATCCCCGGCTACGCGGTCGCGGCCAAGACAGGCACGGCGAACGAGCCGGGTCGGTCCTGCCAGGGCAATACCCTTTGCGAGTACGGCGCGAGCTTCATCGGCATGGCGCCTGGCAACGGCCCGCAGCTCGTCGTGTCGGTGAATGTGCAGGACCCGAACAAGAAGACCGGGCAGTATTTCGGCGACATGGTCGCCGGCCCCGTGTTCTATGGCGTGATGAAGAACGCGCTCCAGACGGAGCAGATCCTGCCTCAGCCTGGACTGGTCGCACCGTATGTTCGGCTCAATGCGCGCTGATTTTGGATACCCTCTGGGCGTGATCCGACCCGACCGCCTTGTGCCGCGCCCGCTATCCGGGCTCGCCGAACTGCTCGGCGTCGGACGAGCGGAGAGCATCGAAAACGACCCTGGCAGGCTTTCCGGGGTCACGCTCGACTCTCGGGTCGTGCGACCTGGCGATTTGTACGCCGCGCTGCCCGGAATGCGCACGCACGGCGCGATGCACGCGGAGCAGGCGGTCGCGGCGGGCGCGATCGCGATCCTCACCGATCCCGACGGCCGCGACCTGGCGGCCCGCACGGGGGTGCCGGTGTTCGTGGTGTCGTCGCCACGGGACAGGCTTGGCGACGTCTCCTGCTGGATCTACGGCGACCCGTCGCACCGGATGACGATGATCGGCGTGACGGGGACAAGCGGCAAGACCACGACAAGCTACCTCTGCGAGGCCGGGCTGCGCGCCGCCGGGCACACCACGTGCCTGGTCGGCGGTGTCGAGATCAAGATCGGCGCGGAGCGGGTCGCCGCGTCGCTGACCACGCCAGAGGCACCGGAACTCCAGGCGCTGCTCGCGGTCGCGGCGGAGCGCGGCGTGACGGCGGCGGCGATGGAGGTGTCGAGCCACTCGCTCGCGCTCGGCCGGGTGGCGGGTACCCGCTTCGACGTGGCGGTGTTCACCAACCTGTCACAGGACCACCTGGACTTCCACACGGGGTTCGAGGACTATTTCAAGGCCAAGGCCAAGCTGTTCACTCCCGCGTACTCGGCCGTGGGCGTCGTGAACGTGGCGGACAGGTACGGCCGCCGCCTGGTCGCGCAGGCCTCGGTGCCCGTCGTCACGTTCTGCGCGGACCCCGCGTCGGGCGCGTACCCGCGGGCGGACTGGCGCGCCACCGACGTGCGCTGCGGCGCCGACGGGTCGTCCTTCCGCGTGATCGGCCCGGGCGGCGTCGAGGCGGACGCCTCCGTGACGCTGCCAGGTCCCTTCAACGTCGCCAACGCGCTCGGCGCGATCGTGGGGCTCGTCGAGGCCGGCGTGGACCTCGCGGACGCGGTGGCCGGGGTGGCAGCCTGCCCGGGCGTGCCCGGCCGCCTGCAGCGGGTGGGCGGCGGAGAACCGGACGCGTTCGTCGATTACTCGCACAAGCCGGGTGCGGTCGAGGCCGTGCTGACCGCCCTGCGGCCCGTGACAAGCGGCGAGCTGATCGTGGTGCTCGGCTGCGGCGGCGACAGGGACACGGGCAAGAGGCCGCTGATGGGCGCCGCCGCCGCGCGGCTGGCGGACGTGGCGATCTTCACAAGTGACAACCCGAGATCAGAGGACCCGCTCGCGATCCTCGCCGAGATGCTCGCGGGGGTGCTCGGCGTCCCGCAGGCGGTGCGGGCCCGGGTGATCATCGAGCCCGACCGGGCGGCGGCGATCGACCTAGCCGCTACCCTGGCCGCGAAGGGGGACGTAATGCTGGTGGCCGGTAAGGGGCACGAGACGGGACAGTACGTCGCTGGAACCGTCCTGCCGTTCGACGACGTGGAAGTCACCGCGGCCGCGCTCGCCAGGCACGGGAAACGCGGGGGGATGTCATGATCGCGCTGTCCGTCGCCGAGATCGCCGCTATCACCGACGGCACCATCACCGGTGAACCCGCCTCGGCCGCGGGGCCGGCCGGTTCCGTCATCGTCAGCGGGCCCGTCGTGATCGATTCGCGGCAGGCGGCGCCTGGCGCGCTGTTCGCCGCGCTGCCCGGCGAGCGGGTGGACGGCCACGATTACGCCGCCGCGGCGGTCGCCGCCGGCGCGGCCGCGGTGCTCGCCTCGCGTCCGCTGCCCGGGCTGCCTCGCGCGCCCGTGATCGTGGTGGCCGACGTGACCGCCGCGCTCAGCTCGCTCGCGCGGGCCGTCCTCGGCCGGCTGCCATCGGCGACCGTCGTCGGGATCACGGGGTCATCGGGCAAGACCTCGACCAAGGACCTTACCGCCGCGGTCGTCGAGCGCCTCGGCGCCACGGTCGCCCCGGTGGGCTCGTTCAACAACGAGCTCGGCCTGCCGCTGACCGTGCTGCGCGCCGACGCCGCCACCAGGTACCTAGTACTTGAGATGTCGGCACGCGGCGTCGGCCACATCGCGCACCTGTGCGCGATCGCGCCGCCGCGAATCGGCGCGGTGCTGAACGTCGGCCGGGCGCATGCGGGGAAGTTCGGCTCCATCGACGCGGTGGCCAAGGCCAAGGGGGAGCTCGTCGAGGCGCTGCCCGCCGACGGCATGGCGGTACTGAACGCCGACGACCCCAACGTGGCCGCGATGGCGCAGCGGACCGCCGCTCGCGTGGTGACGTTCGGGCTCGGCGCGGACGCCGACGTGCGGGCCACGGACATCAGCCTCGATGAGCTCGGCAGGGGCTCGTTCCGAATGACCATGCAAGCAGGGAGCGCGCAGGTGCGCCTGCGGCTGCACGGCGGCCATCACGTGGCCAACGCCCTGGCCGCCGCCGCGATAGCGGCGGAACTCGGGATGGACGTCCCGGCCATCGCGGACGCGCTGTCGACCGCGACCGCGCGCAGCAAGAAGCGCATGGAGTTGCACGAGCGCCCGGACGGTGTGCTCGTGGTCAACGACGCCTACAACGCCAACCCCGACTCGACGCGGGCCGCGATCGAGGCGCTCGCGCACCTGATGAGCGGCGGCAGGCGCGGGTTCGCCGTCCTCGGGCACATGGCGGAGCTCGGCGACATCGCCGATGAGAGCCACCAGGAGGCGGGCCTGCTCGCCGCGCGGGCCCGGGTAACCGGCCTGGTTGCGGTGGGCGAGCAGGCCGCGTCCGTGCTCACAGGAGCGCGCGCGCAGCCCGGCTGGGCGGGCGAGGCGATCGCCGTTCCTAACGCTTTGGCCGCGGTCGACGCGCTGCGAAACCGGTTGCGCCCGGGAGACGTCGTACTAGTGAAGGCATCGAATTCCGCCGGCCTCTGGGAAGTCGCGGACGGCCTGCTCGCGGAGGTTGATCAGTGAAGACCATCCTGCTTTCCAGTGCGATCTCGATGGTCATCGCGCTGTTTGGCACTCGCCCGACCATCACCGTGCTGCGCAAGCGCAAGCTCGGCCAGCAGGTCAGGTCCGACGGCCCGGAGCACCAGGCCAAGAACGGCACGCCCACCATGGGCGGCATCATCATCATCATCGCCACGCTGATCGGCTATCTGGGCGGGCACCTGCTCACCGGGGTCAAGCCGTCCGCCTCCGGCCTGCTGGTGCTGTTCCTGATGACGGGCCTTGGCCTCGTCGGCTTCGTCGACGACTTCCTCAAGCTGTTCATGAACCGCAACCTGGGCCTGCGCAGCGGCCAGAAGCTCATCGGGCAGGTGACCGTCGGCGCGATCTTCGCGATACTCGCGCTGCACTTTCCCGACGGCTACGACCTCACCCCGGCGTCGGACCACCTGTCGTTCCTGATCGACTTCGGCGTCGCCATCGGCCCGGTCCTGTTCGTGCTCTGGGTCATCGTGATGGTGACTGGCACGTCCAACGCGGTGAACCTGACCGATGGCCTCGACGGCCTCGCGTCTGGCGCGGCCATCCTGGTGCTCGCCGCGTACGTGATCATCGGCAACTGGCAGCTCCGCAACGACTGCACCACGGCGCTCGCGCAGAACTGCTATTCCGTCCGTGACCCCCTCGACACGGCGGTGGTCGCCGCGACCGTGATGGGTGCCTGCTTCGGCTTCCTGTGGTGGAACGCGCCCCCCGCCAAGATCTGGATGGGCGACACCGGCTCGCTCGCCCTCGGCGGCACCCTGGCGGGCCTGGCCATCGTCACCAGGACCGACCTGCTGCTGCTCCTGCTCGGCGGCCTGTTCGTGATCGTCACGCTGTCGGTGGTCATCCAGGTGAGCGTGTTCAAGGTGACCAAGTTCAAGACCGGAAAGCCGTTCCGGGTGTTCAAGATTGCGCCTCTGCATCACCATTTCGAGATGGTCGGCTGGGCGGAAACCACCATCGTCGTCCGCTTCTGGCTCATCGCCGGCATGTTCGTGGCCCTCGGCCTAGGCATCTTCTACGTCGGCTGGTTCCCCAAGTTACCGAGAGCGGCGAGGGCGGCGCCGATGTCCGCTAGCAGGTCATCGATCGGCTCGATCCCCGCGGACAGGCGGATGAGCGTGGCCGGTGCCGTCTCCGCGGCCCACCGCGCGCGGCGCTCCCACGAGGACTCGACGCCGCCGAAGCTGGTGGCCGGGGTAACGAGGCGCGTCGCGGCGACAACCGCGTCGGCGTCGGACGCGGTCCCCGCGAGCTCGAACGACAGCAGCGGCCCGAAGCCCCGTGGCATCTGCTTCGCCGCCGTCTCGCCCGGGTTCAAACCCGGGTAGTGCACCGCGGTCACGCGCGGGTGGGCGGCAAGGAACTCCGCGATCGCCTGGGCGTTCTCCGATTGCCGCGCGATCCGCAGGCCAAGCGTCTTGATGCCGCGCAGCACCAGCCAGCTCTCGAACGGCCCGGGGATCCCGCCGCCGGCCGTCCGCCACTCGCGCACGTCGCGCGCGAGCGCGGGATCCCTGGTGACGACCGCGCCGCCGAGCACGTCGGAGTGCCCGGAGATCGACTTGGTGAGCGAGTACACGCAAGCGACCGCGCCGAACTCAAGCGGCTTCTGCAGCAGGCCGGTGGCGACCGTGTTGTCCACCACGAACGGCGCACCCGCCGTCGCCGCGAGCGAGCCGAGAGCCGCCAGGTCGGCGACGCGCAGCAGCGGGTTCGTCGGCGTCTCCGCCCACAGCACGGCAGTCCCGTCCCCGAGCGCGCGCTCGACGGCTGAGAGGTCGAGCAGGTCGACGGCCACGGCGCTTGCCCCGTGCGGCCGTAGCTTCGCCGCGAGCGCCCGGGTGTTGTAGTAGCCATCGGAAGGAAACACGATCCGCTCCCGCCCGGCGGCCAGCGCGAGCATCAGCGCCATCGACGCCGCCTGCCCGGAGGCGAAGGTCACCGCGGCCGCGTCAGGTCCCTCCATCGCGGCAAGCGCCTCCTCAACGGCCGCCCAGCCGGGATTCGCGTTCCGCCCGTAGCCGCGTGCCGGGTCCGGCTCGCCCTGGGACACGTAGGTGCTTGTAGCGAGCAGCGGTGGCGCCAACGGCGCCCCCGCCGTCCGCTCGGTTCCCGCATGCGCGAGCTGCGATTCAACACTAAATTCCATAAAGCCATTCTCCCGAACGAACCCGTGGCTGTGCTTCCCCCCTCTCCGAGATAACAGCAAGAAGCGGCCGACTGGGAGGCGAGTTACGCGACACGCGGCGGATGTTCCGGATATGCGCCCGGGGAACGTCGACACTAGGTGCATGTATGTCCGCGTGGTAGGCAGGGCGGCTCGGGACGCGTTCGGGACGGATGAGGACGGGGCGGCCGATCGCCTCGGTGTTGGCGGCAGGGACGGTGTTGGCGGCAGGGACGGTGTTGGCGGCAGGGACGGCGGCGGCTCGGTGCGCGACGGCCTGGCCGGCATCACGGAACGGGTGCGGGCGGCCCGCGCGCTGCTCGACCGGCCGCTCACGTCGTACTACGTGATCGTCGGTATCACCACGCTGCTGCTCTGCCTCGGCCTCGTGATGGTGCTGTCGACCGCGTCGGTCACCGACCTGATCTATGGCGAATCGGCGTACCACGACTTCGAGTGGCAGCTAGCCGGCAGCGCGGTGGGCCTGCCGATCATGTGGCTGGCGGCACGATCGTCGCCGCGGCTGTTCCGCGCCGCGGCCTACCCGCTGATCGCGGTGTCGATCATCGGGCTCGCCCTGACGATCATTCCCGGCGTCGCGCATACGCAGAACGGTGCCTCCAGGTGGATCGCCATCGGGCCGGTGACGTTCCAGCCGTCCGAACTTGCCAAGCTCGCGCTCGCGATCTGGGGCGCTGACCTGCTCGCCCGCAAGGAGAAGCTGGGCATGCTCGCCGACTGGCGGCACATGCTCATCCCGCTGCTGCCGGGGACCGGACTGCTCGCCATGCTGGTCATGGCGGGCAATGACGTCGGCACGACGCTCATCCTGCTGGTCGTCTTCCTCGCGCTGCTGTGGATCGCCGGGACCCCGGCGCGGGTGTTCGCCGCGCTGCTCATCTTGATGGGTCTCGTGCTCCTGCTGCTGATCGTGACCGCGGGATACCGGTCCGCGCGGATCACCGACTTTCTGCACCCGCAGAGCACCGGTGCGACGGGATCGACGAACTGGCAGGCCAACCAGGGCAAGTACGCGCTCGGGTCCGGCGGCCTGTTCGGCGTGGGACTCGGCGGAAGCAGGGAGAAGTGGGGCTGGCTGCCCGAGTCCACGAGCGACTTCATCTTCGCGATCATCGGCGAGGAGTTCGGCCTCGTCGGCACGCTCTGCGTCACCGCGCTCTACGGCGGGCTCGCGTTCGCCGGGCTGCGGGTGGCGCGGCGCGCCCCCGACGCGTTCAGCAGGCTGGCGTCAGCGGCGATCACGGCCTGGATCGTCGTCCAGGCCATGGTGAACATCGGCGCGGTGATCGGCGTGCTCCCCATCACCGGCATCCCGCTGCCGCTGGTGTCCAAGGGACTGTCGTCCGTGCTGGTGACCATGACCGGGCTGGGTATGCTCATGTCGTTCGCGCGGCGGGAACCAGGAGCGAGCCAGGCTTTGGCCGCACACGGCCCCAGTATGGGAGGCCGCGCCCTAAGCTGGCTACGCCGCGGGGGCTGAAGCCCCGGCGGCGAGTGCGGGATAAGCGAGCGCGAGCCGCGCACCCGGCGGCGAGTGCGGGAGTTAGGAGCAAGCGATGAGGGTCGTGCTAGCTGGCGGCGGGTCTGCCGGTCATATCGAGCCTGCTCTCGCGCTTGCCGATGCGCTGCGGGAGGCGGACGGCAGCATCCAGGTGACCTGCCTCGGCACGGAGCGCGGGCTGGAGACCCGGCTTGTCCCGTTGCGCGGCTATGAACTTGAGCTCATCCCCGCGGTGCCGCTGCCCCGCTCGGTGACGCCGCAGCTGCTCACCGTCCCCGGCAGGCTGGCCGGTGCGGTCCACGCCGTCGGCACGATCCTGGACCGGGTTCGCGCGGACGTGCTCGTGGGATTCGGCGGGTACGTGGCGACGCCCGCGTACCTGGCGGCCAAGCGGCACAAGGTGCCGATCGTGGTGCACGAGGCGAACCCGTTGCCTGGCATCGCCAACCGCCTTGGCGCGCGCCTCACCACGCACGTGTTCACCGGCCATCCGGACACCAAGCTGCGCAACGGCAAGTACCTGGGGCTGCCGATCAGGCGGGAGATCGCCGAACTCGACAGGTTCGCGCTCGGCGACACGGCGAGGGCTCACTTCGGGCTCCGGCCCGACCTGCCCGTGCTGCTGGTCTTCGGCGGCTCGCAGGGCGCTAAGTCGCTGAACAGGGCGCTCGCGGGCTCGGTCGCCGCGATCAGGAACGCGGGGGTGCAGGTGCTGCACATCACAGGACCCAAGAACGCGGCCGATCCCCCGCCACCTGGCGGCGTCATGTCCCCCGCGCCGTATGTGACGGTGCCCTACGTGGATGAGATGGACCTCGCGTACGCCGCCGCTGACTTCGCGCTGTGCCGGGCGGGGGCGATGACCTGCGCCGAGCTCACCGCCGTCGGCCTGCCCGCCGTGTACGTCCCGCTGCCGATCGGCAATGGCGAGCAGCGGCTGAACGCGCTGCCGATCGTCGCGCGTGGCGGCGGCATGCTCGTCGATGACGCCGAGCTGACGGCGGAGTGGATCATAGGCTCGCTGCTGCCGGTGCTGACCAACATCGACCAGGTGGCGGGGATGTCCGAGGCGGCGTCCGCCATGGGCCGCAAGGACGCGGACCGCTGGCTGGCGAAGGCGGTCATGGAAGTCGTGGCCGCCGAGGCGGTGAACCAGGTCGCCGAACGGGGGCAGCAC
>Ga0209881_1000124_pt1 | contig 21779 bp, 18 predicted proteins | sample PersoiDNA2013193_FD_185804 | JGI IMG/M metagenome (GOLD analysis project Ga0209881, IMG submission 185804) | Permafrost soil microbial communities from the Arctic, to analyse light accelerated degradation of dissolved organic matter (DOM) -... | ecosystem: Environmental > Terrestrial > Soil >... | reverse complement strand
GACGTTATCGGCTTCGGTCGGCGCCTGGTGGTGCGCGTGCGGCCGGCGAGTTTGCTGGTGCGGGTGCCGGCCGGCCCCGCTGCCTGACGGTCAGCGCCGCCGGAGAAGATCGCGGGGCTGGAGAAGGATGCCCCCGCGTTCAGCAGCGCTATCACGAGCCGCTGGCGGGCTGATTCGAGCACCACAGCCTCGGCGACATCGGTCATCAGCGTGCGTCGGGGACGGCCGCGTGGATGGTCCGGCGAAGGGCGAGGCCGGCCTGGACAACTACCAGGTCCGCAAGTACCGCGCCTGGTACCAGCACGCCGTCCTGTCCATGCTCGCGCACGCGTTCCTCGCCGTCGCCGTGCCGCCCCTGAGTGTGCCACGGGAGATCAGGCCGGGGTGATCGCAGCGATGCCGGTCTTCAGGTGCGGATCCCAGCGGGCCAGAGTGAGTTCCCAGTCGAGCGGCATCGTGGGGGCCGTGGCCCTGGCCAGCTCGGCCTCCCGGTCCTCGACGGGGACGCCCCACATCACCTCGCCCTCGCCTGGCGGAAGGTCAGCTGCCAGTGATCTCCTCAATGGGAGGGTGGACAGCGTCTGGACCGCACGGAGGAACGCCTGCCGGTCGGACGCCGGGCCGCCCGCATGGTCAGGCGACCTCCTCCGCGGCCTGGGCGAACTGCGCTTGATACAGCCGCGCATACGCGCCGCCTGCCGCCAGCAGTGCCGCGTGTGTTCCCTGCTCGATGATGTGCCCGTTCTCCATCACCAGGATCACGTCGGCGTCGCGGATGGTGGACAGCCGGTGGGCGATCACGAAGCTGGTCCGGCCCTGCCGCAGTGACGCCATCGCGCGCTGGATGAGCACCTCGGTCCTGGTGTCGACCGAGCTGGTCGCCTCGTCCAGGATGAGCACGGCAGGCCGGGCGAGGAAGGCGCGGGCGATGGTGATCAGCTGCCGCTCCCCAGCGCTGACGTTCGTGCCCTCATCGTCAAGCACGGTGTCATAGCCGTCGGGCAGCGTCCGCACGAACCGGTCCACGTACGTCGCCTTCGCCGCCTCGACGACCTGCTCGCGGCTGGCGCCGAGCGAGCCGTAGGCGATGTTGTCCATGATCGTGCCGCTGAACAGCCAGGCGTCCTGCAGCACCATGCCGGTCAGGCCGCGCAGTTCCTCGCGGCTCATCAGCGCCGTGTCGACGCCGTCGAGCAGGATCGCGCCCGAGTCGATCTCGTAGAACCGCATCAGCAGGTTGACCAGCGTCGTCTTGCCCGCGCCGGTCGGGCCGACGATGGCGACGGTCTGCCCTGGCGCCACGGTGAGCGAGACGTGCTCGATCAGCGGCCGGTCCGGCGTGTACCTGAACGACACGTCGTCGAACTCGACCTGGCCCCGGACGTTGGCGGGCCTGGCAGGCTCGGCGGCGTCGGGCGCCTGCTCCGGGGCGTCAAGCAGCGCGAACACGCGCTCGGCGGATGCCACGCTCGACTGCAGCAGGTTCGCCATGCTGGCGACCTGGGTCAGCGGCTGGCTGAACTGCCGCGAGTACTGGATAAACGCCGTCACCGCGCCGAGGGTGAGCGAGCCGCCCGCGATGAGCAGGCCGCCGACGACGGCCACGAGCACGTAGTTCAGGTTCGACATGAACATCATCAATGGCTGGATCGTGCCGGAGATGAACTGCGCCCGGTAGCTGGCCTGATAGAGCGCCTCGTTCTGCTCGGTGAAGGTCGCCATGGCCTCCTCCCGCTGGCCGAACGCGGTCACAAGCGCGTGCCCGGTGTACATCTCCTCGATGTGACCGTTCAGCCGGCCGGTGAACTTCCACTGGTTGATGAACTGCGGCTGCGCCCGCTTGGCGAGCTTGCGCATCGCCACTGCGGAGGCGGGCACGGTCACCAGGGCGATCAGGGCCAGTTCCCAGGACACGATGAACATCAGCGTCAGCACGCCCACGATCGTCAGCAGCGAGGTCACCAGCTGGCTCAGCGTCTGCTGCACGGACTGCTGGAGGTTGTCGATGTCGTTGGTGACGCGGCTCAGGATCTCGCCGCGGGACTGCCGGTCGAAGTAGCTCAGCGGCAGCCGGGAAAGCTTGTCCTGCACCTGCTCGCGAAGCCGGAGCACCGCCCGCTGGACCATGGTCGCAGTCATCCGGCCCTGGAAAAGCGCGCAGACCGAGCTGCCGACGTTGAGCGCCACCACGACGGCCACGATCTGCCTCACGTGGCCGAAGTCCACGCCGTGGCGCGACCGGTAGCCGTCGAAGACGACGTTGATCGCCTCGCCGAGCAGCCGGGGCGCGAGTACCGACAGGGTCACGCTGCCGACCGCGAGGGTCAGCGCCAGGATCCCGAGCAGGCGGTACGGGCTGAGCATGCCGAGCAGCCGCCTGCCCGAGCCCTTGAAGTCCAGTGCCTTCTCGGTGGACATGCCGCTCATGAAGCGGGCGGGACCTGGCCCTGGGGCCGCCGGGCCCGGCCCGCGTGCGGGCGTCGCCCGCTCCCCGTCAGCTTCCCCGCTCACGCCGCGGCCTCCTGCTCTGTTAGCTGGGAGAGCACGATCTCCCGGTAGGTTTCACTCGAATCCATCAGCTCGGCATGGGTGCCGCGCGCCACGACCCGGCCAGCGTCAAGGACCAGGATCTGGTCGGCGTGCCTGATGGTGGCGACCCGCTGCGCAACGATGATGATGGTCGCGTCGGTTACCTCGGTCGCCAGGGCCGATCGCAGTCGCGCGTCGGTCGCGTAGTCGAGCGCGGAGAACGAGTCGTCGAACAGGTAGATCTGCGGCTTGTGCACCAGCGCGCGGGCGATCGCCAGGCGCTGCCGCTGGCCGCCTGACACGTTCGTGCCGCCCTGCGCGATGCGCGAGTTCAGCCCGTCCGGCATCCGCTCGACGAAGTCGCGGGCCTGCGCGATCTCCAGCGCGCGCCACAGGTCCTCGTCGGTGGCCTGCTGGTTGCCGTACCGCAGGTTCGTCGCCACGGTTCCGGAGAACAGGTACGGCTTCTGCGGCACGATTCCGACGGCCGCCGATAGCTGAGCAGGGTCGAGTTCCCGCGCGTCGACGCCGCCCACGAGCAGCGATCCCGCCGTGACGTCGATCAGCCGCGGTACGAGATGGACGAGCGTAGTCTTGCCGCTGCCGGTGCCGCCGATGATCGCCGTGGTCTCGCCGGGCAGCGCGGTCAGGCTGATGTCGCGCAGCACCGGCAGCTCGGCGCCTGGATAGCGGAACTCGACGTTTCGCAGCTCGAGCCGTCCGGGCTGCGGGCCCGCGGGCAGCGGGCTGACGGGCGCGGCGACGCTCGGTTCGGTGTCGATTACCTCCATGATCCGTTCCGCGCTGACCTCGGCCCGCGGCACGAGCATGAACATGAACGTCGCCATCATCACCGCCGTCAGGATCTGCGCCAGGTAGGTGATGAACGCGGTCAGCGACCCGATCTGCATCGTGCCGTCCGCGACCAGGTGCCCGCCGAACCACACCACGGCGGTGGTGGACAGGTTCAGCACGAGCAGCACCGACGGGAACATCAGCGCCATCAGCTTCCCCGCACCAAGCGACACGTCGAACACCTGGCTGCTCGCGATGCCGAACCGCTCCCGCTCCTGCTGGTCACGCACGAACGCCCGGATGACCCGGACGCCGGTGATCTGCTCGCGCAGTACCTCGTTGACTTTGTCAAGCAGCTCCTGCATCTGCCGGAACAGCGGCCGCATCCGGAAGATGATCAGCGTCAGGATGATGCCGAGCAGCGGCACCGCGACGAGCAGCAGCGACGACAGCGGCACGTTCTGGTTCAGCGCGAGGATGATCCCGCCGACGCACATGATCGGCGCGGACAGCAGCAGGGTGAACGTCATGAGCGCCAGCATCTGGACCTGCTGGACGTCATTGGTGGTCCTGGTAATCAGCGACGCAGTGCCGAGGTCGTTCACCTCCCGGTCGGAGAACGTCAGAACCCGGCTGAAGATCCCGTGCCTGATATCGCGGCCGAGAACCATCGCGACCTGCGCGCCGAAGTACACCGCGCCTATCGCACACAAGATCTGCGCCAGCGTGATCGCCAGCATCACGCCGCCCTCGGTCAGGATGTAGTGCGTGTTGTGGAAGATGACCCCCCTGTCGATGATGTCAGCGTTCAGCGTCGGCAGGTACAACGTGGCCAGCGTCTGCGCGAGCTGCAACACTAGGAGAAGCGCGAGCGGCTTGCGGTACTGGCGCAGATAGGTGCGCAACAGGCGGATCAGCACGCGACTCTCTCATCCTTCGTCGTATCCGGGGCGATGCGCGAGCCTATACGGCAGCATGGCGCCTCTGTCCTATGCTGCCGGATCAGATCAGATGCTCCAGCCGCGCCATCACCATCCGCTGGATCTGGTTCGTCCCCTTGTAGATCTGGGTGATCGTGGACCAGCGGGCAGTTTCCGCAGGTAGATGGCGTGTTTGGTGGCGGGGTGTCAGCACGGATTCAGCACCGTTTTCCCGGGTCACCACTGGGTTCGGTTCCTTGGCCAATGTCGGGCTACTTGGCCACTCGCCTTCGGGAGTTCCTGTCGCACCGGCAGCGGCGTGGTCGCTTGCCCGCAGGGCGTCGGCCGCTGGCGAGTAGTGGGGCGGCACCCTCTTTACCTGACCCAGGCGAGCTTTACCTGACCCAGGCGAGACGGCGCCGGACTAAGATCTCGTGCATGATGTGCGCCGCGACCTGGGTTACCGACCGGCGCGCGGTGCTGTTCGGGGACCACTCGTACCGGTCGGACCTGTACCAGTAGCCGGACACCGCTCCGCTCCTGCTCACACTGTGTCTCCCTTACCGCTGGTGGTCCTCGCGTGTTTTCTTCTCTTCCTCACCGTCCCCTTATCGACCTGCACCGCCACCTCGAAGGCGCCATACGGACAAGCACCGTCCTGGAACTGGCGCGCCGCGAGCGGCACCCGCTGGCTACGGCGGCCAACCCCCGCGACGCGCTGGTCGCCGGCCAGCGGCTCGCGGGACTGCTTGCCTACCTTGAGCGCGTGGACGCCGCCGCCGCGGTGCTCACCGGTGAGGCGGACTGGACCCGTGCCGCCCGCGAAGTCGTGCTTGACGCCTACGACGAGGGCCTTGACGCACTGGAGCTGCGCTTCAGCCCGTGGTTCATCCACTCCCGCACGGGCCTGCGTCCCGAGGCGGTCATCGACGCGGTCGCCGCAGGGGTGGCGGAAGCACGCTCCCTGACCGGCATACCCGTCGGGCTGATCGGCATCCTGCTGCGCGACCTCGGCCCCGGCTCCGCCCTCCCCCAGCTGGATTCGGTCCTGCGGCGATCTGAGCATTTCTGCGCCATCGACATCGCCGGCAACGAGGCCGGCTACGCCGCCCGCCTCTTCGCCCCGGCCTACAACCGCGCCCGAGAGGCCGGCCTGCGCCTGACCGCGCATGCCGGCGAGGCCGCCGGACCGGAATCGGTGTGGGACGCGATCCGCCACCTGGGCGCCGAGCGCATCGGGCACGGCGTCCGTGCCGCCGAGGACCCGCGCCTGATGGATCACCTGGCCGAGCACCGCATCCCACTTGAGATCGCCCTCACAAGCAACGTGCAGACCGGGGCGGCCGCCAGCTACGCGGAACACCCGGCGCGAACCCTGCTGCGCCACGGCGTGCCCGTCACCCTCAACACGGACAACCCCCGCGCGAGCGGCACAACGCTCTCGCACGAATACGGCCTGGCGGCAACGCTCGCCGGTCTCACCGACGACGACCTCACCGACGTCGCCCGGCATTCGCAGGCAGCCCGCTTCACCTGACCACTCACAGGCGCTCCTGTAACGATCCGGGTATTCTCGCCGGCCGGGCAGAAATAAAGTGCGCTTAACGCCCGGGGCCAGCGCTGCCGACGGGCGCCACCGCCACCACCGTGAGTGGCATGCCGTCCCGAGTGGCCAACTATCCCGGCTTTGGCCAACCACACGAGATTCCTACAAGGTCTGTAGGGAACCGATCTAGATGAGCATTCGATGCCTTACTTGAGCACTAGATGAGCAGCGAGCGAGATACTTAGCACTGGCGGCTCCACGGTTACCGGCTGTTACAGCACGGAAGTTGCGACCGACGGGTCCGCGACTATCCTGGCTGGTCCGCGCGGGTGGTGACCAGTCGAACTGACCAGGTATGGCGCCGCCGCCGGGTTGGCGCGGCGGGCCGAATTGGGGCCGGCAGCGTTCGTGTCGCTACGGGCTTGCGGGCTGATCGGCAACGCCGACTACCCTCAGGATCTTTACCTGGCGCGCGGGGCCGAGCAGGTCGGGGAGCCGGAAGCGGACGAGACCGCCGAGGTCCGCTGGGTACCACTGGCCGACACGCCCGCCATGATCGCGTCCGGTGAGATCCTCGGCGCCATCACGGTCGTCGGGGTGCAGCACTGCCTGCTGCTGCGGGCAGGCGTTCGTGTACCTCGGCCCTAAAGTCCCGGACCGCGGCCAGGTCAGCGCGCGGCCGGAGGCTGTGAGCCAGGTCGCGGACGTAGCGGACGCTGCGGGCTGAGTGGAGGCGGGCCGTCAGGTCTAGGGCCTGTCGGCCCATGATGCAGGCTTGCTCCGGTTCGCCTTGGGCGTCGTGGGCGGTCGCGAGCAGGGACAGGTTTGAAGGCACGCCCCTGCCACGGCTACTCGGCCTCGCGTGCTATCCGGCGGGCGCGCACCCCCCGTATGTCATAACCACCGTGTACGGGTGAGTCAACGGAGCCCGCGCAGGTGCTGTGGTCGGTAGGCTGACCAGCGGTCGTCGTGACCGCTGCGGTACGTGAGATGCACTCCTCGTGTTGGCTTCCCGTAAAGGACAGCGATGCAGGCTCTGGTTACGCATGTGCTCGGTGCCCGGCCGAACTTCATGAAGGCGGCACCTGTCATCCGCGCCCTGAAAGCCGCCGGCGTGGAGCAGATGCTCGTCCATACCGGCCAGCATTACGACGTGCGGATGTCGGACGTGTTCTTCACCGACCTCGGTCTCCCCGAGCCGGACGTGAACCTTCACGTGGGCTCCGGGCTGCACGGGGAGCAGACGGCGGCGGTGATCGCCGGGGTCGAGCGGGAACTGATGACCCGGCGTCCTGCGCTGCTGGTCGTCTACGGGGACGTGAACTCCACGCTCGGGGCCGCACTCGCCGCGGCCAAGCTCGGGGTACCCGTCGCGCATGTTGAGGCGGGGCTGCGGAGCTTCGACAACACCATGCCCGAGGAGATCAACCGCAGGCTCACCGACCAGCTGGGCGAGCTGCTGCTGGTCACCTCGCCGGAGGCCATCGGCTACCTGGCGAACGAGGGTATCTCCCCTGGCGGGGTCCACTTCGTCGGGAACACGATGATCGACACGCTGGTGACCTGCCTGGACAAGCTGGACGCCGCGGCGGCAAGGACCGCGCACGGCCTGCCGGAACGGTACATGGTCGCCACGCTGCACCGGCCGTTCAACGTCGACAGCCCGGAGGCGGCGGCGCTGCTGGTCAAGGCGATGCACCAGATCGCTGACATGGCGCCGGTGATCATGCCGGTGCACCCACGCGGCCGGGCCGTGTTCGAGACCGCTGGACTGGCGGAGCACCCGGGGATCCGGATGTGCGAGCCGCTGGGCTACCTGGAGTTCATGTCCCTGGTACGAGGCGCGGCAGCGGCGATCACGGACTCGGCCGGGGTACAGGAGGAGACGACGTTCCTGCGGGTGCCGTGCCTGACCCTGCGCCCGGTGACCGAACGCCCCGTCACCGTCACCAGCGGAAGCAACCGGCTCGTCCGCGCCGACGAACTCGCGTCCGCCGTCCAGGGCGCCCTCGCACAGGGGCCGTACGCCGGGGAACTGCCGCCGCTGTGGGACGGCGCGTCCGGCCCCCGCATCGCCCGCATCATCACGGACTGGCTAGCCGCCCGGTCCTGACAGTTAAGGCGCAGTCGGCACTCCGCGCCCAGCCGCCTCGCGGACTCGCTCGGCGAGCCTGACAGCACTGGCCGCGTCCTCGATCCGGTGTCCCCGGCCCGCGATGATCTCCTGGTACACGACGGTGTGGAGCCGGGAGTAGTCGGAGAAGTCGCAGATGATGTCCCCGTCGACCGCGATGTACCGGGCCGCGCCCGCCCGCATGCCCGCCGGCAGGTCGCTTTCCCGGGTTGAAAGCGTCCAGTCGACGGTGACCGCGCCGAACTGGAGCCTGCCTTCAGCGTAGTCCCCACCGGGGTAGGCGTGCGCCCGGATGACTTCGGGTGCGTCTCCGATAGCCCAGGTGAGGCCGTCGAGCAGGTGGATGCCGATGTTAAAGACGATGGTCCCGCTGCGGGCCGGATCGCCCTTCCAGGAGATCCCGAACCACTGCCCCCGGCTGGTGACGTACCGGACGATGACCCTCACTGGCCGCTCCGGATCTTTCCATTCCATCAGCTTCCTGAACCGGAGAAGGCCGTCGTGGTACCGCAATTGCAGTACCGGGTGGATAGCGTGACCAGACTGTGCCTGCAGCGCGGTCAGCGCTTCCAACTCCTGGCTGCTGAGCGCGGGCGGCTTTTCCAGGATCACGTCGGCGCCGATCCGCAGGCCCAGTGCAGCGTGGGCGGCGTGAAGGTCGTTCGGTGTGCAGACAACGAAGTAGTCGGGCCTGATGCCCGACTGGCTGAGGAAGTCCTCGAACTCCACGGCGTCGGTGAAGAACCGCGCGTCCGGGAAGTAGCTGTCGAGGATGCCGACCGAGTCGGTGACGTCATGACACGCCATTAAGGTGCCCCCGACATCCCGGATCGCCTCCAGATGACGGCGGGCGATGTATCCCGCCACGCCGATCAGCGCGAACGTAGGACCTGGTACCGGACTGCTCATCCATGCCGCCTTCCTGCGTCAGATGGTTGGGTGCCGGGTGCCTCCGCCGGTCGCTGCTGGGACCCTGAACTCGCACCAGACGCACTTACCTGGGCCGGACCTTGCGGGATGCCATCCCCAGCGGGAGCCGGTGATCGAGTCCACGAGGTCAAGGCCTCGTCCGCTCTCGTCATTCCGCCCGGCGCTCAGGCGGACGGGGACACCCGGAGCATCGTCCCAGACCTCGGCCACCAGCCGGACTCCGTCAGTAAGCAGGCACAGCCGGATCACGGGCATGCGCCCCTCCACGTATCTCGGAGCGCCGTCGCCATCCGCGGACGCGTTGACCCCGTTGGCGACTAGCTCGCTCACGACCAGCTCAAGGGCATCAGCGAGGCCGTTCATCCGCCACGCCGCCAGCACCGCGCGGACGTGAGCCCGTGCCACCGACGGGGCGGTCGGCAGGGCGGCAAGGGGCGGCATAACGCTGGACACCGGCCACGCCGGGCCGGGGCGTAGCGCAGTCCCGGCGATGTGCTGTCCTGGCTGTGCCATCGTCCTGCCTTCCGGGGATGCGTCATCGCATGCGGCCTCGCTGGCACGACGGTACGCTTCCGGCTGGCGACGTTGCGATGTCAGAAGGGGCGTCATTTAGGCGTCTTTCAAGGCGTCCAAATGGCGTTGCAGCCCAGAGATTGCGGGGGTATCCTCAGGATCATGGCCCCTAACACGGCGCTACGACAGGCACGCCGGGCCCTGCGGCTGAGCCAGGACGAAATGGCCGTGGCGATACGCGACGCCGGGCAACGGCTCGGGACGCCGAACGGCTGCAACAAGCGACTCGTGCAGCGCTGGGAAGCCGGGCAGGTGACCCTGCCCCGCGCGGTCTACGTCCGCGCACTGGAATACGTCACCGGCAAGCCGGTCGCCAGCCTCGGGTTCGACACCGCCGCCGAGCGGTACGGCCTCGACCCCGACGAGGTCCTGGCCACCGGTGCAGGCCCGTGGATGCCCGTGGCCGACCCCAAGGCACAGCCGGGCCCGCTGACCGGCATCTGGCTCAGCAGCTACGAGTACGAGAGTACCGGCCGGGGCGCGACGTTCACCAGCCATCACTACGTCGCCATCGTCCAGCACGGCACCCGGCTGCAGGTCCGGTCCACGCCAGGATCATGGTCCCGACTGATGATGGACCTGACCGCCAACGGCCAGGTACTCACCGGCACCTGGACCGAAGAGACCAACCCCGCCGGCTACTACCAGGGGGCCGTCTACCACGGCGCAATCCAGCTCCTCCTGCAGCCCACCGGCCGGAAAATGACCGGCAAATGGGTCGGCTTCGGCCGCGACTTCGACCTCAATACCGGCCCCTGGACCCTCGACCTCCTTACCAGCGACATCACCGACGACACCATGAAGGAATACGGCAAGCCAGCCGACGGCGACTGACCGCCGGCTCGCGGACGCATCAACGCCGGAAGACCCCAATACAGCCCTGGGTATCAGCACGGATTCAGCACGCGGCCCGGAATCGACGGGAAACAACCGGCATTAATCGGGTAAATCGGACACGAGAACGGGCCGTCAGCCTCGTGGATCCGACGGCCCGTTTCACGCGAGACGGGTTGGAGAAACCGCAAGTCAGCGGCCTAATTTCAGTCCTTGAGCAGCTGCCGGGCCATGACCACCCGCTGGATCTGGTTGGTGCCCTCGTAGATCTGGGTGATCGCGGACTAGCGGGCAGTTTCTGCAGGTAGATCGCGTGCTGGGTGGCCGTGGGTCCGCACGGATTCAGCACCAGCTAAGCGATGCTGAATTTCGTCGCGGCGGTGTTCGGCCTGAGCGACTGTATATCGCCGCCCGACGGGCATGGGTAAGGAGCATACAGGGGCCGCATCAGCCTTGCGGATCTCCGCTCGCGAGGCGTGCGACTGCCTTGAACTTCTCCCGAAGTTGTTCCGGGACTTCATCCGCAGTCTTGAGTCGATGCACAAGTTTCATGTTCATCTCTTGCTTGGACGATGGCCCGGCTTTGCTCTCCTCCCAGAGTACCTTCTTCAGGCTATCGCTGAACTTTCCGCCAACGCGAAACACAGTTATGTCATCGACGGCCCATGAACGTCCATCCGTTCGTGGCCACTCGTCGTTCGCCGTTGCGGCCCACTGCTCATCGGTGTACAACTCTTCCAGTTCGTTCGGCGCACCGACGAAGTGGATCTGATCGTCCTTGACTCCGTGAGCGTGAAGCTTCTCCAGGCTGAACACCTTCTTCCCTGCACTGTCTCTGTCGACGATAAACACAACAGCCCGCTTGTGCTTGATGAGGAATTGGGTCACTTGCAGCGCGCCGTCGTTACCTCCTCCGCAGATCAGCGCGATCCCGGCCGACTGCATGGGTTTCCCAGTGACCAACCGGAACAGATGAGGAAAGGTCTGTTCCTCGGTTTGACCCTCAACGGCGAGAAAGCACCGCTCATGCAGCAATACACTCGTCCGCAGGCCCATAGCGGCCGAGAGTTGCGACAGGTACTGGTCCACGCCTTCGTGTGAGTCGTCGACAAGCCGCTCCGCGCGGGTCCTTTTGGTTTCATCCAGACGAAGTTGGACTACATCAGCGATATCTACTCGGTCGATGAGGTTCAGGGAGTGAGTCGCGACGATCATCCGGACCCCTGATACCTGGCACTGCGCGTGGATTAGGTCGACCAGTTCCCGTTGCTTTCCGTAGTCAAGGTGGGTGTCGGGTTCGTCATATGCAACTACCAGGTCGAGCGGAGTCTCATCATCGCCACCTCTGGGCATGGTGACCCACTCCCAGACTGCAAGCGAGATCCGCCGCTGCCGTCCCGCTCCAGCCTGCCGAAGGCCAACGTCCTCGCTGTCTTTGAGCGCACGCAACTGGACCGAGCTGAAGCCATCCTTAAACGAGACGCTCGGGATAGCGGAGATAGATGTCAGTTCCGGTACTCGTTCCCGGATATGGGCGCACAACTGCTCCGCCTCAACTTGCAGCTTGCCCTTGATTACCTCTTCCAACTCACGTACCGGCCTTACAAGCTCGGTATCGTCGAGTAGCCGCTTGTACGTTGCGTGGAGAACGGACCTGACTTGGGCCTCGGGATCCGGCTCATCCCGTGATGAGAACGATAGGAAAACCGGCAGCCGATCAGTCACATCACGCGATGCAGGAATCCAGTCGAAGGTCTGCGATCCCACAGCGGCCAACTCGCGGAGCGGCCTGCGCCAAGTTTCCGACTCGGCCCGGTTACCCTCGGGCTCCACTCCGCGGTCGGCCGCAAGCGTCCTCAGGTCCTGGATCCTCATGTCCTCGATTCCGCGAAGCGCCTCATCTTCTGGAACCTCCATATATAGCTCGAAGACAGGCGCATCTGCGCCGACAACCCTCCGACGCAAACGGATCCTCGCGGGCAGGCCGAGATCTTCCCGTTCGGCCGGTGACAGGCTGAAGTCCCCAGTGACTACTATCTCGACGACACGCGGGAGCTCAGCAGTACCCTGAGCGTCTTGGCTACCCCACTTGAAACTGTAATCTTCCCATGCGGGGACCGGCCCACTAAGAAGGAAACCAAGAGCTTCCAGAGCAGAACTCTTACCACCATCATTCTCACCAGTGAGGATTGTGGGCTGCCGGACGGGAATAACGGGCACGTCAGCAAGCGACCGGAACCCTTGGACGCCAAAGATTTCTAGGCGCATCTGCGGTCAACCTCCTACAGTTGCGCGACTATACGGATGAAAGCCTTGTCGCCGCGGGTATAAAAGTCAGGAATTTCAAAGCCATCCAGACGGACAGCGACGTCTACCATGTCGGTAAGCTCAAACATCCGTGGGATACCGTCAGGCAGACGACGCGAAGACGAGGACCTTCCACCAACCTGATGGGCACGTAGTTGCCACACACAGCGTTGGACTTCCCCCAAGCACATCGGCTCCGCCACACGGGGAAGCGAATGGTAGCGGAACTCCAACTGCTTTCGCTCGTTGATGGCATCGCGAATTACTTCCACGAGACGATTCATGCCGTATGGCTCGATTCCGGCGAAACTTCAGAGAGCAACCGTCGCACTGCGGACGCGATTGCGCCGCAGACTGCCCCTCAAGAGTATCCGGTCTCCGGGATCTGCAAGACGAGTAGTGAATATGGCGCGTCTTCGGACAGAATCCATCAGGTGAGGGAAAAACCTGCCCCACAAAGGGCGTTATATCCGAATTGTCTTATGACAGGCGTTTGGGGCAGGATCTCGCCCGGGATAAAGACAGGCTTCGTCGGCCATGGTCACGCGTGGCGCGAGGTACTCGGCGAGAGGTATGTTGCCCCTTGCTTTACCGCGCGGAGACCTCGGTGATCGGGCGGTCAGGGCTGCGATGCTTTTCCGAGCGTCTGTGCGTCGGCCGCTGCGGTGACATACTGTCTGCACCTTATTAGGATGCAGCCGGTTCCTCGCGATAGTGGGAGCACTCTCTTGACGACCAGCCCCCTTGATGCCGCAAGCCCGCTTGAGGCCGCAAGCGAGGACGTAACCGAGACCGCGGGCGCCCCCGATGCCGGACAGCCCGACGTCCTGTTCGATGTAGAGGCCGAGAACACCAGCGCGCTAGAGGCCATTCTCGACAGTCTTCGCAGGGCCGCGACCGACAAGCGGGACCAGGGTGACAAGTTTGAGCGTCTCATGGTCCGGTTCTTCCAGACGGACAGGGAGTGGTCGCAGCGGTTTGATGCAGTGTGGACGTGGATGGAGTGGCCGGACCGCCCAGCTCAGGCGGACCTCGGCATTGACCTGGTGGCGAGGGACCGGGAGACCGGCGGGAACGTCGCGATCCAGTGCAAGTTCTACGACCCGGACTCCACGATCTACAAGCACCACATCGACTCGTTCCTCGCCGAGTCCGGGCGGCACCAGTTCAGGGACCGGATTATCGTCACCACGACCAACAAGTGGGGCGCCAACGCGGAGCAGGCGATCGAGGGCCAGCAGATCCCGGTGCAACGGGTACGGTTCATGGACCTGGCCGAGTCCAGCATCGACTGGCTGAAATTCGACCTGTCGCGGCCCGACGACATGGTCCACAACGACCGGAAGCGCCTCCGTCCGCACCAGATAGCGGCGCGGGACGCCGTATGGGCCGGCTTCGCGACTGGTGACCGGGGCAAGCTGATCATGGCGTGCGGTACCGGCAAGACGTTCACGTCGCTGCGCATCGCCGAGGAACTGGCCGGACCCGGGGGGCGCGTCCTCTTCCTGGTGCCGTCGATCTCGCTGCTTAACCAGTCCCTGCACGAGTGGTCCATCGAGGCCGAGCTGCCGCTTCGCACCTTCGCGGTCTGCTCCGATTCCACGGTAGGCAGGATACGGAACGTACCCGGCGAATCCTCCGAGGACAGCCGTGTCGTAGACCTCGCCCTGCCGTCAATGACAGACCCGGCCCGGCTGCACGCGAGGCTCGCGAACTCCGTAGCCGCAGAAGACAAGCTGACCGTCGTCTTCTCGACCTACCAGTCGATTGATGTCATAGCCGCGGCCCAGCAACTCGGCTCGCCAGTCTTCGACCTGATCATCTGCGATGAGGCACACCGGACGACCGGGGTAACCGTCGCCGGCCAGGACGAGTCAGCCTTCGTCAAGGTTCACGACAACGCGTACCTGCACGCCGCCAGACGTCTGTACATGACAGCGACGCCACGGCTCTACGACGACTCGACCAAGGCCAAGGCAGGTCAGTCCAACGCCGTGCTCGCCTCCATGGATGATGAGGCGATCTACGGGCCGGAGCTGTACCGCCTCGGCTTCGGGGAGGCAGTGTCTAGGGGCCTGCTGACGGACTACAAGGTCTTCGTTCTCGGGGTAGCGGAGAAGGAGATGTCCGCCGCGCTGCAGGCCCAGTTCACCAGGGACTCGGAGTTGCAGATCGACGACGCGGCCAAGATCGTCGGCTGCTGGAACGGGCTGGCCAAGCGGAAGATCCTACGGCCGCAGATCGGCGTGGCCGACATCGACGACTCCCCGATGCGCCTTCGCGGGCACAATCGCGAACTCGAAGAAGTTCGCTGCGCAGTTCACCGACATCATCACGCAGTACTTGGCGTCGGAGGAACGGCCGGACTTGGAGCCCCTGGGCGATTCTGACAGCGACACTGACGAAGGCGACTACAGCCGATCGGACAGCGCTGCCGGCAACGTCCCGCTGCTGGAGTGCGAGGTCAAGCACGTCGATGGCACCGTAAACGTGCTGGAGCGCGGTGCCCGGCTGGACTGGCTGAAGGAGGAGTCACCGCCGGATAGCTGCCGGATCCTGACTAACGCCCGGTGCCTGTCCGAGGGTGTGGACGTGCCCTCCCTCGACGCGGTCATCTTCCTCAACCCGCGTCGCAGCCACGTCGACATCGTCCAGTCGGTGGGCCGGGTCATGCGCCGGGCGCCCGGCAAGCAGTACGGCTACATCATCTTGCCAGTCGCCGTCCCGGACGGGGTCACCCCTGAGGAAGCGCTCAACGACAACAGGCGGTATGAGGTCGTCTGGCAGGTGCTCCAGGCACTGCGCGCCCACGACGAGCGCTTCAACGCCATGATCAACCAGATCGACCTCAACCGCTCGACCGGCGGCAAGATCGAGTTCGGCTTCATTGGCAGCACCGCACCCGGGGACGACGACACCGCCCAGCCGGGCACCCAGGGCACGGAGGCCGGGGACATTCAGATGCTCCTGCCGCTGACCTGGCCGGCCGCGTGGCGGGACACCTTCCTCGCCCGCATTGTCACCAAGGTCGGCAGCCGCCGCTACTGGGAGCAGTGGGCGGGCGACATCGCGGTCATCGCCGAGCGGCACACTACCCGCATCAAGGCGCTGCTCGATGACCCCAGCCTCGGCCTGGAGAGCGCCTTTGAGCAGTTCCTCGCCGGGCTGCGCAAGAACCTCAACGACTCCATCAGCCGCGACGGCGCCATCGACATGCTGGCGCAGCACCTGATCACCCGGCCGGTCTTCGACGCGTTGTTCAGCGATTACTCGTTCGCCGAACATAACCCGGTGTCGAAGTCCATGCAGGCCATGCTCGACGCTCTGGACGAGTACAACGTCGACAGCGAGGCTGCGACCCTGGAGAAGTTCTACGACTCGGTGCGGGATCGCGCACAGGGCATTGAGAACGCCGAGGGCAAGCAGAAGATCATCACCGAGCTCTACGAGAAGTTCTTCAAGCTCGCTTTCCCCCGCGCCGCTGAGTCCCTGGGCATCGTCTACACACCGGTCGAGATCGTCGACTTCATCGTCCGCAGCGTCGACCACCTACTGCGGACCGAGTTCGGAGTATCCCTGTCAGACGAGAACGTCCACGTCCTTGACCCGTTCACTGGGACCGGCACTTTCATCGCAAGACTGCTCCAGTCCGGCCTGATCCGCCCTGAGGACCTGCTGCGCAAGTACACCCAGGAACTGCACGCCAACGAGATCCTGCTGCTTGCCTATTACATCGCCGCCATCAACATCGAGGCGACCTTCCACGGACTCATCACGGCGGACGGCGGTCTTGCTGACACGGACGCCGACAGTGGATACATGCCCTTCGACGGCATCGTGCTTACCGATACCTTCCACCTGACGGAAGAGGGCGTCTTCGACGACATGGTGGCACTTCCCGCCAACAGTGAACGCGCCCGTGCCCAGCGCGACCTTGACATCCGCGTCATCATCGGCAACCCGCCCTACTCCGTAGGCCAGACCAGCGGCAACGACAACAACGCTAACCTCAGGTACCCGGTCCTCGACGACGCGATCGCCCGCACGTACGCGAATCACTCCGCCGCACAGAACAAGAACTCGCTGTACAACTCCTACATCCGAGCATTCCGGTGGGCCAGCGACCGCATCAAGGATAAGGGAATCATCGGATTCGTCAGCAATGGCGGCTTCATCGACGACAACACGGCGGACGGCTTCCGTAAGAGCCTGGCGAACGAGTTCACCTCAATCTACATCTTCAACCTGCGCGGCAACCAGCGCACCGCAGGCGAGCTTTCTCGCCGCGAGGGTGGAAAGATCTTCGGCAGCGGCAGTCGGAACACCGTCACCATCACCCTGCTGGTCAAGAACCCGGACAAGGTCGGCCCTGCCGATATCAACTACTGGGACATCGGCGACTATCTGGACCGCGAACAGAAACTCAATATTGTCGGTGGCAGCAATGTCGACAACATCGACTGGAACGCGATCACACCCAACGAGGCCGGTGACTGGATCAACCAGCGGAACGATATCTTCCTGACGTTCGAGCCGCTCAGCCCAAAGGAAAACGCCGCTAGGGCCGCCATCTACGAGGTCCGTTCAGCGGGACTACAGACTAATCGCGATGCGTGGGTTTATAACTATTCCTCGTCTAAGCTACGCGCCAATGTTGAACAAACTGTCTTGTTCTATAATGCGGAGACGGAGCGGTTCGCGGAACTGAGCAAGCGAGACAAGATCAGCGCGACAACCGATAACGTCGGAGACTTCATCAGCAACGATCAAACAAAAGTCAGCTGGTCGCGTAGCCTGAAGAGCAATCTGCTGAAGGGCGTGAAGATCGAGGTAGACGGAAGCTTCGGTGCTGCCGTCTATAGACCTTTCAGCAAGCAATTCGTATACTACGATCGCTTCCTCAACCACGAGCGGTCACAGATGCCGAAGATCTTCCCTGCGCCGGACGCCAAGAACGTTGGAATCGTGATAATCGCGCCTAGGCCAGGAACGGAATTTGCCGTTCACGCCGTGAATTGCATCCCAGATCTAAGTTATTTTACGTATACCGTACAGTTTTTCCCGCGCTACACCTTCAGCGAATCTGATCCTGATGATCTCTTCGCTGGGGGTGTCGGACAGCGGATCGACAACATCAGCGACCGGGCACTCGCCGACCACCGGGCGACATACGGAGCCGAGGTCAGCAAGGACGACATCTTCTTCTATGTCTACGGACTGCTGCACTCGCCGGAGTACCGTGCCGAGTTCGCCGCTGACCTGAAGAAGATGCTGCCGCGCATCCCGAAGGTCTCGTCGGGCGATGACTTCCGTGCGTTCGTCGCGGCTGGCCGGGAGCTTGCCACGCTACACATCGGCTACGAGGCCGTCGAGCCGTATCCACTGCTGGGCACCGAGGAAACACTACTGGGGTTGTCCCAGGAACAGTTGTACGACTTCTACCGAGTCGAGAAGATGCGGTTCGGCGGCAGGGCCGGGAGCAAAGACCGCTCGACCATCATCTACAACTCGCGGATCACCATCGCCGGTATCCCGGACGTCGCCCACGAGTACATGCTCGGGTCGCGGTCGGGAATTGAGTGGGTGATGGAGCGCTACCAGGTCAAGACCGACAAAGCGTCGGGCATCGTGAACGACCCGAACGACTGGTCTCGCGAGGTAGGCGACCCACGCTACATCCTTGACCTACTCGCCCGCGTAGTAACTGTCAGCGTTGAGACGCGCCGCATCGTGGACGGCCTCCCCACCCTCGCGCTCGGGTAGTCGCGGCGGGCAACCGTTTTCCCGTAACACCGCCCGCGTGTTCGGACATGACGGGCCGCCCGGCTCAGCGCCGGGCGGCCGTTTGAGCCTGTCACTTAGCGTGGGGCGTTCGCGAAGGGGGCCGACGCCGACTCTTCTGATAAGCGGCGTCGAGGGCGGTGCGGGCGCGGGCGAAGGAGCTGGGGACGAGGTGTCCGTAGATCTGGTGGGTGACCTCGATGCTGTTGTGGCCGAGCCAGCGGGATACCTCGGTGATCGGGATGCCCTCGGCGAGCGCGGTGGAGGCGTAGAGGTGGCGCAGTGAGTGGGGGATGAATTCCGGCGGCAGCCCGGCCCTGGCGGCGGCGCGCTGGAAGTCTTCCTGGTACCGGCGGCGGACGACGAGCTTGTACTTGCGGCCCTGGAACAGGTATCCGTCGGGCGTGGTGCCGTGCTCGGCGGCGTGCTTGTCGATCGCCTCGTTCACGTACTCGGGAAGCGGGATGTCGCGGAATTCCCCGGCCACGCGGAATTTGAGCGGTATGAGCTGCGCGGACGGGTTGACCTGCTCCCTGACGCGCAGGGGTCTTGCCGTTATTGATGCGGCAGTGGAGGCTGACGGCGAGGGCTTCGCCGATCCGCAGCCCGCAGCCGTGCATGGGCCAGATGGTAGCGGCCCAGTCCGGCGGCACTTCAATCCGGCCCGGCCTAGGCACCCCGTGAGCGGCGTCGAGGCTGGCTTGCGGCAGCCCGGCGAGCGCCCCGCCGTCACCAGCGGCCATGTCGTCAGGGCTGCGCGTCGGCCTCGGCGGCCAGGCCCCGGAGTATCTTGATGTCTTCGATGTCCTTCTGCCGCCATGGCCGTCCGTTGCGCAGGTGCGGGTACTGCTCCTTCATGGCGAGCATGCCGGCGACGCTCATGGCCAGTACCGGCGTGCCATCGAGCATCCCCGGCTCGTCGCCGAAGGAGCCGGGCGGGAACAGCCAGTCCGACCATCGCCCTTGGGGCTGGCTGAACGACCCGTCTGACTGCCGGTCAAAGTAGGCAGTGCTGAAGTCGACGCCGTCCCAGGTGAACTCACAGGCCTCCGCTGGCGGCTGAGTCGCGAGAGGCGTGGCGCCAGCTCCCACGAGCACTGCCTTCGATCGCCCGGCGTCGATGCGCTCGACCCAGAACTCAACGTCGCCGTGCTCGCGCGTGATCCGGCCGATCCTCGCATCGAGGCCCCAGCCTCCGAACAGCCAGGCTGAGATGTCGGCTGCCCCCAGCGCGTTCACCACGGCGTTGATGACGCGCAGTTGCGCGGTCGCCCGCTCGTTCACCGCACCAGTCTGACTGGGACCCGGTGATCATGTCCACGAGGTCAAGACCCAGACCTCTGCTATCAACCGGACGCCATCAGTGAGCAAGCACAGCTGGATCACGGGAATGCGCCCTTCCACGTACCTCGGAGCGCCGTCCCCGTCCGCAGACGCGTTGACCCTGTTGGTGACGAGTTCCTGACGACCAGCTCAAGGGCATCGGCGAGGCCGCTCATCCGCCACATTGCCAGCATCGCGCGGACGGGCGGCGCTGGCGGATCGTGCCGGTGCTGGCCGGCGTCGTGCTTGTGCTGTTCGCGGTGGTCGTCCCGATCGGGATGTGGCCCTATCGGGGGCGGCGGTTGCTGCCCGACGCGCCCACGCCCGACACGGCGGATGCGCGAGTGGTCACTGCGGTGATTCTGATCGCCGCGGTGCTCACCGTAGCGGCCACGCTGCTTGCGCTGGTTGCCACCGTCACCCGCGCGCGCCGGGCGGCACCAGAGGTGCGCCAGCAGTTGAAATGGTTCGCCTATGCGGCCGGGTGCGCGGTGGCGCTCAACCTCGCGGCTGTGCAGCCTGGTCTGGCGTGGCTGCGGCTGGTCGGCGCGTCCGTCGTGCTGACCGGGATCGGCATGGGGATTTCCGCTACCGGCTCTACGGCATCGACCGCCTGATCAACCGCACTGTCGTCTACGGTGCCCTGACAGCACTGCTGCTAGCCGGGTTCGCCGCACTGGACGTGACCATCGCCCAGATCCTCGGACGGAATTCCACCGTCGTGGCCGCGCTGAGCGCCTTCACGATGGCGCTGCTGCTGCGACCACTGCGCACCCGGGTACAGGACGTGGTGGACCGGCTGTTCGATCGGCGCACTCACGACGCCGTCAGCCTGTTGCGGTCGCTAAGCGAGCGGGTGGGCGCACGCCGATGGACCCGCACACCGTGACCGCGGCCCTGGGACAGGCGCTGCGCGATCCAGATCTGCGCGTGTTCTTCCACGCCAGGCATCCCGCGTCGTTGGTAGACGGCGACGGCATGGCGGCCGACCCCCCGCCTGTGCCCCCGGGCCGGGTCGCCGACCTGGTTGAGTTGCACGGCGGGCCAGTGGCCTTGCTGGTCCACGCCCCGGCCGATCCCGCGCTGCTCGCGGCGGTGACACGCGCCGGCGCCGGGGCACTTGAACACGCCCGGCTGCAAGCGGAACTCGCGGTACAGCTCGCCGAGGTCCGCGCCTCGCGGACCCGTCTGGTCACCGCGGCCGACGGCGAACGCCGACGCATCGAACGTGACCTGCACGACGGCGCCCAGCAGCGCATGGTCGGCCTGGCATTGCATATCCAGTCGGCCAGACGTCGCGAAAACTTCCCCACGCGGGTGGCGGACCTTCTCGCGTTCACCGTAGAGCAGCTGCACGCGGGCCTGGAGGACATCCGGATGCTGGTCCACGGCATCCAGCCGCCGGCGCTCGCGGCCAGCGGCCTCGCCGCCGCGCTTGAGGAACTCGCTCACCCAGGCGATGTCACCCTCGACAGCCTCCCGGGCACGGGTACCCGGCTCATCGCGGAGTTGCCATGCGCGTTGTAGTAGCCGATGACGCGGTCCTGCTGCGCGAAGGACTGGTCCGCGTCCTGGCCGAGGACGGCTACCAGGTGGCGGCCGCCGTCGGGACCGGACCCGACCTCGTCCGCGCCGCCCGCGCCCACCTGCCCGACCTGGTCATCGCCGACGTGCGGATGCCACCCACCCACAGCGACGATGGCATCGTCGCCGTCCGCGAGATTCGCCGTCGCGTCAAAGCCGTCATCGCCTACCTCAGTGCCGATTCATGATCGCCCGATAACGCGGCGAGATGACCGTCTCAGGCATCGTCTGGACCTGACGAGGTGATGACTGGACCCTGGTCCCAGATCTCGGCCACCAGTCGCGCCCGCGAGTAGCCGACCCAGGTGACAGTGCAGCTAGGTTTCCGGCATTCGCCGAGCGAACTGTCCCGGCCAGGTACGGTTTGCGGGTGGCCGAAGACGATCTGGAGAAGAGGCTGCGCCTGGCCGAAGGCGCAGTCCTCACCCACGAGCTGACCGATGCCGAGGCGTCGGCCGGGATGCTGAGCGGTGACGACGACCTCGCCCTCTGGGCGTTGCTGGCGACCGGGGGCGAGCCCGTA
>Ga0209881_1000123_pt1 | contig 21852 bp, 25 predicted proteins | sample PersoiDNA2013193_FD_185804 | JGI IMG/M metagenome (GOLD analysis project Ga0209881, IMG submission 185804) | Permafrost soil microbial communities from the Arctic, to analyse light accelerated degradation of dissolved organic matter (DOM) -... | ecosystem: Environmental > Terrestrial > Soil >... | reverse complement strand
CAGCCACTACTACCAGCCGCTGTGGACCCTGGTCGGGGGCGGGCGGGCGCCGCAGCGCGCCTCGGTGCGGCCGCAGTCCCGGGTCATGCCGAAGGGGGTGACCTGGATCCGGGGCGCCGCGGCCGCCGTGGACCCGGCGGCGCAGCGGGTGACCACTGAGTCCGGCCGGGTCCTCGGCTATGACTACCTGGTCATGGCACCGGGCCTGCAGCTCAACTTCGACCTTGTTTCCGGGCTGCCGCAAACCCTGGGCGAGCGCGGCGTCTCAAGCAACTACCGCTACGATCTGGCCCCGCGGACCTGGGAGTTCATCCGCGGCCTGCGCAGCGGCACCGCGCTGTTCACCATGCCCGCCGGCCCGGTCAAGTGCGCGGGCGCCCCGCAGAAGATCGCCTACCTGGCGGCCGACTGGTGGCGCAGCCAGGGCGTGCTCGACCGCATCAGGGTCATCCTCGTGCTGCCGACCGCGACCATGTTCAGCCAGCCCGACTGGGCGAAAGTGCTCACCGGCATCGCGGCGGGTTACGGCATCGAGGTGCGCCTGGAATCCCAGCTCACCGAGGTGGACGGGGACGCCAGGCGGGCGATGATCGCGGACGCCAGGGCGGGCACGAAGGAAGAGATCGGCTACGACATCATGCACGTGACCCCGCCGCAGAGCGCACCGGACTGGGTCAAGGCGTCGCCGCTGGCCGATCCCGCGAGCCCGTTCGGCTACGTGCGAGCCGACAAGCACACCCTGCGGCACCCCGAATGGCCGAACGTCTTCGCCCTCGGTGACGTCGCCAGCCTGCCGACCTCCAAGACCGGCGCCGCGATCCGCAAGCAGTCCCCCGTAGTGGCGGCCAACCTGCTCGCGGCCATGCACGGCGGCGGCACAAAGAGCTACGACGGCTACACGTCCTGCCCCCTCGTCACCTCGCGGAACAGGCTGCTGCTGGCCGAGTTCAACTACGACCTGGAGCGCACCCCAAGCATTCCGTTCATCGACACCCTCAAGCCGCGGCGGGACATGTACCTGCTCAAGCGGTACGGGCTGCCCGCGCTCTACTGGCAGGGCATGCTCAAGGGCCGCGCCTAACCCGAACCCCCAGGAGACCCCGTGTACTTCGCCCAGTACTACCTCGACTGCCTGTCCCAGGCGTCCTACCTCATCGGCGACGAGACCACCGGCCGCGCCGTGGTCGTCGACCCCCGCCGCGACGTGTCCGAGTACCTCGCCGACGCGCGAGCCCGCGGGCTCGCCATCGAGGCGGTCATCAACACCCACTTCCACGCCGACTTCGCCGCCGGGCACCTGGAACTCGCGGCCGCGACCGGGGCCTGGATCGGCTACGGCCAGCGCGCCGCCGAGGTGGAGTACCCGATCAGGCGCCTCGCCGACCGCGAGCGGATCAGCCTCGGCGACGTCACCCTGGAGATCCGCGAGACGCCCGGCCACACGCCGGAATCGGTCAGCATCCTGGTATACGAGCATGCGGCGGACCCGGTCGCCTACGGCGTGCTGACCGGCGACGCCCTGTTCATCGGCGACGTCGGCCGGCCCGACCTGCTGTCCTCGCTCGGCCTGCAGGCCGACGAGCTCGGCCGCATGCTGTACAGCAGCGTGCAGCACACGCTGATGGCCCTGCCGGACGAGGTCCGCGTGTTCCCCGCCCACGGCGCGGGCTCCGCGTGCGGCAAGAACCTGTCCACCGAGCGTCAGTCCACCATCGGCGCCCAGCGGCTCACCAACTACGCCTGCGCCCCGATGGGCGAAGACGAGTTCGTGGCGCTCGTCACCGAGGGCCAGCCCCCGGCACCCGGGTACTTTCTCTACGACGCCGTCCTCAACCGCAAGCAGCACGGTCTCCTCGACGTCGAGGCGAGCGCGAGCCCGCTGCCGATAGCTGAATTCCTTGACCGCCGTGCCCGCGGCGCCGTGGTCGTCGACGCGCGCGACCCCCGCGACTTCGCCGCCGCCCACCTGCGCGGCTCGCTCAACGTGCCGGCCGATGGCCGGTTCGCCGAGCGCGCCGGCATGGTGACCGAGCCCGGCAGCGAGATCCTCGTGATCGCACCGCCCGGGGGGGAGCAGGAGATCGTCACCAGGCTCGGCCGGATCGGGTTCGACACGGTGGCCGGCTACCTGAGCGAGCCCGAGGCCGCGTTCCTCTCCGTCCCCAGCGAGGTGGACCAGGCCAGCCGCCTCACGGCCAGCGACCTGCACGAGGCGCTCGGCCGCGAAAACCCGCCGACGGTACTCGACGTTCGCAACGCCGGCGAGCGCGCCGCGGGCGCCATCGACGGCTCCCAGCACATACCGCTCGCGGAGCTGCCTGGGCGCCTGTCCGAGGTGCCGGCCGACACCCCGGTCGTGGTCTACTGCGCGGGAGGCACCCGCTCATCCATCGCGGCCAGCCTCCTGCGCCGCTCCGGCCACCGCGACGTATCCGACCTGATCGGCGGCGAGGCCGCCTGGCGCCTGTCCCTCGCCCCTGCTCCGGGTAACTAGGCTTCCCAAGGCGGCCCGACCTCAGCAAAGGCGCTCCCGGCGGCAAGGATGCCGCCGGAAGCGCCGCCGTCCGGTGATCAGTTGCCGCGGTTCGGCAGTCACCTCAGGTCCGTTCGGGATAAAAGAATTTGATCTCACTGAACGGGCCGTTGCTCCGCCTTAACCGCCCACGACTCGGCCAGGCGGTCATAGTCCCGTCCTGCCGTATTAATGGGCGAACTGCGCCCTCGGCAGGATGCGGGCCAGCCACTTTGGCTGGCAGCACGCCAGGATCACCCCCATCTCCGTGAGGGGTCAGCGGCCATCCGGATAGGCGGCAGCCGTCAGGACGGCCAGGCAGGCCTCCCCGCCGGGCATATCAGGGACGGGATTCCGCGGGGAAGCGCCGTCTGGGAACGCGAGTCCGCCGGAGGAAACCAGGGATTACCCGGGCCGCCGGGCTGCGGGCGCCCCCTGGCATTCACGTTCGGCCACGGCCGCCTGGGCCAGCACCGCCCGGGCGAGCTGCCGCGCCTCGGTCACCGTGAGGGCTGCCCACCCGGTGCCCTCGCAGCCGGGGCACTCCCCGAGGTCGACGAAGACCCGCGCGGCGGGATGCCGCGCGTCGCCGAGCGCGAGCCAGCCGACCGCGAGTTCCCGACCGCAGCTCGTGCGCAGGTACTCGTGCCTTCCAGCGGGACCCGTGCCCTCATCTGGACCTGGCCTCATCACGCACCTCCCGGGCTTTCGCCTAGCTGTCACTGCCGTTTCCATACCCCTATGGGTATAGGCGGCATTGGGCCGCCGTTATTCCGGCCGCAGACCGGAATAACGGCGGCATCCTGCACCGGAGCCGGGAATGCCTGCCGCCGACCCGTGTTATACCCATGGGGGTATGCTGAGCAGCAGCGCACCGCCAACCGAAGGAGCGAAAATGAGTACTGTCGCACTTACTGAGGAGACGTTCGAGGACGCGGTCGCCGGGCCGGGGATCACGCTGGTGGACTGGTGGGCATCCTGGTGCGGCCCGTGCCGGATGTTCGCGCCGGTCTTCCAGGCCGCCAGCGACAAGCACCCGGACATCACGTTCGGCAAGGTCAACACCGAGGACCAGGCCGGGCTGTCCGCCGCCGCCCAGATCACCTCCATCCCGACCCTGATGGCGTTCCGGGACGGCGTCCTGGTGTTCTCCCAGGCCGGCGCGCTGCCCGCGGCCTCGCTTGAGAAGGTCATCCAGGCGGTCAAGGACCTGGACGTGGACGAGATCCGCGGAAAGATCACCGCGCGGGAAGGGGCGAGCAAGTGAGCTACGGCACCAGCGTCACGGTCCGCGCGCCGTTCGCGGAGACGGTCACCCGGGTCCGCGAGGCCCTCGCCGGGCAGGGGTTCGGCGTGCTGACCGAGATCGACGTCACCGCCACCCTGCGGGACAAACTCGGCGAGCAGATGGAGGACTACGTGATCCTCGGCGCCTGCAGCCCGCCGTTCGCGCACCAGGCACTCGGCATCGACCGCAGCATCGGGCTGCTGCTGCCATGCAACGTCGTCGTCCGCGCCGCCCCGGACGGCACGATCGTGGAGGCACTCGACCCCCAGGTCATGGTCACGCTGACCGGCCGGCCCGAGCTGAAGCCGGTCGCCGACGAGGTCGCGCGCAGGCTCGCGAGCGCGCTCGCCGGGCTCGCGCCGGGAAACGCCGCGCGCTGACCGTGCGGGCCGCGGAACTCGATACCCCGTTGGGTATGGTGGGACGGTAAGAGAACGTGCGGCACCTGGATTCCTGGGCCAAGTGCGCGACCCCCGAGGGAGCCGGTTATGGACGTGGACAGCGAGAAGATGGCCAGCGTGCTCAGGCGGCTCCGGCGCGCGCAGGGCCAGGTCGGCGGCGTCATCAAGATGATCGAGGAGGGCCGCGACTGCGCGGACGTGGTGACGCAGCTCGCCGCGGCGTCCCGGGCGCTCGACCGCGCCGGCTTCAAGATCATCGCGACCGGCCTGCAGCAGTGCGCGCACAGCGACGACGCGGCCAGCGAGGCCGACCGCGCGCAACTCGAGCGGCTCTTCCTGTCGCTCGCCTGAGAGCCATGCACTAGGAGAGACGATGGAAACCACCGAACAGGCGGCCTGGGACGAACGCTACTCGGGCCCGGACCTGGTCTGGGGTGCCGGCCACGACCGCGACAACATCACCCGCGGGCACGGCGGCCCGCAGGATCCTGACCGGCTCTACACCCCCGCGGCGGTCACCGCTGAACTGGACGGGCTGTCCATCCGGCGCGCGGAGCAGGTCATGCGGCCCGTGACGACGCCCGAGGGCGAGCGGACCGCAATCGACACCCTGGTCCGGGCCGGGCGCCCGGCATAGCCCGCGCGGCTTATCGCGGCAGGGCGGCCGTCGCCCGAACCGGGCTACCACAGTCCGAGCAGGGACCCGGCGCTGCGGGCGGCGGAGCCGCCTGCCTCCTCGGCGATGCGCAGCGCGCCGGGAACATCCAGGTCGCCTGCCAGCGCGGCCCGGACGGCGGCCGTGGCGCTGCCCGCATGCCCGGCGGCGGCGCGGTCAGGCCGGCCGGCGGCCGACTGGAGCCGTTCCAGCCGGGCCGCGGCCGCCTCAAGCTCGGCCTGGTCGTAGTCCCAGTCCTGGTCCCAGCGGCGGTCCAGGATCAGCAGCCGCACCGCCGCCGCCGGGTACCGGGCCAGGACCTCCCTGACGAGCACCAGGTTGCCTGCCGACTTGGCCATCTTCGCCCCGGCCACACCGACGACGCCCGCGTTCATCCTGGCCCGGGCGAACGGCGTCACGCCGGTGAACGCCTCGGCCATGGCCGCCTGGTACGCGTGGTGCGGGAACCGCAGGTCGCCGCCGCCGGCCTGCACGTCAACGGCCGGGCCGAACGCGTGCAGCGCCATCGCCGCGCACTCGGCATGCCAGCCAGGGCGCCCCGGCCCCCACGGGCTCTCCCAGGCCGGCTCGCCCGGCTGCGCGGACTGCCAGACCGCGACGTCGAACGGGTCGTCCTTGCGCGGGTCATCCGGATGATCCCCGTACTCGCCGGCCAGCCGCAGCGCCGCCTCCCCGTCAGGCACCGCCTCGTCAGGCACCGCCCGGCGCGCGGCCGCCGCGCCCCGGAAGTACACGCGCCCGTCCCGCTCATACGCGGCGCCCCGGGCCAGCAGGCCCGCGGCCAGCGCGATGAACTGCCCGATGTAAGCGTGCGCCCGCGGCTCCTGCGACGGACGGCCCACGCCGAGGGCAGCCATGTCCTGGTCGAAGTAGAACTGCTGGACCGCGGCGAAGCTGTCATACCGCTCCCCCGCACGGCCGGCCGCGGCCAGCAGCACGTCATCGACATCGGTCACGTTGCGGCACAAGATCACCTCAGTGCCGCCCGCCCGCAGCACCCGGCACAGCGTGTCCGTCCACACGAACGTCGCGGCATGCCCCAGGTGCGTCACGTCATAGGGAGTGATGCCGCACGCGTACACCCGCGCACGCCCCGCGAGCGGGAGCAGCACGCCGCCCAGCCGCATGACGGGCGCAAGACCGGCCACCGGCATCCCACCCCACGACGTCAGGGTCATCGACAGCCTCCCGCAGCTAGCTTCCCCTCACCGTATGCCCGGCGCGCCGGGGGACGCCAGGCCGGCCCAGTTCCTCACGTGAGGGCGCCTGCCGAGTATGAGCGGCTGGCGGCCGGGAGGATCTCGCGGCGCGGCGGAGCGCAGATCATCCATTCCGGCGCTTGGCTCGTATCTCGTGATCCACGGATTGTGGGTGGCGGTCGCGCCGCCCGCCGAATCGTCGTCGGGCAGGTAGCCGCTCACCCAGACGTTCGCGGGAGAGCTAGCGCTCGCGCCCGCGCCCGCGCCGACGAAGGGGACCTTCACCGGCCGCCAGGTGCCGCCGGTGTCATGCAACGATGCCGCCCGCATAGGCCTTGGGAAGCGCCACGGAACGCCAGGCGGTGCCGTTCCACCGTAGCTGCCGGCGAGTCAGGTCCGTGAGGTCCGTGCACGTCTTGGCAGCGCAGATCACCTCCGACACCCATGCGTTGCTCTTTCCCGATGCCGACAAGTCGCCGACCAGGGCCGCGCTCCCCAGGGTCGCGACGATCCGCCAGCCAGGCGCCGTGGCCTCGGGGCTGACCAGCGAAGCCACGACCGCGCGGGCCCCCGCCGGGTCGGCCTGCGCCGGGACACCGCGGCCTGCCAGCGACGCAGCCAGTGATCCAGCCGACAACGCCACGGCCACAGCAGCTGGCCAGCTCCTGCCGGCAACACCAATCGTCACAATTAACCTCATCAATAACTGTTCTGACGTCCGACTCCAACAGCATCAAAACATGACAGAAAGGAACTAGGCCGCCCATGCTGTCATAAGCATGCGCTTGCGGCAGCCGCGGGGGACGTTCGCGAACCGCCGTCGCCGAGACCGCAGTCCGTTAGCTCCGGCCTGGCATGAACGGGACGGCGGCCGCTAGGGCGTGGTGACCCTGCGTGCTTCGAATGTCTGGCCAGCCGCGCGGAGGCGGCCGGCGAGCGTCGCGCCCATCGCGGTCGCGGGCGTGAGGACGCCGGCCCGATCGGGCAGGCGGTCGCGATCGAGCGCGAGGCACAGCGCGCTCTCCCCGAGCATCACCGCGGTGGCGGCATAGCCGGGATCACCGCGGGCCTCGACCCTGGTCAGGTACCGGGCGCCGCTTGAGGTGCGAGCATGGACCTCCATGCGGAAGAAGCCCGCACGGCGGGCCTTCTCGCCGGGACCCTCGCCAGGCTTGGGCAGGACCGGCCGGAGCAGCGCCCGGGACGGCCGCAGCGCTACCGCGGCAAGGAGCGCCGTGAACGCGGCCGTGACCGCTAGCGCCCGCACCGGCGCGGCAGGACCGGTGCCGAAGCCGGTGACCTCGCGGTACCGGAACCGGCGGCCGTATGCCCATCCCAGCAGGGCGCTGCTGCGGCGGACTATCCGGGTGTTGAAGCCGGCCATGAGGAACGGCCCGGTCCACTGATCAAGGCCGGGGTCGTAGCGGGCCCAGGACAGCTCGCGCTCGTCGCCGAGCGCGGGTTCCGCGGCGCGATCCGGGCTCAGGGCGTACGGGTCGGCGACGAGCCGGCGGGTACTGGCGCTGGCCCGCATATCGTCGACCTGCCCCAGACCGGACGCCAGGGTGCCGCCGCTGATTCCGCCCCGCAAGGCCATCACCACCAGGGTGGTGTCCTCAAGGTCTCCCGCGCCGTCGGCGGCGGCCGCGTGATGGGCCAGCAAGACACCGAGGTCGGAAGGGACAGAGTCGAACCCGCAGCTGTGCACGATGCGAGCCCCGGTGCGGACGGCCGCCTGGTGACAGCTGCCGATGGTGTCCCTGATGAACAGCACCTCACCGGTGAGGTCCGCGTAATCGGTCCCGGCCTCGGCGCATGCCTGGGCCAGCGGCAGGCCGAGCCGGCGGTACGGGCCGACGGCGGTCGCGATCGCGCCCGCCCTCCGGGCAAGCAACTGCGCACCCCGCGGATCCGTTGAGTCCGCCGCGAGCAGCGGCCACGCCTGCGCGGCGGTGCCCAGCCCGGCCCGGACCTCGGCCAGCCGCCGCTCAGACCGGCCAGCCAGGCCGATGCGCAGGCCGGGCGGCGCATGCCCGGCTAGATAGCCGGCCGTGAGCCGTCCGACGAAGCCGGTCGCCCCGAGCAGTATGAGGTCCAGCTCCCTGCCATCGCGCACTCGCTCATCCTGACATGCCGGACCTGCGACCGGGAACGTACCCCGGAAGTTCCCGCATCCTGAAGCCGCACCTATCGGCGGATATCGCGTCGGCGTCTTAATGCCGACGGTCACGCTCTGCGAGAGAGCTGCGGACCCTCCGATCTTGCGAGCTGGCCAACCAACAAGATCGGCCGCCAGCGACGGAGCGGCTTGGCTTCACGGAAGCGTTCGCATGACGGCGGCGGCGGTTACTGGTTACGCGGAATCGGCTAGTACCCAGAGAGCTGACATCGGAAGGGCGGCCAGCCGGTTGCCGAAGGAGAGCTGCTGCTCGCCGGCGTACAGCACGATCCCGGCCCGGAATCGGTCACCCAGCCGTCTCGCCAGGTGGCGCAGCCCGCGGAAGTCGTACGCCCGGCACGTTCATGATCCAGGAGACCTGTCCTGGATCGGCCGCCACATCAAGGCAGTCCGCTCGCGGAGCGCCCTAGGCTCGACCGTGAAATATATAGCAGCTGATGCTATAATTTTCAGGTGCTCGGACGAGACGATGTACTCCGCGAGGTGATGCGCGAAACGCGCACCACCCAGGTCGGCCTGTCCCGTCTCAGCGGCGTCCGCCAGCCCAGCATCAGCCAGTTCCTATCGGGCAAGGTCGACCTGAGCGACGAGCAGCTCGACCGGCTGCTGTCCTGCATGGGTTACCGCCTTGAAGTGATCCGGCGGCCCGTCGTCCCTGACCTCACCCGCGCCGAGCGGCGGTCCTGGCGGCTCCACTGCCGGCTCTCCAGCCGCCTGACCCCGACCAGCCTGGAGGAATGGCGCCCGACCATCGAGCGCAACCTTGAGCGGCTCCGCAGCCGCATCACCGGCCAGCCGCACAGCCGCAACCTCGACCGCTGGGGCCTGCTGGTCTATCACGATGACGTGCTCGGCCTGCACCGCGTCCTCACCGGACTCGACCGCGATTCCATCGAGATGCGCGAGGTATCGCCCATGAGCGGGCTGCTCCCCGAAAGCGAGCGCCAAGCCGTTCTCTAGGGAGAAAACTGATGCGACGCAACCAGCTTGAGCACGCGATCCGCACTGCCTGCCAGATCATCGGCAAGCCAGCGGTGATCGTCGTCGGCTCCCAGTCCATCCTCGGCACCTTCCGCGAGGACCAACTGCCAGCGGAAGCCACCATGTCCGCCGAGATCGACATCCTCCCCATCGCGGACGACAACGACGAAACCGCCCGCCTCGCGGACATCATCGAAGGGGTCGCGGGCGAATTCCCCCCATTCGAGGAACTCCACGGTTTCAGCATCGACGGCGTCGAACAGGCCTGACCACCGAGCTGCACGCAGCGTACCGACCTGGCCTTCCTTGCGCTGCTTGTCGTTCTCCGGTGTGACGGCGGTGCGGTTCCTGGGCCTGGGCTGGGGCTGGACGGAGGTGAGCCTGTCGGTGAGGGCCCGGCGTTCGGCGCGCTCGGCGTCCAGGGCTGTCTCGGCGCGCTCGGCGCGGGCGATGGCGGCTTGCCGCGCATCGCGTTGCAGTGCCGCCCGGCATTCGTCGCTGCTCCGGGTCCGGGCTGCACGAAGCATCAGGCCAGCGGCCCGGCAGCACTAGCGGAGCGGTTAAGCCGGCTCCAGGAACGTGAGCCGCGTCCCGGTGCCCCGCCGAGCCCGGCACGGGCCAGCGGGGCACCGGGTGAGACCCTCCGGTTACGGCTCTTCCGGTCCCTCGCCGGGGAGACGCCAGGTGACCTCGGCGGGGTGGCCTGGGTCGTAGGTCTCCTGGGCGCCGGACGTGGTCCAGTCCCCGCGGAAGTGCTGCCACTCCAGCCCGTGATCGGGGAAGATCGCGACCTGGCCGGCGCACCGGCGGCATACCGGGACGGCCTCGTCGTCCCCGGCCGCTTCATCCCGTGGAGCGACGCCGACGATCAGGTCGGCCGCGTCCATCGCGATCTCGAACATCAGCGGGTCGATCGCGCTCAAGTACGCCAGTGCGGCCTCTGCCTGCTCGGCGGTGGCCCGGGCCAGCCGGTCCCGGCGCTTGCGGGCGGCTTCGTCGGGGGGTACGTGCGCGGGTGCCCCGGGCTGCGTGATGATGGGTGACATGGTCTCCTCCAGGTGCTTTCTGGTGGGGGTCTAGGGCCGTCGGCGGTGGTTGCACACCTCGGCGGCCCGCCTGATTTTTCAGGCTGCTGCTACAAGGGTAAGGGAACTGGAGTTTGATGTCACTGGACAAAACGGGCGGATTGGCGAGTAATTGTTCGTGATATTGCTTAAGCCGCGAATGCTGTCGGCGAGGACGCGAGGGGGACGGTACGGTGCGGCGGTCACCACGGACCGTTCGGGGCAAAGGGATTTCGGTCTTCGGCCTGCGGCGGCCTGGCAGGGGAGAAATGGTCAAGTTTTTCCCGCTATCTCACCGTGTCATCTCACCGTGTTATTGGCTGCCGCTTCCGCGGTGCCCGGCTCGGTCCCTGACCGTCCGGTCATCGAGCTGGAGCACGGGATCACGGTCTACCCGGCCCGCTGGGCGGGAGGCAGGTGGCGTGCGGCCTGGTACGAGGACGGCGAACGGCAGCAGTGCGAGGCGGTGAGCGAGGACAGGCTGGCCGGCAAGCTGGAGAAGGTCACCGAGCGGCTGGCGGCCGGCGCGCCGAACATGAGGCGGCCCGGCGCGGACCTGATCTCCTGGTACCTCAACCCGGACCGGCTGCCGGCTGAACAGCGGTGGTCGCGCAAGCACGCGGACACCCAGCGGCGGCTGTGCGAGCGGTTCGCCGCCCCGGTCATCGGCGCGGTCACCTGCCAGGACATCAAGACCGGGCACACCCAGGCGATCGTCAGCGCCGCGCCCACGGCGGGCGAGGGCAACCGGGCCAGGCGGATGATCTCGGCCCTGGTCAGCGCGGGCCTGGACGGCGGCTGTGGGTCGATCCCGCCGAGATCCCGCCCGTCCCCGCCGTCGAGGACACCAGGGAGCTGACCGTCGAGGTGGCGGACGCGGGCAACGGCCAGACCGCCATCCGGGTGGACGCCCAGGTCACCTGGCTGCCGGCCCGCGAAGCCAGCGAGATGGTCCGCCGCATCACCGCGATGGTCAACTCCCTGCCGGCCTTCCCGCCTGGCCCGCGCGAGTGCGGCCTCGGCGGGAGCGGGACGGCGGCCCTCGTGCTCACGTTCCTCGCGGCCCCGAAGGGGCGAGTCCTCGCGACCGCCATGGCCGAGCTGGAAGGCTGCGAACCGGTTATCTTCGCCCCGGGTGCCAAAGATCAACAACGATACGCGGACCTGGAGTGCCGCCGGAGTTGCGATGCTCGGCGTGCCGTTCCACGGTTACGCGCTCGCCGGCACCGTCCTGAACACAGTCGGCTCGAAGTGGAACCTTGCCGCCTATACGTCCTGAAGAAGAACACCAGCGGATCGTGGAACCCCGCCCACCCGGCGCGACAACCAGGAATCAGGCCAGCGCGTCCGATGCACGAAAGATGGAGACTAGATCCCCTTTTCTTGGATCCGTTGCTGCACCATGCCTAGTCGGGAGAAGCTCCCGAAGCCTGCGTAGAGCAGATCACGCCAGTTGGGACCCCACTTTTCGGCCATGTCTTCATCATTTTCACGTTCGGCATCAAGTTCACTGAAATCCTGGAACTGCCTGGCGGTTTGCCGGGCTATGTGGTTGAGGTAAGAACGTTCTGTCACCCAGACAGACCCTCCCGCAGTCCTGACGCGCAGCGCGAAATCCTTGTCGCAGCCCCAGGAGTACTTGCGCCAGTAACGCTCCTCGAGGAGGCCCACTGATTCGAACGTAGTCCTGCGGATCACCATGCAAGTGCCGTCGATGAAAGGAACCACTTGGTCAAACGGACGCCCGGCGTAGTCCCGGGCGCTTCCCGTGTACGCGCTCCTCTGGTGCGGCCAGTTGTGATCGTAGAGAGGGCCGATGACGTCTCCCCCGGTCGCGCTTGCCGCCTCAAGCAAACCGCCGATGAACGAATGGGAAAGGCGTACGTCATTGTTAAGCAGGATGAACACTTCATAGCCGTGGTCCCAAGCTGCCGTCACGCCGTAATTAGAACCGCGGCACCAGCCGAGATTACTACCCGGGGTCAGGACTGTGACCGGTACCTGTTCGGACTCGAATCCGCCCTGATTGTCGACCAGCCAGATATCGGCTAGCTGCACCTCGGGCTCTAGATCTCGTAGGATCGCGCGTGTCAGATCATGACGTCCGAAGATGGGAATAATGACCGCTGTTTTCATTGACTCATCCCATGCTGATGTGCGCCCGCGGCCAAGAGGTGAAGTCCGCCCTTCACTCTTATCGCGCATCCGGGCCTGTGTCTGTCAGAAGCTGTTCGATAAATGTCTCGTCCCGGCCCAGTCCCCGGCCCAGATCCCTTGCCTTTGCCAGCGCTGTCGCCGCGTCCATCTCGGATCCCATCGCAGCGTGGATACGCGACGGTGGCACCCACACGGCAGCTGCCCCGGTGGCCGCTTGATGACCCGGAGCTCCCCATCGCGGCGTGAGGGTACGCTGCTCTTTCCGGCTACTCCCTCCCAAGCCGTTGACACCCGCGCCGATCATCCTGATCTGCGAGGCGGTACAGGTCATGCTGTCACACGCCAGTCCGGCATGCAGAACGGCGGATCAGGCGCGGTCGGCGAGCATGCGGATGTCACGTTCTGCGGCCAGGCAGCTTCTGATTGCCGCCGGCGGCTGAGTTCCGGCGACCGCCGACAGCAAGCGGCGGGGATGAACAAAGGACTGTTTTAGGAATGCTGAGCCAGTACGCGTTGGCCCCGTCGGGCGACGTGGCGGAGGCTGTGCCAGGTCCACCGGCCCTCGCCGGTACTGTTGCGCCACCCGGTCTTCAGGTAGGCGGGCTGGAGGATGCGGCGGTTGAAGTTCGAGGAGCGCCAGTGCGCGCCGCTGCTGGAGGGGAAGAGGATGCCGTGCGGGCTGGTGCCTGCCTTCTGCTCGGTGCGGGCTTCCTCGATGCGGGCGGCGAGCCGTTCCGCGAGCGGGTACCCGTCCGGGGTCCGGCGCGGGTAGATGGTGCGGCGGTACTTGCGGTTCTTCGGTGCCTCGGCGTACAGGTGCCCGCCGACGTCGCCGCTGGAGGGGATCTCGGCGGGATCGACCAGCAGCGCCGACTCTCCCGCCGCCGTGACCTTCGGGGCGGGCAGCGGGCGGTCCCCGGCCTGCCAGTGGGCCTCGGCGAGCATCGGGCTGGCCAGGTAGGCGCCCTTGATGCCCGCGCCGGCCAGGGCGGACAGCATCCGGTGGACCCGGTCGCCCTCGCTCGCGGTGGGGCGGCGCTGACGATCTTCTGCGTGTGGCTGACCGGACCGCGATGTCCTGGCAGATGACCGCGTTGATGACCGGAGCGGCGATGGAATTAATGAGGGTATTAGTAAAACCCCAAATTCACTTCGTTCTGCCACGCGCCGCACGGCGTCACGTATCTCGCCGCGATATAGCCAAGGCCCCACTTGATCTGGGTCGTCGGGTTCGTCTGCCAGTCGGAGGCGACGGACTCCATCTTGTTCCCCGGGTACGCCTGCGGGATGCCATAGGCGCCGGACGCCGTGTTCTCGGCGTAGACGTTCCAGCCGCTCTCCCGCATCCACAGGTTGTACAGGCAACCCCACTGCGTAGTCTGATTGAACCCGAACGAGGGAAGCAGCGACTTGCCGATCGCCTCGGCACCGGTCGGGTCGGCCGGCGCCGCGGGCGTGTTGACGGTGGTGCCGCCGCCCGTCTGGTTTGTCCCGCTTGTTCCCGCCGTCGAGTTGGCGGCCGACTCAGCCGCGAGGATCGACGTCGGGTTCGCCATCGTCGGCTTGGCGGCGACCGTCAGCGTGCTCGCGGCGGCGTCCATCGCGATGATCGTCAGCCGCTCCTGCTCGAGCGCGGTGACCGAGCCGCTGTGGCCGAGGTCGTCAATCGACGTGAAGAGACTGCTCGCCCCGGCGCCCCCGGGCGCCGTCAGGTAGGAGGCCACGACAACTATGGCGACAAGCGACGCCGCGATGCCCGCGGCGGGCAGCACAACCCCGGTCCGCCGGAACAGGCCACGCTTCTTCCGCGCACTCCGCGCACTCCGCGACCCGCTGACACTCCGCGGCCCGGTAGCGCTCAGCGGCCCGCTGGCGCTCCGTGACCCGGCCGGGTCAACAGCAGAGTTCAGCGAGTCATCGTCCGCTGCGGGCCTGCTCTCATTGAGCATCGCCGCTCGGTGTCGTGACAACGCAGTCCCTTCGGTCCATGTCGCGTGTGTGCCGCACCCATCTACCACTGCCGAACCACGATGCCAGAAAGAAACATCAGTCGCGCGTGACTTCCCTAAGAAAAGGCCATGCCGTTTACCGAAGACGGCAGGCTTCCTCGTCCGCCAGGGAATGCGGCACCATTACCCTCGTGACTGCTCGTGATGATCAGTTCTTGGGCGAGCAAGGTCATCGCGAAGCGGTCGCTTCCATGTACACGCTGTTACAGAATCACGATCGAGTCATTTTCATCCTGCGTTAGCCTCGCGGATCTGCAATACGTGGATGCTCTTGGCGAGGTCTTGAACTTGCATAAACCGGCGCCCGGGTTCCCGGCCGGCTCCCCGTCCCCCCTCTCCGCCGCGGTGATGGCGGAGGGAGCAGGCAGGGTCCGTTCCCTATCGGCTGATTGCGAGCCGGGCGCGACGGGAGAGCCGCCGGCGACCTGTACCGTCGTCGGCGGCTCTCCCGTGATGGTGGGCGGTCAGCCCTCGTAGGGGCTCGCGTGCGGGATCCTGCCCTTCTCATCGCCCGCACGGAGCCAGCTCGGCGCGCAGTTTCGCCGGGTCCGTCGGCAGGGCGTCGAGTTGGGCGCTGGTCTGCGCGCTCCTCGGGCCGCTGCTGAATTCGAGGTTTTTGACCCCGCGCCATTGCCGCCACTTGCGGTAATTGGCTGGACGGTCATGCTGACGTGCTGCTGGCATTCTCGCGCAGGACCTGCTGGTCGCAGACGGGGATGAGTTGCGCCCCTTCGCTGATCGAAGCCTGATCGTTCTGGGGGCCGCCAAGTGTGAGCCCGATTTCCACCTCGCCTGGCGAATTCTGCACCTGGGCATACTTGACGCCGTGCTGGTGGAGGCAGGCTACGACTCGTTGCACGAATCCCATCGCCTTCGGGTTGGCCGGGTCGTACTGCCAGGGCGGGAGGGGCTTCAGGTACGCACCTGCGGCCTGCGCGGCGGCCAAGCCTGGGAATGCCGAGGGATCGCTGGTTCCGTCGACTTTCATGCTATTGCCGCCTCCATGGGCGGCGATGCAATGAGCCCAGGGGGCGTCCAGCGAGATCAACTGGCTGGTGGACTCATCGAGGCGCTCACGGGGCCGGCTGCCCGTTGGCGTGCCGTCTGACGCGCTGACGCTCGGTGAGCCAGCGGAGGGGGCACTCGTCGGCAGTGCGGCGACCTGGGATTGCTGGCTGCCGGATGAGCTACCGGAGGAGCAGCCGGCCGCAGCGATGACTATGAGGACGGCGGCAGCGACGAGCGGGGAACGGGAGCGCAGTGACATGGGACGGGACCGGTCCTTACTGGTGTGGAGAATTTCGTGGATGAGTTCTTCGCGGGTTTGGGTTCAGGGGCTGGCGAGCGCCTCGGTGGGGGTGAGGCGGGCGGCGCGGATTGCGGGATGGAGGCCCGCGAGAGCGCCGACCGCGATCGCGCTAAGCACGCTGACAGCGATGACAGCGACGGGCAGGGTTGGCGGCCAGCTCTCCCACAGGGCGTAGCCGGTGGCGCCCAGGGAACCGATGGCAGCGCCGGTGAGACCTCCGACCGCGGATAGCGTGACGGCCTCGCCGAGGAACTGAAGGCGGATCTGTCCACGGGTGGCGCCGAGGGCGCGGCGCAGGCCGATCTCCTGCTTGCGTTCCAGGACGGCCACGAACATGGTGTTGGCGATGCCGATGCCGCCGACGAGCAGCGACACGGCGGCCAGTCCTATGAGCAGCCCGGCGTTGACGGCCTGAGCTGCCTGCTTGGCGGCCAGTGCGTCGGACGGCTGGGTGACGTTGACCAGGCCGGGAGCGGGCGGGTAGAGAGTCGGTCCGAGTACGGTGGCCACCGCACCGAGCTCGTTGTCAGGGGCGCGTACGTAGGTGACGGTCGCCCGTCCGTTGAAGCCGAGATCGGATCGAGCGGCGTTCCAGCCGACGAAAACGGCCCAGTCGAGGTCGGAGGTGACGGGCATGGGAGCGGCGATCCCGATCACCGTGAACCATCGCGAGCCGATCAGTACGCGCACGGGCCGGCCGGGCGCGGAGGGCCGTCCGATGCCCAGGCTGCCGGCTGCCTGGTAGCCGAGAACCGCGACGGGGAAGCGCTGGGTTGCCGGGGAGAGAAACTGTCCGGCTTCCATCGAGCCGCTGACCACAGCGAGCAAGTTGGAGCTGCTTGACAGCACGTTCAGGCCGACGGTGGCCGCGGGGTCGACTAGAGGGCTGCGCCGCACCACGGTGCTGGTGTTGCCCAGCTCAGCGGCTGCGGTGACCGGCCCGATGCGGGCGGCCATGGCGGCCGCATCGGGAGGGAAGGACACCGCCAGGCCGTTCTGGGGCTGTGCCTCCGCCTCTAGGGCACCTTCGGTGTCGGGGTTTGGACGTTAGGAGATTGCTGCCAAGCGCGGTGAACTTCGCCAGCAGCGCCGCGTTGCCGGACTGGGGGATGGCCACGACGAGGACCAGGGTGGCCATGCCGACCGCCACTCCCAGGATCGACAGGACGGCGCGCAAGGGGCGCGAGCGCATCCCGAGCGTGGCCAGCTGGACGACATCGAGCAGCGACAGACGCGCCGGGTCGGGCAGCGGAGATGAGTCTTGCATGTGCCTTGCTGGAATGCTCACCGCCCGTGCGGGGTCTCCCGGCCGGCCACGCTGTCCCGTCGTCATAGCTGGAGTCCTTCGATGTGCTGGATGCGCCCGTCTGCGACCCGTACCCGGGCCGGGAGACGCGCGGCGACGTTCGGGTCATGGGTGATGACGACCAGGGTCGTGCCGGCGTGGTGCAGGTCGAGCAGCAGGTCGAGCACGGCCCGGCCGGTCGCCGAGTCGAGGGCGCCGGTGGGCTCGTCGGCGAGCAGCAGCAGGGGGCGGTGCACAACTGCCCGGGCGATGGCGACTCGCTGGCGCTCACCGCCGGAGAGCTGGCTCGGGAGGTGCCCGGCTCGCCGGCTCAGGCCGACCAGATCGAGCGCGTCGAATGCCAGGGCTCGGCGCTGGCGGCGGGGCACGCCGGTGTAGAGGAGTCCGGAGGCAACGTTGTCGATGGCGGTCAGGCGATCGGAGAAATGGAAATTCTGGAACACGAAGCCGAGATGGCGGGATCGCAGCGCGGCGAGCTGCCGGTCACCGAGGTGCCCGGTGTGGTGGCCGTCCAGCAGGACCTCACCGACGGTGGGCGTGTCGAGCGTGCCCATGAGATGCAGCAGGGTGGACTTGCCCGACCCGGATGCCCCGACGATGGCCAGCGCCTGGCCCCGGCGTACCGTGAGAGAGACGTGGTCAAGCGCGACCACTGGCCCCGGGTAAGACTTGGTGACGTTGCGCAATTCCACCGCTGGGCGGTCATCCCGGCGGGGGAACGCCTCGTTGCCAGTCACAGTTGGCGGCCCGGCGATCATGCCGCGGTCACCACGTGCAGCCCGACGTGCACCCCGGGACCCGAGACCTCTGCCTGATCGTTCAAGATGAGGCCGACGCTTACCGGCAGCAGTTGGTCGGCGGGGGTTTGCAGAGCGTACCCCCCGTTGGCCAGAGCGAGGAGGGCCTCAGCGGGCACAACCAGGACGCCGGGGTGGCTCGCCGTGGTCACGGTGACGCTGACCGAGCCGGACGCGGGCAGGGCACCTGAGTCGTCGGCCGTCGCCTGCGCCTGGAGCTTACCGCCGACGGGGGCAAGGGCGACGATCCGACCATTCAGCGAAGCACCGTCGGCCGTGCTCACGCTGAGGGATTCGCCGGTGCGCAGGCTGCTAGTCGCGGTGAAGGTGATCAGCTTGGTCGTGCGGGTGAGTGTCAGCACGGGGGAGCCGGCGGGGTCGCCGACGTTGGCGGTGACCACACCTACGCGGACGGGTCCAGGGACGACCACCACCTGGCTGGGAGTGAGCGTCCCGGTGGCGGCCATGCCCGCGGACTGCTGGAAGTCCTTGACGGCCTGCGTGAGTACATAGGTCCAGGTCGACGTGTCCGCCGCGGAGGCGGGGAGGTAGCCGAGAGCGGCCAGGTTCGCGGCCACGATGGTGACGTCCTGGCCTGTGGGCGGCGTGGCGGCCTGGTCCAGGGCCGACTGCGCGGTGCCGACCGCGTTCTGGGCTTGCGCCACCGCGGCTTGGTCTTGGGCGAGGGTGGCGGCGCTAGCGGGCGGCCTCCTCTGGTTCTCGGCGGTGGTGAGCACCTGCTGGGCAGCCAGGAGGCCGGCCTTGGCCGATTGCAGCGAGACCTGAGCGGTGCTCGAATCTGGCATCCCGAGCGTGCGGAATAGCGGGGTAGGGCCGTAGAAGACGACGACCGGCTCGTCATCGACCCAGTAGAGGGACCGCCCCCGCCTGACCACGCCGCCGGCCGCCGGGAGCCTGGTGATTGTTCCCGATCTCGGCCCGGTCACGGTCCGCAGCGCATCGAAGCCGACGGTCGCAGTGTAGGTAGCCGTCGCGGTCAGGTCGGTGCGGACCACGGTGGTGGTCGAAAGCACGGGCCTGGGCGGAGCGCTCTGGGGGTGGCGATGGGAGACGGCCACTGCCCCGAGCGCCATCCCACCCGCCGCAGTCACGACCGCGAGGCCGGCAGCCAACGGCATGCTCCGCCACACACGTCTCTTCCGGATCTCCATGGCCCGAGAGGCTGGCAGACAGAAATGGCGCAACGGTGGGGAACTTGTGTGCATCCTGTGTTGGTTCCGGCTGGCGGCGCCCGCCGCCCTTCCCACCGGGGCGGACGGCTCGTAGGATCACTGCTCGATGCCGACTGAAATCATGGTCGCCGAAGACGACCCGAAGCTCGCCGAGGTGCTGCGTCGGTACCTCGAACGAGAGGGCTATCAAGTGGTGCTCGTGCCCGACGGCCGCCAGGCCATCGACCGCGCCCGCCAGCGCCCGCCCGATCTCATCATCTTGGACCTCATGCTGCCCAGGGTCGACGGGTGGGACGTGTGCCGGGTCCTGAAGCGGGAGTCCGAGGTGCCGATCCTGATGCTCACCGCCCGCTCCACCCAGGACGACATCGTGCTCGGGCTTGACCTTGGCGCCGATGACTATGTGACCAAGCCGTTCGGGCCGCCGGAGCTGATGGCCCGGGTCCGGACCGTGCTGCGGCGACGAGCGGCGGACGTGGCGTCGGACGTGGCGTCGGGGCCTGCCCCGCTGCGGGTGGGACCCCTGGTGATAGATCCGGACCGCCACGAGGTGGCATTGGACGGTCGCGTAGTCGACTGCACGCCTGCCGAGTTCCGCCTGCTTGAAGTGCTGGCCGCCACCCCCGGGCGGGTCTACAGCCGGACCCAGCTCCTGGACTACCTGCACGGGATAGCCAGGTTCATTACCGAACGTACCATCGACGGACACGTCAAGAACCTGCGCAAGAAGCTCGAAGCCGACCCGCGCCAGCCCCAGCTGCTGATCACCGTGTACGGCGTCGGCTACAAACTCGGCCATCCGGCGCCGCCCCACCATGCACCGTAGCCTGCTCGTTCGCCTATCGGTGCTCACCTTGGCGGTAATCGTCGTGTCGGTGGCGGCAACCGCGTGGCTGGCCGCCCTGGTCCTGAACCGAGGCATCCAGCAGGCCAGCGGCCAGTCCCGGGCCGAGATCGCCTCGGTCTACGGGACGCTCCTGCACTACGGAGCCACCCACCGCGACTGGGCTGGGGCAGGCCCGGTCGCGGACTCCCTCAGCCGCCGCACCGGGCAGCAGATCGAGCTGGCTGACCTTTCGGATCATCGACTGGCATTCGCCTCGGCCGCCCCCGAGGCGCTGCCGCTCGGATCGCCAGTCGCCGTGGTTGACCCCCTCCATGTCGATCCCAGCCTTGACCCCGGCGCTCCCGCCAGTCGCATCGACCCCGCCGTGGCCGGACCGCTGGCACCTTCCGCTCAGGACAAGACCGCATTCGGCAGATTGGCCAGGAGCGTCCTGAGCTGCATGAAAGGCAAGGGTGGCGGACGCGTCGTGCTCGGCCTGCTCGGCCAGCCCGAGGTACAGGGCACGGATCCTGCGCTGGCCGGCAGCTGCGGTGCCGATAAGCTGGCAAGCACCATCATGTCGGACCAGGAACCGGCGTTCGCCGCACTGACCCTGGCCACCCCACCCGGGCAGCAGCGCGCCCTGGTGTTCTCCCCCCATAACGAGCTGCGCATCGCCGAGGTCGCGGCGGCCATCATCGCCCTCGCCATCGGGGCGACCCTGCTGGCCGGCTTCCGGCTGGTTCGGCCGCTGCGGGCCCTCACCGCCGCCGCGCGCGGCGTCGAAGCGAACGGGTTTACCGAAGTGGCCGAGGTCTCGGGCAACGACGAGATCGCCCACCTGACCAGAGCCTTCAACCACCTGGCGCGGACGCAAACCCAGATGGAAGAGCAGCGAAAGATCGCCATCAGCGACATCGCGCACGAACTGCGCACCCCGCTGGCCAACATCCGGGCCTGGCTCGAGGCCGCCCGAGATGGCCTAGCCGACAACGACAGCGAACTGGCCCGCTCGCTGCTCGAAGAGGCGATGCTCCTGCAGCGCACCGTCGATGACCTCCAGCTCCTCTCCCTGGCCGACGCCGGGCAGCTCAAGCTCCACCTCCAAGACGTTCCCCTGGCCACGCTGCTACGGCAGGCACGCGCCGCCCTCTCCGGGCCCGCCGAAACAGCCGGGGTCACCATCAACCTGGCCTGTCCCGACACCGTCGTGGTCGCCGACCCGGATCGGCTCAGGCAGATCGTGCAGAACCTAGTCTCGAACGCCATACGCCACAGCCGCCCCGCGGGGTTCGTGCACCTACGGGCAACGATTAACGACGAATGCCTCCGCCTGGACGTCATCGACCACGGGGCCGGGATCACCGCCACTGACCTGCCCCGGATCTACGACCGATTCTGGCGGGCAGAGAAGTCACGCAGCCGGGCGGCGGGAGGCAGCGGCCTCGGCCTGGCCATCGTCCGCCAGCTGGTCGAGGCACACGGGGGAACTGTCAGCGCTCGCAGCATCCCCGGCGAAGAGACCGTGTTCTCCGTCCTCATACCAACCCCGGCACACCCGCCGGGCCAGGACCCCGCGGGCTGATCACCCGTTGCGCGTGCTCAGCGCGTCTGGTCTTTCGTGACCCCCGCACTCGCGAGCTCTACGCGAGGGCTGGCCGCGCTGCCGGTGACGGCGTTGCGCCAGGCGGCGGCGCGGAGCAGTCGCAGGCCGTTGAGGCCGACGATGACGGTGGAGCCCTCGTGACCAAGTACGCCGAGCGGCAGCGGCAGGTGGCCTGCGAGGTCCCAGGTCACCAGGGCGGTGATGATGACGGCGGCGATGGCCAGGTTGGCGGTAACCACCCTGCGGGTGCGGCGGGACAGGGTGATCACGGCGGGGATGGTGGCGAGGTCGTCGCGCATGATCACGGCGTCGGCAGTGTCCAGGGCAAGGTCGGAGCCGACGCCGTGAT
>Ga0209881_1000121_pt1 | contig 22021 bp, 22 predicted proteins | sample PersoiDNA2013193_FD_185804 | JGI IMG/M metagenome (GOLD analysis project Ga0209881, IMG submission 185804) | Permafrost soil microbial communities from the Arctic, to analyse light accelerated degradation of dissolved organic matter (DOM) -... | ecosystem: Environmental > Terrestrial > Soil >... | reverse complement strand
ATCCCCTTGCCGATGCCCCGGGTTCCCCCGGTCACCACGACCGCCCGCCCCGCGATGGATGCGAACAAATGCCGCTCGCTCTCTCCCGATTCGTGCCGTCCAGCAAGGGTAATGTTGGCCAAGTGCTGAACGGGACCTACGGGATCTTGCTCCCGGCGATCGCTGGCTGCGCGGCCACGCTCACCGGCTTGCTGTTCGTCGCCATCTCTCTTGCGGATCGCAACGCTAGAGCTGATCGCCCCGTCGTCGTCCGGGAAGTCCGCGCCGCCGTCTCCATTCTGGCGTTCACCAACGCGCTTACGGTCTCCCTGTTCGGCCTCGTGCCCGGTAACAACATTGGCTGGCCGGCCACCGTGGTGGCCGTCATCGGCATCTTCTTCACCGCCGCGGGGGCGCGATCCATTTTTGCCAGCCATTTGCCGCTGCGCCACGTGCCGCGGCAGCTCGCATTGATCGCCGCTCTGCTCGCGACCTTCGCCTTCGAGCTCGTCGCGGGCATTGAGCTCCTCGGAAATCCGCGTAACAGCAACGCCGCGGCAACCCTCGGCGACCTCCTGATCATCTTGCTGATCATCGGAATCACCCGCGCGTGGGAACTCGTCAGCAGCAGGGACACGGGCATCTTCACCTCGATCGCGGTCCTCGCCGGCCACGAGGGAGACCCCAATGATCTCGCGGGCACCGAGGACAGCGGCGCCGAGTTACGGGCAGCAACCGGCGCTTGACCTGTGACGTTACAGCCAAGCGCTAACCCATTTCATGCACGTTAATTCGATCTCCAGCTAGTGTCCGGCCGCTTCGTTCGCTGTTACGTTCCCCCGGATACCCGGACGATCGTGCTGGTCATCTTCTCCGTCGGGTACGTCGCCATGTCCAGGAAGAAGACCACGACCGGCGGCTTCTACTCCTACATCAGCCACGGCCTCGGCCGGGAGATCGGCTTCGGCGCCGGGTTCGGCTCGCTGGTCGCCTACGGCGTCTTCGAGGCATCGCTGGCCGGCGGCTTCGCCTACTTCGCCAACCTGAAGCTGACGTCCCTCGGCTTCTCGGCTTCGAGATGGCCCCGAACTACGGCGAGGAGTCCCGCGACCCCAAGAAGAACGTCCCCCGGTCGCTGTACATCTCGGTACTAGGCCTTGGCGTCTTTTATACCCTCACTTCCCTGGCCTCGCTGGCCGGCTACGGCAGCTCGAATGCCGCCATCGCCAGCGCCCAGGGCAACGCGGCCAACTTCTTCTTCGCCCCGTCCACGCAGTACGCCGGCCACCGGGTCACCTCGGTCATGAGCTACCTGATCATCACCGGCTCGTTCGCCTGCGGCATGGCCTTCCACAACACCACGGCACGGTACGCCTACTCCCTCGGCCGCGAGGGCATGCTCCCGCCGATCCTCGGCAAGACCCATCCCAAGTGGCAGTCACCGCACATCGCTTCCGTCGCGGCGACAGTGCTCTCGCTGATCATCATCGGCCTGTTCGCGATCTTCGTCTACTACGAGCGGTTCCACAAGGACGAGAACGCACTGGTGGACGACGCGACTGGCCCCGGTGCTAGCGCTGCTCACCCAGGGCTATGTCGTCTACCTGCTGTTCAAGAACATCGGCTTCCTTGGCGCAGGCTATGGCTACGCCAAGCTGTTCGGCCCCATCGACGCCGCGGTCGTCGTGCTCGGCATCGCCCTGGCCTTCTACTAGAAGAAGTTCAAGCCCGAGACCTTCGAGAAGGCCGGCCGCCTCATCAACGAGGGCCTGTGATCACAGCCGGCTGAGCAGACGGGACCTGACCTCGGCCTTGAATACCTTTCCCACCCGAGGCCGGGGCGGGCCCGTCCGGATCTCGCTCTGCCGGGAAAATCAAGATCAAATTCGTGCTGCCGAACGGACGCGTTCTCCGCCTGAAGCCGAAGATCGCGCTCCCGGCCCGGTTGAATCTGACCGTCGCCGCGGCGCGCCTGGCCGAGCTACCCGGAAACCCCGAACCGTGTGGCGACCCGGACCCGCCATGCCCGTCGGGCGCCCCGGATCCCCGCTGGACGCCTGCTTCCGGTAGCGCTGGGAGTTAGGCCGCTCACAGCGGCCTAACTCCCAGCGCTAGCATCGATAAATTTGATCTTGGTAGTCTTTTGGCGATAAATCCGGCAGGCGCGTCACCGGAGCACCGTTATCTTCACGAGATGTGGGGCAGAGCCAGAGTTCACCGTCCGCCTGGAACCCGTGCCCACCTGGGACTGTCGCCAGTGCCATCGGGTGAAGCAGTCGACGGGCTGGCGCGTCACTCAGCCCCGGCCGGGCTGGCACGCGTGGACCACCCCGAGCGGACGCGTCTACCTGCAGGAACCCAAGAGATACCCAAGCTGACTGGCCTCCCGCCAGGCCCATCCACCGCTCATCGGCATGCCCTGACTAGTGGTGACCGCCGACTGCCCCGCCCGCGTCGTGCGCGGCGTGGTGAGCGGCCTCGGTCGCGGCAGAGATTGCGGCCTGGGTCGCGGCGTCGATCGACGCCGCGACCGCCGCGTCGGTGGCCGCACGGATAGCCGCGTCGGCTGCGGCGTTGGTGGCCGCACGGATAGCCGCGTCGGCCGAGTCGGTGCCGGCGTCGCGGACCGCGCTTGCGACGGCATCCGCGGAGCGGTCGCGCCGCGCCGCATTCCTCACCTGCCTGCGTGCGGAGGCACCAGCGAAGCCCGGGTAGATAAGCCCGGTCAGTCCGATCGCGTCGGCCGGCCCGGCCAGCGCTGCCTGCTCAACGCCGATGCTGCCGGTACCCGACGCGATGATGTCCAGGCTCGCCCGCGCCGCAGCCAGCCGCGCGGTGTCGGTGATCGTCCACCGCGTCACCGGGACAAGGCCAAGCGCCTTGCGGCGCGCGGCCGCGAGCCGGATCAGTTCCGAGCCTGCCATGCCGAAGCGCAGCTTGTCCCGGACTGCGAGCATCCCGTTGCCGCGCACGGCGAGCAGCAGCAGACCTTCGCCTAGCTCATCTAGGGTCATAACTATTGATTAGATCATCGAAAACGCCCCGGAGGGGAAACCCGCCGGGGCGTCTTCATCGTCATGAATCGGGTCAGACGCTGCCGCGGAGCCGCTGTAGGGCCTCCGCGAGTATGGCCTCGCCGTCGGTGTCGGAGCGGCGCTCCTTCACGTAGGCGAGGTGGGTCTTGTAGGGCTCGACGCGGGCCGGGGCCGGCGGGGCGGCCTGGTCCTGGCCGGCCGGGAAGCCGCACCTGGGGCACTCCCACTGGTCGGGGATCGCGGCGTCGGTCGCGAAGCTCGGCCTAGTCTCGTGCCCGTTCGAGCACCAGAACGACACCCACACCCGGGGCGCGGCCTCGCCGCGCTCCGCTTCGCCCATGGGGCCAGCGCCTACCCTGCTTCCGCGGATCGCGTTGCCACTGCTCACAGATCACCTCTTATCGCCGTGCTGAGCTATCGGCACAAAGTCATTCCATTTCATCACCGCTACCGCCCGCGCGGGCGGGAACCGGGAAGAGTCCCGGCCGTGGCTTTCAGTGGTTAATGAACCAGCCTAGGGCAACGACGCAGACAAACCAGAGAACACCGAAAAAGATGGTGATGCGGTCGAGGTTCCGCTCCACGACGGAGGAGGAGCCGAGGGTCGAGGAGACCCCGCCACCGAACATGTCGGAAAGCCCGCCGCCCTTGCCCTTGTGCAGGAGAACGAGCAGGATCATCACGAGCGATGTGATGATCAGGATGACCGAAAGCGCGATCTCCACCGGTATCTTCTCTTCCCTTGACCTTAGATAACCATCAGATAACCATCGCGGGGCGCTAGCGGCCCGCGGCCACCTGGTGATACCGGCAGATCGAAGCGAACTGACCGGCGTCCAGGCTGGCGCCGCCGACGAGCACACCGTCCACGTCTTGTCCTGCCATGATAGGCGCGATGTTATCGGCCTTGACGGACCCGCCATACAGGATACGCACCCCGGCACCCGCTTCGCCGCCGACCGTGGCCGAAATGTGGTTGCGAATGGCGGCGGCCATCTCCTGGGCGTCGCCTGCGGACGCGACCTCGCCAGTGCCGATGGCCCAGACGGGCTCGTACGCGATGACCATTGAGGCGATCGCCTCGGCGGGCACCCGGGCCAGGGACCCGCGCAGCTGGGCGAGGACGTAGGGGACGTGCTTGCCCGCCTTGCGCTCCTCGAGCGGCTCGCCGACGCACAGGATCGGCGTGACGGACGCCGCGAGGGCGGTCTTCAGCTTGGCGTTGACGAGAGCGTCGTCCTCATGGTGGTGCTGGCGGCGCTCCGAGTGTCCGCACAGCACGTACGAGCAGCCGAGCTTGGCCAGCATCGAGCCGGAGATCTCGCCCGTGTAGGCCCCGTTGGCGTGCCGCGAGATGTCCTGGGCGCCGTACCCGATCTTCAGCTTGTCGCCGTCCACCAGGGTCTGCACCGAGCGCAGGTCGGTGAATGGCGGCAGCACGATCACTTCGGCCTGCGTGAAGTCCTTGGGCGTCAGCGTGAACGCCAGCTTCTGCACGAGCGCGATCGCCTCGAAGTGATTGCAGTTCATTTTCCAGTTGCCGGCGATCAGCGGCAGGTTCTTTATTTCAGTCATGTCGGTAGGCAGCTTACGCGCCGAGCGCAGTCAGGCCGGGGAGCGTCTTGCCCTCCAGGTACTCGAGCGAGGCGCCGCCCCCGGTTGAGATGTGGCCGAAGTCGCCGTCGGCGAGGCCGAACGAGCGGACCGCCGCTGCCGAGTCGCCGCCGCCGACCACGGTGAGCCCGTCGACCTTGGTCAGCGCCTCCGCGACGGCGCGGGTGCCGGCCGCGAACGCCGGGAACTCGAACACGCCGACCGGCCCGTTCCAGAACACGGTCTTCGCGTCCGCGAGCTTCGAGACGAACAGCTCCCGTGCGGCCGGTCCGATGTCGAGTCCCATCTGGTCGGCGGGGATCGCGTCCGCGGCGACCACCGTTGCGGGCGCGTCGGGGGCGAAGCGGGGCGCCACGACGATGTCGGTCGGCAGCACGAGCTCCACGCCCCGTTCGGCCGCCTGGGCGAGCAGCGCCTTGCAGGAGTCGATCTGGTCGGCCTCGAGCAGCGAGGTGCCCACCTCGTGGCCGAGCGCGGCGAGGAACGTGTAGGTCATGCCGCCGCCGATCAGCACCCGGTCGGCGAGGCCGAGGAGGTTGCCGATGACGCCGAGCTTGTCGGAGACCTTCGACCCGCCGAGCACGACCACGTAGGGCCGCTGCGGCGACTCGGTCAGCCGCTTGAGCACGGCGACCTCGGCGGTGATGAGGCCGCCGGCCGCGTGCGGGAGCAGCGCGGGCAGGTCGTAGACGGAGGCCTGCTTGCGGTGCACCACGCCGAACCCGTCGCCCACGTACACATCGCCGAGCCTGGCGAGTTCGGCAGCGAGCACGGCCCGTTCACTATCATCTTTCGAGGTTTCCGCCGGCTCGAAACGGACGTTCTCCAGCAGCGCGACATCGCCGTCGGCGAGCCCCGCGACGGTGGCCGTCGCGGACGGGCCGATCAGGTCGGTCGCGAACGCGACCGGCCGGCCGAGGAGCTCGCCGAGGCGCTGCGCGACGGGCCGCAGCGACGGGCCGCCGGCCGCGCGCTCGGCGAAGTCCTTGCCCTTGGGACGGCCGAGGTGGGCCATCACCACGACCCGCGCGCCGCGCTCGGCGAGCGCGGCGATCACCGGCAGCGACGCGCGGATTCGCCCGTCGTCGGTGATCTCGCCGCTGCCCGACTTGTCGAACGGGACGTTCAGGTCCGACCTGACAAGCACGCGGCGGCCGGTGACGTCGATGTCGTCGATGCTCCGCATGGCTAGGCGGCCAGCCCGGACGCGACGAGGGCGGTCAGGTCGACGAGGCGGTTGGAGTAGCCCCATTCGTTGTCGTACCAGCCGAAGACCTTCACCTGGTTCCCGTGGGCCATCGTGATCGACGCGTCGAAGGTGCACGAGGCCGGGGCGCCGACGATGTCGGAGGACACGATCGGGTCCTCGGTGTAGACGATGACGCCCTTGAGGGGGCCTTCGGCCGCCTTCTTGAACGCGTCGTTGACCTCGTCCTTGGTCACGTCGCGGCCGAGCTCGACGACGAGGTCCGTGATCGAGCCGGTGATGACGGGGACGCGGAGCGAGTAGCCGTCGAGCTTGCCCTTGAGCTCGGGGATAACGAGGCTGGTGGCCTTGGCGGCGCCGGTGGAGGTCGGCACGATGTTCTGCGCGGCGGCGCGGGCGCGGCGCAGGTCCTTGTGCGGCCCGTCCTGCAGGTTCTGGTCCTGGGTGTAGGCGTGCACGGTGGTCATCAGGCCCTTGACGATGCCGAAGTTCTCCAGCAGCACCTTGGCCATCGGCGCGACGCAGTTCGTGGTGCAGGAGGCGTTGGAGATGATCTCGTGGTTCGCCGGGTCGTACTTGTCGTCGTTGACGCCCATCACGATCGTGATGTCCTCGTCCTTGGCGGGCGCGGAGATGATGACCTTCTTCGCGCCGCCGGCGATGTGCGCCTTGGCGGCCGGGCCCGTGGTGAACCTGCCCGTTGACTCGATCACGATGTCCACGCCCAGGTCGCCCCAGGGGAGGTTCGCCGGGTCACGCTCCGCGAGGATCTTTATCGACTTGTCGCCAATGCGGATCGTGTCGCCGTCAACGGCGACCTCTTCGTTAAGACGGCCGGCGACCGTGTCGTACTTAAGCAGGTGGACCATTGTCTTGAGATCGCCGAGGTCGTTCGCGGCGACCACCTCGATGCCGCGATCCCCGCTTGCCTCAAGCGCACGCCAGAAGTTGCGCCCAATCCGTCCGAACCCGTTGATTCCCACTCGAATGGTCACAGGACCAGTCTCCGTTCCGCTCGACGCTCGTGACTAGGGTCTATCGTCCTAGACGATCTGTCACGCCTCCGGGAGCGTGACTCATCGCGGACACGCCCCCGGGAGATTATCGGACACGGCAGAGGAAGGCGCCGACCCCGGGTGGCCCGGCGAGTCGCGTCCCGTGCCGTGCACTGGTCTAGACCATACAGAAAGAAAGCCAGAAAGACCACTATCAGGAACGAGCCGGGCCGGCTCCGGCCCGGCCGAGATGACGCCGGGGAGCGTGGTGGGCGGAGCGCGGGCGCCGGCGTACCCTGAGGCGAGGAGCCTGGCGAGAGGAAGCGGTACTGTGGCGGGGCGCACTGCACGGCGGCGCGTGACCCGGGTCACGCTCACGCCGGAGGGCAGCGGCGGGGCGGGCACCGGCGGTGCGACTGCCAGCAGCACGGTGCGTGCCGACCTGCTCGCGGCCGAGGAACCGCTCGGCATCCGCGTGGGCGGCACGGCGCTGACCCTGACCATGCGGACCCCGGGCGACGACGTCGAGCTCGCGGCCGGTTTCCTTGTCGGCGAGGCGATCGTGGCGGCCCGCGACGGCATCGCCGGCATCAAGCTCTGCGACGGGACCACCTGCGGGCACCTCGACCACGCCGAGGGCGAGCTCGGCAACATCGCCGACGTCACGCTCGCGGCCGGCCTCGCCGTGCCGCAGGGGGCACGGCGGTCCTTCATGACCACCTCGGCGTGCGGTGTCTGCGGTAAGACCTCCATCAGCGACATCTGCGTGCTTCCGCAGGCGCCGCTGGCCGCCGACGCCACGCTCTTCTCGCCGGCGATGATCGTCTCGCTGCCCGACCGGCTGCGGGCGGCGCAGCGGGTATTCGCCTCGACCGGCGGCCTGCACGCGGCCGGGCTCTTCACCGCCGACGGCGAGCTGCTCGCGGTCCGCGAGGACGTCGGCAGGCACAACGCGGTCGACAAGATCGTCGGCTGGGCGGTGCTCAATGACAAGCTGCCGCTCACCGGGTGCGCGCTCCTGGTCAGCGGGCGCGCCTCGTTCGAGCTCGTGCAGAAGGCCGTGCTCGCCGGCATCCCGCTGCTCGCCGCCGTCTCCGCGCCCTCGTCGCTCGCCGCCGACCTCGCCGCCGAGGCGGGCCTGACCCTGATCGGCTTCCTGCGCGGCCCGTCGATGAACATCTACACGGGCGCGCACCGGGTCGCGCTATGACCTGGCCCGACATACCGGATAGGTCCGTGCATGCAGCGGCAGTCGCGCGGGATTGGGTGTACTTGACGTCAAATAGCGCCGGTAAGTACACCCAATCACTGGCGTGGTCCGGCGGTACTCGCAGCGCGGGCGGACGATGAGGCCGGCCGGCGGCGGCGGTGGCGACGGCCTGCCCAGCCCCCAGGTGGCGCACGCGCTCTGGCTTGACTCCCTGGCCTGGGCAGGCTGGACCGCCGAGGGGACCACCGAGCAGGTGCGGGTGGCCGATGCGCTCGGCCGAGTGACTGCCAAGCCTGTCGTCGCCCGCTGGCCGTCGCCCCGGTGTGACTGCTCGGCCATGGACGGGATCGCGGTCAGCTCCTTCGCCGTCATCGCCGCTGCCGCGCGCCGAGCTGACCTGGCCGCTCCCGCTGGGGTCGGGCTGCCTGCCGACGCGTTCGAGTGGATCGATACCGGAGATCCCATGCCTGACGGCGCGGACACCGTGGTGATGCGTGAGCGGTTGCAGGTCAAGGAAGACGGCAGCGTCGCCATCGCGGGCAGCACCGACGCGGCCATGGTGACGCCAGGCAAGCATGTCAGGCGGGCCGGGGAGGATTTCGCGGCGGGTGAGGTGCTCGTGCCCGCGGGCCGGCGGCTCCGGCCTGGCGACCTGGCCGCCGCCGCGGCCGGCGGCCATGGCTCTGTGGCCGTGGCGCGCCTGCCGGTGGTCGCGATCATCCCGACCGGAGACGAGATCAGGCCGGCCGGATCGGTGCTGCGCCGGGGCGAGATCGTCGACACGAACTCGCTGATGCTGGCCGCGCGGTGCCGGGAACTCGGCGCGTTGCCCATGGTGAGCGACGTGCAGCCGGACGACCCCGACGTCCTGGTAGCCGAGATCAGGCAGGTGGCTCTCAGCGCGGACCTCGTGCTCGTCATCGCCGGGTCAAGCCGCGGGCGCGACGACCATACGGGCGCGGTGCTCGCCCAGGTCGGCGGTGTCGCCGTCACCGGGGTCGCGGTCCGCCCAGGACATCCCGCGCTGCTCGGCCACGTCAAGCGACCATCGGCAGGCTGGAGCGGCATCGCCCCGGTCATCGGCCTGCCCGGCTATCCCCTGGCGACCGCCGTGATCTTTGAACTGTTCGCGGCGCCGCTGCTCGCCGCCCTCGGTGGCGTGGCCGAGTCGGTCAGGCCCACGCTGCTCGCGACGCTTGACCGGGACTGGACCTCTTCGCCTGGCGTCGAGGAGTGGACCCTCGTGACGCTCGCCGAGAGCCCGGACTGGTCGCGGCCGGTGGCGACGCCGGCCAGGCGCGGTGCCGGGTCGATCAGCCAGCTCGCCCGCGCCGACGCGTGGTGGCGCGTGCACGCGGACCAGGTCGGCTTCGCCGCGGGCGCGACCATCGAGGTGATCCCGCTCACGCCGCGCTGAGCTTCGCCCGCGCAAAACGCGAAAGCAAAGGCTGCGACCGGTCATTCGCAAACGTGGATGAACGCCCGGATAGTGTTTCCTAAATGGACGAACTGCTGGCGGCGGACGATGCGTACCTGAAAGACGACGCGAACCTGAGGATCGGCGAGCCGGAGACCGCGGCGGTGGGCGTGCCAGGCGTCGCGGTCTCGATGCGGTACGCGCTGTCGGAGATGGGGACCGCACGGTCGGTGCGGACCCTGCTGCGCGTCAACCAGGCGGACGGGTTCGACTGCCCGAGCTGCGCCTGGGCAGACCCTAGCGTCAAGGACAGGAAGCACGCCGAGTTCTGCGAGAACGGCGCCAAGGCCGTCGCCTGGGAAGCCACGAGGAAGCGAGCGGACGCCGCCTTCTTCGCCGCGCATCCGGTCGCGTTCCTGCGCGAGCAGTCCGATCAGCTGCGGGCTCACCGTGCACGTCGCGACCAAGCTGAACCGGTCGCACCTGCTTACCGGCCGCGAGGCGCTCGTGCTGCCCTGCCTGGGCAGGACGGAACGGGGACGTCAGCGGCGGCACCGAGCAGTACGTCACCGTCGAGGACTCGATGAGCTTCGCATGACCAGTTCAACACCACCGTCTACGGGCTCGACGACCGGTACCGCGGCGTGCACGGCGGCCGGCGCGTCGTCTTCGTCGCCGCCGAGGACCTGGCCGACCGCGGGATCGCCGACGGCGACCTCGTGGACCTGCTTGAGCCCCACGCCAGCACCCCCGCGCGACCGCGCGACCGCCTCTTGCTGTTATCTTAGCTAGGCAAGTGGTGCGTACGATGCAGCCATGACGGCTTGCGCGGGCGTGGTGCTGGCCGGCGGACGGTCCCTGCGGATGGGCACGCCCAAGGCGGCGCTTGAGTGGCACGGGTCCACGCTGCTGCGCCGGACGGTCGGCATCGTGGCGCGCGCGACCGGAGGACCCGTCGTCGTGGTGCGGGCCTACGGCCAGGACCTCCCTGAACTGCCTGGCGGCACCGTGGTGGTCGACGATCCCCGCGAGGGCAAGGGGCCCGTGCAGGGGATCGCCGCCGGGCTCGCCGCCGTCCGCGCCCTTGACGAGCACGCGGAAATGGCGTTCGTCAGCGCCACCGACCTGCCGTTCCTGCATCCGGCCTTCATCAGCCTCGTGCTCCGCGCGCTCCGGGAGGAACGCGCGGACGTCGCGCTGCCGGTCGCGCGCGGCTACCCGCAGCCGCTGGCCGCCGCGTACCGCACCAGCCTGGCGGTGACCGCCGAGCGCCTGGTCGCTGACGACCGCCTCCGCCCGGCCTTCCTGTTCGCCGAGTGCGCGGTGATCAGGCTGGATGAGGCGCGGCTCAGGCGAGACCCGGTCCTCGCCTCGGTCGATCCCGGGCTTGACTCGCTGCTCAACGTCAACGAGCCCGCCGGCTACCAGGCAGCCCGGGCGAGGCCAGCGCCCGAGGTCAGCGTCCGGCTCCCCGGGACCCGGCTCGCGGTCCGCGCCGCCACCGTACGGGCCGCGGCGGACGCTGCGGGCCTGCCGTTCGACGGGCACGTCACCGCGGCGCTCAACGGCGGTCCGTTCACCAGGGACGGCGAGACCCCGCTGGCGAGCGGGGACACCGTCGTGTTCCTGTCCGGCCCTGCTTGACGGGGGGCCTCTGCTTGACAGAGAACAAAAGAAAGGCCGGTGTTCTGTGGCCGCCCGGGGTTGCGGGAGAACGGCCCGTGCGCGACATTTGACGAGATGGATCCCATCACCACCGGCGGCGCTGGCATGACCGACGATCTCGCCGGCCTGGTCCACGGCCTCGTCGAGCGGCACGCCGCCGACCGTGGCCCGCTCCTGCCTGTCCTGCATGACCTCCAGCATGAGCTTGGCTACGTGCCGCCCGAATCGGTGGCGCTGCTCGCCAAGGAGCTGAACCTGTCCCGTGCCGACGTGTACGGCGTGGTGACGTTCTACCGTGACTTCCGCGACGCCCCGTCGGGCGCGATCGTCCGGGTCTGCCGCGGCGAGGCCTGCCAGGCGGTGGGGGCCGAAGAGCTGGCGGATCGGGCGCGGGCCCGCCTCGGCACCGGTCTCGGCGAGCTGAGCGCGGACGGCAGCACGCACCTTGACCACGTGTTCTGCCTTGGCAATTGCGCACTCGGCCCGTCGGTCGAGGTCAACGGCACGGTGTACGGCCGCGTCGATGCCGCCCAGCTCGACACGCTGCTCACCCGGGCAGCGCGATGACAGGCGACACGGGAACCGCCCAGGTCACCATCTACGTGCCGGGCGACACGAGCGCGCGCTCGGTGGGGGCGGACGACGTGGCGGCGCAACTGCGCGAGCACCTCGGCGACCGGGTCCGCGTCGTGCGCACCGGCTCGCGCGGCATGCTCTGGCTCGAGCCCCTCATCGAGGTCACCACGCCGGAAGGGCGCGTGGGCTGGGGACCGGTGAAACCCGGGCACGTTCGGGAGCTGATCGCCGCTGGACTGGCCGACAGTGGTCATGTCAACAGTGGTCATGTCAACAGTGGTCATGTCAACAGTGGTCATGTCAACAGTGGCCCGGCTGCTGCCACGGCGAGCGATCACCCGCTCTGCCTGGGTTCGATGGACAGTATTCAGTGGCTGAGCTCGCAGCGGCGGGTCACCTTCGCGCGGGTGGGCGTCGTCGACCCGGCCGACCCCGCGGACTTCGTCGCGCACGGCGGGCTCGCCGGGCTGCGCCGGGCCCTCACGCTCTCCCCCGAGCAGGTCGTCGAGGAGGTGGCCGCCTCCGGTCTGCGCGGACGGGGCGGGGCCGGCTTCCCCGCCGGGATCAAATGGCGGACCGCGCTGACCGCGACCGCCCATCCCAAGTACATCGTGTGCAATGGCGACGAGGGCGACAGCGGCACGTTCGCCGACCGGATGCTCGCCGAAGGCGACCCGTTCTCCCTCATCGAGGGCATGCTCATCGCCGCCTGGGCGACCGGCGCGAACGAGGGGTACATCTACCTGCGGTCCGAGTACCCCCTGGCCGTCGCCGCGCTCGAGGTGGCCATTCTCGCCGCCCGTGAGCAGGGCTGGCTCGGCGAGAACATCCTCGGCTCTGGGCTCAGCTTCGACCTGCACCTGCGGGTCGGCGGCGGGGCGTACATCTGCGGCGAGGAGACCTCGATGCTGGACAGCCTGGAGGGCAAGCGGGGCATGATCCGCCCCAAGCCGCCCATCCCGGCGATCTCGGGTCTCTTCGGCGCGCCGACGCTGATCCACAACCTGCTCACGCTCGCGTCCGTGCCCGCGATCGTGGCCGCGGGCGACGGCGGCGCCGGGTACGCCGCGCTCGGCACCGGCCGGTCCCGTGGCACGCAGGTATTCCAGCTCGGCGGGAACATCGCGCAGGGGGGAATCGTCGAGCTGCCGTTCGGCGTCACCCTTGGCGAGCTTGTCATCGGCTACGGCGGCGGCACCCGGTCGGGGCGGCCGCTGCGGGCGATCCAGGTCGGCGGCCCCCTTGGTTCTTACCTGCCGGTCGACCAGCTCGAGCTGCCGCTGGACTATGAGGCGTTCGCCGCGGCCGGGGCGATGGTCGGGCACGGCGGGATCGTCGTCTTCGACGACAGCGTGGACCTGGCGCGGATGGCGCGGTTCGCGATGGAGTTCTGCGCCCGCGAGTCGTGCGGCAAGTGCACGCCCTGCCGGATCGGCTCCGTGCGCGGCGCCGAGGTGATCGACAAGATCATCGCCGACCAGGACAGGATCACCAACCTCGTCCTCCTGGAGGACCTGTGCGAGACCATGACGAGCGGGTCGCTGTGCGCGATGGGCGGGCTCACCCCGCAGCCGGTGCTCAGCGCGCTGCGCTTCTTCCCTGAAGACTTCCACCGTCCGGGGAAACAACCCCCGGGCACCAAGGTGCCTGCTGCCGACGACCGGCACCCCGCGCCATCTGCGTAACAAGGCAATAGCCGAACGAGGTATCCCCAATGAGCCTGCTGAAAGAACACGACTTCGGTACGCCGGCCAAGCCAGGCCCGCCCACCGTCAGCCTGGAGATCAACGGGAACCAGGTCGCCGTCCCCGAGGGCACCTCGGTGATGCGCGCCGCTTCGCTCGCCGGGGTGGACATCCCCAAGCTCTGCTCGACCGATTCGCTGGAGCCCTTCGGCTCCTGCCGGCTCTGCCTGGTGGAAGTCGATGGCGTGAAAGGCACGCCGTCGTCGTGCACGCTGCCCGTCGCCGAGGGCATGAAGGTCACCACCCAGTCACCCAAGCTCGAGAAGCTCCGCAAGGGCGTGATGGAGCTCTACATCTCCGACCACCCCCTCGACTGCCTCACCTGCGCGGCCAACGGCGACTGCGAGCTCCAGGACATGGCCGGCGTCGTCGGCCTGCGCGAGGTGCGGTACGGGTACGCCGGTGACAATCACACGGGCCTCGGGAAGGACACCTCCAACCCGTACTTCGACTTCGACAGCTCGAAGTGCATCGTATGCTCGCGGTGCGTGCGCGCCTGCCAGGAGGTGCAGGGCACGTTCGCGCTGACGATCTCGGGTCAGGGCTTCGAGTCGCGGGTCTCCGCCGGGGCCGGCGAGTCGTTCTTCGAATCCGAGTGCGTCTCCTGCGGCGCCTGCGTGCAGGCCTGCCCCACCGCGACACTCCAGGAGAAATCGGTCGTCGACCTCGGCATGCCGACCAGGACCGTGCTCACCACCTGCGCGTACTGCGGCGTCGGCTGCTCGTTCAAGGCCGAGCTGCGCGGCCCCGAGCTGGTGCGGATGGTGCCGTACAAGGACGGCGGCGCGAACGAGGGTCACTCCTGCGTGAAGGGGCGGTTCGCGTTCGGCTATGCGTCGCATCCCGACCGGGTGCTCAAGCCGCTGCTGCGGGAGAAGATCACCGACGACTTCCGCGAGGTGGAATGGGACGAGGCGATCCCATTCGTGGCCAGGCGGCTGCGCGAGATCCAGGCCGCGCACGGGCCGGGCTCGATTGGCGGCATCACCTCATCGCGGACCACGAACGAAGAGGTCTACGCGGTGCAGCGGATGATCCGCGCCGCGTTCGGCAACAACAACGTGGACACCTGCGCACGGGTCTGCCACTCCCCCACCGGGTTCGGCCTCAAGCAGACGTTCGGCACGTCGGCGGGGACGCAGGACTTCAAGTCGGTCGCGCAGGCGGACGTGATCCTGCTGATCGGCGCGAACCCGACCGACGGGCACCCGGTGTTCGCGTCCCGGATGAAGAGGCGCCTGCGGCAGGGCGCCAAGCTGATCGTCGCCGACCCGCGCCGGATTGACCTGGTCCGGTCGCCGCACGTGCAGGCCGCGTTCCACCTGCCCCTCCAGCCGGGCACCAACGTCGCGCTGATGAACGCGATGGCGCACACGATCGTCACCGAGGGGCTGATGAACCGCGAGTTCGTCGGCGAGCGGTGCGAGCGGGTCGACGAGTGGGCGGAGTTCATCTCCCGGCCGGAGAACAGCGCGGAGGCGGCCGCGCCGATTGCCGGCGTGCCGGCGCAGGACATCCGGGCCGCCGCCAGGCTCTACGCCGCCGGGCCGAACTCCGCGATCTACTACGGCCTCGGGGTCACCGAGCACAGCCAGGGCTCCACGATGGTCATGGCGATGGCCAACCTGGCGATGGCGACAGGGAACATCGGCCGTGAGGGCGTCGGCGTCAATCCGCTGCGCGGCCAGAACAACGTGCAGGGCTCGTGCGACATGGGCTCCTTCCCGCACGAACTGCCCGGCTACCGGCACGTCTCCGACGACGCGGTGCGGTCCATCTTCGAGAACCTGTGGGGCGTCGAGCTGCTGTCCGAGCCTGGCCTGCGCATCCCGAACATGTTCGACGCCGCCGTGGCGGGCTCGTTCCGCGGCCTGTTCGTGCAAGGCGAGGACATCGCGCAGTCGGACCCGAACACCGCGCACGTCACCGCGGCCCTGTCCGCGCTCGACCTGCTGGTCACGATGGACCTGTTCGTCAACGAGACCGCCAAGTACGCGCACGTCGTGCTGCCTGGCACGAGTTTCCTGGAGAAGGACGGCACGTTCACCAACGCCGAGCGCCGGATCAACCGGGTCCGCCCGACCATGCCGCCGAAGACCGGCAAGCACGAATGGCAGGCCGTCTGCGAGATCGCCCAGGCGATGGGCTACGACATGCGCTACGACAGCTCCGCGCAGATCATGGACGAGATCGCGGCCACCACGCCGACGTTCGCCGGGGTCTCGTTCGAACTGCTGGACAAGGTCGGCTCGGTGCAGTGGCCGTGCAACCCGGCCGCACCGCTTGGCACCCCGACCATGCACGTCGATAAGTTCGTCCGCGGCAAGGGGCAGCTCATCCCGACCCCGTACGTGCCGACCACCGAGCGGTCCACCAGGCGGTTCCCGCTGCTGCTCACCACCGGCCGCATCCTGTCCCAGTACAACGTCGGCGCGCAGACCAGGCGCACGGCGAACGTCGCCTGGCACCACGAGGACGTGCTCGAGATCCACCCGCAGGACGCGGAGGTCAGGGGCATCAACGACGGCGACACGGTCCGGCTGTCCAGCCGGATCGGCGAGACCACGCTGCACGCCAGGTTCACCGACCGGATGCCGCTCGGCATCGTCTACACGACGTTCCACCACCCGGTGACCGGCGCCAACGTGGTGACCACGGAGAACTCAGACTGGGCCACGAACTGCCCAGAATACAAGGTCACCGCGGTACAGGTAGGGCGCAGGACCGCGACCGAGTCCGCCGAGACCGCCCGCGGGGAGCTCCCCGTTGGCATCTAACCTCGCACCTGGTTCTGGGCAAGCAGAGTCGGACGGGCACGAGATGGCACCCGCCCGCGTCGTGCGGCTCGCCAACGACATCGCCGCCCAGTTCTCGTTCGAGACCGACGAGCGCGCCGCGCAGGGCATCGCGGCGCACGTCACCACATTCTGGGAGCCTCGGATGACGACGGAACTGGTGTTCGCCGTCCTGCACCCGAACTCGGGCCTGTCGCCCAGGGCCGAGGCCGCCGCCCGGCTCCTCGCCGCCCGGCGCTTACGGTACGGGGCGGCCGTTGGCGACGAGCGCCGCGACACCGCTGACGTTGCCGTCCCGTGTCATCGCCGCCGCCGCGCTCGCCTGGCCGAGCACGTACCGGTCGAAGAACGCGAGGGTGACACGGACCACGAGCCGCTCGACCTTGCTCGTCTCCTGGTAGGGGATCCAGTGATCCGCCCCGAACAGGTCGAGGTAGTACCTGGTATGCCCGGTGTCTGCGTCGTAAAGCTGCACGCTCGTCCAGGGCGGGTTGATCACGTCGGCGCTGCCCTGGACGAACAGCATCGGCGGCGCGCCGGCGGCGAAGTACCGCCCGGGCATGGCGGGCCACTCCGCACCGGATAGCACCGCCACGGCCGCGAACCGGTGATCGGCGCAGCACGTGTTCGCGCCGAGCGCCGCCACCGTGTCGCCGCCGTCGGAATGGCCGGCCGCGGCGATCTCATGGGGATCGAGCAGGCCGGAGAGCTGGTCATCAGGCTCAGAGCTCAGCCGCAGGAGCCTGCTCAGCACGTAGGACAGGTCTCTGGGCTGGTTCACCATGTCGGACTCGGTGGCCGCCGCGCCGACCAGGCAGTCGCTGTGCGGGAACTCCACGGCGGCGACGGCGAAGCCCGCGCCCGCCCAGGCCGTCAGCAGGCCCGAGTACGGTTCCGCGCACTGCATGAACCCCGGGGCGAAAAGGAGCAGCGGGAACGGGCCCGTGGCCGGCGGCGATCCGGCGCCCCGCGCCGCGACCGGGTACCACATCGTGATGATCAGGGTGCGCGGTCCGGTCTTCGCGGGCTCGGTGATCACCAGGTGATGCTCGCCCACCCGGAAGGTGCCCGCGGTGCCGATGGCGATCGGGACCGGCCGGGCGCTGACCGACCCGGTGCTGCCGGTCGCGGGCCGGCTCGCCGACTTGTTCGCGGACGGTCGCATGACGAGCTGCGTGGCCTGCGGGGCGCAGGCAGCGGCGAGCACCGCGAGCATAAGCGCGGCGAGCACCGCGAGCCCCATCCTGCCCGTGACGTTCAGCCGGTTTCCTCTGGCGCCTCGTATCACTGCCCTAAGGTATCCGGCCGGCCGACGGGCCCCCGCACCGCCTGTCCGGACGGCGACACGGGAGTGAAATACCCGCTTTGACGGTGCGCGCGGCGTATGGTGATCGTCGACCGCAGGGACTTGACGCCGCGGTGCTGCTTCCCTTGGCTTCCGAGAGGACGACAGTGGTTGTGTCACGCTTGCTGAGGCTCGTCGCGTCGCGCATGCGCCCCGCCGCCCTGCTCGGGGTGATCCTCGCGGCGGCGGCCATCATGGTCCCCGTGACGGCGGATCCGGTGGCCGCCGCGACAAGCGCCTCAGTCAGGAACACCGCCGTCAAGAACACCGCCGCTCCCTCTCCCGTGGCACTGAGCGGGTTCGCCTGCCGCACGCTGACGCACTGCATCGCGGTCGGCGCGAACGCTCCGCAGATGGCGACCCGGCTGATGGCGGAGCGGTGGAACGGCAGCCGCTGGTCAACGATCACGATGCCCAAGCCAGCCGGCACCGGCTACGTCGCCCCTGGCGATGTCGTCTGTCCGGCGGACCACGAGTGCGTGGCGGTCGGGGTCGGCTACCCGCGCACCGGATCCGGGTACTTCGCCATCGCCGACTACTGGAACGGCTCGGGCTGGACGACGGCGAGGGCCGCGGATCCCGGATCTTCTTCGCTGGTCACCGCCGTGTCATGCCCGTCGGCGCTGAACTGCTACGCGGTCGGCCAGTACACGCCCAAGGGAAGCCTCGCGTGGACACCGCTGATCGAGCACTGGGACGGCGCGAAATGGTTCAAGCAGACGGCGCCCGTCCCGCACGGCACTCGTTACGGCTCGCTGAGCGGGGTGTCCTGCCCAACGGCGAGATTCTGCGTGGCGGTCGGCACCGATGGCGCGGGTGAGCTGATCGAGCGGTGGAACGGAAGCCGCTGGACCGCGTCCGTACCGGCGTCCTCCTCGTCCGCCATGCTCTACGGCGTCTCCTGCCCGTCTCCGGCGAGCTGCTTCGCCGTCGGCACCGACGGCTCCGCCACCGGAGGCTCGCTGGTCGAGCGGTGGCACGGGGGCACGTGGACCGGGTCCGCCACTCCGGTGCCGTCCGGCGGCTCCTACCCGTGGCTCCAGTCGGTCTCGTGCGCATCGGCGACCAGCTGCCTCGCGGTCGGTGACGACCTCGACCCTGGCGTGTACGCCGACTTCTGGAATGGCACCCGCTGGCGCCCGGTGAGCATGACCGCCGTCGGCGGTCACCTTGGTGAGCTCACCGAGGTCCGCTGCCTGGCCGCGACGAGCTGCGTCGCGCTCGCGGGCACCACCCAGACCTCCGCCACGCAGCGCCCGGAGTCCGCCTTCTGGAACGGCACCCGCTGGCGAGTCATCCCGACCGCCTAGCCGTACCGCTGGGTCGACGCCGATCGGCCCGGTGCGGTAACCACCGCACCGGGCCGATCGGATCGCTCATTCCAGCTCGTCACTAGCTCCAGCCAGTAGTCCGCATTCCCCGTCCCCCATCTATGTGTCCGCCGACCCAATGGGCGAGCGCCCCCGCTGCCCGTGGGAAACAATACGACTCCGGCACCCTTGCTGCAATTGCATTGGCCGCAAAAGTGTCGCGGCTAAAGCAGTTCGGCGATCAGGCAGGCTTCCGTGCTCGGCAGGCCCTGGTCAGCGGCGCGGCGGTCGGCCATCGCGAGCAGGCGCCTGATGCGGCCGGCGATCGCGTCTTTGGTCAGCGGCGGGTCGGCGAGCTGGCCGAGCTCCTCGAGCGACGCCTGCCTGTTGGCGACCCGCAGCCGCCCCGCCATGACCAGGTGCTCAGGCGCGTCCATGCCGAGGAGCTCGAGCGCGCGCTCCACGCGCGCGCCGGCCGCCACCGCGGCGCGCGCCGAGCGGCGCAGGTTAGCGTCGTCGAAGTTGGCCAGCCGGTTGGCGGTCGCCCGGACCTCGCGGCGCATCCGGCGCTCCTCCCAGGCGAGCACCGAGTCATGCGCGCCGAGCCTGGTCAGCATCGCGGCGATCGCCTCGCCATCGCGGATCACCACCCGGTCGACGCCGCGGACCTCGCGGGCCTTGGCCCCGATCTTGAGCCGCCGGGCCGCGCCAACGAGCGCGAGCGCGGCTTCAGAACCGGGGCAGGTAATCTCCAGGGCCATCGAACGGCCTGGCTCGGTCAGCGAGCCGTGCACGAGGAACGCGCCGCGCCAGGCCGCCTCGCAGTCGCAGATGCCGCCGGACACCACCTGGCGCGGCAGCCCGCGCACCGGCCGGCCAAAGCTGTCGATGAGCCCGGCCTGCCTGGCCAGGCTGTCACCGCCCTTGGCGACCCGGACGATGTACCTGTTGCCCTTGCGCAGCCCGCCCGGGGCGAGCACGAGCAGCTCGGACTGCTGGCCGAACACCTCGGCGATCGACGCCCGCAGCCGCCTGGCCACCGCCGCGGTGTCCAGTTCCGCCTCGATCACGATGTGCCCCGCGGTCAGCGTCAGCCCGCCGGCGAACCGCAGCAGCGTGGACGCCTCGGTCTTGCGGCAGCACGGCTTCACCACCGGCACCCGGCTGAGCTCGTCCTTGACCACGCCCGTCATCGCCACTGAAACCACCCCCAACTGTGTTAGTACTCCCCCGAGAAAAACCCGAAGATCTTCCGGTAGGCCGCGGCCAGCCGTACCGGATCATGCTTGGTGCCGCCGGCCGCCGCCACGTCCTCGATCAGCAGCGACGCGTGCAGCAGCCCGGCCCCCTTTGCCAGTTCCTGCTCCGCGCCGGCCACCGCGCCCGAGTCTGCGAGAACGATATCGAAAGACAATGATGGCGCGTGATCTGCGAGAACTTCCAGATGGCGGTGCTGGGAAAATCCCGCGGTCTCCCCCGGCTGCGGCACCAGGTTAAGCGCGACGAGCTTACGGGCCGACGTCGCGCCGAGCGCGGCGGCGAGCGACGGCACGAGCAGGTGCGGCAGCACCGAGGAGAACCACGACCCGGGACCGAACACCACCCAGTCCGCGTCGAGCACGGCAGATACCGCCTCGGGGACGGCAGGCGGGTCGGCCGGCACAAGCGAGATCGAGCGCACCTGCCCTGGGGTAAGCGCGACCGCTGACTGCCCCCGTACCTGAGACACCGTCTCGGGCGACAGCGGGTCGACGCCTTCCACGGCGGCGACGATGTCCAGCGGCACCGCCGCCATCGGCAGGACCCGGCCGGTGACCCGCAGCAGCCTGCCCACCCAGTCAAGGCCGGCCACCGGATCACCGAGCAGATCCCAGAGCCCCGCGATGAGCAGGTTGCCGAGCGAATGGCCCGCCAGGTCGCCGCCGCCGCCGAACCGGTGCTGCACGACCCGCGCCCAGGTCGTACCCCAGTCGTCGTCGCCGCACAGCGCCGCGAGCGCCATCCGCAGGTCGCCGGGGGGGAGCACGCCGAACTCCTGGCGCAGCCGCCCCGATGACCCGCCGTCGTCGGCGACGGTGACGATCGCGGTGACGGCGGGCGTCACCCGGCGCAGTGCGGACAGCGACGCCGCGAGCCCGTGCCCGCCGCCGAGCGCGACGACCTTAGGCATGGGAGATGACGGCAACGGCTCACTCCCGCCCGAGGTCGCGGTGCGACACGGCCACGTCGCGCCCGGACAGCCGGGCGGCGAGCTCCTGCGCGATGGCGACCGAGCGGTGCTTGCCGCCGGTACAGCCGATCGCGAGGGTGACATGCCGTTTGCCCTCACGCTCGAACCCGGGCAGCGAAATGTCCAGCACCGCCAGGTAGGCATCAACGAATGCCTTGGCCGCCTGCTGGCCGAGCACGTACTCACGGACCGGCGCGTCCTGGCCGCTCATGGCGCGCAGCTCGGGCACCCAGTGCGGGTTCGGCAGGAACCGGCAGTCGGCGACCAGGTCGGCGTCGACGGGAAGCCCGTACTTGTAGCCGAACGAGATGATGTTCAGCCGCAGCCCGGTCACCGAGTCGCCGCCGAAGTAGCCGTGCATCCGGGCCCGCAGCTCGTGCACGTTCAGCGCCGAGGTGTCGAGCACGATGTCGGAATCGCCGCGGACCTCGCGCAGCACCCGCCGCTCGGCCGCGATCCCGTCGAGGATCGTGCCGGCGCCCTGCATGGGGTGCGGGCGGCGCACGTTCTCGAACCGCCGGACCAGCGCGGAGTCTGACGCCTCGAGAAACAGCACCTGCGGGGAGACGCCGCGCGCCCCAAGGGACGAGATCGCGGACTTCAGGTCGGTGGAGAACGCCCGCGACCGCACGTCCACGATCGCCGCTATCCCGGCGAGCGACGCGCGGTCGGCCAGGTCGAGCATCGTGGGCAGCAGCGCGGGCGGCAGGTTGTCAACGACGAACCAGCCGAGATCCTCAAGCGACTTGGCCGCCGTGGAGCGCCCGGCCCCCGACATGCCGGTGATGATCACAATGTCAGGGGCCGAGGACGCGGTGCGTTCCTCAAGCTCCCCCGTTGTTTCAGTCATGGCTTTCCCCCGTTGACCTGAGCTCATTGCCCCGCTCCACTGCCTACT
>Ga0209881_1000120_pt1 | contig 22149 bp, 19 predicted proteins | sample PersoiDNA2013193_FD_185804 | JGI IMG/M metagenome (GOLD analysis project Ga0209881, IMG submission 185804) | Permafrost soil microbial communities from the Arctic, to analyse light accelerated degradation of dissolved organic matter (DOM) -... | ecosystem: Environmental > Terrestrial > Soil >... | reverse complement strand
CAGTTCCAGGGTCCCGCAGGCACTAGTGTTTCGTCTGGCACCCCGGGCACGAGAGCCAACAACTGCTCCCGCCCCCTGCTGCCGCGTCCGCAGAGGAACCCCGAATGAACTCATGGCAGCCCCGGCAGACCCAGCCGGGCCGCAGCAGCGGATCGCCGCTGCTCGCCGTCAACTTCCTCCCCGTCACCTACACGGCCGGCAAGTTCCCCGCCGACATGATCCCGTTCGAGTCCCCCGGGCAGTTCAGGGAGCTGAGAGCGAAGCTGGCCGGCACGCACGCCGTCACCCGCGCGGGCAACCGGATCGCGTGTGTGCCGATCTCTGGGGAGGCTCCCTCCGTCGGCAAGCGGACAGAGCTGGATGTCCGAGAAGACCGCAGGATCACCGCTCATCTCGTCGAGGAAGCCCTGGCCCGCGACGTACTCGCCCGCTGGTACAAGTTCCGGAGCCTCAACCCCCCGAAATTCGTGAACCGCTCCCACGACCTCTTCCAGGAGACCGTGCAGGCTCTCGGAACCGAACTCGACGGCGTCCACGTGTACCCGCAGTACTCTCTCAGCGCCCGAGCAACAGGCCCGACCGGCGGGCCGGGAATCCTCCTCGGAATCAAGACCCGCTACGAGATCAGCCTCCCGGTAAGCGAGCTGATCCGCCGCGGCGTTCACGTCCCAGGGCGCTACATTCTCGTTGAACCCGACGAGCTTGACCCGCGCCTTGACCCAGTGGCTGCCCGCCGCCTCGCCGGCGTCATCGAGGCGATCACTGAAGGCCTGCTGCTCCTGCAGGACGCTCCCCGCAGCCGGGAAGTACCAGCCGATGCCGCCTGGCTGGAGGGCCGCAGGGATGTCGTGCATGATGTCGTTCACGCCCTCGCCGGGACCGCTGCCGAAGGGATCCTGAACCGCCTGGACAAGGCCGCCTTCGGCGTGACGAGCGCGGAGGGGCGGCTCGCCAAGACCTGCGAGCTCGCTGACTGGTTTTGCCGCGGCCGCCTTAACCTAGCCTCCGGCCTGGCCGCGACTGTAGGCCTGCCCGTGGGGGCCGAAGGGCCGAAGCGCACTCCGCTGAAGAGCCGGCGGCTCGCCGAGCCAACGTTCGAGTTCGCTCCCGGCGGCGGGAAGACAGCCCAGAGCGCCACGCGCGGGCTCGACGAATACGGGCCGTACGACTCGGAGAGCTTCACCCCGAAGAACCCGGCGATCGCCGTGGTAGCCCCGGCAGCGTTCAAGGGAACTGCCGAGATGTTCATCCGCAGCCTCCTCGACGGCGTCCCGCGTTCCTCCTTCGCTAAGGGGTTCACGCGGAGGTACCACCTGGGCTCATGCGAGGTGGCATTCGAGGCGTTCGGCTCCAGTCCCGACGACGTGGCCGCGTACAGGAACGCCTGCCTTTCGGCGCTGCAGAAGCCGAGGAAGCCGGACCTGGCGTTCGTCATAACCAGCGAGAAGCAGGAAGCACTCCGCGGGAACGACAGCCCGTACCTGGTCTGCAAGTCCGTGTTCATGGGGCAGGGCGTCCCGGTCCAGAACATCCAGATCGAGACGGTCCGCGGGGACGGCCTCGCGTACCCGCTCGACAGCATCGCCCTCGCCTCCTACGCGAAGCTCGGCGGCACTCCCTACGTCATCGCCGCAGCGGCAGCGATGACGCAGGAACTGGTCATCGGCATCGGCAGCGCCCACGTCCGGCAGGCCAGGCTCACCGACCCCGAACGGGTCGTGGGGATCACGACCGTGTTCAGCGCCGACGGCAGCTACCTGCTCTCCAACCAGTCCCGGGAAGCCGACTACGCGGACTACCCGGCCGAGCTCCTCCGGTCGCTGGAGTCATGCATCGGGCATGTCAGGGAACGCAACGGCTGGCAGCCGGAGGACGCGCTCCGGCTCATTTTCCATGTCTTCAAGCCGCTGAAGGACATCGAGGCCAGGGCCGTGAAAGACCTCGTCCAGAAGCTCGCCGGCCAGTACGCGAAGGTCGAGTTCGCCTTCCTCACCGTGAGCGACGACCACGACTGGCTGCTCTTCGACCAGCACAGCAGCGGCTACAACGGCCGCGGCAAGGGCGTCCCCGGCCGGGGCCACGCCATCGGGGTCAGCCGCAGCGAGATGCTGGTCTCGGTGACCGGACCGCGGGACATGAAGCTCCGCCTGCAGGGCCTGCCCAAGCCGCTGCTGCTCAAGCTGCACCGCGAGTCGACCTTCACCGACATGGAGTACCTGGCCGGGCAGGCCTTCCGCTTCACCGCAATGTCCTGGCGCCGTCCCCACCCCTCGCGGGAACCGGTGACGATCCTGTACTCCAACCTCATCGCCGGACTGCTCGGCCACCTGCGGCATGTCAAGAACTGGAACTCCGACATCATCTCCTCGCCCGCTCTCCGCGATAAGAGGTGGTTCCTGTGACCGCGCCGCCCGACGGCACCTCCCCGGCCACGGCCTACACGAACTCGTGGCTCACAATGGCGGCCCAGCGGATCGCCGCGGACGCCACCTCGGGCAGTATCGACGCACTGCTCGCCCGCTACTTCCTCGGCAGCACCCCGGTGCCCGGCCTGGACCAGGACAGCAGCCGACTGTCCGCCGCCTGGGTGGAGGAGAACCACGACCGCCTCTGGCAGACCCCGGTCGTCGCCGCGATCGGCTACGGTCTCGCTGGCGCCCTCCCCGGCGTCCAGGCCAGTGCCCGCAGCATGCTGGTCCCCAGCCTGCGGCGGCTCATGAGCCGCAACCCGTTCGCCGACCGGCTCACCTTCGCCTACGACCTCCCACAGCTAGTCGGCATCGGTCTCGCCGCACAGGCGGTGGCCGCCGACCTTCCCGGGTTCAGCGAGTGGCTCTCGGGCGTCCTGCAGGATGACCGGCTCCAGCCGTCAGACCGCTTCCAGGCACTCCTCCGCGCGCACGTCCGCGCCCTGCTCAGCGGCCAGACGGCAGCCGTGCATGCGCAGCAGGATGACGACGTGTCCGTCATCGCCCTGCGCTACTGGATGGCGAGCACCGGAACCGCGCACCCGCCCGACCCCGCTGAACACCGGGAACTGCAGAAGCGCATCGCCGGCGAAGCCCTGCGCACCGACCCTGCCCAGCTGCCCGTCTCCCGGATCGCGCTCATCTACCGCGCGGTCACCGCGATCCTCGACGCCAGCATCGAGCAGGCGATCCTCAGCCGGTCTCATCTCGTCACCGTCCTCAGCCGGTTCGAGGCCGCGATGCGCCGCTGGCGCTGCGACGACAGCAGCATGAAACAGCCGATCCGATGGCCCGTCACCGCCGAACGCGAAGTCCAGGACATCCTCTGGCTCATGCTCCGCCCGGTGTTCGAGGACCTCGTAGAGGAAGAAACGCTCCCCAGGCTGGGACACAGCACCTACCGGGCAGACTTCGGCATCCCGAGCCTCGGCATACTCATCGAAGTCAAGTACGTGCGCAAGAGCAGCGACTTCAAGGAGATCGAGAAGCAGGTACTCGAGGACTCCGTCGCCTACCTCAACGGCGTCACTGCCTACAACGAGATCGTCGTCTTCATCTACGACGAGTCAGCCTCAGTCCAAGAGCACGACACCACAGCCAGCTCGCTGCGCAGTATCGACCGCATCAGCGACGTCATCATCGTGTCCAGGCCCAGCCAGGTCGCAAGGCCCGGTCTTCGCCATCAGCCCGCGGATACGGCCAAACCTGCGCGTCAAGCCGCACGCAAGTAGCTCCCGCATCGAACTGCGCACTGGCCTCGCCGGAACTGCGACGGCGGCAACACCCCGGTGCCGCCCGCGCCGAGGGGACTGAGCGGTCGCCCGCCGATCCTCCCCTGGTGGGGACCCGAGACCGGCAAGATCGGTCAGCGTCCCGACAGGTGCCGCCGGGCCTAGCCGGAACACCTGCTGCGCTATCGCTTACGTCACCTTGCAGTTGCAGCGGACTCGATCATGCCGATCACTTCTGCAGTCGGGCGCACATCGCCGAAGGACCGGTAGATCGTATGGAGGGTGGCGTTGTGGTCTTGGTCGCGCCTTGCCGCGTTGGCGTCAGCCACCATGATGACGCGGTAGCCCAGGTGCTGGCGTCGCGGGCCGAGGACTCGCAGCAGACGTTGGTCACCGTGCCGGTGACCAGGACGGTGGTGATGCCGCAATCTTCCAGCAGTGACGGGAGCGGGCAGCGGCCGGGGAAGAACGCGCTGAAGGCGGTCTTCTCGGCTAGGAGGTCATCGGGATGCACGTCGAGGCCCTCCCAGATCCTGCCCGCCACGGGGCCGTCACCGCCGGACCGGCGGAACGTGGCGGCGGTCTCCTGGCCGAAGAACTCCTCGGACACGACCATGCGGTCCGCTGCGGCAGGCACTACCCAGGCGACCGTGCCGCCGGCCCTGCGCAGTGCGCCGGCGATGCTGCTGATGTTCGGCACGATGCCCAGGCAGTAGCCGCCGCCGGATACGTAGAACGGGACCATGTCGATGACCACGAGTGCCGTCCGCGCGGGCAGCAGCGTCTCGAAGGCGTGCCGCCTGCCGCGCCGTTCCTCTTGACGGGCGTACTCGCGGTCCTCGATCCGCCAGTCGTGCAACTTCCCATTCATGCCGCCTATCGAAGCAGACGAGCAAGGTCCACTGCCTGAGACCTGTTCCGGAACCCGGGGATCCAGCCGGACTCGAACAGCGGCGTGCGAGCCTGCGCTGAAGGACGGCGGCGACCGTCGGCTTGCCGGCGCCGGGAGTCCCGCGAGAAAGATGAACGTCCTCACGAGCAGACCGTAGTGACCCCGGACGAGAGAGCCATCTCATTTACGGGACCGGGATGGGCCGGCTGGCCTGGCGCGGCGGCTACCGGCGGCCTGGGCCGGCTGGCCGGCGGGCGAGCAGGCTGTAGGTGTTGGGCAGGCGCCCGTCCCAGGCTGCGGCACGGACACCGCCGGGCCTCCAGAAGGGCTCCGGGTACTCGGCAAGGGGGAGCAGCTCCATGCCCGCGATGATCACGGCGGTGACGACCGCGCCGAGGGTCCACTGCCACTCGGTGGCTCCCCGGGCCGGGAAGGTGTCGTTGACGTGGCTCCGCGCGAAGTAGCTGCGGTCCCGCCGGATTCCTGGCTCGTCCTCGTCCCAGGCCCACAGCGGGACCGCCGGGTGCCCCTCGTACACGAACAGGTGCCCGCCGGGGCGCAGGAGCCGGGCTGCCTCGCGCGCCCACTGTCCAGGTCCGGCATCCAGATCAGTGCGCCCTTGCCCGTGTAGACGAGATCCGCGACCCCGTCCGCGAGAGGGACGCCGGGCACCGTGCCCACCACGTACCGGCACGCCAGTCCCAGCTCGCCGGCCCGTCGCTGCGCGGCCCCGGCGGCGGTGCCGCTGTAGTCGATCCCGGTCACCGACTTCGCTCCGGCCTGCACCAGCGCGGTGTCCTCTAGCCCGTGGCCGCTCTGCAGGTGCACGATCTCGGGGGCGTCGTCCAGGATGTCCCTGAGAAGGCCGCGCTCGACAGCGTTCAGCGAGGCCCCGGACGCGGCCTGCGCGAGCAGGTCGTCATACTCGCGGACATGCTTGCGCGACGCCGCCTCCCAGGCCCGCCTGTTCGCCTCCGTCACCGCGTCCATGCCGTCATGGTCCCGGCGCGCGGATGGTGCCGTCAATTGCTTTACGCGCCGCGCGGGCGGCGCTGTGCCTGCTCCATCCTGCCCGCGGAGATGATGCGGTTAGGCGCGATGCCGGAGTGCCGTGCGGTAGCGGACCTCGGTGATGTCGAAGCCGTGGCTCCCGTCGGTCTTGCGGGCGCCGTCTTCCTCCCATCCAGCGAGGGCGTAGAACCGGCGTGCCCGGTCGTTGGCGTCCAGTACCCACAAGATCGCGTCGGTGTAGCCGAGGCGGGCCAGTTCCGTGACCGCGCTGCTCATCATGGCGCGCCCGGCACCCGTTCCCCAGGCGTCCGGGGCGGCGTAGATGGCGAAGACCTCGCCGGTCACCCGCGGGTCGGTGTCGCTGTCCCGGGAGGGGCCGAACGACGCGAAGCCAGTGATGCCGCCGCCCTCCGCCACCGCGACCAGGACGCCGCCCCGTGACGGCTGGTCCTGCTCCAGGATGCGCCGCCATACCTGCGCACGATGGGCCGGGTCCAGTCCGTCGAGGTAGTCCTGGGGTACCTTGCCCCGGTACGCAGACTGCCATGAGCGGACGTGGACCAGGCCGATGGCGTCGGAGTCCGCAGAGGTGGCGGGACAGACGAATGGAGCGGGCATACGCCAATTGTGCCCGCTCCTGCCCCGTTCCGGCCGGATCAGGCTGTCTCTGGTGCGCGCCAGCACGCCATGACGTCGTATGGCCGGCCAGCCTTTGCCGGGTCGCGCTCGATGATGTCGCCAAGCACGTCATCGATCGAGGTCATGATGTCTTCGTCCAGCCGCGCCTCGGCCGCTTTGGCGTTCTCGCTTATCTGCTCAGGCCGAGAAGCGCCGATTACGGCCGACGTGACATGGCGGTTATGAAGCACCCAGGCGAGGGCAAGCTGAGCGAGCGACAGGCCGGCCTCCTGGGCGATTGGCCGCAGGCCCTCGACCCGAAGGCGAAGCTCCCCCGACAGGTACCGGCGGATCGAGCCGCTCGCGTACTTCTGGTCCGCCCGGGTGTCAGCGTCACTACGGGGTGAGCCGCATGATTATCTTGGTGTTGCTGTTACCGTCCCTGGCTACTTCGGTCATGCCAAGCCGCTCGTAGAGGGTCCGGGCGCGGTGGTTGACGGCAAGCACCTCCAGGACGAGGGCCTGGCCCGCCTGCCTGGCCTCGCCAGCGAGTGCGCTGATGAGGCGGGTGCCGATACCGCGGCCTTGATAATCAGGGTGGACTTCGATGCGGGCGAGGTAGATCTCGCCGGGGCGGTACTCGACGTTCAGCATGCCAGCATCTGCCCCGCCGACGGTGATGATCTGCCAGTGGCCAGGGTCGTAGGCGCGGGCGTGGAAGCAGCGCTGGACCTGCTCGTCCCAGCCCCAGGTCGCGGTGATGTAGTCGCCCATGGCGGCCTTGTGCAGCTGGTAGCAGAATTCGCTGTCGGCGTCGGTGGCGGGCCGTAGTCCGATCGGGGCCATGCTCTCAAGCAGTTCCTTGCCCATTAGCGTCAGCATGGTCTCGTAGCGGGAAACTGTTCCGTCGGCGGCCTCCTGGTCCCAGGAATCGGGCTCGCTGCCATAGGCGGCGTAGCCGAGTCTCTCGTAGAGCGTGCGTGCTCGCTGGTTGCTGTCCTCAACGCCCAGTTCGGCCCGGTGCAGGCCGCGGGCGCGGATCCGCTGCTCGGCGGCCTGGATGAGCACGGTGCCGATTCCGCACGACTGGAGCGCCGGGTGGACTGCCAGCATCCATATCGTGCCCGCGCCAGCGGTCTTGGCGTAATCGATGCCGCCGAGTCCTACCGGCAGACCAGACGGCGGGCATGCCGCCAGGTACTCGACCTCGCCGAGTCTGGCGCGCTCAAGTGCCCGCGCGATGGCCGCCAGGTGGGTAGCCGGTCCCGACCATGCACATGACGACAGGTCCCCGGGTTCGAGGTCACGGACCGCCAGGCGCATCACAATCTCAGGCATGGGCACCAGCGTCTGCGGCCACGGGGCAGATGGCCACCTGTTTTCCGCGTCCGCCACGTGCCGAAGACCCGGGACCTCATCAGCCAAGGCGAGGTTTCGTAGCCTTCGGCACGGTGCGGGCTGCTACCGCAGGTGGGCACCCAGTTCCTGGCTGAGCGCCGTCAGCGTGCTGGTCCGGATCACTCCGGTCTCCTCGGCTGTGAGCGTGGCCTCTGTCGGACGCAGGACCACGCGCAGGGTCAGCGAGCGGTGCCCCTCCGGTACCCAAGATCCCCGGTACTCATCGACGTAGCTGACCCCACGGATCAGCTTGTCAACCCCGCCGACCACTCACTCCACAGCGGCCCAGGGCACGTCGTCGGCGACGACCACGGACAGGTCGAAGTTCGTCTCCGGCAGTTCCGGGACGGCCTCGAACCGGTTCTCCCGGGATCGGTGCATGTCGAGGTAGCGCAGGTCGATCTCGGCGTACGCGACCTGGACGCCCTCGATCCCGGCCAGCCGCCTGGTGCGGGGCGTGAGCAGGGCGAGCGTGCCGACCTGCTGGTCGCCTGTGCGGAGCCCGAGCCGGGCGGACGGGTCGGCCCACGCGGCGCCGGCCTGGTCGTCGAAGGACAGGTCCACGATGTGGCAGTAGCGGCGCATCATCGCCAGAATGCCTTTGGCCCGCCGGAACAGCTCGATGCCGTCATCACCCGCCAGCGCCACGCCGAGCAGTTGCGGCTGCTCCGGCATGGCCTCGTACCTTCCCTTGTACGACTCCCAGGTCGCACAGCTAAAAACTGTGCCTACCTCGAAGATGCCGAGGGCCGGGCGGTACCGCAGGTTTGACACCAAGCACCTCTAGCAGGTTCGGCAGCAGGGACGGGCGCAGCGAGCTGCGGTCGGGGGCGGACGCGCGGTCGTACCGGACGGTCTGCTCCTTGTCAAAGCCGGCAGCGGCCTCTTCGCCGGCGGCACGCTGCTGTTCGTCGCGGCGTCGAGCATCTGGTTCCCGTTCCTGGCCGCCTTCCTGCTCGGCTTGGCGGTCGCACCGACCATGATCGCGGCGTTCTCGATCATCAGCCGATCGTGCGAGCGCTACACGGAACCATCGCGGTGCGCGACACCGCCAACCGTGACGGCGGAACGCTTGCGTTCACCGCCGACGCGTGGCGCGCGTTCGCGGCGGGGATCAAGCGCGGCTAAGGCAGGCAGCCAGCCCACGGGGCCAGTCTCATGCGAGGCTGGCCCTTTGCCCCGATGTCTCATCGGCTACCTATATGTGAATGTCTGACAGGTCAGGCAGGGAGTTCTCATCCTGCTTGGTCTGCGCTAGCAGCCGGAGCCGCTGGCCGAGTTCGGTCATGGCCGCGCTGTCGGTCAGTGATGCGGGTCCTGGCCGGGGTGCGCGGAGTGATTTCCCGATCTGGATCGCCAGGTCGTGTGCGGTCGATCCGTCAGGTATAAGTTCGCATCGCCCATCGGCCTGGAGCCGGCGGAGACGCAGGCCCTGATCGTCGGTGCTGCGGGGCGCGGCGGTGGCGAGGACTCGGGCGCCGCCGGCTGCGGACTCGTGTACGACGCCGTAGCCGCCCCGGCACAGGATCAGGCTGGCTGCCGCTAGGAGGGATGGCAGTTGGTCCGTGGCGCGGATGACCGTGAGGTCGTGCGGAAATCCAGGCTCTACGCGGAGCGCGCCGTTGAAGAGCGGACCCAGTACCGCTACGACTGAGATGCCATCTGGCTTGACCTGCCTGAGCGCGGCTAGGCACTGGTCGAAGTGGTCGATCGTGTCCTGACCTGATCCGCCGCCACTCGTGATGACGATGACGCGGGTTCCCGGCTTCAGTTGCGGCCCGTTCGGTGCTCCATCGGGATTATCCCGGACTACGCGGTGGATGGGGCCAGTCCAAAGCGCCGGGATTCCCGCCTCTGCGAGCAGGTCCAGTGTTGCCTCATTCCCTGTTGCCACGTCCGGGACGAAGACGAGATCCATCTGGCGGATTGGGCAGAGCGGATCGCTCAGGTAGTCCCTGAGATCGCGCCGGGGCCGGAGGCACAGTGCCTGCCTGGCGCCGAGCAGGCTCGCGGCGCGCAGCATCGGCGGCCAGACCATGGTGTCGTGGACGACCAGGCGGGGCTGGAGGCTGGCTAGCGCCGCGAAGGACATCCGGACGGCGGCCTGAAGAAGAGTCTCGGCGGCCGCCTCATCGTGGTCGAAATAGTCGCGCAGATGAGCCGTGGAAGGCAGCTGAAGTACCGGGATCGTCCCGGCCATGTCCAGCGTCGCCGGCCCCTCGCTGAGGAGCACCGGCCAGAGCGATGGCTGTGCGGCAAGTAGATAACTGGCCAGGGCGACCTGACGGCTGAGATGGCCCGTCCCCACGCCGTTGATCGCATGCAGAATGACAGTCCGCCTGGCGCTATCTGGCGCGATCCCGGAGTCAGTCAACTAGCGCGCCTTTCGACGCGATTCGGGCGTATCCTTCCGTCACTGTCGGCATGCGCCAGAACAGCATCCTGGGGAGCGTCAGCGAAATGGGTCCGGAACGTCTTTGGCTGATCTCCATAATGCTGCGCCGCCGGGGGCATCGTGTGCTGGCTAGGCGGGTGAAGCAGCTCAACTCGTTCCTGTTCCACAACTCGCTCGGCGCAGGCGCGCAGGTTTGCCCGGACATCTACCTCGGCCATCATGGCATGGGCGTCGTAGTACACGACAATGTCGTCATCGGCCAGCGGGTACGGATCTGGCAGAACGTGACCCTCGCCGTCCGTTCTCCAGTCGGCACGCCGGACAGGATCGTAATCGAGGACGATGTGATGATCGGGGCGAACGCCGTTGTCATCACCCCATTGAGGGACAGCATCCGGATCGGCCGCCGCGCGCGGGTAGGAGCCGGAGCGGTCGTGGTCCATGATGTTCCAGCTGGCGCTACCGTCGTCGGCGTGCCTGCCCGCGTCGTCAAGATGCGCCAGGATGAGCATTAGATCGGCACCCCGTCGATCGCTTCAGGCGGGCGGCGTATGCCGAGGACGGTCGCCAGCTGCTCGGTCGCGGACCACGGGCCGGGTTCCGGAGGGCCGGACATCGGCCGCACCCACTTTTCGACGAAGCTGAGCAGCATCGCCGAACGGAGCCTGGCGGATGAGTTGAAGCCCGAGCGGTGCCAGGCCGCAGCGACCATGACCAGCAGGGATCCCGCTTTCATGGTGCAGATCTCGCGAGTTCCGGTCTGCTCTGTGTCTGGTGCTCGCGGCGGGATGTGCGATCCTGGCACGATCTCGGTGCCGCCGTTGCTCCCGTCAAAATCGTCGAGAGCGAGAACGCACTGGAGGCCAAGAACAGAGCCGGTTACTATGGTGCGCATTTCGTTGTACGGATAGTCGATATGCCAGTTGTCGATCGGCTGTCCTGGCTCCAGCACATTGAGGCTGAAATCCGACAGTAGATAGTATTCTCCGAGCAGTGCCGTCAGCAGCTCTACGAGCAGGGGTTTTGTGAGCACGTCGAGGAATGGCTGTCCGTGCCGGTAGAGATCCCAAACGCGCGTTGACTTCGGGTAGCGCTGCGCGTGCTCCCCGGCTGCCAGGTCGGCCGCCATCCCGTGCATGGCCTGGCACGCTGCGGGATCGGCGAAACCTGGGATGACCGTGAATCCGCGGGTCATGATCTCGCTGGCGAGGACAGCGGCGGCGGTCATTCCGGGCTCGCTGGCTGACGTGCGCGCATTTGTATGACCGTTCCGCGAGTGTCGTGTTCGGCGATGTCAATCAGCGAGCCATCCGATGCGAGACCGCTTAGAATCCGTTCCACGAAACTGGCGACGTCGCTTTCAGCTCGCCGGATGTGCATTTCGCAGATTACCGTCATGATGGGCTCGGCGTCACCTTGTTCTAGTTCATTCCGGTCTGTCACGCAGGCTCCAGCAGCCGGAGCGCCCCGGTAGCGATCAGTGTTTCTGGCGAGGCGAGCTGGATCGGCTGCGCGGCGAGCCAGTCCCCGATCGTGCGCAGATATCGAGCCGCGGACGGCTCGTCGCCGGTTTCCGGCAGGCTGACAACGGAACATAGAGCCGAGCGCGTATTCAGTTTGTCCGCTATCTGCTGCTCGAAGAGGCGCTCGCGACCGACCACGGCCTGGATCGCAACAGAGGCGGCGCACAGCAGGGCCGGGCGCGCTGGCCGGAGTCTCAGCCAGCGCTGCACGGCCGGCGCCACAGATGAGGTCTCCGACAGGAGCAAACGCACGCCGCGGTCTGCGAGTGACTGCGGATCGGCATCAAGGAGCGACTGGTCGATCATGACAATGCTTGCCCCCGTGACTTTGCCAGTGAGCACTTCCTGCGCTGTCGTGATGGGCCGGACGCCAGCCCTCTCCTCATGCAGGATCGCGGCTGCGGATAGCGATGCGGGCAGGATGCGCCTGAGCGCTGCGGGGCTGAATCCGGCCGGCGGTCGTAGCACGAGGAACAGCAGCTTGCCGACGAGCGCCGGCGGCGGCGGCGGCGACTGGGCGCTGGCGTGAATTGTGTCGATGATCCGCGCGATCCCGGCGAGATTCGGCTGGGTCCGTCTCTCGCGCGGGGGCTGCGCCAGGCCGTAGCGGATCGCCGCCTCGATGGCTTCCGGTTCGGGAGGAACAACCTTCCCGCCGTAGGCCGCGACAACCCGCGCAGCATGATGGTCCAGGTCTTCCATGAACGAGACGTCCGGGACCAGCACCAGGTTCGCTCCGCCCAGCAGCGCTTCGGACAGCACGTTGTTGCCGGGTTTGAGCACCGCGACGTGCGCTGCGGCCAGCAGTCCCGCGAGGTTCGGCTCGAACCTGGTGATCGTGATATTGGCTGACCCTGCCAGAGGGCGCCCGGCGTAGTAGGGGCCGGAAACGAACACGAAGCGCACTCGGCCGTGCGCGGAACCGATCTTGCCGGCGGTGATGCGGCAGGCTTCGAAGAGCCGGTCACCATATCCGTCGTGTGCCTGGTCGCCTCCGGCTCCGCCATTGACCACGACGAGGGCCTCGCCATGCGGCGCGTACCGGGCCCGTGTATCTGCGATCTGCCTGGCCGTCGGCACCTGGCAGAAATTGCCGGCCAGCGAGAACTTGCCGCTGGATAGAACTGCCGCGAGAGATTCGCCGCTGTGCCCCTCCTGAAGGAACTCGTCGAGGCTCTGGGCGATCATGATGTGCTGGTAGCCGACCAGCCGCCCGCTCTCGCGCAGACGGTCAAACGACTGGCCGTCCAGCCGCCGCATTATCAGCAGGCGCTGTCGGCCGGCTAGCGCGGCCAGGTCCCGGTACCGCTGGTCGGGATAGGTGTCCTCGATGACCGCCACCGGGTCAAGGCGGTCAAGCAAGCGGTCGAGGATGCTGATGTAGCAATCCTCGGCGACAGCCGAGGCGACCCGGTGCAGCAAGGGAAAGTTGATGACACGCACGGTGCTGTCCCGGAACAGCGCCAGCGAGCTGGCCTGGCTGATCACGATCGGCCGTAGCGCGCCCCGCGCCCGGATCGCTTCCGCGATGACCAGCGCCCGGCGGATGTGCCCGAACCCGATCCCGTTCTTGACGAGGATCACAACGTTCCTTGTCTCCCCGCCGCCCGGATGATCCACGTTTGTCATTATCTCAGCCCGTACACTTGCGGGTGCCTATTTAACCGACTGGGAGCTTCCCCGTTTCGGCTAGACTGGGCATCCATGGCGGACGTTGAGGAATTGCTCAGCCGGCGGCTAGCGCCGGCTTTCGATGCTGTGGCCGGCGAGTCAGTGAGCCCGGCCGTCCGCCGCTCCCAGCATGCGGATTTTCAGGCCGACGGCGCCCTGGCGCTCGGGCGCAAGCTGGGAATCAGCCCGCGGGCGGCGGCAGAGCAGGTCCTGCAGCAGGCCGATCTGAGCGATCTGTGCTCTCGCGTGGAGGTTACCGGGCCGGGTTTCATCAGCCTGACGCTGGCGGATGAGGTGCTGGGCGGACTGGTGGCAGAGATCGCCGGAGACGACCGGCTTGGCTCACCGCTGGCCGACGCCCCGGAGACTGTCACGGTTGACTACTCGGCCCCGAACGCCGCGAAGGAGATGCACGTAGGCCACCTGCGGTCGACGATCATCGGCGACGCCGTGGTCCGGATTCTGCATTGGCGAGGGCATGACGTGATCCGCCAGAACCACATCGGCGAATGGGGCACGCCGTTCGGGATGCTGATCGAGCACCTGATCGACATCGGCGAGACCGAGGCGGCCCAGGAACTCGCGGTCGGCGACCTGAACCGCTTCTACCAGGCGGCGAGAAAGAAGTTCGACGCCGATGATGCCTTCAAGGACCGGGCGCGGGGCCGGGTGGTCCTGCTGCAAAGCGGCGATCCTGCCACGCTCCGTCTCTGGGAGATCCTGGTCACGGAGTCCAAGGCGTACTTCCTCACGGTCTACGAGCGGCTGGGCGTGCTCCTGACCGAGCAGGATTTCTTCGGGGAGAGCTTCTACAACGATCAGCTCCAGTCGGTGGTGGACGAGCTTGACCAACTCGGCCTGCTCCAGGTCAGCGACGGCGCCCGGTGCGTGTTCCCCGCCGGGTACAAGAACCGCCAGGGCGAGCCGCTTCCGCTGATCGTCCAGAAGACCGACGGCGGGTTCGGGTACGCGGCCACAGACCTGGCCACGATCCGCAGGCGGCTCCGGGTCCTGGGCGCGACGCGACTGCTGTACGTCGTCGGCCTGCCCCAGCGCCAGCACCTGGAAATGATCTTCGAGACCGCGCGCGAGGCCGGCTGGCTCGTTCCCCCGGCCCGCGCCGAACATGTGGGCCACGGGTCGATCCTCGGCGGCGACGGCAAGATCCTGCGCACCCGCGCCGGAGCATCCGTCAAGCTCATCGACCTCCTTGACGAGGCCGTAGCGCGGGCGACGGCCATCGTCGCGGAGAAGAACCCGGCACTGGATGAGCAGGCCCGCGAGCACGTCGCGCAGGCCGTCGGCATCGGCGCGGTGAAGTACGCGGACCTGTCGACCCAGCGCAGCAAGGACTACGTTTTCGACTACGACCGGATGCTGTCCTTCGAGGGCAACACCGCGCCGTACCTGCAGTACGCCCACGCGCGAATCTGCTCGATCTTCCGGCGCTCGGGCCTGGAGCCACCGGACGCCAAGCACGTCATCGTGGCCGAGCCCGCCGAACGGGCGCTCGCCATCGAGCTGCTGGCATTCGCGGGCGTGGTAACGGAAGTTGCCGGGACCCTGGAATGCCATCGCCTGGCCCAGTACCTGTACGGCCTGGCGTCAGCCTTCACAGACTTCTACGAGCGTTGTCCCGTGCTCCGGGCCGAAGGCGAGGTCCGCACCAGCAGGCTCGTCTTGTGCGACCTGACCGCCCGGACCCTCAAGCTCGGCCTCGGACTACTGGGGATCGCCGCTCCGGACCAGATGTGAGCCGCCGCGGCCAGGCGAGGGCCGCCACGCTATGAGCCCTTCGGTGGAGTGAGTTACGGCCCACCGCTGGTACTCCTCGGCGCTGCTGATGCCATGGTCGAGCACTGCGCGGTAGACGTCGACGGAGCGGTACGGCCTGCGCTGGCCGACCAGATGCTCCTTGATGCGCAGGATCGCGCAACGGGAGCTCGCATCGAGCGCCTCGCTCATCGCCGGAGTGAGATCGGAGCTGCGGGGGCCACTGTATTCGGGTGGCAGCAGCCACATCTGGATGTGCCACACATGGCCCTGACAGGTGTACTGAACATCCCAGCCGAGGCCAGCGTCCTCTTCACCGACCGCGTTGATGAACAGCACCCGGCGGACGGCCGTGTCTGCTGCCGCCCATGCGGCCACGATCGAGAAGCCCGCCGCTGCGTCCATTTCGCCGAACACCTCGATGTCGATGTCGGGCGCGACGAGCAAGCCGTAAGATGCCGCTCCGCAGAGAAGGGGCAGGCCGAAAGGCCGCCAGCGTTCAAAGGGAGACAGCGCTTCCATGATCTGACGTGCCGTCTCCTGGCGCCGGGCCTCGCGCAGGAGGACCATTGCGCAGCTTTCCCAGGCAGGCAGCTCAGGCGCCTTCATGACGTCCGGTCGTGTCCTGAGGACGGCACCTGCTGATCACCGTAACCGAGTGCGTTGCAGTGCGGCCGCACACACTCAGGCACTTCATCTGCGGTCAGCGGTTTCCCCGGCAGCACCCGGCCTGCACGGATCTTGTCCCCGAAATCGCCAATGCCGAACTGGAAGGGCCCATGGTCTGCCTGACCGTAGTTGACCATGCCCGGCTCCCATTCGACCTTCAGGTGGTCACATAGTTCCCTGGCAGTCTCGACTGGGCGACTAACGAGATCCTCGTACCGGACTGTCAGCCCGGCCAGTTCGCGGCGTGCTTCGATCAGGGCCGACAGGTAGGTCACGATCAAGCGTTCCTGATCTACCGGATGGCCGGCAGGTTTGCTGGATTTCGCTGAGGCGAGGATATGGCTGGGATTCCGGATTAGGAAGATGTAGCGCGCGTCGGGCCAGCCTGCGGCGAGGCGGCGCCATAGCAGCAGGTTGCCGGGCGTCTTGTCAACGATTACATCCTTGCCGCTCCGGGTGAGCACATGATGCAGCATCCGGTCCCATAGCAGATGCTCGATCTCCGTCACGTCCAGTGCCAGAAGCTGCATGGCGAGCTGCGCGTACGGGCTGGCTAGCTCGACTCGCAGATCGGCCAGGTGCAGTTCGTGCGGTGCGCAGACCCTTGGGTGGGTGTTGAGCACGCAGCGCAGCAGCGTCGAGCCGGAGCGGATCGAGGACAGGACGAACACCGGTGACCGCACGAGCCGGTCAGGCCGCCGCCTCGGAACTGGAACGGTCACTGAGCCACGGTTCAGCGCCGCCAAAAGTCAGCGGAATCGCGGCCTGGGCGGAAGCCGCAAGCTTCCGCCATGGCTGCGGCCCGCCTGAAGTCCTTGGCGATAGCGCCTGGCTCATGGGCGTCGCTGCCGAATGACACTGCTCCGCCGCCTTCCTCACGCCACCATTCCACGACGCCGGCGGCCGGCCAGGGTCCGGCAGTGTTGATTTCCAGTACCCGGTCTGACTCGGCGAGCGCTTTCAGCACGGCGCGGTACTCCTCTTCATAGTCCGCGGCATCGAAGGGCCGGGCCGATTTGGGCCATGCCCGCATCGGGTAGTCGATGTGCGCCAGGATGCTGAACAAGCTGCTCTGCTTCAGCATCCGCAGCGTCTCAGCCAGGTAGCGGCGCATGATGTCCTCGGGCGCTCCGTCTTTCAGCAGCGCAGGGGCGTAGTGCAGCACTCCGCCTACGGGCAGGGAGTGCAGCGAGCCGAGGACACGGTCCCATTGCCTTGCCCCGGTCAAGGCGGCGGCCTCGGCGGCGAACACGTGCGACTCCCCCAGTTCGACTCCGGACAGAATCCGCACCTGCGGGTAGCGCGCACGGCAGCGCTCCAGGCATTCCCAGTAGCCCTCCGCGTCCAGGTAGCCGCTGCGGGCGTGGGTGTCGATGACCCGTACCACGGCGTTCTCGCGGCGCTGGCCGGGGAAGGCCCAGTCGGTGAAGTCCGCGTGATCGGTGAACGCGACGGACGGAAGACCCAGAGCTTGCGCGGTCTCGCAGGACCTCTCCATGGAGCCAGTGGATGCGTCCCAGGACCACTCGGTGTGGACGTGGTTGTCCGCCTGCCGGATCTCAGGGCTATCGCTTGTCAGGATGTTCCTCCCGCGCCTCGTCATGGGTGCTGGTGGCGTAACCGGTGAGTTCAGCCAGGACTGGGGAGTCGATGATGGCGATGCGGGGGCTGGTCAGTGCGTGGACCAGCTCTGCCGCGTCGTCCAGAGTACCGGCGGCCGCAGGTTTCCGCGAGCGCTGACCAGTCGCTGCTGCATCGTACGTTGAGGAGCGCAGCAGCGTCCGGCAGGTCTCCATGCCGAACAGCTCAATCGGGTACTCCGGGTCAGGGGTGTACCCGAGGCGCCGCTGAAGGTCGGCGAATTCCGCACGGACCCTGTCTCCGACGCCCGGTACGGGATCTTCGCTGACCACGACGAGGCAGTCAATGTCGCTATCCGGTGTGGCGCGCCCAGTGGCAACCGACCCGTAGATCAAGGCGGCCAGGACTTCGAGGTCATCCTGGCAAGCCAGGAAGCCCGCGATGGCGGTTGCGATGGGCCCGGTCATCTCACGTCGTCCCATCCCGCGGGACCAGCGGTGCGCGCAGAGTGGCCGCCGGTCCAGTCGGAGCCGGATTGATGGATCTCCGCAAGCAGCGGTTCCACCATCGCGGTCGCTCTCTCGACCAGGCAGCCGATCGCCTCGTCAAGATCCGGCTTGGAAGTGAGGGGATTGCCGGGGCAGGCGGCGATGACGGTGTAGCGCAGGTCAGCGCCCGCGCCGACGCGGTTGTCGAGATCTGCCAGGGTGTGCTCGTCGAAACACGCCTCCCCCCCTTGGTACAGCGCTGTGTTCAGGCGGGACGTGTAGGCACTGATGATGCCCACCGCGCGCTGCCGGTCAGCAGCCGGCAGGCGCGCCATCGCCGCGCGTGCCGAAGGCGGGCAGAAAACGAACGTGAGCCGGTAAAAGTCAACGTCGTTGAGGAGCACGAAAAGCCGTGAGCTGGCGAGGCGCCCCTCCAGGTAGCGGATCAGCGCGAATCGGCTCTCAACGATCGCACCGAGCGTGTCCGCGCCTGCGTGGCGGAGCAGCATCCACGTCGCCAGGCTGTGGAAACCGCGTGAGCCGATGAACGGCGTGATAAGCCCAAGATCCCAGCAGTCGTCATCAAGAACGGTTGTCTCATGCCGACTGAATTGCGTCAGGACACCGCGATCGCGAAGCAACAGATACGACGACGGGTATGGCGTGAACAGTCCCTTGTGCGGATCCAGCGACACCGAGTCCGCCACGTCTATGCCGGCAATGCGACGACGGAGTCGTTCGCTGAAGATCAGGGACCCGCCGTGACAGGCATCGACATGAAACCAGACGCCATGACGGCGACACACCTCACCCAGTCCCGCGAGGTCGTCCAGTCCGGTCGTGCGGGAGTTGCCGGCAACGCCCACCACCATGAACGGAGCCAGGCCGGCCGGCGGGTCCGCGAGGGCACGCTCCACCGCCGCCACGTCGGTGGTGTAGTCCGTGTTCGCCGCCACCGTGATCACGTTGTCCCACCCGAGACCAAGGTGGAAGGCTGCATCGCTGTGGGAATAGTGAGCTATAGGACCAGCCATGACGATCGCCGGCTGCTTGTCCAGCGAGCGCAGGCCGCGGCGCCTGGCCAGCGGGAAGGCGCGGCCCAGTGCGGCAAGCATCGCGACGTGGTTGGAAAGGTGTCCTCCGGTCGTCCACAAGCCCGCGACGTCCTTTAGCCCGCGCATCTCCGACAACGGCATTACCTTGTATCCCACCAGCTCGCGCAGCCACTCGATGACCTGTATCTCGATGAATGTCGCTGCCGGGCCGCTGCGGTCAACTGCGATCAGGTTCTGGTTGAGAAGCGTGGCGAAGAAGTTTCCCGCCAGGGCTGCGACTGCGTTGCCCGAGTCGGGAAACGCCAGGTACCGGGGGTGAGACTGGGACACTGAGTAACCAGCCGCCAGCTCCTCGACCTCGGACAGGACATCCCGGAAATCCTGGCCCTGGCGTGGCAGGGAGCGGCCGATAATTGCCTGCAGTGAATGCGGCTCTTCGTACCGCAGGAAACTCCGCCCGCTGTCCGCGCGGTGGATGAAATCGAGGCCCGCGCGGACGGTTTGAGCCAGGGAATCCTCATGTCTTGTGCGCGCCTCGGTGCCGCCGACGAGGTATTGATCGAGCAGCACCTGATCCACACCGCCGGCGAGCTTGCCGACTTCGAGCAGAACGGCGTCGGCGAGCTCGGCCGGATCATAGGCCAGCCGGTCGTACCAGTCCTTGGTCGCGCTGCGGAAGGCCGCCAGCTCGCCAGGTCCCGTTGCCTCTAGGACGTCGATCATGGCGATCGTCCAGCGAGTCTCGGCGCCCAGCGGGCGGCCGGTCATTTCCTCGTAGATTCTGTCGCAGATGTCTGCTTCCATAGCGGCTTCGAATACCTCAAGGCACGCGACCAGCGCCGTCTCCTGCGTGACGGGTTCCAGGCGGCGGAAGAGCCGCGCCTCCGTGGCCGCCGTAAGGAAGTCGCCCCAGAAGTGGCCGAGTTCATGGCCGTGGAGGTAACCGCCGTGCCGCTCCGGGCCGGGGCGCCGATGACGGCCTTCCAACCGCTCGCTTTCCCCCAGCAGATCGCGACGCTGGCCCCACTGCACGGTCGCGGTATCAAGCAGAGCGCGCTCAAAGCTGTCCGCCTCAAGGACATGAGCGTCATCGACACAGACGGCACCGCTGTCCGCGCCGAAGAGGATCTCTTTCTCGGCTGGTTCGAGGCAGTCAGCGAAGAACACGCGATGCCACAGGAGGCATTCGGCCGCTCTCGCAGGCGCGAGCTGCAGGTCAGCTGTCTCTTCGAAGTCGATGAGGTGGATCGTGCCGCCGCGCAGGAACATGTTTCGCGGCGCGAACCCTTGCCAGATCCGCCCGGAACGGAGCATCGCTGCCCGAAGATCCTGCAATGAGCTGACAACGTCCCTGCGGTCTCGGGGCGCGAGGATTCCTGATCGCAGCGTGTCTTCGAGGGTCCGGCCGAGGTTCGGCGAGAATACCCACGGATCTGCTTCCGGCTCTGCCCGAGCAAGCGCGTAGTCGACCTGGGCTTTGAAGCGCAGGCGTCCGCTGGGCATCGCCTTGATCACTTCCGTCATCCAGCGCTGATTGTCAACGCGCGAAACGACCGAGCCCGCCGTCCACCTCAGCGCTACGAATTCGCCGGGGAAGCCAGGAATGCGAACGAGCCGGGCCTGCCGGGAAGGATGGAGCGGCACATTCGTCTGGGCAAGCGGCGGATGCTGGTACATCAGTTCGTCAACGTTCCGGCAGCCGGCGAAGAAGTCGCGCAGGCTCCCCGCGACCAGGCCGGCGCCCTCAACCTGAACGTTGCAGTCCGGGTGCTCCCCGGACACGGCTGAGCGCACCGTACGGCTGAGGATCTGGCCAGCATGGTGGGGATCCGTCCGGGCGGCCGTGATCGCCGTTTCGATGTCGCCCGGCAGCGACACGGCCTCAAGCTGTGCGAGCACGATTGCGTAGCGTTCGCGGAAACGGGCGGACAGCGAAGGAACATCCTTTAGCCTCGCCCGCCATCTGGCCACCTGCTGCCGGGCGGTCGACCCGGCGATATCCGCTCCGCCGTCGGTCATCCGACCCCACCAAGGCCGGACGCATGACCCGGCCTATGGCGGGCTTCCAGTTCCGCCAGGATCTCTGCCTTAACCCTGCGATCTTGCGTGTGCCACATGGAGCCCTCCGCGATCTTGCGGTCGCAGTGGAAAACACGGAGCGGCCAGCCGTCGGGGAAAGCGATCCGCCTGCCTCCCGTGGTCGCGACATGGGATACGACGTCTTCCCAGTTGTAGCTGTGATCCTGGCGGTCGATGAAGACATCGAGATCGAATGCCCCGAATCGCCTGGCGACAGGCTCGAAGCGCGCGACGTCGTACGCAATGAAGTGCGTCGAGAGTCGGTTCACGGAGCGCACGCCCGGCTCTACCGGTGCACCTTCGTCCTGCAGCGCCCATGACCACTGGTGGTAGTCGTCCACCTTGGACACCACCGGGACGTCCTCATGCCGTTCAAACAGGGACCGGCAGGCGGCAAGGACATCGAAGGACGGATCTGTCCTGTACATCACCACGTCGTCCTCGACCACAATCAGATACGGCGTCCGAAGCGGAAACATTCGCCGGTGCCCGTTATTGGACGGATCCCCAGAAGCAACAAGACGGCGTCTTCTCCTGACCCGCAGCTCGTCAATACCCCACGTATCCAGTCGCCCCGCGAGTTCAGCGACCACCCTGGATGGTGTGCCATCACAGTGCAGCAAGATCTCGAAGGTCTCGCTGGTCGCTGCTGTGAGCGCCTCGACGCAGCGCGGAAGCGTGGTCGCCAAGAGATCAAGATCCTCGTGGAATAGGAAAGCAATACGGAACGATGACTCCGTCAAGCCGTTCCCAGATTGCTCACGAGGTAAAAACTTCGAGTAGGCAGTCGCTGCCTACCTGCTCCGGCCGAACACCGTTCCAGATTGACCGCGAGCTGTTGCCCATCGGCCAGCGCGCGCCACCAGTATCAGACGAGCACCAGGGGAAGCACCAAGGGCGGATAAATGCTCTCATAGGCTGACATCGTAGCAATTCCAGGCAGCATGGAGAATCGCAGCAGCTCTGGAACATTCCAGCGCCGACAGACATCATCCTGGACCGCCACGGCGTCCCGCAAGACCGATGCGCGCATGGACCTGGGCACGGTTACGGGGCCGGGCCACGCCGCCGTGGCGGCGAGGACGGCCGCTTCGCAACGCGCGGCACCTCATGGCCCGGCCTGGGCTGCCCCTCGCCGACCGGCCTGCGGCCGGGTCCGGGCTGGGGAAAGGACAGGCCACTGGCGTGGCACGGCCCGGTAGCGCGCCAGCATCTGGCGGCGTGCTACTCGTGTTCCTGCCAGCGCCATGCCAGCCAGCCGATCGCGGAGGCGGCGGCGTGTGCCTGGTAGGCGCG
>Ga0209881_1000119_pt1 | contig 22213 bp, 24 predicted proteins | sample PersoiDNA2013193_FD_185804 | JGI IMG/M metagenome (GOLD analysis project Ga0209881, IMG submission 185804) | Permafrost soil microbial communities from the Arctic, to analyse light accelerated degradation of dissolved organic matter (DOM) -... | ecosystem: Environmental > Terrestrial > Soil >... | reverse complement strand
TCCCCCCCGAGCGTCGCGACCCCCAGCACCGCTGATAGATCCTCTACCTCCACCCGGAGCATGAAGCGCATCGAGTTCAGGTAGTCGACAAGCACCGGCGCTGTGTGCGGTTCGACATGGATCCAGGTCGCGGTGCCATCGTCGGTCAGCGTCAGGTGATGCTCCAGGCGGCCCTGGGGGTCGAGGACGAGCGCCTGCGCGGTGCTGCCTGGCGTGAGGCGCTCCAGGTGCTGGCTGGTCAGGCTGTGCAGCCAGGACAGCCTGTCGGTGCCCGAGATCTTGATGACACCGCGGTTGCCGCGGTCGACGAGAACCTGCCGTTCGCTCATGACGCGCTGCTCGCGCATCGGGTCGCCGTAGTGGGCGGCGACGCCCTCGTCCGGCCGCTGGGCCTCGACGGCACCGGCTATATCAAGCATTACTTTTGCTCCTGCACTCTGCGCAGCGTCCGAAAACGGTCAGGTGCGAGACATTGGTCTCGAACCCGTGCGTGTCGTCGAGCGCCCTGGTGAGCGGCGCGATCGTCTCCTGGTCGGCCTCGCCGATCATCCCGCAGCCCTGGCAGACCAGGTGCACATGACCCGCGTCGCTCGCCAGGTGGTACGTGGGAGCGCCGTGGTTCAGATGGGTGTGGGTGACAAGACCGAGGCTGTCAAGGAGGTCAAGTGTCCGGTAGATCGTCGAGATGTTGACGCCCTTGACGGTCTGCTGGACGCTGGCGGCGATCGCTTCCGGGGTGGCGTGATCGAGCCTGGCGACCGCCTCGAGGACGAGATGGCGCTGCGGGGTTACCCGGTAGCCACGAGATCGCAACTCCTCGTCCCAGGTACGGCTCCGGTTCCGCGACGGGCCTTGCTCCATGGCACGAGTCTAGTTCGTTCATCGTAAGGAAAACCTCTTGCGCTGGTCAGGGAGGCTCACGTAGCGTCTGAGGTAAGCGGAAGGGAGGTGGTCCGATTTATGCATAGCAGTCGGACTTTTTGCGAGGTGGCTGTCAGCTAGCCGCTGCCCCCGCTGAGTGGGCCTGTCGCAACCGACGGGTCCCGGCCGATGAGGCGGCGGCGGGCTAATCCAAGGCAACACCGGACCCCCGGGTTGACCGGCCTTGTCCAGCCGGTCCGTGCGCCAGGCGCGCGAGTCACCCGGGGGTTTTTAATTTCTGCGTTACTCGATCCAGTCCCAGTGCAGGACGGCCGACAGGTGGGGCGTCAGGGGAAGTCCCATGGCGGCCATGTCGTAGGCGTAGGCGAGGTCCTTCTCGCCCTCTCGCGTCTCGCTCGGAACCAGGCCGTAGAGCCGCTTGCCCGCGGTGACCGGCTTGGCGGTCTCGGTACGGGCGACCACATCGGTGGCCAGGTCGATCCGCGTTCCCTTGACCTCGCCGATGTAGATCTCGGTGATCCCGGTGGGGTGAGCGAGCACCACCTCGACCTTGTTATCCGGCTGGGGACGCCAGAACCCCGTTTCCACCGCGAGCGGCTGGGCCCGCTTGAGCTGGCCGTCCTCATCTCGCACAAGCTTGCCATCCGAATCCGTGGTCAGGCGCCAGGTACGGCTGGTGTAGATGAGGTACGGCTTGCCAATGTGGGTGAAACTGATCTCCTGAGCGAAGTCGAAATCCTCGATGGTGGGGTAGCCGCCCTTGCCGGTGCCCTTCCAGCGGCCGAGGAGGAAGCTGAGCGGCGCTATGGCCGGGTGCTCTTCGGGCAGGTCGATGCTGGTCACGCCGGGTTCGGGCTGCTGCCCCATCGTGCTGTCGTCAGTCATGCGGGCCTCCCCTGATCACCTTGACCGCCGCGTAACCGGCTGCGATGGCGACCACAGCGTAGGCGAGGATCATGATCGCCGCGCTCAGGATCCCGTGCATGGCACAGGATCCTAGTAGAAGCGCCCGGTTTGTACCGGGCGGCGCGCCGGTCGGACTAGAGTTCAAGCCGTGGCACGGAACCTCGTGATCAAGGTCACGGCCGGCAAGGACGATCCAGAGCGATGCAACCAGGCCTTCACGGTCGCGTCGACCGCCGTGGCGAGCGGCGTGAGCGTCTCGCTATGGCTGACAGGTGAGGCGGCATGGTTCGCGCTGCCCGGGCGGGCGGATGACTTCTCGCTGCCGCACGCCGCGCCGCTTGCCGACCTGCTCGCATCGGTCCTCGCGCTCGGCACCGTGACCGTGTGCACCCAGTGCGCCGCCCGCAGGGACATCACCCCGGCCGACATGATCGCCGGGATCAGGATCGCGGGCGCCGCGACGTTCGTCGCCGAGGTGGCGGCGGACGACGCCCAGGCGCTCGTCTACTGACGAGCGCGGAGGCTTACTGGAACGCGGCGACCGCGGCTAGGCGTTCCGCGCGGAGGCGGCCGGCCAGTTCGTCGGCCTGCGGCGGAAACGGCGGAAGCGGGCCGACGGCCCAGTAGAGCAGCAGGTCGGCGAGGTTCGGGTTGCGGACGAGCGCGGGGCCGTGCAGATAGGTGCCGAGCACCCGGCCCGCGTAGGCGCCCTCGGTGCCGTCGCCGTTGCCCGTGCCGAGCGAGGTGCGGGCCAGTGGCCGGACGGTAGGGCCAAGCCGGGTCACGCCCTGGTGGTTCTCGAACCCGGTGAGCCTGCCGACATTCAGCCCAGGGTCCACGTCCGCGACTATCTCGCCGACGGCTCGGTGCTCGCCGCGACCGCTCCGGATGTCGAGCAGGCCGAGTCCTTTGACGGGAGCGTCGTCCGCGCCGCCGAACTCGACGCCGAGCATCTGGTATCCCGCGCAGACCGCGAACACGACAGCGCCGCGCTCCGCCGCCTCATGCAGCCCGCCGTCGGCGAGCAGCCGGCGGGTGGCAAGCGTCTGCGGCAGGTCCTCGCCGCCGCCCATCAGGTAGATATCGCCATCGCGCGCCACCTGCTGGTCGGAATTGATGTCGATGATCTCGACGGGTATGCCGCGCAACCTGGCTCGCCGCTCAAGCACGAGCACGTTGCCGCGGTCACCGTAGGTGCTGAGCAGGTCAGGGAAGACCCAGACCAGGCGGAGCGGCCTCATCTACTGCACCCTCCCAAGAACGGTGCGGTACTGCTGGAAGGCGGTGTAATTCGCCAGCACCTCAAGGCTTGGCGACCTTGCCGCGTCGATTGCCTCATCGATGTCGTTAACAAGCTGGAACTGCACGTCATCGGCCTCCAACCGGACGGCGAGGTCGAGCCTGCGCTCGCCGCCCACCAGGATGGTCCTGCCGCGCAGCCGGCGGTAATCCACGTCCCACAGCCACGAGGTGTCCCTGCCGTCAGGTCCCTGGGCGTTCACCGCGAGCAGCACGGGCGCGGGCGGCGGCGCGATCACGTCGAGCGCCTCAAGCCAGCCGGCCGGATTCTTGGCGAGGAGCAGCCGGATGTCGCAGCCGCGCCTGCTCACCTGCGTATACCGGCCGGCGATCGAGGTGACCAGCCGCATCTCGCGCAGCGCGTACGAGGGTTGCACGCCGAACGCCTCCGCCACGGCGAGTGCGACAACCGCGTTGGACCGGTTCGCCCGGCCGGGCAGCGCGATCTGGAGCGGGGTGGACCGTCCCGACGGGTCGATCACCTCGTCGTCGTAGAGCATCCAGCTGACCGGGGGGCGCCGGTCGCCGCACTCAAGGCACGACCAGTCGTCGCCTTCTCGCTGCAGGTGGGCGCCGCAGTTCGGGCAGCACCAGGAGTCCTCGCGCCACCGCTGTCCGGCGGCGACCCAGGTGACCTGCCGCGCCGAACCCGCCGCCCAGGCGACAAGGGGATCATCGGCGTTGGCCACGACACGGCAGTCGGGCGCGTCCGCCAGCGCTTCCCGCCAGCGGCGCGCGAGCAGCCAGATCTCGGCCGCCCTGTCCATCTGGTCGCGGCTCAGGTTCAGCAGCGTGACCACCTTGGGCCTGGTTGCCTTCACCATCGCGGTGATGTACTTCTCGTCCGTTTCAAGCACCGCGATCCGTGCGTCTGGCGCGCGGCTGAGTGCGGAGATGAGCCCTGCCTCCATGTTCGCGCCGTAGATGTTCGACGCGATCTGGAAGCCGAGCGGGCTGAGCGCGGCGGTTATCAGCCGCGTCGTGGTGGTCTTGCCGTTGGTGCCGGTCACGAGGACGACCTGGCGCCCGGTAGCGAGCAAGGACAGCAGGTCCGGCTCTAGACGCAGGCCGATGATGCCGCCGATGACCGAGCCGTCACCCTTCCCCGCGAGGCGGGAGACGGTGGCTGCGGCGCCGCCAACCGTAGACGCGAGCCTGGCCCGCATCGGCAGTCGTGTGGGGTGGTGGGTGTTCGAGTCCATCCCGGCTGATGCTATCTGTTCGCGGGCGCACGCCGGGCCGGTGCGGAGCCGGCGCGTGTGTCAGGGCCGTTAACTGTTGCGGTCGCTCGGGCGTCCCTGCCGCGTTCAGGTCCTGGTTCAGGTCCCTCAGCGGGGTCAGCGTGGCCACCGGGAGGGTGCCGATCGCCGGGTTAGCGTCGGCGAGCAGCACCCGGCGTCCTGTCGCGTTGGCGTAACTGACGATCATGGCGGTGAGCGGCAGCCGCTGCAGCTCGGACGGCTCGACGACGAGCTCCCGCGAGCGCTGCAGTGACCGGGCAAGTGACTCGCTGTCCCCTGTCGCACGCGACGTCGACAGGCCCCATGCGGTGCTCGTACTGATGCCGGCTGTGAGCGACGCGGATTCGCTCGTCCCCCGTGTCGTGCCCGTCTGCGTGGAAACCGACCCGCTGGCGCCTTCCGCGAGCGGGAACCCGCGGTTCGCGGGACGCGACTGGCCGCCGCCGCTTGAGCTCGACTCGCTGTCAGAGGTGGAGACCGCCGCCGAGGCGGAGTCGCCAGCCGTGCTCGTGTACGACCCGCCGGCGGTGTCCGTGACCGACGTGCCGATCGTCTCGGTGAGCTGCGAGAGGACGAAACGGTGCTCGCTCCCTATCTGTTCGCTCGCCGCCTTCGCCTCCTCTGCGTTTCCGAGGCGCATGAACGCCACCGCGGCGTTTCCCCGGCCGATCCGCTGCCGCACCTGCGGCGGTATCGACCGGTAGGCGAGCACAAGGCCGCAGCGGGCGGACTCGCAGGCGTCGGTGAGACGATCAAGGACATCGTCGCGCAGCCTCTCGGCACCGAGCAGGACAACCGCGTGCTGCCAGGAGGCCCCGCGGCCCGTGTCCTGGCCGTCCCTGTCCTGGCCGCCCGTGTCCTTGCCGTCCACGTCCGGCAGGCGGGTGATCAGGTGAGTGAGCGCGGTCACCACGAAGCTGCCGAGCAGCGTGGCCGACAGCGCGCTTGCCCGCTTGTCAACCGCGACGACGCGCAGCCGGCCACGTGGCAGCCTGACGGGCTCGCTGCCGACCTCGGCAAGCATGCGAAGCTGCGCCTCCATGCCGAGTGCCCGCTCGAGTACCACCCGGTCGGTGGCGCCCTGCCCGAACAGCGCGCCGATGGTGCCCGCCTCCCGCTCGCTGAGCAGGCCGGCCGCCACGTCGGTTCGCGGATCGCCCACCTGGGCAAGCGCGCGCAGCGCGGCCGCCACCCGCGCTATCTGGATAACACCGCCCGCGGCCCGGATGGCACCGCCCTCTGCAGCACCGCTCGGGGCGTCGCCTGCCCCGTCGCCTGCCCCGTCGAGCACGCCGATGAGCCGCTCAAGGATCGCGGTATCGATGGCGAGGTCCCTGGCCGAGCTCCGCTCCTGCGCCACGCTGACCGAGAGCGCGAGAACGTCCGCGAGCTCGCCGGGCGCGAGGGATGCGGCGAGGTCAAGCCGTGGCAGATCCCTCGGGAGCACCCAGACGGCGGGCGCGGCGCCGCCGGCTGCCGCGAGATCCACCAGGTCGCCCGCGACGGCACCGCCAGACAGGTCGACCACCGTGATCTCGCCGCCCGCGGCAAGGCGGTGCGCGGCGGTCATCGTCAGCAGCGCCGACCAGCCGGACAGCGTGCCGCCGGCGATGTCCACCCGGTCGATCCCGTCAGGGACGCGGACCGCGTACCAGCGCTTCTGGCGCTCGAAGGCGAACCGTCTCGCCCGCCACCTGCTGGCCTGCCGTGCGTGCTCGGCCTGCCGGGCGATGAGCTTGCCCTCCTGGTCAGCGCGGAGCCGCTCGACCCGCAGCCGCTCGGCGTCGATCCTGGCTTCAAGCTCACGCTCTCCTCGCCAGATCGCGCGGCCGCCCGGCGCCGCCGCCGCGAGGCAGGCGGCGATGGCGGGCGCGGCCACGATGGCCGCCACGAGACCGCAAGCGACCAAGGCCGCGAGCGCGAGCGCTACCGTCGACGCGATGGCGACAATGAGCTTAGGAACCCTGTTAAGCAGGCTCTCTTCGCGGCGCTGTGCCGCCAGCCAGCCGGCGGACATCCGATACGGCTCGGGCAGTACCGGACGCCGCGGCGCTGGTCCTGGATCCTGGTGCGGTGTCGCGTACTCCCACCCCAGGTAGAGCGGCGTCACGGTCGGCCCCTGGGCACCCTGGGCACCGCGGGCACCGCGGGTGGCAGCCGGGCGGGGACCAGCCTGCCGAACGTGGCGAGCCTGCCCCCTGGCGCGTTCACCGCCAGGACGAACTCGGCCGGCCCGAGCGAGAGCAGCGTCCGCGCGGGGACAGCCGGGCACGCGGAGAGAGCCGTGCTCGGGGCAAGCTCTCCAGCGGGCATCGCGTTGCTCATGCCGGACACGACCATGGGAGCGTCGGCCGACGCCGACGCCGACGCCGACGGTGTGGCCGGCCGCGGCCGGGTGCCGGTCCGGACGGCGAGGCCTGCCGCCAGCGACGGGTCGTCGATCCGGTGGATGAGCAGGGCGGCGACAAGGCCGGCCAGTTCCATCGCGGCCGCGGGCGACGCCGTGGTGATCAGGACGGCGAGCCCGGCGCCGCCTCCCGCGCGGATCAGCGTGGCGACCGATGGCGCGGGCAGTCGGTCGGCGCAGGATATCCAGACGAGCCCGTCGCCATCGACGCCGATTCGACGCAGGTCCGCCGCGAGCGCCGTGATATCGCCGCAGGCCCCGGCCGCGCGCTCGGCAGAGGCTGCGGTGATAAGCGCGGCGGTGCGTTCCCCGATGACCAGACCGAGGTCGATCTCGGTCACCCGCAGCCGCGTCCCCGTCGCCAGGCAGGCCGCCTCGACGGCACGGGCGATGGCGTCATCGGCGCCGGCGCCGATGACGACGAGCGGCTTGCGGCGTCGCAGCGCGGCGTGGACCACCTGCAGGCTGGTAACCGTCACCTCCTGCGCCGACGCGCCGACCACCAGGGCACCGCCCGCGATCTGGGACCAGGTCAGCTCGGCGATCCCCCCGGTGACCGCCGCCACCCCAAGCGCGCACCCGTCCCTGGTGACCACGCTCCCCGCTGCGATCAGCCGCGCGGCAAGCGCGCCGCGAACGGCCGCGATCACGCCGGGGCGCGGCGGCGGGGCCGTCCGTCCGCCGGTGCGCAGCCAATCGAGCCAGCCGATCACCAGGGCCTCGGCGGAACCGGTGATCAGCGCGATGGGCAACTGCCCGGATAGCCAGTTCCCCGCTCCGGCGAACGCCGCAAGCGGATGCCTGAGGCGATCAATCAGGTGCCCGTTGCCCAGATAACCGAGGATGTGCGCCGGCCAGGCGGCGAACCCGGCCGCGGCGTGCGCGGGGCCCACGGCCAACGTCACGATCAGCCCGGTCGCCGCGGGGACGATCAGCCACCACAGCCGCCACCTGCTGAGCCTGGTGATCACGGCGAACGCCACCGCCAGCACGAAGGTGAGCTGCGCGAACATCAGGTGAGCGAGCAAAGCGACCACGGCGCATGCCGCGACCACCTCGCCGCCGTGCGGCAGTCCCGCCGGAATCAGGTGGCGGACCCGCCACTGCATCGACCCCACCACTGGCACCACCCCAGAATGTATTCACTCTAGGTTGCCATTAATTCACCCTCCGTGTCGATACCGAATGCGTCGGTACCGAACAATTACCCGCGCACTAGTCAGCGGGATGCGGGATGCGGGGCAGCGCGTCTCCGGCCTGAATGACGACGCGGAACCTGTCGGGCTTCAGCGTGACCGCGGTCAGCCCGACCGGTGCTCCCGCGGCGTGGTCGTGGAACCTGATGGTCACCGAGATGGCGGGCTGGCCGGGCGCCAGCCGCAGGCTGCGCGCGATCGACGGCTGCGGCGGAGCGAGCTCGAGGTCCACCGCCCGCGCGTACGCGACCTCGGCCCCCGGGCGCTCGCCAGGGGGGGTGCGCAGGATGGCCTGGAAGGCTTCGAGGTCGTCAGGCAGCGAACCGCCCGCCGTGGAACCGGAAGGATCCCATGGCACGTAGGCGGTGGAGACCGCGACGGGCTCGATGCCCGCCGCCCACACGCACCGGACGACCCGGATCTGGGTCTCGCCGGCGACGGCGAGGGCCCAGGCCACGTCCTGCGGCGCGTCACGCTGCGACAGGTGCCTGGCCTGGCAGGTGATCTCGCCGCCCATCGGGTCGAGCCGGGTCCCGAGCCCGCCGACACCTTCAAGCGGGATCAGGTACTCGGCCGGGCTTGCCCGGTAGAGCTGGCCATCGGGGAGCGTGCGAATGAGCGACCTGCGGGCGAGCTCGCCGATGGCCGCGTCGATCTCGGCCATGCTGACGCTATAACGACGGGCGAGCGCACTGCGCCGTGGCAGCTGCCAGCCCGGCTCGCGGTGCACGAGCGCAGCGGCCATGCGGTCAACGAGCACGCCGCTGGCGACCCGCTGCGCCGGTACCTCGGCATCCGGCACCTAACCCCAGCTTCCACTCGACTAAAACGAATAGCAACGTCCACCCCGCCGCCATTACTGGCCCTAGCCCAAATAGATATTCACCGCAGGTTAACTAAAGCTGAACTGCAGGATAATGGAAATAATCTGCTAGATGTCATGTAGGTAAATCATCACAACTCTCGCCTCTTCAAGCCCACAACATGGACTTCCCGTCCCCAGCCCGGGAGTTATCCTAAAGCCAACTGCGTCAAACACGTTCCTACCTGCTCCATCGGCAGTCGGTGACGCATGGCGCCGTGCCCACAAATACGTAGTTTCAGGCATTTTACGAGGAAAAGTCCCAAAAGTCGCTCGCGCAGGCCAAATGGCCAGGTCACCAGAAGTTAACCTTACAGTCGCCACGCGTACACCTGACGTTCAGGCGTAGCTTCTTCCGGCACCTAAGACTGTACGAGTTGCCATGGTTTGCGGGATCGCCAGATGCCCGGGCCGGTAATCACGAGCAAAAAGCTCACTTTACAAGGAGAGTCCACTGATGCAGTTCCGAGGCAGAAAGCAGGTCGCGACGGTTAGCGGTGCCGTCGTCGCCGCGCTGGCCCTGGCCGCATGTTCGTCATCTTCATCGTCGAGCTCGTCCTCCACGGCCAGCACCCCGGCCGCCGGCGGTAGCTCGTCCGCGAGCACCAGCACGAGCACGGCGAGCGGCACGCTCAACGCGAGCGGTTCGACGTTCCAGACCAACTTGCAGCAGGGCGCCATCGCGGCCTTCAAGTCGGTCGCCTCCGGTATCACCGTCAACTACGGTGGCGGCGGCTCGGGCAAGGGCCGCACCGACCTTGCCTCGGGCGTGGTCAACTTCGCTGGCTCCGACTCGCCCATCCCGGCGAAGGAGGCGTCGAACTTCACGGGCAAGACGGTGCTGTACTTCCCGGTCCAGGTCGGCCCGATCGCGGTGGCCTACAACCTGTCCGGCGTGAGCACGCTGAAGCTTGACCCAACGGTCATCGCGGGCATCTTCCAGGGCACGATCAAGACCTGGAACGACCCGGCGATCAAGGCGCTCAACGCGGGTGTCAGCCTGCCGAGCACCGCGATCACCCTCGTCGTGCGCTCGGACTCCTCGGGCACCACCGCCAACTTCTCCCAGTTCCTCGTGGACTCGGCGGGCAGCGCCTGGAAGCTCGGCACCAGCTCCATCGTCACCTGGCCGTCCACGGCCCACGCCGCCAACGGCGGCAGCGGCGTGGCGCAGGCCATCAAGGCCACCTCCGGCGCCATCGGCTACGTGGATGACTCAACCGCCAAGGCCGCCGGGCTTGGCGCAGCCGAGGTCAAGAACAAGGCAGGCGACTTCGTCGCCCCCTCGTCGGCATCGGCCGCCGCGGCCGCGGCCGAGGTCACGCCCAAGTCCGACCTGACGTTCGCCTCGGTCTGGCAGGCGGGCGCGGCGTCGTACCCGGTCACCTACCAGTCATGGGACCTGGTGTTGGAGAAGCAGCCGAACGCGAACGACGCCGCGATGCTGAAGGCGTACCTCGGTTACCTACTCGGAGCCGGCCAGAGCCTGCTCACCCCGCTCGGCCTCGCGCCGCTGCCCGCGAGCATCGACACCGCGGCCAAGGCACAGCTCAGCAAGATCACCTCCTGAGTGGTGAATGTCGTGACCATGTCAGCTCGGACGGGACCAACGTCGTGAGCACCGTGACGCAGGCGGATCCGGCCAACGCGGCCGGATCCGCCGGTCCGCTGGCCCACCGGCGGCCGCTCGGCGACCGGGCCTTCCAGATCCTCGCCCTGGCGTGCGGCCTGCTCGTCCTGGTGATCCTGGTCCTGATCGCCGTCTCGACCAGCCAGCAGGCCTCGTCATGGTTCTCCACCGCGGGTTTCAGCGGGATCTTCTCCACCGTGTGGAACCCCGCGACCAACCAGTTCGGCGCGATGGCCTACCTGTACGGCACGGTCATCACGGCGGTTATCGCGATCATCATCGCCGTCCCGGTCAGCGTGGCCATCGCGCTGCTGCTGACCCAGGTGGTGCCGCAGCGCTGGTCGCAGCCGATCGTGTACGTGATCGACCTGCTCGCCGTGATCCCGTCCGTGGTCTGGGGCCTGTGGGGGATCCTGGTGCTCGTGCCCTGGATCCAGGGCATCTACGCCTCGATCGCCTCGGGCGTCACCGGCATCCCGGTCCTTGACTCCCTGTTCGGGTCCAACACGAGCGGCGCGTCGTTCTTCACCGCCGGCCTCATCCTGGCCGTCATGATCACGCCGATCATCACCTCGCTGTCGCGTGAGGTCATCGCGACCGTGCCGACGATCGACAAGGAGGGCGCCTACGCCCTCGGCGCCACCAGGTGGGAGATGATCCGCGGCGCCGTCTGGCCGCACAGCCAGGGCGGCGTCGTCGGTGCGGTGCTCGTCGGCCTCGGCAGGGCGATGGGCGAAACGATCGCGGCGGCGCTCGTGATCGGATCGTCCGCCCAGGTCACGTCGCGCCTCTTCGGCCCCGGGTACTCCATACCCTCGGTCATCGCGAACCAGTTCGGTGAGGCCTCGGGAGAATTCCGCAGCGCCCTGATCGGGCTCGGCGTGTTCCTGTTCGCCATCACGATCGTCATCAATCTAGCCGCCCGGGCGATCGTGGAACGCTCGGCGCGGCGCATGAGGGGGGCCTGATGGCCGTCGCATCCGGGCAGCCGACGATCGACCTGCGCGAGCCGGCCGGCTGGCGGCGTACCAAGAACCAAATCGCGACCGGCGCGATGTGGTTCGCGTTCGCGTGCATGCTGGTCCCGCTCGCCTTCGTCCTGTTCACGGTGATCTCCAAGGGCATCTCGGCGATCAGCTGGTCCTTCCTGACCGGCGGGCCGATCCCGCCGAACGTGCTGCCGCTCGGCAACGGCGGCATGGGACCCGCGGTCATCGGCACGCTCGAGATCACCGGCTTCGCCGCGCTCCTTGCCATTCCGATCGGCGTGCTCGGCGCCGTCTACATCAACGAATACGGCGGCAAGGGCTGGCTCGCGCGGGTCATCGGCTTCCTTGCCGACGTGATGACGGGCGTACCGTCGATCGTGATGGGCCTGTTCATCTTCACGATCTGGATCCTCCACTTCGGGTACTCGGGGCTGGCGGGATCCTTCGCGCTCGGCTGCCTGATGCTGCCCGTCGTCATCCGCTCCTCGTACGAGATGCTCAAGCTGGTGCCGGACAGCCTGCGCGAGGCGAGCTACGCCCTCGGCGCGACCAAGGCCCGCGTCACGGTGACCGTGGTGCTTCCCGCCGCGGTTGGCGGCATTGTCAGCGGCGCGCTGCTCGCCATCGCCAGGGCCGCGGGCGAGACGGCGCCCCTGCTGTTCACCATCTTGACGGTGGAGTCCACGAACACGAACCTGTTCAGCGGCGCCAACACGGCGCTGTCCACGCAGATCTTCGTGAACGCCCAGTCACCCTTCGTCGGCGCCGAGGCACGTGCCTGGGGTTCCGCGCTCACGCTCATCGTCATAGCCTTTGCCTTGATGCTCGTCGCCCGCATCATCACCGCTCGATTCACCCGTTACGCGCGCTAGGGATCTCCAATGGAACAGCCAGATCAGTTGGCACAGGCCGAGCAGAAGGTCATCGCCAAGCTCGCGCTGCCCGAGCCCGCGGCGGCCGGGGAGCAGTTCAAGGCGACCGGCCAAACCGTCTTCGACGCGAAGAACGTCTCGATCTACTACGGCTCCTTCCGGGCCGTGACGGACGTCTCGCTTTCCATCTACGAGAACGAGATCACGGCGTTCATCGGCCCGTCAGGCTGCGGCAAGACGACGGTGCTGCGGACGCTGAACCGGATGAACGACCTCATCGCGAGCGCCCGCGTCGATGGGGAGGTGCACTACCGCGGCGCGTCGCTGTACCACCCCACCGTCTCGGCGACGGCCGTGCGCCGCCGCATCGGCATGGTCTTCCAGAAGCCGAACCCGTTCCCTAAGTCGATCTATGACAATGTCGCCTACGGGCCGAAGATCAACGGCACGCGCGGCAAGGCCAAGCTCGACGAGATCGTCGAGCGGTCGCTGCGCCAGGCAGCCCTGTGGGACGAGGTGAAGGACCGGCTGAGCAAGTCGGCCCTTGGCATTTCGGGCGGCCAGCAGCAACGGCTGTGCATCGCGCGCACGCTCGCGGTCGAGCCCGATGTCGTCTTGATGGACGAGCCGTGCTCGGCGCTCGACCCGATCGCGACCGGCCGGATCGAAGACCTGATGAAGGAACTCAAGTCGCGGTACACCATCGTGATCGTCACGCACAACATGCAGCAGGCCACGCGGGTCAGCGACCGCACCGCCTTCTACTCCGTGCTGCGCGACGAGAAGAGCGACGTCCGCACCGGCGTGCTCGTGGAGTACGGCGCGACGCAGCAGATCTTCGAGGACCCGCATGACAGCCGCACCCAGGCCTACGTCACCGGTCGCATGGGGTAACCCGAAGGTCAAAAAGAACAGTTCGATCATGAGGAACGGGCGCGGCTGACTATAAGCCGCGCCCGTTCTCTTCTCCCGATCAAGACGTAAGCGCGGGTGGGCGGCGAAGAACTGCCAGATGACCCGGGTGGCGTCGAGCGCCGTGGAGGGCGGGTCGGTGTGCAGCAGTCGCTGCGCGAGCGGGTTCGGCGTGGCACCGGGCCACTGGTGCCCGGCGCCATCTCGTCGGCAACAGGCGGCACCGCGGCTGGGTGCATATCCCCCTTCCTGCCGCCTCCCCTAGCGTCGCGGGTCCGCGGTGAGCCGGCCGACCGCCGCGCGCCGCTCATCGGGGTTCTCGATCTCGGGCGAACGAGCGGAACACCCGGTTGCGGCAGTCGTCGGACGCACCGGGTGACCAGCGCACGACCGAGGCGAAATGCGTTTGGGCGCCTCGACGAGGCGCGGCATCAAGCGTCCGCGGAGCCCGCGAGGTAGACGACGCGGCGGGCGATGTTGACGGCGTGCGCGCCGAGGCGCTCGTAATCGCGCGCGCCCAGGGTCATTTCCATCGTCACGGGGACCGACATCTGGCCGGAGGCGAGCTCGGCGATCAGGCTGGCATGCAGCTCGTCCATCTCCTCGTCGCGCTCGGCGAGAACCTGCGCGGCCGAGCGGTCGCGCTGGTACCAGGAATCCGCCGCCTGGCGCCACATGGAGGCCGCGAGGTCGCCCATCCGCTGGACCAGGCGCCGTGCGCGAACCGAGAGATCATCGCTGAAGATGTGATTGGCCCTGGTCGCGATGTGCACCACCAGGTCGTGCGAGCGCTCAAGCTCGGGGACGATGCGCAGCACGGACAGCAGGAACCGCAGGTCAGACGCGACCGGTTGCTGGAGCACGATCTCGCGGTTCACCAGCTGCTCGACCTCGCGGTAAAGCGCGTCGATGGCCTGGTCCCGCTCGATGAGCTGCGCCAGCACATCATCGTCGCCGCCGCTCAGCAGGGCCGCGGTCGCACTCGGCAGGTCCTCGGCCACCATCGCGAAGAGCTCGATCACCTTGCCCTCGATGGACTCAAGGTCGTGCTCGAACTCCTGCCGGGACTCATTCATGGTCCAAGGTTACTGCGGGCGTGATGACGGTCAGGGAACGAGAAAATGACAGCGGCGGGTGCCGACGGTTAACCGCCGGCATCCGCCGCCGTGGAATTTCCCTCTAGACCGTGAACTCGACCTTGGTGATCTGGCCGATGTCGGCGGAGACCGCCTGCTCGAGGCGAACGCCGCCCGGGGCGAGCACGCGCAGCGTCCAGTCGCCCGGCGCGGCGAAGAAGCGGAAGCCGCCGTCCTCGCCGAGCGGCACCTCGGCGACAAACTCGTCGCCGGTACCGAGCAGCCGCGCGTAGCCGGTTGAGACGGGGGCGCCGGCGTTGAGCACGTGCCCCTCGACGATCGCCTCCTTGACCGCCTTGTCCTTGGTGATGGTCACGCCGCCGGCCGGCGCGCCGCAGGAATCGTTGCTCACTTGCCATCCCCGATCTCGATCGGCACGCCCACGAGCGAGCCGTACTCGGTCCACGATCCGTCATAGTTCTTCACGTTCGGCAGGCCGAGGATCTCGTGCAGCACGAACCAGGTGTGCGCCGAGCGCTCGCCGATCCTGCAGTACGCGATCGTGTCCTTGCCGAAGTCGACGCCGGCCTCATCGGAGTACAGCTCGGTGAGCTCGTCGTCGGCCTTGAAGGTGCCGTCCTCGTTCGCGGCCTTTGACCACGGGACGTTCTTCGCGGTGGGGATGTGACCACCGCGCTGCGACTGCTCCTGCGGCAGGTGCGCCGGGGCGAGCAGCCGCCCGGAGAACTCGTCGGGAGAGCGCACGTCCACCAGGTTCCGCTTGCCGATCGAGGCGAGGACCTCGTCGCGCAGGGCGCGCAGCGTGGCGTCCTGCTCGGTGGCGGTATAGCTGGTCTTCTCGCGGGACGGGACATCGCGGGTCAGTTCGCGCGAGTCGAGTTCCCACTTCTTGCGGCCGCCGTCGAGCAGCACCACGTTCTGGTGGCCGTACAGCTTGAAGTACCAGTACGCGTAGGAGGCGAACCAGTTGTTGTTGCCGCCGTAGAGGACCACGGTGTCGTCGTTGGAAATGCCGCGATCGGACAGCAGCGCCTCGAAGCCGATCTTGTCGACGAAGTCGCGGCGGACCGGGTCCTGCAGGTCCTTCTTCCAGTCGATCCTGATAGCGCTGGGGATGTGCCCCTTCTCGTACGCGCTTGTGTCCTCATCTACCTCGACGATGACGGTGCCAGGGGCACCGATGCGGGCCTCGACCCAGTCGGCGTCGACTAGGACGTCGGAACGGCTCATGACTGAGAAACCTCCTTGAACGGCCCGCCTCACGAGGCTGGCCGGATCCTTTGGATAAATAGGTACATCTGGCAACCGAGGCAGAGATCGAAGGCCGCGTTCAGGAACGCGGCGACCAGGGCGAGCGCGGCGAAGACGATCCCCACGACCGGTACGCCGGCCGCGAAGCCGATCGCGCCGATCCCTGCGATCACCAGGCCAACCCCCTGCGCGAAGCGGGGGGGCGCCTCCGCCTCGGTCCTTGACGGTGGCCCGAGCCGAGGCCGGACCAGGTAGCGGTACAGGAGACCGTAGGGCGCGTAACGCAGTCCCGCGAGCGCCCCCACGGCAAACACCAGGGTCTGCGCGAGTAGGAGCCACCCGCTGCCTGTGACCAGGACAGCGGCGAGTACTACGGTAGTGATCGCCGCGCTAAAGCGCGGTCCGCGCGAGTCAACGGTCATGGTCGTGCTCCAGACACAGGTGAGACGTGAATGTTCTCCGCCTGACCGCGGCTAAACCCGCTGTTCAGCCAATGGCAGGCAGCGAGCGCCTACACATCGCGGTCGCTACCCGGCAGTAGTCGACAGCACGCCGCTTGGTAAGCCGCGGGTTCGCCCCTCGGGGGGCAGACCATGCTGTTCTGGAAGACACGTACCAGATGGTATTCACCAGAGGCGCCGCTGTCACGCGCCGCCTGCCGGTGAACCCTGGTCGAGGACGGCGCCCACGGCGGCGAGCAGGTCCGGCTTGCGGGGCTGGCCCGACGTCCTGCGTCCGATGGCGCCATCGGAATCGAGCACAAGGATCGTCGGGGTGGAGAGCACGCGCAGCCGCCTCGTGAGGTCCATCCGGTGGGCGGCGTCGATCTCGACGAACGCCACGCCATCCCGCTCCCGCGCCACCTCAGCGAGAAGCTCCCTGGTCGGACCGCAGTAGGTGCAGAATTCAGTCGAGAACTGCACCAGGGTCGCGCGCTCGCCGAGCGGCGCGCCCAGATCGGCGGCCGTCAGAACGGTACCAGAGGAGGACGGCTGCGAGGAGCCGGCCGCGTCCGTTCGGGATGGGGAAAGTGACTTTGACTTCGGCTCGTGAAACCGGCCAAGGCGCGAGCGCAGGCCAAGCCCCGCCGCGGATGCCGCGGCGAGGACGACCACGAGCACGATCAGTCCACCGACCACAGAGATAGCAGCGCCGGCGGCGTATGGCCCTATTCCCGGATTCCCGCTCAGGCGTTGAGCGTGAGCGACCCGGACTTGCCGACCGAGATCTGGAAGCCGCGTACCTCGCCGCTCGTCATCCCCGAGGACGCGGGGTACCAGACCGTTCCCTCACGGTTATCGGTTATCCAGCTTCCCGCCAGGGTCTTGCTGCCGCCCGGGCCGATGACCCAGAGCTGGCAGGAGACACCGACCGGGATGTCGTTGACCTTGACCGCGAGCTGAGTGCCCCAGCCCATCGGCCGATACGACACAGCGGCCGACAGGCCCCGTGCCGAGGTCGTGAGGGTCTGCCACGGTCCGCTCGCGGGCCCCGGGTTGGTCTGCCCTATCGCGGCAGGAGGCGGCGACTGGCTGCCGAGCCGCAGGCCGCCGAAGACGCCGACCGCGATGATCAGCGCCGCCGCGACACCGAGGCTCGCCTCCCGCCAGCGACGGCGGCGACGGCGGGCCGCCGTCAGGTCGAGTACCGTGCCGAGCAGCTCGGGCGGCGGTGCCTTGGGCCCGTGCACGATCTCGCGAACGAGCTCGTCCACGCCGCCAGGCGTCGGCAGATCGGTGGCGGCGAGCGCGATGGCCTCCTCGGAGGACACCCGGGCGAGCAGGGCGGGCAGCCCGGCGAACCCGGCGAGCTCATCGCGGCAATCGCGGCAGGTCGCCAGGTGGGCGTCCACGAGCGCCCGATCGGCTGGGTCGATGGACCCGAGCACGTAGACGCCGAGCGAAAGCCTTGCCTCTGGGCAGTCCATAGTCTGCGATGAGGTCGTCATGGCGCGAGCCCCCGTTCCTGCAGGGCAAGCTTGAGCGCCTTGAGCGCGTAGTAGGTGCGCGACTTCACGGTTCCCGCCGGAATCCCGAGGGTGGCCGCGGCCTCGGCCACCGAACATCCTCGATAGTAAGTCTCAACGATGACCGTGCGGTGGTCAGGACGCAGCGACGCGAGAGCCTCCGCTACCGCCCATGACTCGAGCGTGCGGTCCGCGTCGTCCTGCGCCGGCAGCGTCTCGAAGGCCGTCTGGCCCACCTCCGGCGGCCGCGACTGGCGCGCCCGGTAGGCGTCTACCGCGAGGTTGCGCGCCACGGCGAACAGCCACGGCCGTGCCGGGCGGTCCGCCAGCGCCTCCGGATGGCGCCATGCCCGAACGATTGTCTCCTGCACAAGATCCTCCGCCCGCTGCCTATCGCCTCCGGTCAGATGCATGGCATACCTGAGGAGGGCGCCGCCGTGTTCGGCGTACAGCGCCCTGATAAACGCTTCGTCGGCAGCGCGTTCGCCGCTGGCCGTTGTTGCGCTCGGCACAGTAGGTAGAACGTCGCCATTGGCGGATCGGTTCAACGGTGGCGGAAAATTTCGCTGCCCGGCCGGACCGTGATCGGTGGTCACGCTAAACCCATATACCGGTCCCAGCCACCCAAACGCAACCAGATGGACCCAATCAGTTACGATCTGTAATCAGTGTTGTTAAAGTTAATTCAGATTTACAGGCGTGAAACTCGTCACGTTTACTGCCGACATGGCCGGTTTACCGCGCAGAAGCTTCACGGACAGACCGACGTCACGCGGCATGCCGATCACCTTCGGTGACATCACCCGCCCGCGAAAGGCGGGAGCACCTCGATCATCGCGCCATCGTCGAGCATTATCGACTCCTTGGCGGTACGGCCTACCGGATCGGCGTTTACCAGGAAAGATGACCTCAGAAGGACCGCCGCCAATCGACTGTCCGGTTTCCGGCTGGCGACGGCCGCGTTAAGCGCGTCGCTTAGCGTGACCGCGTCAAACGTCTCCTCCGGCACCCCCGCAGCCTCCTTCGCCGCGGCCCAGTACCTGATTGTCACCCTGGCCATGTCGGATATCCTCACTTCAACGGGACCTCGGGCGCTGTTGCCCCCGGGTCCCATTTGTGTTTACTAGATAATGATGGCGGTCACATGCGCCGCAAGACTGGAGGTGGCACCCCATGAGCGAGTTGCTGCTGGTAACCGGCGTCCTGGAACCCTCATCCGAGGTTCTGCCGGCCCTTGGCCTGCTTCTGCACTCTGTCCGCGTGCTGCCCGCCGACGCGTCAGCGCTGGTCGAGGCACCGCCTGCCGATGTCGTGCTTGTCGACGCGCGACGCGATCTCGCGCACGCCAAGAGTATCTGCCGCCTGCTGCACACCACCGGCCTTGACTGCCCGATGGTCGCCATCGTGACCGAGGGCGGGCTCGCCGCGATCAGCGCCGAGTGGAACGCCGATGACGTCATCTTGAACACCGCGGGCCCCGCGGAGGTCGAAGCACGCCTGAGGCTGGCCACCGGGCGCCGGGCCATGCGCGCCGCCGCGGACGCTCCTGATGAGATCAGGTCCGGCGACCTGGCCATCGACGAGGCCACCTACTCGGCAAAGCTGCGCGGCCGGGTGCTCGACCTGACGTTCAAGGAGTTCGAGCTGCTGAAGTTCCTCGCGCAGCACCCTGGCCGGGTGTTCACCAGGGCGCACCTGCTTCAGGAGGTCTGGGGCTACGACTACTTCGGCGGCACCAGGACGGTGGACGTCCACGTCAGGCGGCTGCGCGCCAAGCTAGGCCCCGAGCACGAGGCCCTGATCGGTACCGTGCGGAACGTGGGCTACCGGTTCGTGCCTGTCAAGGGCGTCCCCGAGGACAGGGACAGCGCCGACCTGCTCGCGTCGGACAGCGCTATCGCGGCCGACCGGTGACGGCCGGCCGGTAATCTCGGCCTGGTGACCAGCCCGTCAGACCCGGGGCCCGATGTTGTCCGGCTAGGTGTGCCAGGACCGGCAGGCAGCAACGCGAGCGTGCGGCCCGGCCCGCTTTCGCCGGAGGGCGTCGCCCAGGTACTTGAGCTAGCCTCGGCAGCGGCCAGCGCGGACGGCGTCGCCCCGCTCTCAGAGGACGTGCTGCTTCAGGTCAGGCACGGCAGTGCCGCGCCCGCTCGCGATCTTTCGCTGACCGCTGGCGGCGCCTCGCCGCGCGACCGCGCGCTTGTCGGCTACGCGCATCTGGACGCGCCCGATTACCCGGGCCAGGATGGCGACATCACCGCTGAGCTCGTTATCCACCCCGCCCACCGGCGCCAGGGGTACGGAGCGTTCCTGCTCGCCAGCGTGCTCGCGATGGCCGACGGCCATGGCGTCCGGCTCTGGGCCCACGGCGACCTGCCGCCGGCCGCGGCGCTGGCCGGGAAGTCCGGATTCACCAGGATCCGCGCGCTCCTGCAGCTCCGCATGCCGCTTGCCGGGGCACCCATCGCCGATCCGGTCTTCCCCGCCGGGGTCACGGTACGCACCTTCGTGCCGGGGGCGGACGAGGATGCCTGGCTGGCGGTGAACCGCCGGGCGTTCGCCCATCACCTCGAGCAGGGCTCCTGGACGATGGAAGACCTGCGGCTGCGGGAGGCCGAGCCGTGGTTCGACCCGGATGGCTTCTTCCTCGCCGAGCGGGACGGCCGGGTGATCGGATTCCACTGGACCAAGGTTCACCAGCCGGACGACGACGCAGGCGTCCCGATCGGCGAGGTGTACGTGGTGGGCGTTGACCCGCGCTCGCAGGGCGGCGGCCTCGGCCGGGCGCTGACGGTGACGGGCCTGACCTACCTGCGCGACCGCGATCTCGCCGATGTGCTGCTCTACGTAGACGAGGACAACACGGCGGCCGTCAGGATGTATACGGCGCTCGGCTTCGGCCGCTGGTCGACCGATGTGATGTATCGCTGGGACGCCGGGAAGCGCTAGGGTTGCCCGGCACGGAATTATTCGCTCGACGGTACGGGGGTCGCTCCCCCGGAAGATAACTGGGCGGCGCAGCCGCACGGCCGCCCGAGACCGAGCGCCACATCGAGCTCACCTTGGGAGAGCGGTCCATCACTGGCCGCCACGGCGGTGAGCACCTCGGCGTAGAGCTCGATCTCCCCAAGCGCCACGTCGTCGTGAACACGCAGATCAACCTGCATAGGGATCGTGTTCACCTCCGTCTGCCTGGCACTTCCTGCTCCGCTCCTCAGGTTACGTCGCGACATTGTTCCTCCGCATGACCCATCGGGACCATTCGCAGACCACCCGCAGGCGGACACCTACCAATTTTTGGGCCGTTTATAACCTAATGTCGTCATTTCTTAGGGTAACTGAATGACTACAGCTTACGTCACGTATTGCCCGAGCGCCATGCTCCCGGGGCCGCAGATCCTGCTGAACACGGAGCGGATTCGGCCGAACACGCGAACGCGCGGGCATGGATGTGCGGGGGCCGTCCCAGTAATAACTTCTCGACACACCGCGACAAATCCGCCTCTTTTTTAACAAGCCAAGTTGGGATATAAAGGGACACTCGGTCGTTTCGGTTGCGGACAGCGGTCGTCCGGGAGAAGAGTGCACGTCAGTAACTGTTCCCCACACATGCTCGTGCCGCACCTCCGAGACGGTACATGTACCTAGACTGCCTGCCCCGATAACCAGGGCCAGCCCACCATCAGGCCCGGCCAGCGTAGACTCCGGACATCGTCCCCGCAGACCTCTCAGGACCCAAGATTCTCGTGATGCCATGAATGAAAACAGTGACCTTCTGCCGAACCTGCTGCACGAAGAGTTCGAGATGCAGATGCGCGGCTACAGCCGTCGCCAGGTTGACGACTTCGTAGCGCGCCGCAACAACGAGATCCGGGAACTGGAGCAGCGCCTCGCCCGGACGCTCGACGAATCCGAGCGCCTGCGCCGTGAGATGTCCACCGTGCGCCAGCAGGCCCTCGCGGGCAGGCCCGCGCACGAGGAGGTCAGCGAGCGGATCTCCCAGATCCTCAAGCTGGCGGACGACGAGGCGCATGCCCAGAAGAACAAGGCCGACGACGAGATCGCCAAGCAGCGGGGCGACGCGCAGCAGGAGTCCGAGCGGGTCCGTGCCGACGCGCGCGAGCAGGCGGAGCGGATGCTGACCGCCGCCCAGGAGCAGGCCGAGCGGACCATCTCCGCCTCGCGGGCCGAAGCCGATAAGACCCGCACGGCCGCGCGCACCGAGGCCGACCGGCTGACCGGCGACACCCGGAATAAGGCGGACGCCGCCCTCGCCCAGGCCAAGGCCCAGGCCAAGAAGGTGCTTGACGAGGCGACCGCTCGCGCGACCGCCATCCACGACGGTGCGGAGCGCAGGCTCAACCTGCTCAGCACCAGGCACGCGGAGACAGTGCGGCGGCTCACCGACATCCTTGACGGCGTGCAGGGCCTCGTCTCCGCGGAGACCGCGCGGATGTCGCTCGAAGAAGAGGTCAACCAGACGGTCAGCAGGGCGGTCGGCCTCGCCGAGGCCGCCGACGCCAGCGCCGGGCATGAAGACGGCACGCCCGACGGCGAACTTGATCTCTCGATGCTCGCTCCGCCGGCGCCAGAGACCGTCGCTTCTGGTACCGCGGCGCCCCCGCGTGACGATGACAACCGCCAGCCCCTCCCTGGGGGCAGGCAGGGCAACAGCAGGCACAGCGCGCTTCCCGCCCCCGAGC